>Ga0007862_1000654_pt1 | contig 10492 bp, 14 predicted proteins | sample CryBogCBH20Aug07_FD_71206 | JGI IMG/M metagenome (GOLD analysis project Ga0007862, IMG submission 71206) | Freshwater microbial communities from Crystal Bog, Wisconsin, USA - CBH20Aug07 | ecosystem: Environmental > Aquatic > Freshwater > Lake | place: Crystal Bog, Wisconsin, USA | collected... | reverse complement strand
CCGTATCAGCTACAACTGCGAGTTCATCATGCCTGCGGACCACCCTGGTTTCCAGCAGTTCATGAAGCGCTACGGTGAGTTGGCTTTGGCAAAGTGGGCAGAACACGCCCAAACCGTCATGGGCATGATCCAGAGCGACCGCAAACAGCGCTGCTACGGCCCCGGTGAGGAGAAGATCAACAAGAAGACCTTCAAGCCCTACGACGGCTATGCTGGTCACGTGTTCATCACTGCTGGCCGCGACCAGCCACCACAGATCATCCAGGCTGACGGTCAGCCGATCGATCCGAACAACACCATGGCTTACCAAATGTTGACTCGCAAGATGTACGGCGGCTGCCGCGTCAATGCTGCTGTCAAGCCCTGGGTGCAAGCGAACTCGTATGGCAACGGTATCCGTTGCGATCTGATCGCTTTGCAGTTCCTGCGCGACGACACTGCCTTCGGCGAAGGTGCTGCTGACGCATCGGGCATGTTCGCTGCCGTGAGCAATCCTGCTCAAGCAATGCCTTCACCTGCTGGCATGGGTGCACCCGCATTCCCATCAACCGCCCCCATGGGCCTTCCTCCCTTTATGACTGGAGCACAGTAATGCAAATGAACATCAACCTTCACGTTTCGGAAATCAACGCAGCCATCGCCCTGTTCAGTGGCGCTGCTGAAAAGATTCGTCAACAAGCAGAGATGCAGGCCCAGGCCATGATGCAGCCAATTGCACCAGCACCTGTACCTGAACCTGTCATGCCTGCCGCAAATGCTGACACAACGCAGTAATTGAATCGGGGGCTGTTAAGCCAGCATTCGAGGATGGTGACCCGCAGAGTTTTCTGGCTTTCTTCTGCGGCTTGTCGAAACCCGAATCGAGGCCTCCACCTAACGAGTAACAGTAATGAGTAATGACTATGTATATGACATCGAGACATACCCCAACGTGTTCACGTTGGCGGTGGAACACGCAAGCGCACCTCTGCGCTGGATGTTCGAGATCAGCGACCTACGCAATGACAGTCGTGAGATCGTTGCGTTCCTCCAGTACCTTAAGGAAACCAACGCACGCATGGTCGGCTTTAATAACCTGGGGTTCGATTATCCGGTGATCCACACCCTGATCCGCATGGGTAAGAGCGACGCCAAGACGCTGTACGACAAGGCCCAGGCGATCTTCAACTCGCAAGACGACGACATGGGCAAGTGGGCACACCAGGTGAACCCCAGTGACCGCTACATCGACCAGATCGATCTGTTCAAGATTCATCACTTCGACAACAAGGCCCGAGCCACCAGCCTCAAGGCGCTCGAGTTCAACATGCGCTCGGACAACATCGAGGACCTGCCCTACAAGCCCGGCACGGTCCTGACGCCTGAGCAGATACCAGTGCTGCGCAAGTACAACGCGCATGATGTACACGAAACGAAGAAATTTATGCACGTCACCAGCGACATGCTCAGTTTCCGCGAAAAACTATGCACGTTGTACCCTGGTCGCGACTGGATCAACTACAACGACACCAAGATCGGCAAAGAATTCTTCACGATGAAACTCGAGGAGGCCGGTGTCTCCTGTTACGATTTCGGCCCCAGTGGCCGCACACCACGGCAGACCAAGCGCCCCACCATCGCGCTCAAGGATGCGATCCTGCCGTGGATCACTTTCCAGTCGCCCGAGTTCACCCGGGTGCTCAATTGGCTCAAGTCGCAGGTCATCACGGAGACCAAAGGGGTCTTCACGGACTTGACCGCACTGGTCAATGGTTTTGAATTTGTTTTTGGATTAGGCGGTATACATGGGTCGGTTGAGAGCAAGATCATTGAGTCAGACGCTGAGTGCGTCATCGTGGACCTCGATGTCACTTCATACTATCCAAACCTGGCAATCGCGAATGGGTTCTATCCAGCCCACCTTGGCAAGACCTTTGTCAGCATCTACAAGAATCTGTTTGAGCAGCGCAAGCAATACCCCAAGAAGTCAGCCGAATCGGAAATGCTGAAGCTGGCGCTCAACGGCGTCTACGGTGACTCGAACAACCAGTTCAGCGTGTTCTATGACCCGCTATACACAATGACGATCACCCTCAACGGCCAACTGCTGCTGTGCTGGCTGGCCGAGGAGATCATGCGCTGGACCGAGGCTGAGTTGATCCAGGTGAACACCGACGGCCTGACCGTGCGCATTCCCAGGAACCAGTTGCCCGAACTCGAGAAGACCCGCAAGGTCTGGGAGACGGCCACCGGCCTGCAACTCGAGGAGGCGTTCTACAAGCGCATGTTCATCCGTGACGTGAACAACTACATCGCGCAGTACGAAGACGGTGGTGTCAAGCGCAAAGGAGCCTACGAGTACGAAATGGACTGGCATCAAAACGCCGGTGCTCTGGTGGTCGCCAAGGTGGCCGAGAAGGTGCTGACCGATGACGCGCCGATCCGCGAGACCGTGGAGAAGTGGCCCGACATCATGGACTTCATGCTCCGCACCAAAGTGCCCCGCAGCAGCTACCTGTGCATCGAGATTGACGGCCAGCAGATCCAACTGCAAAACATCACGCGCTACTACATCGCCGTGGGCGGTGGCCGACTGTTCAAGTGGATGCCACCGCTTGCCAAGAAGCCCAACGAGTGGCGCAAGATTGGCGTGGAGTCCGGCTGGGGCGTGCAGCCCTGCAACGACATTCGAGACGCTGGCAAGCTGCCGGTGGACTTTGACTACTACGTGAGGGAGGTGGAGAAACTCTGCCTCGGACTGGCATGACAGACTTTCGAACCTGGGAACGAAACAACCTGGTGCGCTTCTCAAAGGACTGCTACGAGAAGATCATGGACCAGGAAAAAGAGATCGCCGCCCTCAAAGAGGAACTGCGCATCGCACTCGATGCTTATCAACGCCTACTGGAAAAACATGTTGGAAAAACAGATTGAGCACACTGTGTGCGAATATGCACGCTCTCGTGACGTCCTGGCCTACAAATTCACGTCACCTAATCGCATGGCCGTACCGGATCGCCTATTCATTTTGCCTTCAGGCAGGATGTTCTTTTGTGAGTTCAAACGCACTGGAGCCAAGCCTACTGAGGCACAGGAGCGCGAGCACCTAAGACTGCGCCAGCATAACGTGAACGTGTTTGTAGTGGACACGATCGATGAAGGCAAACGCATGATTGACACGATGCTGGTGGGATGATGAGTCGTGTATCATGGATACAGTACAACTCTGGTAAATATTATGATCACTCAGGCGCGACTTCACGAATTGTTCATTTACGACACTGGTCGACTTTTGCGCAGAAAAGCTGTCAAAGGATCACCCGTGTTCACAGAGGTGGGGACAACAAAACCCAAAGGTTACCGAGTCGCAGTAGTCGATGGAAAAATGTACCGAGTGCATCACCTCATTTGGATGTACCACTATAGGCATTTTGTCCCCGAGCTTGATCACATCAATCGCAAGCGATCAGACAACAGAATTGAGAATCTTCGACCATGCACCCATTCTCAAAATCTTGGAAACGCAAGGGCGAGAGTCCACAAATACAAAGGTGTCACATTCTGCAAAACCACTCAGAAGTGGAGAGCACAGTTGAATGGACATCTTGGTCGATTCGACACAATCGAAGAAGCCGCGCTGGCATACAACGTGGCAGCTATTGAACACTACGGTGAATTTGCACATTTGAATGACGTCACATGACACGAACCGCAAACCTACTACATGATTATCAAAAGAGGATAGTCAACTTCCAGTGCACCCATCCCAACACAATGATTTGGGCAGATATGGGATTGGGGAAAACGATTGTCACGCTGACCTCAATCGCTCACTTGGTCAAGACTCAGTTCTTGAAGGGCGTCCTGATCGTGGCCCCGATCCGCGTCATCCGGCTGGTGTGGCGTCAAGAGGCTGTGAAGTGGGAGCACACCAAGCACCTGAACTTCAGCGTGGTCATGGGCACAAAGGACCAGCGCACCCGCGCCTTGCTGCGCCCCGCTGACGTGTACCTGATCAACTACGAGAACCTGCGCTGGATGTCGGAGACGCTGCACACCTACTTCGTCAGCAAAGGTAAGGATCTGCCCTTCACCGGCATCGTGTGGGACGAGATCAGCAAAATGAAGAACAGCGCCACCGACCGCGTCAAGGCCACCAAGAAGATCCTGGACAAGTTCGTCTGGACCACGGGCCTCACCGGGACACCGGCCAGCAATGGCTACAAGGACCTGCACGGCCAGTTTCTGGTGGTGGACAGAGGTCTGCGCCTGGGAACGTCAAAGACGGCCTTCCGCACCCGGTTTTACCGCAAGGTGGGGCCTTACAAGGAACTGCCCTACGAGGACACCGAGGACACCATCAAGAAGCTGATCGGCGACATCACACTCGAGATGTCAGCCGAGGACTACAACCCGCTGCCGGACCTGATCGTCAACAACATCGAGATCGAGATGCCGGACAACCTGCGTGCCATGTACGACAAGATGGAAAAGGAGTTCTTCCTGCGCATGGACAGCGGCACAGAGGTCGAGATGTTCAACCAGGCCAGCCTCACCAACAAGTGTCTCCAGTTCTCCAACGGAGCCATGTACCCGGTGGCCGGGATGCCATTGTGGGAGGCGATCCACGACCTCAAACTCGACGCCCTCGAGGAGATCATCGACGAGGCCCAAGGGTCGCCGATCCTGTGCTCCTATGCCTACCGCAGTGACGCCGAGCGCATCATGATCAGGTTCAAGGACATCCGTCCAATCAACCTGACCGAATGCAAGAGCGAGAAAGACCTGGTCAATGCCATGACTCGCTGGAAGAATGGGGACTGCCGTCTGATGATCGGCCACCCTGCCTCCATGGGCCACGGTATCGACGGCCTGCAAGACGCAGGTCACATCCTCGTGTGGTTCGGCCTCAACTGGTCGCTGGACCTGTACGAGCAGTTCAACGCCCGTGTGCGCCGTCAAGGCCAAGGGGCACCCGTCATGTGCCATCGCATCCTGATGCAGGCCACCCTAGATCAAGCGCAGGCACTGGCGCTTGACGACAAGGCTCAGACCCAGCAAGGTCTGCGCAATGCCATCAAACAGTACCGTCAGTCAAAAGGAGTTTGAGATGTATACCGAAATCATTGAGTATTTGAAAGCGCTGCTGCGCACCCCGAGCGCCGAGGTGATCGCCCTGCGCGAATTGGAAGAGGCCAAGCGCCGCCTGTTGACGGCACAGTCAACCCGCGAGTACGCTGACTCGATGTGCAAGTACCACGAGGCCCAGATCAAGCGTCTGACGGCCTATCTACACACCACCATGGAGGTCAAATGAGCAAGATCACCCGCATCGCTGTCAAAACCAAAGACAAGATTTACTCGGAGCCTGTGCCCTCAAGTCACGCCAAGGTGCGCGAGAAGCACGGTCTCAAAGGCACACCGCGTGCCGAGCGCGGCTTCATCGACGACAAGGGTAAGTTCTTGTCCCGTGAGCAGGCCGCAGAGGTGGCACTGAAGGCCAAGCAGGTCGAAGGTGTTGGCGAAGTCAAGAAAACCGGCAAGCTGCACTCGCACAACGTCAAGAGGAAATAATGGAACCAAGCGAAAAACTACATTTAGATGCTGCGCAATACGCCACTACTCGTCGTGAGAAATACGACGAGGCTGTAAAAGCTGGCCGTGCTGACCGCCGCACGTTGGAGCAAGAACAGGGAATCTGGCTTGCTCATTACGAGGGCTACAAGGAAGGCTGGACTGCGCGACAAGAAGGCATTGACACCTTACACGCGCTGTATGAACAAGCATCTAGGCAGCGTGACGAATTGATGGCTCAACAGGAGGCAACAATCATGGCTATGCGCGGAAGGAGAGTTCAGTAATGGCAAGACCCAAAGGTGAAGCCAAAGCGCTTCTTCACATCTCCATTCCCGTTGAGACCCGTGAAGCCCTGGACAACATCCTGTTCGATCCCATCGAGGGTCGTGTGCCTGTTGGCGCTTATGCCCGGTTTATTGCCGAGCGAGTCGATGAGTACACCACCTGGGACTCGATGCCACTTGAGCAGTACGGGTTTGAAGAAACCGACTTCGTATCAGGTCCGAAGAACACGATCCTGAAACTCGCCCACATGTTTAACAAAGCCCTAGAAAGAAACCGATGAACTTCGCAACCTGCAAAACCTGCAAACACAAAGTCGAATCAGAGTGCCGCCGATTCCCGCCTCAAGTGAGCGTGGTCATGATGCCTGTCAAGAACGTCTTGACTCAGGGAGCCACGTTGCAACCAAACCCCGTGTGCACGTTCCCCATGGTCGAGGACGATCTGCACTGCGGGGAGTACGAGGTCAAGATTTCAATGAGTTCTTGATCACTTGGCTGCAACGCCGTTGATCTTCTCAATGGTGCGCAGCGCCCCGATGCCCAACATGCCCATGAGCACGGGCATCATCTCGCTTAGATCGGCTGGCTGAAGGTTGATGGTGTTGCCAAACAGTGCGGCAACAAACAAAGCGATCTTCAGACCCAGCCAGTTCCAGGCGCACGCCGCGCCACAGACCCACCCGATGAACGGACGCCAGCCAGACACAAACACGCTGTTGCTGCCAGCCTCGACCTTGTTGATGTCGAGTTGCCCGGTCATCTGGGCCAACTCACCCGACTGTTGCAGCTTGACCAACTCGAGTTTGGCCGTGGCAGCCTGGACTGGATCGGGGAAGATTCTGGTGATGACGGTGTTGCCAATGTCCAGCAGCGCGGTTACGGGGTCGAGGCTCATGGATATTGCTCCCAGGGCAGTTGGAAATGCGGACCGTCTTTGAACGTGGTCCAGTCACCGCCCCACTCGATGGGTACGTTGACGTCTTTAGCCGCCTGCTTCATGGCGTCGGCGACCTTTGAGTACAGCGGCCAGGACCAGTCGACCTTGTCATCCACCCAGGCCCCAAGGTCCACCGCGTGCCCGTCGAGGTGACGACTCTTCATCGTCTGACTTGCACCAGCGGCCACCAGGGCTTTTTGACGCTCGAGTGAGCGCAGACCTTCGAGCACCGTGAAGTCCACTGTGCTGATCTGGATGGCACGCTGTACCACTTTTACGAGATCAGGGTGCAGACCTTTGAGGCGCGAGATGGAGGTGGGGCCGAGGGTAAACATCAGACTATTGTCCCTGAGTAATCGACCCAGTGCAGACCTGTCCACCAAATTGGTTTACCGGCTGCTGCCAGCGTAGTGTCGAAGTACATGACACCGCGTTGATCAACAGTCAGAATAGGGCGACCGGTGGTGACTCCAGCAGACGGAAAAGCGACCGCGTTGACCCCATTGAGCCATGCTGCGGACACAGGAGGTCCAACAAGATCAACAAACAAAGTAGATGGCGAAGTCATTGATGATCCTTAAACAGAATAAGTACCGGAAAAAATCATATTTCCACTTGAAAATGCAGCAGGATAACATTTACCATCTGTATAGATAAGTGATGAACCGCCGTTTGTAACGCTAGTTGACATAATTGATCCAACTGAAGTTCTTGCCGGTGTAGACGGAAGCGTAAAAGCAGTAACGTTTGCAACGCCAGTTAAAGTTGCAACGCCAACGTAGTATGAAAACGTAACAACTCTACCTATTCTTGTGTAATACCCGGTTGTACTAGAAGGCGTGCCAGTTACAGAAGTCCATGTAACTGTCCAAGTACCTTCTTCATACCAGTTCAGCAACTGGCTCGTCATTCCTGCCAGTGCGGTGTTGGCGGTGAAGTTGATACCTTTGGCGGCATTCTTTGGAACTAGGTTATATGAAGTATCGAACGTCCAAGGGTTTGTGTTGTTTACCCAAATCTGAGTGGGAATGTTCGTTGCAGAGCCTACCTGAGTTGCAGTCGAGTTTGCCGCAAAAAATCCTTGTGCGGTGTTTGTTGTGTTTGTTACAAAAATTGCAGCACCTGAACTACCAGATGCCGTAAAGTTTGTGTACCCTGCACCGTAAGTTATCGGGTTGTTGCCGATATAGAGATTAGTTCCATCAAATTGAATTGCGGTTCCAGTCGCCAACGCACTTGTACTGCTGGCGTATACCACACCGTTTGCGGTAAATGCACTACTTGATCCGGTGCCGCCACTGGTTGCTGCTAACGGCGAACCAGTTAGTGTCAAAGAAAGCGCCGAAATAGCGCGGCCAGCAGTAAGGTTGGCAATGGAAACTTGTTTGGTCGTTCCACCTTGAACGATTGGCAATACTTCAGTCCCCGCAAGCGGGGTCGTCGATGCCGGTAATGCGGAGATTTTTGAATCAGCCATTTTATGCCTCGTAGGTAAAAGTGAAATTTGCAGTAAACGCTGATCCGTTTGCAACAGTCACTTGATTAGCGGGAATGGTAAGAGTCGCTTGACTCGGATCGCCCGATGTAGTGTCAGAAACAAATCCGATCCCGTTTGTGGTCAATGTATGCGTAGACATGCCGACCGCAACACTTACGTTTGCGGTTGTGTTTATTGGCAAATTGAAAACTACAGATACCGCCGTTGCCGTGGTTGTCAAAGTTGCACTGATTTTTCCATACACGGTGACCTGACGACCAACTTTGGTATATGTAGCATTGCTTAAGGTTGCCGATGAGCAATTCACCAACCCGAGTGATGCGTCGGCCCAAGTTGTTGCTTCATAATCATCAAGAGATGCTGTGCGATTTAGGAATCTAAATGCTGTTCCACCTGTTGCAACCTGATTGCTGTACCCGCCGATTACCGTACAGTTTTGTGCACTTGATCCTGACGTTGTAGTGTACGAGTCAATTAGCGTCGCATGACAATTTGCGTCCATGTACAAGTCGTATGTAGACGCACCAGACGAAATGAAGCTGCCGATGCTACTGATCAACGCGCCAGTTGCCCAAACTTGAGCACCAAGTCCTGCAATAACTTCGCAACCAATAAAGGTCAGTGAGCTGTTATTTGCGGTGCCTGTGTAATGAATGTTGTACTGACAATTATTCGATTCAAAGTGACAGCCATTAAATGTCAAATGACCCGCATTTGTAAATTCGCAGCATTTGACACCATCAGTAGATGTACCGCCAAGCGCGTTTCCTTCAATCTCGCAAGCGTTGAAAACAACTGCCCCAAGTGAAAATTCGTTAATGTACAAAGCGCGGTCATTGCTAAAAAATCGGCACGATGTAAACGTCAAAGAATTAGACAAATCAGGCGACGAAAAGCCAAGGCCACTTTTCTTAAACGTCACGTTTTGAAAGTCAAGAATGATGCCTCGGTTGCTTGCAATACCATTCGCAAAACCAGAAACTACTGCGTCTTTTACCCACACATCGGCTGATACATATGAGCCTCCTGTGCTAGCGGCAATCACAATTGCTTTGCTTCCCGCAACAGATTTTCCAGGACCATAAAAATTCAAATTTTGAAACCTGACGTTGCAACGTAAATTGTCTGGGACGGTTAATGCGTCAACATTGAATTGTTCTCCGCCAAAAGTTGCAGCGGATTGAATGACGGCATTGTCCCCGTAAAGAAGAAGACCTTGATCGGCAAAAAAGCCTTTAATGTTTAGCGTGGCGGAAACAAGATATGTCCCGTTGGAAAAATGAATATTTTTTGGCGTCGATGTCGATGACTGGGCATAGTTAATTGCAGCTTGAATAGCCGCAGTGTCATCAGTGGTTCCGTCACCAGTAGCGCCAAAATCTTTGACGCTGATGTATTGACGTAATTTGGCCTGTACTGTGGTAGGCACAGCACCAGTACCAGCAGGGTCATATTCAATATTAGCCGCGTTCGTGTTGTAGACAGCATCGTTTACATCGTTGAGCCACGATGCGGGGATAATTGTGCCGTTTTGAAAGTGGATTGATGCCATGTTATTCCTCAGAGTTCAATGGCATAGCCATTTTCTTGAATTAGGTAGTTGCCGTTTTCGCACAGCAGGAAGCTGATGTCTGCGGGTGGTGGTACGGAATCACCAGGAACCTCCGACACCGTTGCGCATCCTGCCATAGCGAAGTCCGCCGTGCAATAGCTGCCTTCGATTGTGCAGAAGCTGGGGTATACACCGGGAATCCCTGGTGTGTACGCAAACACTTTGCCTGCAATCATGCAGCCAGGCATTGCAAGGCCCGGCATGGCCGAGATTCCCTCCATCGTGCACACCGCAATGTAGGCGTTGCTGTCGGGCTGAGTCCATGGTGGCGTTTGAACGTCCTGCACACCTCGAACAAAGTCTTGAGGTTGGCGCTCTTCCCAGTGCTCTGGGCAAACGTAGTAGCCTTCCCAGTGGCGCATGAGCATCCCGGCCTTGCGCTTGCGACCACACTCGTAACAGACAGCGTTGTAACCACCTGATTCGTAGTAGTCGGCGCGGCCGCGTCCTGGGTTTGCCATCTCAGTACTTCCAGTCCGTCATGAGCCCAAACTCTTTAAGCATGGGGATCTGCTTCTTGCAGCGCTCACCCACATCATCGCGCACGTTGATGCTCTCAGGGATGTCGATGCACTTGACCAGGTCATAAGCCTCCTCGCAGGCCT
>Ga0007862_1000652_pt1 | contig 10510 bp, 24 predicted proteins | sample CryBogCBH20Aug07_FD_71206 | JGI IMG/M metagenome (GOLD analysis project Ga0007862, IMG submission 71206) | Freshwater microbial communities from Crystal Bog, Wisconsin, USA - CBH20Aug07 | ecosystem: Environmental > Aquatic > Freshwater > Lake | place: Crystal Bog, Wisconsin, USA | collected... | reverse complement strand
GTGGATATGCAACTTGCCTGGCTTGGTTTTGATGTTCTCAATCTTGGTCAGACTAATCAGTCTCTCATTATGTATAATACCTATTGGACTAACTCTAATGGGACTCCTTCTATTATTCTAACTAATTCTCTTCGAGGTAGTGATTACTCAGGTATTGATACAAACATTACAGCTCTGGCTGCTACCTGGCAACTTGCTGATACTACTAGTACGAACTATGTTGATGGAAGTAATATTGTTACTGTTTATCCAGGTTATGCTGAGAATACACTTCTTGTGCAGAGTATAACTGTAGCTGTACCAGAACCTCCTGTATTTGTACTGCTATCATTAACAGGTCTTGTTATTGTCCTCAGGAGAAACATCTTTGCTTGACACCTCCTCCTAAAGCATATAGAATAAGATTATGAATGAAAAATCTACAAAAGAATTAGCAGAAGAGCTTACAGGAATATTATCTAAAGAAGAGAAGAAAAAACTCTGTGATAAACTGATTGATGTTTTTGTTCAGTATCAAAAGAAGCTTGACACTTCCTCCTAAAGCATCTATCTTTATTGGATGAGACCAGTAATAACTGTAGACTTTGAATCGCATATATAAATATATATGTGCAAGGTATATACATAATTAAAAACAAAATAACTGGTAGACAATATGTCGGTTCAACAATAGATTCAGACACCAGATGGCGTCGACACCGTAATAGTTTAGATAAAGAAATACATCATTCTAGGTATCTTAATCATGCTTGGAAAAAATATGGTGCTGAAGCATTTGAATTTTTAATGGTAGAGGAAGTAACAGACAGGCATATCCTTATCGAAAGAGAGCAATGGTGGCTAGATAATACTGATTCTTCATATAACATGAATAGAAAAGCTTATAGTTGCTTGGGTTATAAATGGACATCTGAGCAACTAGCTAAGCGTAAAATTACACAAGGCGGCGATAAACATTGGTCGCGTAGAAAGAAATATACCGATGAAGCTAAGAAAAAAATGAGCGAAGCTCAAAAAAATCTCTACGCAAGCGGTTATAAACATCCTAGAAATAAGCAAGTATGTCAGTGTGATATGGATGGAAACGTTATTAAAGTATGGGAATCTCTTGCACAGGCTTCACGAGGCTGCAGTGTTCACGGCTCTGCAATTACACAATGTATAAAAGGAGAATCTAAGACTATAGGAGGGTATAAGTGGCGCTTATTGAACCCTAATGATAGAGTTGATTGTTCAAAGAGCAATGTTAGAAGAGTACCTATTAATCAATACGATATGCAAGGTAATTTCATTAAAACATGGCCATCTGTTATCGAGGCGTCTAGGAGTTTTGGTAAACATTACAATTGCCTAGCAAAGTGTTTAAAGGGAATATATAAACACTCCCAAGGTTATATTTGGAAGTATGCAAATAAAGAATTGCCGTAGATTATTTATTCTATTATAATATTGGAATGAATAAGAGGGAGACCGTGACTGTGGATTTTGATAACTGCCTAGCCTTTGAATCAGTTCAGAACACTGGCTGGATTGTTCTAGGTACTGGTGTTCTCAAGCCTATTAAAGCTATTCATGATTTAGTTAGAGAGAAGCATAGAGAGGGCTTTGATATTCACATTGTTACATTTAGAGAGGATAAGGACATTCCTGAAGTTAAAGCTTTTGTTAAAGAGCACAATCTACCTATTAAAGAATTTCATAATACATCATCTAAGTCAAAGACACCTATCCTTAAAAAGCTTCATTCTACCCTCCATGTTGATGACTCATTAAGTGTTTGTATGGGTGCTGCTTCAGCTGGTATTAAATGTATCTTTGTTGATTGTGGACAACATCTAGATGAGTCACAAAGAGATTTGGCTAGCATATTTGAGACAATTAAAGTAGAATTAGACTGATGATTGTTGAGCAAATATTTTTGGATCTAGATGAGATGCTTGTAAGTACAATTTACAAGCCCAATGGGGTGCCTAAGAATAGGACTAAGATTTTACTCTTTAATAATTGGCTCAATAAGGATGAGGTCTATTGGTCAGTGTTAAGACCTGGTGCTTTAGAGTTTCTAGCCTATTGTCGAAACATTGCACCTACCTACATCCTTACTGCTGCAGCTACTGATTATGCTCAGGAGCATAATAAGGTTTTTAACTTAGGCTTCTCTGATGATCAGATCTTGGGTAGAGATTTTTATTGCTATTACAAGTCTGGAATGTTCCATGATAGCATTATTAATACAAAAGTAGACTATGCCCCTAACTCTATCCTAGTTGACAATCAGAATATTAATCACTATGGTTCAGAGAACTTAAAAGTGAAGATGAGATTTCTAGGTATTAAGGAGGATCGTTTGGTTAAGTCTCGTGAGTATACAGGTGGCAAACAACCTCCTTCATTTGATAAAGAGATCAAACAAATAGAGGATATTCTCAGAACTAATTCTCTCAATGAGCTTACTAAGCAGGCTCAGGAATTAAACATGGGGTATTAACTCTGACTCATTTACAGAGGAAATGAGAAACAAAGTAAAAATTGATTTATAATCAAACTGTATGGTGATAAATATAATTGTACCTCTTTTAATCAAATGTCAACACTACAAATACAGGGAGCATTACAAATACAAGGAATTTTACAATTCAAAAGCTATAATAGAGCTAATGTAATTGCTACATTAATAGGTGCCTGGGGTACTGCGGTTAATGCTTTTAATGACCTATATGTTGCCGATAGTAATAACAAGCTTCATAAGATAAGCACGGCTACATTCAACGATACTATAATAGCAGGTACCGGTGTTGCTGGATATGGTGGTGATGGTCAACTTGCAGTTACTGCAAAAATAAATGCGCCGTTTGGTTTCGCGTTTGATTCAAATAATAATATATATTTCTCTGATGCTGGCAACAATAGAATAAGAAAAATTGATTTTATAACCGGTATTATTACAACAATAGCAGGAACAGGAGCTGGAGGATATAACGGTGATAATATTCTCGCTACTACAGCACAAGTTAAAGGACCGCGTGGTTTAGTCTTTGATGCGGTAGGTAACCTTTATTTTGCTGATACTTTTAATCAGCGAATTAGAAAAATAGATACAAGCGGTATTATAACAACTATTGCAGGTACCGGTGTATTAGGTTTTTCAGGTGATACAGGGCTTGCCATCAATGCACAGTTTCAAAATCCATCGGATGTAAAATTAGATAATTTAGGTAATTTATATATTTCTGATTCAGGTAATAATAGAGTAAGAAAAATTGATACGTCAAATATAATAACTACATATGTAGGAAATGGTACGACAGCCATTACTGATAACGTACCTGCGACATCAACTGGAATGAATCAACCGTTTTGTCTTGCGTTTGATCCAGGCTATGCAAATCTCTATATGTCGAATTATTTTGGTGCAGGTATTTACGCAGTAAATCAAAGTACTCAATACGGTAGCATTTTTGCCGGTAATGCAGGACCCGCAGGTATTAGACTCATCAGTCTTAATCGTCCGATCGGTGTGACTCTTGATCCAGCTGGTACTTATATGTATATAGGTGATAGCTTTAATAATAGAGTGGTAAGAATAAAAATGTCGCAATAGAATATTCTTGCAATATCAAAAGCTTTCATATAGACTAGGAATTATGAAAGTAAAAGAACTTATACATGCTCTTGAAATTCAAGATGCAGATTCCGATGTCTATTGTGCTAGTAAGTCTAATAATGTATTCAACATATATGGAATTGATCTAGTGACGTATAAGGATGATCATCCTCATAGTGTATTTCTAGATATTGGAAAAATACCAGGTGAAAAAGTAGAATAGTATGAGAGATAAAACTAAAACGTTCTGGTTTGGAATAAAGGTAACAGCTTGTATACTAGCTGTACCTCTTGTGCCTATTTTACTTTTTGTAGGCTGTTCGTATATTGAACCTTCTGAACCTGCTCATTACTATAAGATTCAAAGACTTAACTATAACGGTGAAGTGGTTCAGAGCTATTATAGTAAATCATATCCATGGGGAACAGATAGCTACGTTACTTTTAAGGAATTTCCTACTGGAGCTTTAATTAAAATGCATGCATCATATGTAGCAGAAGATCTCGGAACCAATAAACCAGTAATAAATGAATAGAAAAGAAATTGCTAATACTCTCAAGAGTAAGCGTCATAATCTAAAACAAATTGGAGAAGCTCTTAAGCTAGTTGAGGACCTTGATTGGAAGGTGGCTTGGGCTCTAGACTTCTCAGAGCATATAGATATCAATGATGCTCTTAATCCAATTCAGGAAGCTCTCTCTACAGCTCAAGAAGAGCTTGAAGAGCAGCAAGAACAGCTTGAATATCAGATACAAGAGTATCAGGATCAAGTAGCACGAATGAAGTCAGAAATTGCTCAGGAGGTACTAGTATGATTTGTAGAATGTGTAATAATGCTATTGAGCCGGAGCGGCTTGAGATTCTTCCTACTACAGTAGCATGCTCGGCTTGTGCAAAGAAGCATAAGCTTGGTGCTCCTCGTAAAGCTTTTATGGCCTTTGATCATAAAACTGGAGGCGAGATTCAAATTGTATCAGCTCAATTCTATGAGGATAACAAGAAGTATTTCATTCCCAATGGTGCTCGCTCTGCTGTGAAGAACTTTAGCAAATCAGTTTGTGCATAATATGAGAAAGGAATACGTTATATTTGCCTGTTTTGTTATTATTTGGATAGTATGCGGGATCTATATTTGCAGAAATGATTATAAGAGTTGGCCGGATATTCCAGGAGTCAACTGCGCTAATCTTGATGCATTAAATTTGCCAAGCAAGAAATGATTAAATACTTCTGACATATGTCAGAAGAACGAATAGAAATATCTTACTTTGTTAGCTTTCTCAAGGAAATAGGGAAGTCTAATGAAGCTATTCTCTCTATACTTGAGAATATTATAAAGACATATATGATGTATGGGGGTTCTCTTCAGGAGAAAATTAACTACGAATTTCATACAGCACGTAAAGAAAGCTTGCGTTCAGGAATGATTTAAGTTACTATTATTAGTACGATGGAATATAGACTCGTACAATATAAAGATAAAGATCTTAAAAAGTTTAACGAAGAGATTAATAAATTTCTCAAAAACGGTTGGACTCTACATGGTGATTACAGAATCACAGTTGTTGATCCTACTGATAGTGAACCTGGGTATATTATTAACTCTCAATTGCTGCAAAAGGAAGACGATAAGCCGAAGTTAGGCTTTAGCTCTAACTAAAACAATGAGTGGGTATTATGGTAAAAATTGGTTGGGTTATGTAGCAGGGCTTGAGCGTCCTGATATTGATCCTAAAAAGATAGTGAAGATAGGAGTTACAAACGCAAAGCATCCTATGATGCGATTGGGTTATAGAGGAGCTGATGAACCCTATCCTATTACAAATTACTTTAATAATATTAATATTATTAAGCAGATTACATTTAACTCAGAATTTGAAGCTAAGAAGTGGGAGAGAAGAATTATGGGAATGGTTAAGAAAAAGTTTAATTCACCGAGGTTTCATAATTGGAAAGAGAACGATCATATTTCAGGAATTACAGAGATGAGAGTATGGATTGATAGAGAAGTAGACTATATATTATCAATAATATGACAATAGAAGAATACAATCGATATGTGGAAGCGGTAGATGTTTTAATCCGTACATGTGAGATTGATTCAAGGAGAGCACAACGTTTATTAGAGCGTGCAAAGAAAGAATTAGAAGAAGAAGAAAAAGCTTGTAATTGATTTCAGGTTCCTTCATACTAAACGTATGACAATTAAAACCGCTAAAAAGAAAGAAATCGTTCGTTTTGATGCAACTATGAAGCCTCAGATTGAGAAGCTTCTAGAGACAATTGGCAATGATGGTCATACAATTTGGAAGTCTTCTGTTCTCAAAGAGTTCTCTCAAGAGCTGCAGAGCCGTTTTATTAAGGTTCAGAAGTCAAATAAGAAGGACTACAAGTCAACGATCTTCGATAACAACGGTAATGTTGTTGACGAGTGTGAAGGAATTTATGGTTTGTCCCTGCTTGGAACTATCTGCAATGATCTTGGTCTTGAGTATGATTCAAAGATTGGACGTGGATTTCAGGCTCGATGCTATACCGAAAGCATTCAGAATTGGCTTGCAGCTTAATTCAGATTCCCTTATACTGAACGTATGAAAATCAAAGTAGGAACTACAGTCGAAACAGTACAGGGTAATTTTGTTATCCGGCACATCAACCGGTCAATCAGACCAGCTCTTGTTATGATGACGGAGAAGTATAAGCCAAAGTTTGGTAAGAAGATCTATACCCGGGAGAACCTATTAACGTTTAGCTCTAACTAAAATATGGAAAAGCAAGATCTTAGTCACCTTCATGCCTACTGGAATTATATTCAGGTAGTCTTTAACGAAGAGCTCTCCTCCGGACTTGATAGTGCCGAGGAAGGTAGAGTTCAAGATCTCTACGGTAAGCTCAGACATTACTATGAATCTACCCTGGCAATATCCAAGAAGGTAGATGAGATGTTTAATTAGAATCCGTTAGTTGCCTTATTGTAGAATACAACACCGGTGAGGTCACTTGTCTTGGCGATTGGTGTAGGGCCTGATACAGAGTAGCTAAAGATAGCAACACCCGGACCACCGTTATTTCCATTCTGTATTCTTATAGGTAACAAGAAGCCTGGAACATATGCAGCGTTAAAACTACTTTCCCGAGTCCCGTGCGGGCCCCCAATGTTAATGTTAGCATTAGATGTTGTGAAACCGGTGATAGCAGTATCACCAATCCAGAGGTAACCAGCATCATCGGTTGCTAAATAAAATGTGTAAAGACCATTTACAGGTGGCTGGAAGTACCCAATTGTTTGATAACTTGTAGTAGTGGGAACCAGGATATCGTTCAGTGAGGTGATGACAGCTGAGCTTGATCTTGTTGCAGTAGAGAACCAATTAACATCATCATTAAAGTATCCTGTATAAACAGATTCAACTATCCCGGGTAGATATGTTATACCTGCTTGTATTGTCTTAGCAGCTCTCAATCCTAACCCAATACCGAGTCCGATACCATAGTTCGGCATAATAATTAATTGTTCTTGTAAGCTACTACCGCACCGTAGGTAAGTGTAAAATTGGTAATAGGCCCGGTTAGTGAGAAGTTCTGAGGGAGCTCGTAAGCTGTAATCTTACTTGTACTAGAACTTGTAGCAGATAAACCTGTAAACTTACATGCCGAAATTACCTGAATGGTTGAGAATGTACCGTTAACCTGACCGGATGTATTATCGGCGACGATGAAGCCGTCTTGGGCAAGGAGTGCGTAGGTGACGTCTTCTGGGTTTACAATATAGTTCAGGGTAGCAAACTTTGGAAAGACCTCAACAGAGGAAAGAGGCTTAGCATTACTATTGCCTGGGAAGGCCTGGGTATTATCAGCGTACTCGTAACGATTTACTGATACAGCCGGAAAGCGCGAATCTCCTATAAGCTCCATATAAATGGCCTGTTCGGCCTGAGAGCGATTTACTGTGATTGAGGGATCAGATGAAGGAGGTAAGGGAGGCTGGGCCATATAATATATTTATATTATTTGTTAAGAATCTTGAAGACCCTTTTCGTAATAGGCACCAATTACGTGACCAAGGGCTTGGACAAGAGGCTCATAAGAATCACCCCAATTACCTTGATGACCGATAACAAGTCTTGCCACCTCCATAGGGTCAAGATGATCACCGGTATAACCAACAGACTCTACCTCTTGGAGAGCAGCCTTAATCTTACCTTCAATACCGTAAGTCTCTGCGTCCTCTGAGTTACTACGAACACTACCGATGTTCTTTCTACCCTTTCTCTTTGCTTCAATTCTGGCCATTGGATCATCTGACTGCTCGGAGTCTTCTGACTTCTGATTAGCTCTGCAATCTGCGCAGTTATCACAATCACAACCTTCCTTAGCGTATTTACATTCATCATGTGACTCTTCGTCTTCATTCTTACCCTTACCGAAGACCTTCTTGTAGTCCTTCTTGAACTGCTTATGTTCCTTCTTCTCACGCTCTTCTTCCATCTTATTATATTCACCCTCAGACATACCAAAGTGTAGTCCGGAGTTCTTCTTCTTATAGCTTTCGAAAATGAGGTGGTCGTCTTTATGCATAGAGATAGAAGTATTTAGTCTTCTAGGGTTAAAAAGCTTGTAGTTCCTTTCAGATTTCAGTAATATGATAGTATGAAAAATGAAACATACGAGAAGGTTATTGAGGGGTACAACAATCAGCTCATCCATTGGAATGCGAAGAAGAAGGTTCTAGAGCAGATGATCAAGGATCTGGGCAAACAACACGCTGAAGCCTCAGAGGAGTGGGAGCATATCTGGCGGGAAAAACATAGCTACATCCTGGAGAACGAGAGCAAATAAAAAATTATGAAGAAAACTATTCTATTAGTATCTCTAATGCTCTTGACCGGTTGTACATCAGCCGATCGAGCTAAGTTTGGATCATTAGGTTCTAAACATAAGATCACCCTCTATAGTGGAGGTACAGCAGTTCGTACTTGGTACTCATCCGGGGTTATTCAGAATGAAGAGCACTCCGATGGTTATTACTTCATGGATGATACAACCCACAGACTGGTACGAGTATCCGGACAAATTGTAATCGAACAAGAATAAGAATGAATATATTAGATAGCCACATTGACTTTATTGAAGGAAGGTATGACAGGGATGTCGACTATCTGTCGGCAAACATTGGATGGGTACATACAGGTACTTCAGTTACATCTAAAATCTACGAGAAGAAGGAATATGTAGCAACGTATTGGAGAGATGGAGAGTTTGTACACGAAGCAACATCAATGTAAGAATTATGAATAGACTAGGAATCTGGAAAGAGTTTGAAGGGAAGTCAAAACAGACTCAGAATAAGATATACAAATATGTTATAGGGATAGTGAAGCAATCCGGGAGAAGAAACGTTACAAAAGATAGCGATATTGTAATGAATGAGATTATTAATCTACGAACAATCTGGTCTAAGGAAGGATAGACATACTAGGAGTAATCGTTATAGTCTTCTTCAGCGTACCAATAGTGATCGAAGTGATCATCATCTAACCAGGCCATAGCTTCGGACTCTTTCTTTTCCGGTATCTTAGTAGGTTCAATATCTTTATTAGGTTCCATAGATAGGTATAGAATAGAGTAAAAAACATATAGAAACAAGCAAAAAACAGTTAGTTTTCCGTAAAAATCTTAGTCTAGACTAAGAAAGTTAGACGTGACTAACTTATAGGAAATAGAATGGATTCCGTAATAAACAATAGGAAAGAAGGGAGATAACAAAGTATCTAGCTAGATTGCCGTAGAGCAGATAGATAGTAGGAATACAGAAATAAAGAGAAATACAAATACACCCGGTTTTTATTCCGGATTCTAAGAAAGCTATTACGGGTCTAGTAACTCCGGTCAACTATTATCCCCGGTTCGTTTTCCGAGACCCCTATCCGGTTCCCTTTGTATATCTATTAGCCGCGTTCAAATATAATCCCCGTTTAGCGTTAAACTGCCCCCGGGGGGAGATCCTAGCCTAAGCGCTTTTATCCAGTCCGGTCTATAGATTATCAGGTTACTAGGTTCCTAGTCTATATAGAACCAAACTGCATCATCTACGGAAGTTCCGGTTTTAGGAACCCTGTTCCTTTTCCCGGTTACCTAGAGTATCGAGACCACGTTCTCTTAGTGCTACCTTGTACTTGTACTCTTCCCACTTCCGGATATCACGCTCCCGGCGTATATCCGTTACATAGACATACACCGTAGCTATGAGTATTATAATACCTAGTACTACAGCGCTTTCGGTTTGATAATCTTGTAGAATGATCTGATTAATATTCATCGGAATTCGGGTTAATATGCTTACTAAGATATCTATCTGCTCGATGCTTTTTACTATACGTTAGAGCTATACTAACTAGTGTTACTGATATGAAGAATAATACTACACTTAGGATGTTATTGTCTGGAGTTAGTACATCAAACACACCTTTATTTAGTGGCTCAATTAACATACTACTTTCCTTCATTGTTATCTAATTTATAGGAAACTAACGGCACAAGCAAGCTTTTTTTTTGGCCAACTAAGTCGACTTTAACTTCGGCCAACTAACTACTTAAAAATGCTGAAGTTAAATGGGGCGAAAAAGGAACGTTAGTTCTGATGTTAGGTCATCAGAGTACCCCCAGCTAACAAACATACATCCGTCTTATCGGACTATCGAGCTGTTTTTCTACCTGGACCCTGCTCATCGGCCCTTCTCTTATTGTCCATTCATTATAATGGAAGCAGCAGGAACCTGCAATAGGAATCCAAAGTATTTTCCCCTTGAGGTTCCTAGCCTAGGCAGCCATAATAAAGATCTATGAAAAATAAAGAAAAGCAACTCCTCGTAGTTAAACACCTCGTTCGCGTTCCGAAAAAGATC
>Ga0007862_1000649_pt1 | contig 10533 bp, 5 predicted proteins | sample CryBogCBH20Aug07_FD_71206 | JGI IMG/M metagenome (GOLD analysis project Ga0007862, IMG submission 71206) | Freshwater microbial communities from Crystal Bog, Wisconsin, USA - CBH20Aug07 | ecosystem: Environmental > Aquatic > Freshwater > Lake | place: Crystal Bog, Wisconsin, USA | collected... | reverse complement strand
CGCATTCTGGTAGTTGATGACAATGTGGACGCAGCCGAGAGCCTGGCGTTGCTCCTGCAGCTGGATGGTTTTACTACCGAGGTTGCCTTTGATGGCTTTGCTGCGCTTCAGGCGATGGGCTCATTTGTTCCCGATATCATTTTTCTGGATATTGGCCTTCCCGGCCTTGATGGCTACAAAGTGGCGTCGCAGATTCGCACAATGAAAAACCTGGGGACTCCCCTCCTGATTGCCTTGAGTGGCTATGGACAGTCCAGCGACATCGAGAAATCAATGGCAGCAGGCTTTGATCATCATCTGGTCAAGCCGGCGGATATCAGCCAGATACGAACCTTAATTAGCGAATTACCCTGAAGGCTTTACTCATTGAGTTTGGCCGCATGGCCTATGACTCCAGGGCTTTGTTCTCGGCTGTCCTCGTTCGGCCGATTTCTTCTTCCTCCCCAAATTCCGGCGATCCTATTGCAAAAGCCACACGGACTAAGTGGTGTTACGGATAGGGAATTGCTGATCAGCCCCATAGGATGCATCGCTAGAGCAAGCAACCAAACTGAAGCGCTTGCTCTACTGATCTCACAGGGAGCTTTGCATGGTTTGCGTTCAATTGAGCGTGCACACTTCATTGAGAAGGGTGTTCTTTCTTCTTGCCTTGAGTGTGACGGGTTTACTACCCCCAAAGGCACAGGCATCTGAAGCGCGGGGGGAAGCCAGCGCTTCCAATGACGCCGTTGATCTCAGCGCCAACAAGCGCCTCGAAAATGGGGAACTGCAACGGACTTGCGATATGGCTACCGAAGCTCAATTTGAAAAGGCTAAGCGCCTGAGTTGGGCGCATCGGTACGGCGATTCACTCAAGATTTATCACGAACTGGTCGAGAGTTGTCCCTGGAATTCCGACTTTCTTCTCGGAATGGGCGACGTTTCCTTCTGGGCTGGTGATACCGATGCGGCTTTAGATCTCTATCGCAGGGCTTTACTCGTATCACCTGAGCGGATGGATGCTCATCAGGCTCTGGCGAAGGCCCTCAAAAAGAAAGGTGATTCGAGGGCTTTGGCGGGCGCAATCCAGCAAGCAAAAAACGTGATGAATGACCAGCAACACGCCAATCTCGTGAGCTACGTTGCAGGCCTTGATTATTCGGCTGAACCCTCAAGCCTCAGTGAAACGAAAGAGTGGGAGGCTGAACTTGGAGGCGGTTATGAATACCTCAACCACGGATACAAGGATTGGAGCAGTAGCTTCATTGGCGTCAAGAAAAAAGCACCTGATCAGACGATTTATGGGCGCGTCGCTGAACTTAACCGATTTGGATTAACCGATGCGGCCTTGACCGCAGGTGTGACCCAGAAGTTTTTGAAAGACTGGACTGGGACTTTGGAAACCTACGACAGTCCTACCGGTCACTTCATTCCTCAATGGTCGATGCTGGGGAGCATCCGATATCAGACGGCATGGCCGGTGGGCATTGAAATGGGGTTCCGACATGCCAGTTACCGGACCATCAACAATGAAATTGGCACGGTCACTCTGGATGGCTATGTCGATCAGTTTCGACTCGCAGGAACGCTCTATATGAGTGATCTTCAAGGGTCGGGGGGCGTCAAGTTCAGTGGACTCTTTGATGCGTCCTGGTATTACGATGAGACGGATTATGTGGGGGTGATGCTGGGCTACGGAACGCAACCCGTGATCGTCAGTCCAGGGGTTTATCGTAATGATCAGGTGCAAACGTATCTTCTGAGGGGCTTACAGGAGATAGCGGGGCCATTTGCACTCTACTACGATGCGGGTGTCATTGTTCAAGGGAGTAGCTATACCCGAGCTGGGGCTAATCTGGCCTTGAAATACGGTTTCTGATCTCAATGAACCTCACTTACCTTTGGTTCCAAATCGATCAGTTGCCCTTTTTCTCTCGGGTGATAGGGGGCGCCGGGCTTCTGGGCATCATCGCCTGGGTTCTGTCATTCCCGCTACTTTTGTTCAAGCGTTTTTGGGGTCGTGTTGAGAGGCTGAATCGCCAATACAGAGAGGGGTTGGCGATTAAAGTCAACCACATGAGAGCTACGCATCGCTGGGGATTCCTATTCGCCTCGGCCGTCCTGCAGGATTTTAATGGCCGCGCGCATTCGTTCCTTTTGATGCACTCCTCTGGAGGGTCGAACACTGTCCTGATTTCCTCTAAAGAAAGATGTCGATTAGGTCGGGAGGCCCTTTCAAAGCTCAGAAGGTCGCCCTCAGAGCAAACCCGCATTTACGCAATAAACGTTTTGGCACACCTTCAACCTCAGGGCACCTGGAAGGCAATCGCGCCCTACCTCAGGCGACCTGATAGCCCTGAATTTTTTCCAGCGTCTAAAGCATTACTTCAGATCGACATGCCGAGAGCCCTTCGCATCATCTTGCGGCTCGGGATGAATCACACGTCAGTGAATCGACACCTCCTTGGGCGACTCCTGCAGGACCTTCCTGCTCCTGGGGTTGAGGAGGCTTTTATCCATCTTTTGGTGGAGGGGGGCTTTGCCGGTGAGCCTCGACTGATCGCATTGATGCCCTATCTGGGTGAGGGGGGGCGATTGATGCCCCTCAGGTCTTTTCTACCCCTCCAGAATCGGATGGCCTGGCTCAAGATGGCGATTCGACTGGTTGATTCCCCCTCCCAGCTTCCTCTGGTGAGGCCCTTCCTTGATCATCCGGATCACGAGGTTCGGTTTTATGCCGCCAGAGCTCTTGGAAAGCATGGTGTGAAGACGGATCTTCCTGCCTTAAAAGGCATGATGTTCCGGGAAAGTCCCTCTGTCAGAAGCGCGGCTAAAACCGCCTATGTCTCGATCATGAGTCGTATCGCAACCCCTTCATTTCCCGAACAGGAAGCCACGGGCTCATGAATTACGTTCACACATTTATCGCTGGCTATCAGTATTTTTTTGGGTGCTATACCTTGGCCATGCTGTTATTTGCTCTGACACTGGTCCTGGCCTCATTTCGATGGTTCAGGGGAGGCGCTGCGGTGGGTACGACGCTGGGCCCTGAATTTGTGCGGCCCTATGAGCCGGGCATCACGATCATTTCACCGGCGTTCAATGAAGCTTCAACCATCATGCGGTCGATTACATCGCTGCTTTCGTTGAATTATCCCGAGTGTGAAATCGTGGTGGTGAATGACGGATCCACGGACGACACCGTGGGCATTCTGGTTCGTGCCTTGGATCTTTATCCCGTCAGCGAACCACTGGACTCTTCCTTGCCTACGAAACCCATTCGCACGGTTTATCGGTCGCGTCTCTACCCTGATTTCCGCCTCATTGACAAGGAAAATGGGGGCAAGGCCGATGCCCTTAATGCGGGTATCAATGCGGCATATTTCTCTCTGGTCTGTACTCTCGACGCCGATACGATCCTGCCTCAGGAGGCATTGACTCGCCTGGTTCGTCCTTTCGGGGAGGTGCCGGGTTTAGTCGCGGCCGGTGGAATGGTTCGGTTAATCAATGGGTGTGAATGCAAAGAGGGCCGGATCCTCAAGGTCAGGCTTCCCAGAAATGCCTTGGCCCTCTTTCAGGTGATCGAATATCTCCGGGCGTTCATGTACGGAAGGATTGGCTGGCGATCCTTTGGTGCACTTTTGATCATTTCGGGAGCCTTCGGACTCTTCAAGAAAGATGCCCTTATCGCCATCGGAGGCTATCAAACAGATACCATCGGCGAGGACATGGAGTTGATTGTAAGAATGCATCGAATTTACTCCGCGCGGCATGAGGCCTATCGCATCGAGTTTGTTCCTGACGCCATCTGTTGGACCGAAGCGCCGGAGGATATTCGATCGCTGCGTAATCAGAGAATTCGCTGGCAACGAGGGCTCGGTGAGAGCCTTTTCAAAAACAGAGCGCTCCTTTTTTCCCTTCACGGAGGCGTTGCGGGCTGGGTAGCCTGTCCGTTTTATCTGGTCTTTGAGCTTCTCGGTCCTCTCATTGAATTGACGGGGATCATCATCGTCATTCTGGCTTACCTTTTGGATGTCACCGATGCCGTCGGTGTCGCGGCCTTTCTGATCATGATTCTTGGGGTATCACTGTTCATTTCGACTCTGGCATTCCTGATGGACGATTCCGCCCTCGGGAGGCGTGCCCAATCCCCGCTTCACATTCTGGTGTTTCTTCTTTTGATGCTGCCGGAAACGCTCTTTTATCGTATCCCTGTCAATTACTGGCGAACCATTGGTCTTTTGACGTGGGTCACCGGAAAAAAAGGGGGTTGGGGTGAAATTCGACGCCTTGCACCGGAATGAGGTGGGATGAATGCGTACTCTGGTTCGAAAGTCAGCAGAATGGGTTTTACTGGTTGTCTTTGTGTCAGGCTTTCTGATTACTTTAGGTCTTATGGGGGATTTCTGGCGATCCTTCTCGCATGGGTTAGCGAGAGAACCGGTCCCCGAGGGACCGTCGATGCCCCACAAGACAGCTCAATTGCTAACGGAGCATTCCCTCAAGGAAAAATCGACCTCAGATGCGTCAATGGCGATCTGGATCTCAGAGCCCGACAGCGATTGGCAAAGTCTGGTTGCCGGGTTACGTCGGCAAGATTTACCTTTTCGAGTGGCACACGAGATGAAGGATCTTGATGCCCCAGTCATCCTGGTCTACCCGACCTTTTCCGGTAAAGTGATTCCCGCTCAGATCTACAAACACCTGCTGAAAAAGGTTCGGTCTGGCAGCGTTTTGATTACCCAGAATACGGAATCTGAATTGGGCCCGCGCTTTGGATTTCAAAAGGCCCGATATACCCTGGATGAATCCCATATCTGTCTCGATGGGCGGCTACCCCAGTGCAAAGATCAGGGCCACAAGTGGACGTCCCTCCGTTTCGAAAAGCCTGATGGTGAAGTCAGGAGCTTCGAGACGATGGGGTATGTGGGCGCCAAGCACCCGCTGGCAAAATTTGGAAGTGGGGATGCTGCGCTGATTATGAATCCTTTTGGAAAAGGGGCGCTTTATGCCTTTGGCCTGGATATGGGCGCTACGGTGCGGCAAAGTCAGGGGATTGGCCTTCCTATAAAGCCGATAATGGAGGCGGACTCTGAAAATGTGACGACGTGGATTTACAAGCAGATTCAGGAGATCTATCTGACTTCGGGCGCAAGCGATCCCCTGATCAAGAAGTCCACTCAAGCCAAACCCGAAGTTCTCATAACGCATGAACTTCGAAAAGAGGGCGATCTGTTACAAGCGGTCCGATGGGCTGCCCTTGAGGCTCGACTGGGCGTTGAAGCCCTCTACATCATCGACTATGGGTTTCTCAGGAGCATTACCCCTGACTTGTGGATCTCACCCCTCACCAAGGCGCAGCTCGCTTCGATCTCTCGTCTAGGCCACGGGATTGCACTAGGGTGGCTCGAGGGATCCCCTTCACTTGATGCACTGGAAAAGGGCAGTGGTGAGGAGTCCATTCAATGGACGAATGCTGAGGGTGGCCGCAATCAGCCCAGATTTCCCAGTTCGCAAACGGGCGTATTAAGAATCGGTAAGCAAGTCTTAGAGGAAGGCTACGGGTTGGGACGTGTAGAGATCTTCGTAGCGGATCAGGAACTGATTCCTGGTTCTTTTGAGAGAGCGTTACGAGCATCCGGATTTCACTATCTGATTCGATCAGGTTTCAAGGCCAACGGACCCGATCTTCCTATGCTGGTGCAACCCTCGACGGAAGTCACTTCGGACCAGGAGTTGACCTTATTTCCCTCGCGGATTCGAGTGGAAAGTCTCAGCCGGGGATTGTCCGATCGTTCGGGATCGTCCATGACCATTCTTGATCTTCCCCTAGGGGCTGACGATGAGGCGCACATCAAAAGCTTCTTCGATCAGCTAAATGAGTCTGTGGTCGTCAGAGAGCTCAGTCAGTATCGAGAAGAAGACGCTGCCCGCTCCAATCTCAAGCTTGGGCTTGAACGCTATAACAACAAATATGAGATCAAGCTTGAGTCACCGGTTCCGCTCGGTGGAACGACCATTCTTCTTCCAAGTGGCATTCAAAAGATCTATGGTTTGCCAAAGGCTTGCCCCCGTCGAGTGGAGGCTGAAGTCAAAAGCGGGGAGACGCGAATCGAACTTTGCCATCGATCAAGAAAATCGCAATATCGTCGCCATTCTTCTTCCTAAGTACTAGTGCGGATCATTATTTGGATCCGAAGCGATTAGCCTCAGAAACGTTTCATCGACTGTTTTCCTGAGGTGACCTGATGGCTCGCTCATCGACTTTGTTCTTGTTGTCCTTTTCCTTCCTCATTGCTTCGGCCTCCGTTGCTTCCGCACCCGTCCTGCCTGCTGCAAAAGTCGACCATCAATACTTCTATACGCATGACGCCAATGGCAATTGGGTAAAAACCTACCTTAAAGGCGTCAATGTCGGTTCAGGCATGCCGGGAAAATTTCCAGGTGAGTTTGGAATTACCAAGGCGATGTATTTGCGTTGGTTTGGCCAGATTTCCAGCATGAATGCCAATGTGATTCGCGTCTACACGCTCTTGAGCCCCGTCTTTTATGAGGCCCTCTATGACTTTAATAAGGGGCGAAAAAATCCCTTGATGCTTCTTCAGGGGGTTTGGGTCGATGAAAATGACATGATCAATATTGGCAACGCTCATGACCCAAGAATCAAGGAAGCATTTGTTAGAGATTCAAAGACCTTAGTCGATGTGGTTCATGGTCGTGGGGATGTTCCCCCTCAGCGGGGACATGCTAGCGGCCAATACCGGAGGGACATCTCACCCTACGTTATCGGGTGGCTACTGGGCGTTGAATGGGATCCTGACTTCGTCTTGGGGACCAATAAGGCCAATCCGGGATATCCCGATTACTCGGGGACCTATCTGAGTACCTTGGTGGCCTCTCCTTTTGAGGTTTTTTTGGCTGAGGTCGGCGATCGCGTGGCAACCTACGAAATCACTCAATGGGGTCAGTCTCGCCCCATCAGTTTTGTAAATTGGCCAACGACAGATCCACTCAAACATCCGAATGAACCTAATGATCGTGAGGACTGGGTTGAGGTGAACCAGGAACATATCCACGCCAGCGAGGCGTTCGAGGCGGGGCTTTTTGCGTCCTATCACATTTATCCTTATTACCCTGACTTCCTGAAGTTCCAGGCGGATTATCGAGGGCTTTTAGATTCTGAGGGACGAATCGATACGTTTAAGGCCTATCTTCGTGATCTCAGGAAGGTGCATACGGTTCCGGTCATCGTAGCCGAGTATGGCGTACCTTCTGCCCGGGGTGTGGCTCACACCGAGCCGTTTCGCGGATTTAACCAGGGAGGGCTTAATGAGATACAGCAAGGAGAAATGGCGGTCAGCATGTTTCGGGACATATACGATGAAGGATATGCCGGTGGTGTCCTCTTCAGTTGGCAGGACGAATGGTTTAAACGAACCTGGAACACCATGGATTACGATTTGCCCGAGAGGCGCGCATATTGGTCAAACCCTCAAAGTACTGAGCAGGTCTACGGAGTGCTGGCATTTGACCCGGGAAAGACGAACCTCTGTATTGTTGATGGAAATCCAAAGGAATGGTCTGGGTCTCACCCTGTCTCTGAAAATGGGGGGGTAAAAACGTTTGTTCGGAGTGACGAAAAATATCTCTACATCATGGTGGATGCGAGGTCGCAAAGACCATTAACCCCTCAATTTGTGGTCGCGATCGATAGTCTGCCCGGGCAGGGAAATTTCAAGAGTGTGGCTCATGATTTGAGCTTCAATCGAGAAGCAGATTTTTTAGTCGAGGTTGATCCAGTAGGAATTTCCAGAATCATGGTTGACCCTCGCTATGATGTTTTTTATGCGCTGAATGCGCACCACAATCCCCCATTGGTTCCCCTCGAGGTGGACCATGAGTTTTTCACCGAAGGCACTTTTGTACCAACGCGTCTTATTCTGAGCCGCAAGCTATTTCTACCCGTCGACATGACGACGATCCCTGCGGAAATAGTTGAAACCGGGATGCTTCGGACAGGAAACGGAAACCTTAGGTCAAGGGACTATGACTCGCTTACCGACTATGCCTACAGTTCAGGTGTTCTTGAAATCCGAATCCCATGGGAGTTGATGAATTTCATGGATCCATCCGAGGGGCAAATCATTTCAGGCTTCGGCAATGGTGTTGTCAGTCAATTCAACCCACTGCACATTGAGGCCATTCATTTAGGGGGGGGGCTCGCAAATTCATCCACGATGGGGGCGCTAAGCCTTGGAACCTATTCGCTTCGTTCCTGGGACCTTCCCAATTACCATGAGCGGCTTAAACCCGCTTACTACATCCTTCGTGGAGCCTACGCAACCTACTGAAGTGTGGTTGTATCTGCCTTTTGCTTTGAAGCTGCACAGGACGTCCGGCGCCCCCCGAGACGGAGAGCCATCATTGCGTTAGCAGGGCGCTCTCGGGCCTGTCCGGAAGTGATCCGCGCCGTTTCATCCTTTTTCTTTTCTCGAGGATGACCTCCAACCCTTAGGTTGGGATGGCGCTTTCTTTTTCGGAAATCCTTCGTTGCGGCTCAAAAAAAGAACGACTTCTCAGTGGGATAGCGATTGACTTCGCCTTCTTGCAGACGCTGAATCAGCGATCTTTAACACCATCAATCGCGCCTTCAAAATCAGAGCTTATCCGATACAGGACCAGCGGCGACTCTTCGCCCGAACCAAAGGCGCGCGTGCCGGTTTGTCTACAATCGATGGCTTGAGCATATCCGGGCTTCTTATGAACCCAAGCAGGCCGGAAGTGATCCGCGTGGAGGGCTCAGCTCACCCGATCTCCAAGGGAGCAAGCCCGAGGACAAATCGGGGGCTTGATGAGGCGCGAACCGAATGCCTTAAACCGCCAAGATCGCGCCAAGCGAGGCACGGAAGACGAGGGCAAATCGATAGGCGCGGATTCCAAGACGGGAGTTCCCCATTTCAGGGAAAAGTCATTAAGGTTGAGGCCCCTGAATGGATTAGATTCAGGGGCCAATTGATCAGGTCAGACCAGATTAAGAATTGGCCGGTTCAGAAAGCCATTAATTTGAAGATTGGGATTTTAGTTCTAGAACGGCTTGATTGACGGGAAGTACGCTAATGCCACTTGCTTGTATCAATTGAAGGTGCTTCTCGAGATCCCCAGGCGTTGTGTTGTAAAGCCCAGCATTCGTAACGTCCTGACTCACATTGTGATAAACCAGAACAAGCCATGTTCTATCAATCTTGGCCTTAGCAACCCAAGTGGCAATGGTGTCGAGGGTGGTCGTGGCAGTAATGTTTTGAACTTTGATATCAAAAGAATCAGCATTGTCGCGACTATTGAACCCGACGTTCACGTTGCGCATGGCCCGATAATAATTCGCGGAATCCTGAATCACGGTAGTGTTATAGGCCCCGTAAGGAGTTGCAAGGCTGGTTGCCTTCATGCCTGTGATGGCGAAAAGGTCTTGTTGCGATTGCGTCAGTTCTTGATCAAGCTGAGCATTTGTCAGGCTGGTCAAGACAGGGTGGGTGACCGAATGGCTTGCGATTTCGTGACCGGAATGAGCAAAGCCTTGCACCATGCTTCGGGTAAAGCGACCTGGCTTATCAATAAAGCCTGTTGGAATGAACTGCGTACTTTGGAATCCGTATTTTTGGAGCAACGGAAGTCCATTGGTGTAAACCGGATCCAAGGCATCATCAAAACTAAGGCTGATCAAGGGGCGGTGCAAGGCAAGCGGGGCATATTCATCGAGACGGTAATCATCCGTAATGAGATAGCCTTTACTGCTGATGGAATGATAGACGCCGACACTCACCACATTGTCAGGGACAGTGAACTGTCCGTAGAAATGGTTCCAATCTGGGCTTCTATAGGTGTCACCTAACCATGTCACGGTCTCCGTTCCATTCTTGTCGATGAGATGGAGCCAGACGGCTGTGTCGGTATCTGAAATGTAGGTATCCGAAAACTCATAGGTCTTCCACGGGGTCACGGGTTGAGGTGGGTACTTCCAGTAGGCCTCCCCCCCTCCATAGCTTTGGATTGTGACTTTAAGTGCTCTGGCTCCGGTGTGGCCCGGTGTTACTAGGTCATAAGAGACAGTACTTCTGGCATTTGCAACCGTTTCCCATCCACCTGATGGCAGCGTTGGGTTGTTAGCCTGCACGGCTTCTGCAGATGGATTCGGGACAAGATTGGGATTGCTCCGCCCCGATGATGGCGGGATAGGCACCGGTTTTAAGATCGAATCCAGATTGGGTGGTAGCACCGGAATTTCAATTTTTTCTCCCCCTGCCGGTAAGCCAATGGCCATGGACTGGGTCGGTTGCGTGAGTGCGCCGACCATCAGTACGATACTGATGCAGCTTCGTCTTAGAAAAAACTGTAACCTTTTCAGTTGTGTAGGCCGGAAAAGATGATATGGCAGACTGGCGTCCGGAGACTTCGAACGATGTTTCGGCATGACTAGGTTCCCCTGCTTAGGATGGATATTGAACGGGCAAATTGACTCCCAGTGTTTCATCCAACTTTTGGAAGTCCGTTTGATGG
>Ga0007862_1000646_pt1 | contig 10564 bp, 9 predicted proteins | sample CryBogCBH20Aug07_FD_71206 | JGI IMG/M metagenome (GOLD analysis project Ga0007862, IMG submission 71206) | Freshwater microbial communities from Crystal Bog, Wisconsin, USA - CBH20Aug07 | ecosystem: Environmental > Aquatic > Freshwater > Lake | place: Crystal Bog, Wisconsin, USA | collected... | reverse complement strand
AATCGATTTTATCAACGCCACATTCTGAATGCTATGAAACAAGAGTCCCTGGAAAGAGGAGCCAAACTAACAGACACACAAAGAGAAGCCATTATTAATTCTCGCACGCTTTATGACTTTGATAATGATTTTATTGCGCCACTATTTGGCTACAAAGACGCGCCACAATACTATGATAGTAATTCTTGTGAAAATTTTTTAGGAAAAATAACGCGGCCTACACTTATTATTCACGCCCTTGATGATCCCTGGATTCCATCCGAATCTTACTTAGAAAAAAATTGGAGAGACTATCCGAACGTACAAACGGCTATCAGCAACAAGGGTGGCCATATGGGTTTCCATGGACAGGGCAATCATGTTGCCTGGCACAATCGCGTCACAGCTGAATGGCTGAAAAACTACTGAAATACATGGTTGTCATAGAATTCGTAATTACTCAAAAAACATCAAAGATAAGATATATTTTAAGCGTTCAACCATGAATTTTGGTAAAATTGATAGACGAATTTAACAGTTTTCTTTATGAGCCTACCAGATGATTTGGATCTATAATCAGAGAAACACTTCAACTGCGAGATAAATTCATGAAATACCTTTTGATTTCTATCAACCGCAGAATTTATGGCGTGCTGATAATTTCCTTTTACATGGTCCAACCGGCTTCAGCTCTTTGTGTTATTAACGACTCAGTCCTGCCACTGGCGCTATTTGGCTCGCAAGAAGAAAAGCAGCCAACAAAAATAGGAAAAAAGTATTACGATCCTAACAAAGCCTGCGAAGAGGAGAAGAAAAAAGAAACGACAAGCAGCGAGTGGTATCGTGGTAATTTTTACGGGCTAGATGACGATTGATCGGGATCTTCAATATGTCTCAATCATAACAAGCATGCTCAGTAAGGCCATCATCTTTTGATAGCTTGGGTGAATTACAGAGCCTCAAACATAATTTCTAATATTGATTTTAAATTGCTAACTAATTTATCATAGCGCAGAAATCCAAGAGGTACTGACATGAAACGCAGCATATCAATATTCAACATTCTATATTCTGTAGCCATTTATTTGGTTGTCATTAGTCCCTCGGAGGCGCACGCCCAGGATTTTAAGATCGACACCAATGCCATTGAAGCTCCAACGAAGGGCTTATCTGCGAAAAAGAGCAAGGAGTCCGGAAAGGCGGCAGACCCCGTGAAGACTGTGGGAGAACACAAGGCAGGTAGCCCAGACCGTCAGTTTGGTGAACTAGAAGGCTGGTCACCCGGTAAAGAACCCCCAAAGGATCCTAAAGATACCTCGCCGACGCCTGCTGGAGGGCCGAGCGGAAGAGGGACTAGGGTCACATCAACACCAAATGGCGGGGTTGGCGTAGGTCTCGGCTTTTAGTATCCACTCAGCTGGCATTCCCTAACCCATCATCAGAGATCGCGTTACAGCGATCTCTTTTATTGCAAAAACCTCATTATCAAAAAAATCCGTTTATTTTCTTTGCGCTTGTTAAATAAACCATCTTTCTTGAACCTATTTGCAGATCAAGAAACACAATCTATTAGTATTAGTTCAGATAAATCGACCCGGGATTTACAAAACTTTTTTTAGAAATGAATGGCTGTCAGATAAATCTAGAGCTTGCCGTCCAGGCAAATTACTTCTTCACGAGCAGGAACGGCTCTCCCAATGAAATCGGCAAAAAATATTTCGCTATTTGCTTAGATTGTATTTTCGAATCCAAGCATTTTAAGCAGTCCTTAAGCATAAAAAGGGCTGACGATTCGAAAAGTCGCCACATAGATTGCGCTCTTGCGCCTAGTTTCTGCCACATTCGACAAATGCCTCGTTGCAGAATTATCACGAATTTTACGCTCCAAGATAGAAACTGTGTGTTTTACGCAACAGCGCCGTGTTATTGCTGCAACACCTAAAACACAATGAACACTGATGATTGTGCGAATTACAATTTGTCACTGACCTGTCATTTTGGAACGGCTATTTCCCTCGTGTGAGTTTCACGGGGGTCAAACAACGCCTCCGATTTTTTCTACCGGAGGTTTGGACCAATGAAACGTCAAGTTGCACACACAGCCCTCGCCGTCGCGGCGTTCGGCCTACTCTCTTCAAGCTTCGCAGCCCCTGCGAAAGCTGACACCGCTTCAGATATCGCTGCTCTTAAGGCGCGTCTGAAGCAACTCGAGTCACAGGTTGCTGAGCAGAAGAAAGACGCTAAGCAAGCTAAAAACGCTAAGAACAGCGCGCCTACAAATCCAAATGCGCCACCGCCGGTCTTCGTTGACCTGCGCAAGGGCCTCTTTGTTGAAACCGAAGATAAGCAATACGCCTTCAAAATCGGTGGCCGTCTCTTTGTTGACGGCGGCGGCACTGCTGGACCTTCCGGCAACGGCTGGCAGGGCAACGTCGGCTTCGGTCAGGCTCGTCTTGAGGTCGAGGGAAAAATGAAGTCATGGTTCTACAAAATGCAATATGACTTCGCTAACACCACTGTTCAGCTTTATAACACCAACCTGCCTAACGCTAACACCGCATCTGCAACAAATAGTTTGAATCCAGTTACACAGTCCACCAACTACGTCACCGATCGCAACTTCCTCTGGGGCGGCTGGCGAGATGCGTTCGTGGGCCTGCAGGACGAGCGCCTGTCTCACCCTCTTCTCGCTCAGCCGGTCTACTTCAAGATTGGTAGCCAGTATGAGGCTTTCAGCTTAGAGGCCATTAACTCTTCTAAATACCGCGATTTCATTGAGCGCCCAATGGTAGCAGATACCATCGCACCATACCGCCACCTTGGCGCCTCAATGGGCTTCATTGGTAAAGATAATTGGACTGCACACTTTGGTCTTTATTCAATCAGCATGCAGGATCTAAACGCGCGTCCAGTCAATACCTCGGCTGGCAATGCGGGTTACTTGACGCCTGCATATAATGGCAATGGTGTTACGGGCGCTCAATGGGTTCAGTCATACGGCGGAGCTCCCTACTGGGAGACGACTGGTCGCGTTACATACGCTCCGATATTTGACGAACACAGACTTGTTCACCTCGGCGTATCCGGCAGCTACCATCAGGGCAACAATGCAACAGCCTACAGCGACGATCGTAATTCGGCGCCTGGTAATCGTATAGGCTCCGAAGCTAACATTCTGGGAACGAACTTCCTCGGAACGCCAGACTTATCCTGCGGTCGTGAATACAACACCGGCATTTTCCCTTCAGGATTTGCCGGCAACAAGGCGGCGGGGGGCTGCATAACCAGCATCCAGAAGGTTGGCCTCGAAGGCGCGTTGTCCTGGCATAATCTCTTCGTCCAGGGTGAGTGGATGATGTCGAACACAAACCGCAATCCATTTGCTGCTCAGCAGTATGCTTATGAACAACTGATTGCTAGCGGCACTTCCTCAAATCAGAGCTGGGGGTCAGGCCCCTTCATCTCGCCAGCTAACTCTAAATATGTCCAAACAGGTGGATATGTGATGGGTGAGTGGTGGATTACAGGTGAAGAGAAGGCTCAGTCCTATGATCAGACCAGTAAGAACAGTGCCGAATTCGCTCAGCTGAAAATCAAAGACAAATTCAGCGATGGCGGCTGGGGTGCGTGGGGTCTAGCTGGACGCTGGAGCGTGATCAACCTGAACAACGGTCCCTATCAGGGCGGTAATATGTATTCGATGCTCGCAGCTGCAAATCAGGCTAATCAAATGCAAATTGCTGCTGGTCAAAGCCCGAATCTTTCATCTGCCTACCTTTATGGATTGCAGAACCAGATTGCCAACTCTGGCATCTACGGAGGCTACCAACAGAACGTGACAGGTGCTTTGAACTGGTATCCCGACAACGGTATTGCCTTCCAGTTCAACGCGACACACGTGATGGCTCTCAAGTCACCGCTCAACTGGAACCCACAGTCAACATACGAGTCAGGCTACCACCCAACCCTGCTCGAACTGCGCACAAAGGTATACTTCTAGCAGTCGGATCATCAAAAAAGTCTGCGCCTGAGTTGATCAGGCGCAGATAACGACAAAACACTCTCACAAGGAATGGACCCATGAAAAAACTTCTTCTAACCTCAGTAGCCCTCGCTACGCTCTCAGGCTCAGCCTTCGCAGCTGACCTTCCAACAAAAAAAGCTCCTCCAGCTCCTCCAGCACCAGCCCCTATTTGGACAGGTTTCTACGCCGGTCTAAACTTCGGCGGTGGCTGGAATACCAACACGGGACCAAGCAGCCTCTCCTACCCTGACTTGACCTACGGCGGCATCACGACCACGAACTACAAAGGCAACGGCTTTGGCGGCATCCTCGGCGGCGCTCAGGTTGGTTATAATTATGCGATGCCAATAGGCTACGGCATGAATGCGCTGATAGGCGCTGAAGCTGACTTCCAGGGCACCAATATGGTTGGCGGTGCCGCGCCTCAATATACCCTGCTGCCAAACTACAAAGTTACCTCAGCTGTAGGACAACCCCAGAATCTTAGCTTCGTTCCAGGTTGGCACAACGGACAGAAAAGCTTGCCTTGGTTTGGAACAGTTCGCGGTCGCGTTGGCATAACATTATGGCCTTCTCTTTTGGTTTACGCTACCGGAGGTTTTGCCTATGCTGGAACGAACCAAAATCTTGGTTGGGTGAACCAGTCCGCGACACAGACTGGCTGGACAGCTGGCGGCGGCCTCGAGTGGATGTTCATGCAGAACCTCTCAGCCAAAGTTGAGTATCTCTACACGGCCGTCTCTGGGGGCAATCAGGGAACATACTTCAACTATGGCGCTAGCTTGAACAATGTGAACAACATCACGCGCTGGAATACTATTCGCGCTGGCGTAAACTACCACTTCAACTTCACGCCTGCGCCAGCAGTCGTGGCTAAATACTAACTTCATGATCTTTCCTTAGGGAATATCATGTGAAAAACCCCAGCAGCCCGACTTGAAACGGTCGGGCTGTGTTGTTTTTAAACAAGACCATGCCAACTGAAGAATATAAACAACTGAAAGAACGAATGTTCATCAACAGAACCCATTTATTTCCACTCTGACAGACACTGAAAAAGCCAATGAATAAAGAGGGAAAAAATCTTGCTCAATTATTTGAAAGAGGTGAAAATTACTTTCGACAAGGAGCCTATTCTGAAGCGATCAAGTTTTTTGATAAAATTATCAAATTAGCACCAAAAGTTGATCTTACTTATTTAGCAAAAGGGTCGGCACTAATTGAATTAGGTAAACATAAACAAGCAATTATTAATTTTAAGAAAGCGCTTGAGATTAACGAAACATCCTATCAAGCCCTCAATAATCTAGGCAACGCCTATGCTGATATCAAAAACTTTCAAGAAGCGCTCTCTTATTTTGATAGAGCAATCGAGCTTCAACCTCAATATGCAGAATCATATAATGGTCGAGGCAGCGTACTGCTAGATCTTGATGCATCAAATGATGCTCTTACTAATTTTGAGAAAGCCCTGTCTCTTGCGCCACAACATGCCGATGCATTGAATGGCTTCGGGGCAGCACTTGCTAAATTAAACAGAACTCAAGAGGCGATTGAAAGCATACAAAGCGCCATATCTCTTAATCCGTGCAATTCAAAATATCACAACAATCTTGGACACATTCTATGTAGAGTAAACTCTTATTCTGAGGCAATTGGACATTTTGATATTGCCATCCAATATAATAGATGCAGCGCCGAATATTTCTACAACCGAGCGGCAGCTCTGTTTGGGTTAAAAAAATATTTAGAAGCAATAAACGACTATGAGAGCTGCTTAACATTAGACCCCAATTACCCAAAGGCGCTTGGCGAGGCACAACGCACTAGAATGCTTTTAAATGACTGGTCAAACTATGAAACGACAATACTTAGAATTAAAAATAAACTAAGCAAGAATGAGATAATAATACAGCCTTTTATTGTCTTAAGCCTGTTAGACAACATTGATGCTCAAAAAAAAGCTGCGCTATTATTCGATGAAGAGATTTCAAAGAAATTTAATAAAAAAAACATTCACAAGATAGAAAGAAAAAAAAGTCGTATTCGTGTTGGATATTTCTCGTCAGACTTTAGAAATCATCCAGTCTGTCATCTATTCTTTCAGACCATTGAGCGGCATCAAAGAGAAACATTCGAGATTTTTGCATTTTCTTTTATAGACGTCCCTGAAGACCCCTGGAATATAAAAATAAGAGATAGTGTCGAACATTATATAAACGTCAGCGATAAAACCGACGATGAGATCGTGAAAATAGCGAGAAGCCTAGAATTGGATATAGCCGTTGACATGAACGGACACACTGATGGCCGCAAGATTGGTGTATTTTTATCAAGAGTCGCAGCTATTCAAGTAAATTACTTAGGCTATCCCGGCACAAGTGCGTATGCAACAATGGATTATATCATCGCTGACCAGGTTATAATCCCGCGAGATGAAAAAGATTTTTATAGCGAGAAGGTTGTCTATCTGCCCGACACTTACCAACCTAACAGCTCGCAAAGAGAGGTTAGCCGCCCCCTTAGTCGAGAGGATGTTGGGCTGCCTCCAGAAAAAATGATTTATTGCTGTTTCAATCAAAACAACAAAATCACACCCATTGTTTTTGACACGTGGATGAAAATTTTAACAAGCGTTAACAATTCGGTATTGTGGCTCTGGGTAGACGATGAAATCGCTCGTTTAAACCTTAAGAAGGAAGCGATCGCGAGAGGGATAGAAGGATCGCGCCTCTTATTTGCAGAACGCATGCCAATTGAGGCTCATTTATCGCGTCTACGTCTTGCTGATTTGTTTTTAGACACATTTCCTTACAATGCCCACACATCTGCGAGCGACGCCCTGAGAATGGGCTTGCCTGTCTTGACCTGCCAGGGGAGTTCTTTTGTCAGTAGGGTGGCTTCAAGCCTGCTTAACGCGGCAGGTATTCCTGAACTTATCACTTCAAATCACTCCGACTATGAGCTGCTTGCAGTTCATCTTGGAACACACCCTGAAGAATTAAAAAGCATAAAAGAAAAGCTAAATAAAAACATACTAACCTGCGCCCTATTCGACAGCGTTAAGTACACAAAAAATCTAGAAAAAGCATATTTTAATATGTTTGAGAAATATCATATTGGTCTTCCAGCAGACCACATCGTCATTGAGAATGATGCGTAAATCGACGATGAAATTGACAAGAATTTTTGTTACAATCGCCAAAAAGTATTTTTTAATTTTTTTAAACGCCACGTGATTTTGATTTGAACAACAAGATAAAAACTTACCCCTTCACTGTCTTTAATCTGTCAAATATGCTTTAATGTCATTGTATTTCAAGACATTATTTAATTCAATAAATACACCGTTTACCCTAAGTTAATAACACCAAAACCCCAAAGATCTTAAAATCTTATTTAAAAAACAAGAGGCTAACCAGATAAAATTTGAAAAAGCCCTTAACTCAACGTAGCTGGTATGATAATGCGTCGCAAGATCGCGAGATTCTGTTGGTCTCCTGTTTGCCAGGACGCAAGATAAACATGACATATTCTTACGATCCAGAATTCTAATGAGGAGCAAAGCATGAAAAAATCTATGTTAAAGTCAATTGCGCTTCTTGCGTCCGCAAGCGCCTTTTCCTTTTTCGCTACCAGCGCTACGCGCGCCGATGATCCATTAAAGTATCCTCCCTTTAACTGGAATTTCAATGACGGTCCGGTAGTCGTTGGACCAAAGGCTGAGAAGCCCGCTGAAGCGAAGGCTGATACCAAAAAGGGCAAGAAGACCTCAACCAATAATGGTCCTCAAACTGACTTTGCCCAGGGCAAAGATAAAAGTAAGCAATGGTATGACGGCGACTTCAACGGTCTTGATGACGATTGATCCGAAATTCGGCCGTCAATCTTGATCAGTAAATTATGGGCTACCAATTCTGGTAGCCCTTTTTTAATGAGCAATTATAATACAGTAGATACATATCTTGCCGATCGCAGGTTAGGAAAATAGAAGCTGGATTTTTAATCGATTCATGAAAAGCACGGCGGAATTCACTTAAACACACAAATCAACCGTTTTAGTGTTAGCATTGAATTAACTATCCCCATCGACTGACGCAAATGAAACCATAGATAGGAAGCGATTGAGTTTTTATTCAACTTAAGTCATTTATTTCAACCCAACAGATTGCGTCATAAACTATTCATATCCATGAAATTACCCAACTGTTATCTATGTATAAACAAGAGAAATCTATTTTGCAGGCTCTAAGACCAAACAACAAAGTGGCCTATCTTTCTCAAGAAGATTTGCTCCCAAAGGCAAATGAATTTGATAATCCTTTGGTTAATTTGAGAAGCATTCGGGCAATCAGAGGCTCTCTTGGTTTCTCGCTAGCTGACGAAGAACAAAAATCAAGGATATTGCAAGAAGGGTATGATGCTTATTTTATTCAGCAAATGAACGAGCTATCACATATAGGCTCTGAAGATTTTTATGCGCTTTGCAGAATTGGAAAAGTAAATCTAACAATGGAATATGGTATATTTCATAATTTTTTGAAAACTTGAAAAAAAGAAGCCTGCCTCAAAATAGCAAACCTACTTGTCAGCATTTACGACAGAGAACTCTCATCACCCAACAGAGAAGCCTTTACTTACCATCTGTTCACTTGAGACATACGCTCACGTCTAAAAAATCAAAGCAGAACTTTCCTTAGAATGTCTTAGTTGGTCTCTACTGCCAATAATGATACGAGCTGAGCTAATTCTTTTCAGTTCCCTTAGCAAAGCTTGGCATCATAGAGCCAATGGTGGATAAAAATCCGCTCTTTTGAGCAGGGGGCTCTTCAGGCTTGGGCTTATCTGTAGATGAAGCACTTGCATTATTGTCAGGCTGAACGCTACCCGTCGCCTTAGCACTATCCTTCTTCGGATCGACAACCGTAAGCTGATGTCCAAATAGGTTCCAAACGCTAGGCTTTTTATCAGTATCGGCAACCTTACTCAGATCCTGCGTTGGCGTGCGCAACCCATCAGGCGGATCAGCGAGAACACGTCTCGCGGGAGTGTCATCTTCATCTATGCCAGCACGCTTACGGTTCTCACGCAAATTTACAAAGGCGCCAATAATACCGCCCTCGGTATCATTGGCGCGCGCGGGATCTGGCGCCCGGTGCGGGCCATTAATCTTCTCTAGAATGCTTGGTTTTGGCTTTTCTGGGGGAGCATTTGGATTACGTGCGAAACGATCCGTGCGACGCACGCCAACGGCAGCATCAACTGGCCAATCAGGCGGCCGCTGGGCCTCCTTATCGCGTGGTGCAGGGAGCATATCCATCCGAGGCGGCATGACGAGCTTCGGACGCTCACTATAGTCAATCTTTTCCTGTTGCTGGTCGGATGTCAGACCGAACATGTCTGTAACAGCCTTGACCGTTGACTTGTCGTCGGCCGCCCAAGCTGGGCACGCGATCATCAACGCCGTCAGCGCAAGGCCAGACCCAAGTCTTTGTTTCCACGCGGCATTCATTCAACCAACTCCTAGGAGATTTCTTGATTTTATCTCTTAACAAATTGGCCAATTAATGGCGCCAATGATTTAGTCGACAATAAAGATCTACTGTATTGTTATTATTGGAACTTCTGACCAACGAGATCTCAAAACAAAAGGCTCCGGACAGCCTAGGCATTAACCTTCAAACAACCAGAATGGTCTTAGCTAATCATGAAAACAGACGAGGCAAGCCTCCCCTTTGACAAAGTTTGCGGCAATTCGGGAAATTTGGCGGCCTTGATGTGCATGACGACTTGCTGCTGAAAGCCATTCTTAAACTTGGCATAAAATTGGTATGTTTTTAAATGCGAGAACTATATTCTCAAATTTGCAGTCACCCGCTTCCAAAAAGGAAAAACTGAAATACTGAATTTTTTCTGCGACTTATTATTACAAAAGCTTGGATATCGTCATCTCTTAAGGGACATGCAAATCATGACGCCAGCTCAATGTCGTGCCGCCCGCGCTCTTCTTGCTATTACGCAACAACGCCTTGCGGACATGGCGGATGTAAGCCTACACACCATTACAGATTTTGAAATGGAGCAACGTCAAATTTCTGAAGGACTCGTGCATACGATCGAAGTGGCGTTAGAGGCTGCGGGCATACACTTCATTCCTGAGCACGGGTTCTCAACACATGGCGGCGTTGGGGTGAGAATACGACATCTCGGCGAAACAGGATAAGCCAAGCAGCCCATTTATAGCGGGGCAGCCATCTAAGAAATTTAAGGCACCTTCAGCAACCCCGGAAGAAACCAATCATGCCGACGATATAGGCTGGAAATAAGATAATTATTACCAATAACAGCAGCAAGAGAATAGAAATTGGCGAAAGCAGAAAACTAAAGAATAAAAACAGGGCAACAGCCAGAAATATCATGAAACTCGTTTTCTTATCATACTCGATTTCGCGCGCCCAATCTTCATTCGCGCTCATCCAAAAATGCAGCGGCATATCTTGATCCGAAAAAAAGATGAACTCGACACGATGCTCTGGCGGCGAAATCATCACGTGACACTCC
>Ga0007862_1000645_pt1 | contig 10566 bp, 18 predicted proteins | sample CryBogCBH20Aug07_FD_71206 | JGI IMG/M metagenome (GOLD analysis project Ga0007862, IMG submission 71206) | Freshwater microbial communities from Crystal Bog, Wisconsin, USA - CBH20Aug07 | ecosystem: Environmental > Aquatic > Freshwater > Lake | place: Crystal Bog, Wisconsin, USA | collected... | reverse complement strand
CTGGCGAAAGAAGTCCTTAAAAACATCAAGTGATGTAATGCTCATCAGAGCAGATCATCATCAGAGTATATGAGTAAATAAGTGAGAGGTGAGGGTATGGCTGGTGAAGCAATCGCAAAGAAAGGTTCATTGAATTTGAAGCCTGGGCGTCCCAGTGCATCCGGTAGCGACAAGGCCGAAGCACTGAAGGCCGTGTTATCCGATGTGAAGAAAGTGAGAGTGAACTTTGATATCGATGAGTCGCTCCACACGCAGCTCAAGATTCTGGCCGCGAAGGAGCGGAGAACCATCGCGGAGGTTCTGAGGGAGTTGATCGAGAAACGAGTCGCCTAATGCCGAATGGCTTGACTCCATCGGCAAACCGGAGTATTTAAGCAAACCATCAAATGAGTAAATAATCATTTGAGTGGAGTTTGCTATGAAGAGAAGACAAGGCTATGTGAAGGACTTCTACGAGATCCTCGGGGTTTCGGAAGATGCCTCTTATGAGGAGATCAAGAAGTCCTATCGACTCCTGGCCAAAAAGTACCATCCTGACGTTTCTCAGGAGGTCGATGCTGAGGAGCGATTCAAGGAAGTTCAGCAGGCGTATGCGACGCTCAAGGACCCGGTTGAAAGAAGCTATTACAACCAGGTGAGGGATGAAGCGAAGCGGCAGAAGAACTATGAACCGGATCGAGAGGCTTATCGGTACTGGCAGTCACCGCCACCGCCGCGCAGAAACATCCTTAGAAAGATGCTGCATTGGGGTATCGTCCTATTCTGGATTCTGTACGGCTGGACCGGGTTACTGATCCGAAAGACGCTATTCCTGACCTTGTTCGTCCTGGTCTTCGGGGTGGGGCGGATATTGGCGGTCATCGGGGTCTTCCTGATCGTGATGGGGCTTCTTTTTATTGGGAATCCATTCGTCCTTCATAACCTGACGATTCATCCCCAGGAGACATTTGCCTTCTATGGTGTTCCTGTTCTGACGTTCATTCTTGCTGTGCTGGCCTATCACGCTATCGGCTGGTTGGATCAAGAGGGTCCGCTTTTCCCGGTGATTGATAACTGGATCAATAATCTTCGATATCGGTCACTGTGTATCTGATGTCACCGCAGGCATGATCGGGGTTGTCTGACTAATCACAAAATGCAAAACGTAACACTATGAATTGTGATTAGTGTATTTGTGAAACGCTGATAGCATCATCGTTACCTGATACAGATAGGAGAGGATGATGGCTTTATCAAATGCTGAGAGGCAGGCAAAGGCTAGGGATAGGTACAAAGGCGAACTTGACCTTCAGAGGCTTTCGCAATGGGTCTCTAAACGATCCCACGAAGCCTTGGGCTACATCGCCAGGATTCGTGGACTCACCCGCTCGAAAGCCCTGGAGGAATTGATCCTCCGCGAGGAGACTGAAATCAGAAGGAATAAGACCTTCTAAATGACGGTTTAACTGAAGAGAGCCTTCCTCCCTTCCTTTAATGGGGGGATCTTAGCCATCGCCGTAATGAGTAGATACTCCAATGAGTGTCTGATGCGCTCATCAAAGTAAATCACTCTGATATCACGCCTAATAGAGCAGGGCAGGCGACCATGACCCATGTAAGCCAGGTCTAGTCAGCGGGCAATGCTATGAGTTTTCTCTTTCCAGCGTCTCCGCGACCCACTGGTTCAGACTTTTTCCGTGGGCTGTCGCTGCGATCACCAAGTCTTCATGGATCTTCGGACTGATGCGGACGTTGAACTTGCCGGAATATTCCTTTCGGGGAGCTATGCCTTTTCTCTCGCACTGTTCGAGGAATATCTTCAGGGAGATATGCCCTTCACGGCTGAGCCCCTCAACATCGGCGGCGTAGAAATCCGCACCGCCGTTCAGGCCAACGAACTGCCCCCGGAACATTTCAATCTCCGGGTCGTATTGAATGACGGCCTTGTATCCGTCGATAGTCATCAGATTCATCATGGTGCTACTCCATTCGCTTTGAGCCATTCGCGAACCGCTGCGACAGCGCCTTTGTCAGTATCAGGGCGCGGGTGAGGGCGATGGAAAACCTGAACCTCACCGAAAAGGAAGACGGTTACGCGAGAGCCTTCGGCTTCACCTATCTCGGCACCGAGGGACTCTAGTAATGCTTCAATATCTGTCCATCGGATATTCCCGCTGACAGGCCGTTTGAAGATCAGTTCCAGCGTCTTTTGGTGCTTTCGTTTCATCGGCTGTATGGTACTACAAAATGGTACCAGTAGAGCAATGGATCGCGTTATGTTTTCCCCCTTCTCGGCAGATATGGATGGCGATTGCATCATGCGAGTAGATACTCAAATGATGCGCCTGATTTTTACAAGCCAAATAGGGGGCTTTAGCGTGACCAGGCTGAATCAATGCTTAGAGGCCACGCCATCGCGACTAGGACTTCTTCGCTGAAGGGGTGTGTGCTGGCGGGAGCCTGGATGTCACTTCATTGAGTTGATACTCCAATGAGTATCTGATGGTTGCATCAAAGTAGATGAATCCAACGGCAAACCCTATGGCCAGGCAGGCGGTCAGGGTCCACAGGCTTTCAAGCCATGTCCTCTGAGGAATAACATCCAGCACCTGACGAATTGGGGCGATGCACTCCTTTTCGACATTCCTTTTGAGTTCCTCAGACATCTCCTCGCTGACCTTCTTGGCAAAGGAAGTAAGCTCATTCTGAGCGATGGTCGTCATGCGTTTGGTTTCGCTATCAATGACCGCATTCGCGGCTTCCAACCGGCTCTGGAGATAGGCATCGACAACGCCTCCCAGCTTCGATGATCGCTCTTCTACCTGGCCAGCTACCGCCTGGAGGGCGGTAGTGGCTTTGTGGGTGGATTCCTCAAGATCAATTTTCTGTCTTTCCTGCGCGATGGTGATGATTTCGACCAGAGCAAAGAGGGGGTCATCTTTTGAGATAGGGACTCCGGTTCTGGCGAAGACCTCTGATGCCAGAGAGTCTTTCATGTCGGCGGTCAGTTCCATAACTGAACCTCATCAAGCTGCCTGTAAACATCGTCACGAAGGATTTTCAGCCGTTGCCGCTCAAGAAGCGGGATGTCCGGCGAAGCCAGAGCCTCGTTGAAGGTTTTGCGGCTGGCCAGGAGATTGCGGATATCGACACCAAAGGTTTGGTGATTACGCTTCTCCAGCATGACGCGACCGGCGAGGGACGGACCCTCTTTCCATTTGGGCTCAAAGGGCTTCCCGTCGGATTTCTGTAGTGGTCCGAAATGTTCGTTTTCCCAGATCACCAACTTTACGGTGGGGGGGAGTGTGCTCACCATCGAGTCGAGGGCGTTCTTGGTGTCGTCGAATAGATCGCCACCTCCGACAACGGTATGGACGATAGCTTGAATATCAGTTTCAGCCAGAAGAGACAGGATGTCGTTCTCCAGCAAGTAGGCCAGAAGAGGGGAGAAGGTGTTCGCACCGCTATCCACGATGACGTCTTGCTCCACAGCTTTCTCCAGGATGCTTGAAATGAGACCGTCGAACTGGCGTTGATCGATGATTCTGGAATCATCCATGACTTTGACCTTTTGGACGGCCAAAGACGCATATTGGGCGAAGGTTGCATTCTCCTGGTCGATATCAAAGCATCCCGCCAGTTTTTCCTGATCTCTCAGATATTGAGCGGCCAGATAGGCGACGAAAGACTTTCCGACGCCGCCTTTTCCTTGCAAAACAAAATGAGCTGCCATCGCTATTCTCCTTCTTTCCGGAACCGTTCCGGGGTTGGGTTGTGAATGAATTTCTTTCTCTGTGCTTGCTGTCTGAAGTATTCGATTTTCTCGGTGGGTGACAGGGTGCTGAGGTATTCCTTCTCCTCCGGGCTCAATTCGCTCCTGTAGGCCCAGGGGTTCGTCGGCACAGGAGTTTTCTCTTTCGCATCGGTTGGTGGAGGAGGTTCATTTGTTGAGTGCGGTTCCCTGGACCCCTCCTTTTGCTCATGAATAAGGGAAGGCCCCGGTATGGGGCGCTCGATGTGAGCCGACGTCCCTTTGTTCTTTCGTTTCTTCCTGAATCGGTACAAAGCAGACCGCAAAGAGGTAGGGGCTAGGTCTAGGCCTAAGTCGGCCAGCGTTTTTTCAATCGTCTCGATCTTCACTCCGGAAGCTATCGCGACATCAATCTCCGCGATGCAATCTTTGAGGATTGCCCACGCAGGGCGGACATCCGTTGAGTCGGAGAGTCCGCGAAGTCTTTGGATGATCTCTTGCTTCATGGTGAGCCTGGCGGTGTATCTGGGTGTCTTTCAGTGTATTTGGGTGTGTGGGAGCGATTCTGGGTGTATTTGGGTGTATCTGACTAATAGCGTTTTTCGAATTTTCGTATTCGAAACGCTGATAGGTCGTGGCCTCCAGAGCTTTTTGAGCCAAGGGTTGGCGGGTGTATTTGGGTGTTTCTCGGTGTATCGGAGTGTTTTCGGGTGTAAGGCGGTGTAAATGAGTGTATTTGGGTGTATTTGGGTGTAACGGGGTGTAAGAGGACACCCAAATCGGGTTCTGGAGACCTGCTTTTGGGGGGTTGGAGAACTAGGGCAGGATAGGCTTTCAGCCAGCAAAGCGATACACTACGACCTAAGTGCCAACCCCCCAAAAAAGAGGGCTCAATGCGGAAAGTCGCAGTTCTATGCCGGGTCGATCCCGACACCAAGGAGAGGATTCGAGTGCTAGCCTCGCATGAGGGGGTTTCCGAAGCGGATCTCGTTCGGAGGCTTATTGATGTAGGGCTTGGGGGTATTCAAGAGGTGAAGGAGCCAACATTGCCATCTTCCCCGGAGGGTTATCAGAGAAAGAAAATCACGCTAACCCTCCCGACCTTCATTGTGGATTTGGCAAGGGAGCGAGCCGCTCAAAAGAAGATGAGTCTCTCCCGCTGGATCGCCAGCCTTGTACAGAGCAGCGTATTCCAGCCCCCGGTCTTAACGACGACTGAATTGAAATACCTGAATGAGAGCAACCGGCAAATTAGGGCGATAGGGGTCAACCTGAACCAGATCGCAAGAGCCTTCAACCAGATGGATATCGATATTCGGAAGCTCAAGAATCTCGATGTGGTTGAGAAGGTGGTTCGTGAAAATCTGGATGTGATCGAGAGGCTTCTAAGGGCCGTAAATAGGTCCTGGGGGATAGGTCGTGGGCATTATTGAGAAAGAGTTTTCAGATCCCTTGATTGCAGGGGTGCGGCCAGGGCGAAGAAATAACACCCGAAACATCAGGATTGGCCGTCAACGGGAAACAGCCGTTCGTGTCTCCAGAGGCTCCCCGGAAGTTTTGGTGAAGATCTCAGGATTCACCAAAGGGTCAGAGCATCTCAAGGCTCACATGAGTTACATCAGCCGAAATGGGAAGGTGGATCTTGAGGATCAGAACGGGGCTATCTATGACGGTGCGGCGGCGGTTGATTCTCTCTGGGAGGCGTGGGACCGCGAAATAGGGATGGGAAATCCGGAGAGGGGAAATCGTCGAGATACCGTGAAGATTATTCTCTCGATGCCACCTGGGACTGACCCGAAAGCGGTCAAGGATGCGGTCAGGAAATTTGCGGGGGATGAGTTCGAAAATCACGCTTATGTCTTTGCTATGCACACGGATGAGCAGCACCCGCATTTGCATCTCACCGTACAGATGCGTGGTTTCAATGGGGAACGGTTAAATCCAAGAAAAGCCGATTTACAGCGGTGGCGTGAAATGTTTGCGGATCGCCTTCTGCATGAAGGCGTTGATTGTGTGGCAACCCCGAGGACCGCGAGAAACAAGGAGAGGAGTCGGAGTCAGTCGAAACGACACGCAGATGAACGTCAGCAGCAGCGGGGGAGGGATGCGGAGGCGTCGTCCAGTCAAAAGGCTTCCATTCGGACCAGGTTTCGAAACGGGATGGAGCGAACGAAGGAAGAGTGGGAAGCCATCAGGAACAGGAGCCGGAAAATCGTTCAGGCGGCCTGGATGAAGGCAGCAATGGATCTTGAGTCGGGTGCGGAGCGCTTTGACGTGCCGCGCCCAAATTATGAGAGGTATGCGCGAGATGACGAAGGACGTAGAAAGTGGCGGCGAGAAGCCGCTATACACCAGCCCGGTTTTGGCCATGCTGGAGGAGTCGGAAAGGCCGGTTCAGGCGATAGCCTGCGAGACCTGTCCAGCGGCGAGGTGGTACGTCACCGGAGGCCACCTGAGGGCCTACTGCAAGGAGTTTCACGCGATGGTCTGGGACGACAACCAGAAACCCATCACGATTTGCGACGGGAGAGAGATTTGGCTGGCCCAGATGGAGCGGGAACTGGAGGGGTGAAGACCCTGGATGTTGCGACATCGGGTAGAGAGGCGGCTCAGATGGTTAAGGCCTTTGCGGAGAATCTACAGAAGCCGGAGAAGAATCGGACCGTCCAGAAGGATCGGGATATTGAGCGGTAGCCCCTCAAGAGGGCATATCTCGTAAAGCGGCGATCAATTCCTACTGCCCCGGCTTGAATCCAGACTCTCGCGTGTGGCGAATTGCGGTAATGAGAACGATATCCTTTTCTTCCTGGTACTCGTACAGGGCAAGATAACCCGCCTTGCCGAAAGGGATAAACAGCTCTCGCATGGTCTTGTATCGCTCATCTTCAGAAGGTCTCGCGATACGGGGGTGATGTTCCAGAAGCTCTATGCCTTCAAGAAGCGTTGCAATCACCTTCTGTTTGAGGCGAGGCTCGATCTCTTCGATGAATTCAGCGACCCGAACGATGTCACTGGTTGCCTGCTCCGAATAGATTATTTGTGGCATTTGGGCGGCGGAAGTTCGTTTCTGCTTCCCAAGCTCTGGGCCCAAGCCTTCATTTCATCGTGAGTGGTGTGAAGGCCTGTTGCTCTGTAGTGTTCACTCGCCGCTTTTGCGGTTTCGTAAAAGTGAGTCTGCGCTTGCTCCCTTTCGATGAATTCTTTTACGGCTTGGCAGAGCAGGAAATGCACGGATCTATCCTTTTCCTTGGCTATTTGCGCGAGATAATTCTTCTGTGCCGTTTCGAGTTTGATTGAGATCGGGACATTTTTCTGGGGTTGGCGCGGCGTTGTTTCCATCTCCGTCCTCCATTTCATGTTGAGGTAGTTATATAAACTACCTCGGTGTGGGCGAACCCGCAAGATTCTTCTCCCCATCACCAGATGCGTCGATTCAGCAAAATGGTGTGGTGATCGGCCAGGTGTCCTCAGTTTGACGGAATGGCAGGGTGGGATGAAAATCCCCGACCCACTTAAGGAGTAATGAATGAACAAATCGGAATTGATTGATGCTGTGGCCCAGAAAACGGGTCAGACCAAGGGTGATACCGGAAAGACGCTGGATGCCTTGATTGATGTGATTATTGAAGCCGTTGTCGCTGGCGACAAGATTCAGTTGGTAGGGTTTGGAACCTTTGAACCGCAGCACCGCGCCGCCCGCTCAGGACGGAATCCCTCTACGGGAGCTGCGATAGAGATTGCGGCATCGACCGCACCGAAATTTACGCCTGGCAAGGCCTTCAAAGACAAGGTTGCAGGCCGGTAGTCGAATTCCTTCATTCGAAAAGAAGGCCGGTCATGAGTTCCTCATGCCGGCCTTTTCTTTAGATGTGATCAATCTGAGCCACGAGGGCCTATGAAGCGGTTAATCACCGCTTTCTAGCGGTCTTCAGCGGGCTTCTTTCCTTTCGCGCAACTTCGCGCCTTCCTGAAGGACATGGTTTTCCAGCCAGCCGGTTACAGTCCGGTTTTCTGATTCCGCGAGTTCCTTGAGCAGTTCTTTCACGTCTTCCCGAAAACGGAACGACATATTCCCTGGTTTTTTGTGTGTCGTCATTGACGGTACCTAGAATGTCGGTGTATCGTCCTATTATGGTCTCATGCAATGCGTTGGACAAGAGTCTTCGGGGACTCTCTATCGCCTGAATGGCCTGATTTTCGCGACTATTTTGTTTTGACCTATCAGCGTTAGAGATTTTTCGCTTTTCAAAACACGATTGGACGCAAGTTGCCTCCATTCTTTAGTGTGGCAGTCACGTTGGAACGATGGTTATCCATCCGACCAGCAAATGACTTTCAACACGATGTGATGGAGAGCAATGATGGTGACGAACAGATTGACCGAGATTGACGATCTTCCCGCCTTCTTTAAGAGGGCTTCACGGAGCGAGGCGCTCCGTCCGATTCTCGTTTCAGCGGAAGGGAAGCGGGGTGGGTTCCACCTCATCCTTGAAGGTGGTGAGAGGACCGTCATGGTTTCCGACCGTGGACAACCCGCCTGGTTTGGCGGTGTCCGAGACATCATTCCGATTTTGTCGGATGGGTACACGCTGGAGGCCATCGCGGATCGGGCGGAAGTGGATTTGACGGGTTGCTTCTAATGAAGCGGCTGGCCACATCCCTTCTGATCTTCCTGCCCATAGTGGCAGGTGGATCGAGCCTGGAACCGAAATGCGCGGAGCATACGGCCAAGGTTTGGGGGGTTCCGGTTGCGTTACTGGAAGCGATCCACGAGATCGAGGCGGGGAAACCTGGGGTGACGCACCGGAATCGGAATGGCTCTTTTGATATGGGTACGATGCAGCACAATAGCCGGACGGCAGCAGATCTTCAAAGGAAGTTCGGAGTAGATCCGAACTCTCTGCTATGGTCCGAATGTTATGCGGTCTATGTGACCGGCTGGACGCTCGCGACCAGCGCATACAAGCATCAAGACTGGCAGCTTGCGATAGCTGCTTATAATGCAGGAGACGGAGCCGTGGAACGGGCTGTGAAACAGCACGGCGGCATCCCGAAGGATATAGGCCTTTTGAACATCCCAGACTCAACCAAGTACGGATATGTGCCCCGCGTCATGGACGCCTGGGCGCGGTATGCGGCGAGAGGGCATTAGGGATGGGGCTGATGATGAATATCGGGGGATTTGGCAATCCCCTGAAATGCGAAAAGCCCGACCTTTGGCGGGGTCGGGCTTTTCAAAAGAGTGGTTCTAAGCCCCGGCAAGGGCATCGAACCGATGTACTTCAAGTTTGCGTTCGGGCTAAGAACGATCAAACAAGGACACGTAGCAAGTCCATGTTAGACCGTTTCCAAACTCGATTGCAAGCGTTTTTATTGGAAAAACGTAATGCGTCTCTCGTTGGGAAGCGGGAATGGCTGCGGCCACGACCGATACAACTTCCGAAGATTTAGTCCACCGACTAACAAGCAGCCGATCATCCTGGAAGATGCCCGTCGTAAGATCGGGGATTGTCTGGGAGGGGCATGGGACCGTCTTTGGGATGGCGACCGCCAGACTCGAAGCGAACGTCGCGAAGCCTGCGGACTCCTTCTTTCCGCCCTGATTCACCGCCTTGATCTTGTCACCCTTCGGGTGGGCTTTCCTCAGGCTGATGGTAGCTTTATCGGGCTGACCGATAAGGATCTTGCTCGCATGACGGGGCTTTCTATCCGCCGTCTTGAACGGGCCATGCACGACCTGGCCGCCATGAAGATCGTCAAGGTTCATCGCAGTTGTGAGCGGCAGGAAGATGGCTCCTACAAGGGACGCCCCTCCATTCGGGCGATTGCTACGCGGTTCTTTGAGTTGATCGGGCTCGGTGAAAAGCTGAAAAAACAGCGTCTCAAGGCCACGAGGCGGCGTGAGGACCGATCACTGGCCCGTGCCAGCCAGAAGACCTTCGAAGCGATGGCCAAGGCCATGAATAAAGCTGGAATACCTGTCCCGGAAAATGCCGACAGCGCACCCAAGACGGGAGCGGAAGCGATTAAGGACTTAAAAGAGCTGCTGCGGCGAAGTACAGCATAGCCGCTCCAAGAACACGCAAGAGTCCCCCTTACAGCCCTAGAGGCTGGCAGCCCCCTTTGCCCAGACGTTGGGAAGGGGGCTTTTTTTGGCCTTCAAAAGCCGCATAAATCTCTGAAGGCAGACCCAAAGCAGAAACAAACCGACAAGGCAGTAGCATCCAGGCGAGGATGCCGCCTTTATCCACGAACACTTGGAATTTAAGTGTCGGGGTTCATGGTCAATAAGTGGCGGGTCTTTCTTCAGCCTTCTTTTTATCTAATAAAAGGAAAGGCCTTCGGCCAAACTTCCTTTTTCAATTCCCAAGAGGGGCTTTGCCCCTCCTGGACCTCCCCACTCCTCGCCGGAGGGTCAGGGATGCTGGCGATTGCCAGCATCCTCTGTAAAGCGTGGGGGTCGCTCCTGGCCGTCAAGGATTCGCTTCGCCGACCTTCGGTCGTCCTTGACCGCCATCCGCTCAACAAATACAAAAACAGATGTTCACGTTTTATAAAACGTGATAATATTAAATATCATCAGTAGATGACGGGAAAGAAACTATGACTTCCAAAGCTCTTTTTGCGACACTTTTTTTGACCTTGTATTCATTCACTGTAGCCGCAGCAGAACCAGCAGGGACACGGTTAGAAACCCAATCATCGGCGGTTTTGCCGCCATTGCCTGATCTTCCGATCCCTGGGACCCATTCAAAGGTTTCAGGGAATCAAGACATCCAGGCTGTAACGACGCGGAGCAATGAGCCCAAGGCCGAGACACAGAGTGCAGTAAATAC
>Ga0007862_1000636_pt1 | contig 10649 bp, 15 predicted proteins | sample CryBogCBH20Aug07_FD_71206 | JGI IMG/M metagenome (GOLD analysis project Ga0007862, IMG submission 71206) | Freshwater microbial communities from Crystal Bog, Wisconsin, USA - CBH20Aug07 | ecosystem: Environmental > Aquatic > Freshwater > Lake | place: Crystal Bog, Wisconsin, USA | collected... | reverse complement strand
GTTATAAAAATCAAATGACCACATCCAGACCTGGTGACACCAAAAAAGTTATTTAAACAAATAGGGGATAAATATGTCTTTAGAAGATCTATCATTCGAACAACGTGACGAGTTAGCTATGTTAGCCAAGCAATTGGCTGACAACCCAGAAACTAGGGAAAACTTTTTACGTTTGACCAAACAAGTTAAGCCAGACTTAACTATTCCAGAACTCGCTCTCAAAGATGACTTAGCCAAACAATTGAAGGTGTCGCAAGACAGTTATCAAAAGTTAGAAGCCAAGTTTAAGCAAAAAGAGCAAATGGAAAATTTACAAGAACTTCGTAATCGTTTAGTGGAAGATGGTAAAGCATCCAAAGCCGACATACCAGAAATTGAAAAATTAATGGTGGAAAGACAAATCAACGATCACGAAACTGCTGCTGATTATTTTAGATGGATGAAGCAAGCAGCCACACCGACTTCTGATGCGTCTATGGGTTACAATCCAAACGTAATGAAGAAATTTAACCTTGAATCATTTATGAAAAATCCAATTCAAGGTGCAAGAAATGAAGCAGCAGCGGCGCTAGCTGATCTACAAAAAAACCGTAGACCAATTGGCATTTAATAGTAAGTAGGGGATATTTACTTTAGGAGTTGATTATGCCAATAGGCGGAGGAATAGTACCAGCTTCGGGTAGTGCGCAATACAACGAATTAACTTATGTTACTCGTCGTGCGTTTGTCCCTAAGATGGTTGTACAATTATACAATAGCACACCCTTGATGGCTGCTTTGATTGGTAACAGTCAACAAGCGTCTGGTGGTGTTTCTCAAATCTCAGTTCCAGTACAAGGTGCGCCGTTTGTGAATGCGCAGTGGTCAGACTACTCTGGTAGTTTTACACAACCCTCAGTACAACAAGGTGCGTTCTTATCAGAATTTAACCTTAAACTCATGATTGCACCTGTACCTTTCTTGGGTATGGAAGGTGCAGTTCAGCAAGACTACGCAATCATTCCTTTGATTGAAGCTCGTATGAACGATACAACCAACGTCATGCTTGATGCAATGGCAACTGCGTTGTTCTCCAACACAACTAATACACAACAGTTTATTGGTTTGCCTGGTGCAATTGATGACGGTACCAACTTAGCCACTTACGGAAACATTAACCGTTCTACTTACGGCTGGTGGAAGTCTAAAGTGTATAACGCTGGTAATGCAAACCCAACTCGTCAAAACGTGTTGCAATACATTTCTGGTACGGTAAAAAACGGTGCAGAAGTTCCAACATTTGGTGTGTGTGGTTTTGGTACATGGACATTATTGGCTCAAGACTTTGTAGGTCAAGAACAGTATGTTATTACTCCAGGTCATGCGTTTGATGGCGATAGCAATGGACCGCAAGCTGCGTTCAGAGCCTTGATGATTGCTGGTGTTCCAATTTATCCAGACCCATATTGCCCAGAAGGAACGATGTATTTTATTAATTCAAATTACCTTAGTTTATACATTCATGATCAAGGATCATTTGTATTTACAGGTTTTGAATCTACTTTACCTAACTGGCAGATTGGTTATGTTGGTGCAGTGTTAATGATTGCGGAATTAGTTTCTGTTAAGCCAAAATCAATGACTCGCGTCACTGGTTATAACTCAATTTCACTATAAGGAGCGTATAACATGGCACTCGGTCTAAATAAAATCTTATTGGCAAACACCAATACCAACACTCCAGGCGCTTATCCGCAAACAGTGGTGATTTCTGCAATTGGTACGGGCAATACAACTGCGATGAACGCTGGCACATTAATTGCTCAGTATGTTCCCGCTGGTTTGTATATCATGCCTGTCAACACTACTGCAAACGTTGCTATTGAAGTGAATAGTGGAACCAACAACAACAACTGGTCAACTTATGTTGCTGCTAACTCTGGCGGTACAATTATTTCTGATGGCTATAACGTGCGTGCAAACGCAACGGTTACAAACCAGTCATTAACTTTGTATACGGTCAACGGCGGTCAAGCAGTAAACCAAACCTTCGTAAGTTAAGGGGTAAACAATGGCTAATCCAGATTCAGTTGGACAGTTTTATCTTGATTCGTTTAGTAACGGTCGTCTTGCAGTTGTTCGTGCAACCCAATTAAATACTGGCGGTAATGCAGTAATTACTTTGCCTTTATTAAGTGGCGGATTAACCAACGGTGGTGCAACGGCTAATTCTGGGGGAATAATTGTTCGCAGAGTTACGATTCAAAATCCAAGTGGTAGCGTTTCTTCTGCTAACGTGTCTATTTCTGCCACCAACAACAATGCCAACGTAGTATTTGGCAATACTGTGTTATCAACACTTACGGGTGTTGGTACATGGCAAGACATTACACCGTCTGCGCCTTACACAACAAACGTGGTATCGGGTGTGGTTACGCAAGCATTATATGTAAACATTAACACCCCATCTGGAAACGCTAATACCGTTGACATTTGCGTGTATGGTGACGTAGTAAGTTTTTAATTTTTGAAGGGGATAAGATGTCAACTGTATTTGTAACGAATAACACGGACTATGAGGTTTGCGATGGATACGATGGTAAATTTTATAATTTTCCAAAAAATGAAACTGTTGAAGTTCCTATTGAAATTGCTATTCATGTTTTTGGTTATGACCAAGAAGACAAAAAACCATATTTGACTCGTTTAGGTTGGGTAAAAAGTGGCGCTGATTACAAAGAGGGTTTTAAATCCTTAGCGCTTGTTGATATTCAGCTTGAACGACCAAAAAAGAACCAATCGTTATCCCCGTTGGTGGAGAGAGTACCCTTGCCTGACTCACATCAAGCGAGGGGAAAAATCCTTAAAGCAGTTTAAACTATGAATAAAACATGGCAACCTTACAGAGCTATCTCACCGATGTTCAACGATTGTTGCACGATGCCAACCTTAATTTCTATACTCAACAACAGTTAACTGACTATATTAATTCGGCTAGGGCTCGTGTAGTTCGTGACACAGGGTGTTTACGACAAATTGCAATAACACAAGTCCCTACAATTCAAGGTGGCACCCCTACGGCTTGGGTTGCCAACACCACAGTGACCGCTGGACAATATGTTTTCAGCAACATTTTTATTTATCAATACCAAACGGGTGGCACAAGTGGCTCTACTGCGCCTCCGTACCCAGCTTCAAACAATAATAATTACAGTAATTACCCGCCAACCACTGCGTTTGCCGATGGTAGTGCCACACTGTTGTATGTAGGCAACTGTGAAATTATTACTTACGAGAATATTTCTTCTATCTTGGCAACCATGCCGTTGTCCATTTCTTCTGGTAATACCGTGCTTGATGTTCTCAATATTAATCTGTATTGGGGTAATACAAGGGTGCCTCTCGACTATGCGCAGTGGTCTGAATTTAATGCCAAGATGCGTTTTTGGCAAAACTACATTGGCAGACCTTTAGTTTTTAGTATTTACAGTGAAAACAGAATTTACATTGGACCAGTACCAGATCAAACCTATCAAATTGAGATAGATTGTGTTGTGTTGCCAAATAATTTAGATTTAACGAATCCATCCGCAGTAGATGTGATTAATGATCCGTATAGCACAACAGTCAAATTTTACGCTGCCTATTTAGCCAAATATTATGAGCAATCGTTTGGTGAGGCAGAAATTTATAAACAAGAATACACAAATCAAATCCGTGCGGTATTGAACTCTGTATTTACAAGACGGATACCGACCATGTATGGCTCAGGAATGTAAATGGCTAGCGCAGAACAGAAAAAGTCCTATAAGGTGGTTAAGGAATTTAAGAGTCTTAACACTAAAGCCAACCGTACATCAATTGGAGATGACGAGTTTAGTTGGCTAGAAAATGTTCAGCCTGTAGGTTATGCCAACTTAAAAATCATTCCGACTGTATCTAATGTCATCAACGCAACAGGCAACATTGTTACTTTCAGTAGTACGGTTACTACCTTTGCTTCTGTCAATTTAGGGCAAAACGATTACATTGTTGGTTTTGAAAACAATGGTGGCGCACAATTTTACAATGTTCAAACTCTGGCAACAGGCAATGTAGCGGTTGCGGGTACATTTTCCAACTCTGGAATCAATTACTCACAATACAACAATGATCGGATGTTGATTCTTGACCCGAGCAAAGGTTTGTTTAGTTGGGATGGAAATAATACCGTTTCAATTGGCTCGATTGGCACAATTGCTTTAACTTCTGCGGGCAATGCTTATACTTCGGCACCCACAGTCACTATTTCTGCACCAGATCAAGTGGGAGGCACCCAAGCCAATGCGGTGGCAACTATTTTGAACGGAAATGTCAGTACCATCACGTTATTGACGGGTGGAACAGGCTATACCAATGGTGCAAACGTTGTGGTGACGTTTTCGGGTGGTGGTGGTTCTGGTGCGTCAGCAATTGCGGGTATTACTACCTTTGCCACAGGCACATTGTCTTTTGCAGTAGTCAGCGGTGGTTCGGGTTATACCAATACGGCAAATACGACTATTTCGTTTAGTGGTGGAGGTGGTTCGGGTGCGGTGGCTCAAGCTATTGTGCAAGGCAATGCTATTACCCAAGTGATTATGACCAACAACGGTACAGGCTATACCAACGCAGCCAACATTATTGTGACCATTACTGGTGCGGGTGGCAACACGGCAGTCTTACAACCGATTGTATCAACCAATCAAAATGTGGGTGTAGCGACATTTAGTGGTCGGGTGTGGGTAGCACAAGGAAGAACAGTAATTTACTCCGCAGCGGGCTATTATAGCGATTTTACGAGTGTTTCTGCGGGTTATTTGACATTAACCGACTCCACATTGCATGGAAACATTGTGCAACTCTTGGCAGCCAATAATTTCTTGTATATTTTTGGTGATGACTCGATTAACGTGTTCTCAGATGTACGGGTGGTGACGGGTGGTATTACCATTTTTACCAACACCAACGTGTCGGCATCCGTAGGCACAAAACGACCTTACGCTATTTTTCCTTATTTTAGATCCGTTTTGTTTATGAATGATTACGGGATGTATGCGTTGGTCGGCTCAACCACATCCAAGTTATCTGACAGTTTAGACGGCATGATTCCGAATATTGACTTCAGTAGTCCTATTTATGCTGGACAAGTGCTTCTGAATAACATTTTGTGTGCAGCGTTTAACTTTAGGTACTATGATGCAAACTTTTCTAAGGGTTATCGGTATATTCAAGCGGTGTTTTTTGAGAAGAAATGGTTTATCACTTCGCAAAATGACAATCTGGTTTACATTACTTCTGTCCCTGTTTCGGGGAAGATTTCTCTTTTTGGCACGGATGGTACGACTTTGTATCGCTTGTATAACGACAACATTAATAATATATCGAGCATTGTTCAAACGGCTTTAATGCCAATGGATGACAATATTCGGACTAAACAAGCCTTAAAGATTGGTATTGAAGGCACCAACATTAATTCTTCTGCCATTTTGAATGTCACGGTGGATAGTGAATCGAGCAAGAGTCCGACCATTGTGTTATCCAGCGTTTTAACTTGGCAAAACAACAATTTTCAGACAATTGGGTGGGCAAATGCCACAGGAACATTGATTTCATGGTTGACTAGCGGATATACCTTATACAAATCTGACGCAAAACAGTATGGTAAATATCTTGGAATGACAATACAATCTAGTAACGAGCCAGGATTTACTTATAACGGTTTTGAATTTGAACACGAACTAAGAACGAGGTTTTAATGGGAGTCCCATACACATTTTCTACGGCATCGCAGTCAATTCCTTTAGCGCAATTAGACGCTAATTTTGCCACACCCATTGTACTCGGATCAAGTACCGCTGCTCTCGGTCAAACCGTTACAACATTAAATAATCTTACACTTTCCAATGTTACTATTTTGAGTGGTTCTGCAACCCTCAATAATTTAACGGGTAATGTTACTTTTGGTAATACCACAGTCAATCTTGGTAGCTCATCTTCGAGTATTGGTAATTTAACTTTAAACAACGTTCAAATTAATAACGGAAATTTATCAAGTGCGGTGATTCCGACTGCTAATGGTACGGTAATGCTTAGTGGTAACATGCCTACATTTGGCGCCTATCAAAATGTTGCACAAAGTCATCCAGGTCTTTCTACTGTAAAAATACAATTTCAAGTAAAAGAATGGGATGTTGCAAATGCGTATGATGCTACAACCAATTATCGTTTTACACCACAAGTAGCGGGTTATTATCAAGTAAACGCTGGCATAGCATTTGCAACAAACAATCAATTATCAGTAGGATACATTTTTAAAAATGGATTAAATTATAAAGCTGGAGTGCAAGGAATTAGTGGTATTACCACAGTTAATTCACTTGTTTATTTAAACGGATCTACGGATTATGTTGAAATATTTGCTTATACAGGAGCTGCGCAAAATACGGCTGTTGGAATAGTGAACACTTATTTTAATAGCTCTTTAATAAGGACAGGTTAATTGGATATTCAAACAATATTTAATGTGTTAATTTCTGCACTAGGTGTTTTGGCTATGTGGATACTAAACGGTATCAGCAACAAAATTAAAGACCTAGAAAATGACAACAAAGAGATGCCACATTACTACGTTTCTAAAGAAGATTACCGAAGTGATATATCCGACATCAAGCAAATGTTAAATAAGATATTTGATCGTTTGGACGCAAAGGTAGATAAATGAACATGGACACGCTCTCCATTGTTAAATTCGGTGATAAGGAGTCACTAGGAGAGTTCTTGTTTGAAAATGGTGTTCAGCACCTTTTATTTTGGGAAACATTGACAGATTTAGGTCAAACCTATGCTAAATTTCCCATTACGGATGCAAATGTGGATAACCTCGATGATTGGTTATTGGCTCATCAAGTAGAACATCAAGCATTATCGACTTATCTGGGTTTAGAAAATCCATTCAATATGTTGGATGTCAATTTTAATTCAGAAAATGATTTTTACGATTGGGTCAGTACGCATTACAACATCCATACGCAGATTGCGAGTACATTAAATTTAACTTGAGGATACAAACATGAGTTCAAACGCATTTACACCTTTTGGCAATACCGTAGCATTTATCGCTTCGACTGCTGCACCAACTCCAGTACAAGCAAGTACAGTCGGTGGTTCGGGTAATCAATACTTAATTCAAAACACGGGTAATGCCGTTGTGTTTTTAGGTGTGGGTTCTACTGCTGCACTTGCCAACGCAGCCGCAGCCACCGTAACTTCAACAGGACCATCTATTCCGTTGTCACCTTACACAAATCAAATCTTTACGTTTCCAACACAGTCATTCTTTACGGGTGTGGCTTCTGCTAACTCAACTGTGTACATTACGTGCGGAGATGGACAGTAAGCTATGCAAAAGTCACTAGGTCGCCATAACACGAGGAGTTCGATTTATAACAGATTAAGTTTGTTAGGGTTTTTTACACTTCCTACAACTTACTCTGCAACTTATTTAGTAGTAGCTGGTGGTGGCGGTGGTAGTGGTTCGTTTGGTACCTCCTGGCAAGTTGGCGCTGGTGGTGGTGCTGGCGGTTTATTACAAGGAACGCAAACTTTAACTCCAGCTACTGTGTATTCGTTTGTTGTTGGAGCGGGAGGGGCTGGTGGCGTTACTCCAACTGGTTCAGGTAGTCAAGGAAGTAATTCTACTGCTTTAAGTTTAACTGCAATAGGTGGCGGTGCGGCAAAAAATAATAATAATCCTACTAATGGTGGCTCTGGCGGTTCTGGTGGTGGACCAGCTGGTACGGGTGCTGCGGGACTAGGTACTGCGGGGCAAGGAAATAATTCTGGAACTAGTGTTGGCACAATATTTTATGGGCAAGGTGGTGGTGGCGGTGCGGGCGCAGTTGGTAGCAATGGAACAACTTCTAATGGTGGTAATGGTGGTATTGGTTTACAGAGCAACATTACAGGAACATTAACTTATTATGCTGGTGGTGGTGGTGGCGGTACTTTTGGTGGTGGTGCAATTAGTAGTGGAGCTGGGGGTAATGGCGGTGGTGGAAACGCTGGAAACGTTTCTGCAACTGTTATGAACAATGGTTTTGCGGGATCGGTAAATACTGGTGGTGGTGGTGGTGGTGCGGGTGGCGGCGGTAGTAATACTGCAATGGGTGGTGCTGGTGGTTCTGGTGTTGTCATTATTTCTGTGCCAACCGCAAACTTTACCAATGTGACAACTGGTTCTCCTACTATTACAACAACTGGTGCAAATACAGTAATGACATTTACACAATCGGGGAGTTATACGGCATGAGTCACTTTGCACAAGTTATTGATGGAATTGTTCAAGATGTTATTGTGGCTGGGCAAGACTTTGTTAATACGTTGCCAGATCCACAAAATTGGGTTCAGACAAGTTATAACACCCGTGGAAATGTACATTACGCACCAGATTCTAATATACCTGACGGAGAACCACCGTTAAGAGGTAATTACGCTGGCATTGGGTACATTTATGATGTGGTAAATGATGTATTTTATACCCCACAACCATATCCATCGTGGACATTAAATACAAATACATGGCTTTGGGAAGCTCCAACCCCACTACCAGACACAACAAATTCTTATTTATGGGATGAGCCTACATTGTCTTGGGTGCAAGTGCAAAACATAGTGTGACATTGAGATAAAAATGATGCCAAATAATTCCCTTTCCCCACCCCAAAAAAAAATGGAAAATCCAAGAGATTCATCGGTGGAAAAAATTTCATCACAATTTAAAAATATGATGATTGCTGGGTTGCAATCGTCACGAATGAATCCGATGATATTTGTTCAGCTAGGAGATTTGGCAAAAAAAGCGGTTACGCAACCTCAACTCTATCCACAATTAATTAAAATGGCTTCGGACAATCAAATTATTAGCCCAGAACAAGCTGGACAACAAGTAGATTACAGAATGATTTCTCTTTTTGTGATGATGGGAAAAGTTGCTAAAGAATACATGAGTCAAAATCAAGTTCAACCAACATGAAAAACGATAACATTATTGAATTATTAAAAAACTCTGGTCGTGCAAACGATTCATTGGTAGTTCATTTATCGCCTATTTCTGCTGCAATTTTAAAAAGTCATGGTGGTTTGGGAACAATTAATCCCATTACTGAATTACCCGAATATTGGGGATGGGGTGATTTTTTTGCAGTTTTTATTCCCGTTGCGGTCATTGCCGTTGCGGTTTTTGCTCCAGAATTAATCCCCGCTATTGGTGCTTATATCACTACTGGAAGTGCTGAAGCTGCGGCTGCCGTATTAGCAACCGATGGAAGTGCTGCTGCGGTGGGTGGTGCTTTGACTGCTGCGGGTGTTGATACTACTGTAGCAACTGTATCTGCTGCGGGATCTGCTGCGGTAGGTGCAAGTACAGGTGCTATTAATACTGCTGCACAAGGTGGGTCGGCTGAAGATATTGCAAAAGCGGCTGCCGTTGGTGGAGTTGCTGGTGGTGCGGGTTCACAAGTTGGTTCACTTGCTACAGAAGCAGTTCCAAGTTTAGGAACAACGGGAGCGGCTGCCGTAGGTGGTGCGGCTAAAGGTGCAATCACTCCCGCTTTGACTGGTGGAAGTGTTGGCTCGGGTGCAGCGGGCGGTGCAATTGGTTCAGCATTAGGCACAGAAATTGGTGGTGATGCGGGTAAAATTATTGGTGGTGGTGTAGGTAGTGCTGCGGGTGCGGCATTGTCGGGTGGTGATGTTAGTCAATCAGCCCTTAAAGGTGGTTTGTCTGGTGCTGCTGGAGCGTTAGGTGGTGCATTAAGACAACAATACAATTCATACACAGGGCAAATGGAAACGGTATCAAATCCAAATGCTACTACTCCAGAACAACAATATAATCCACAAACAGGACAACCAATTAATCAACCTCAACAAGATGGAACAACATCAGAGGTCAGCTCTACAAAAGATGCAGATGGTAATTTTGTTTTTCCAGAGATAACTGTTTCTGGTAGTCCAGATTTGGTATTGCCAGATATTGATGTGACAGGCAAATCAGACGCTGCAAATATTAATACTTCTGCAACTAAACAAGGTGGAGTGCAGTTAATCTCTCCAACCATTGTGCCAAGTGCGGGTGGCACTCCACAAGTATTATCAAGTGTTTTAGGTGCGCCATCTTCCACTATTCTCGGACAAGCATTACAATCAAGTAATCCCGATCCATCCACAACGGGGAGTCCAATTTTAGATGGGGATGGTAAAAATGTGCGAAACGTGTGGAATACCGAATCGTTAAGAACTGCGTTAGGACTATAAAATGAGCAAAGTTACCAAAGCATTAAAAGCCGACTTACCCGCCTTAGCAGAACTTTTGCGTTCTAAAGGCAAGGGAAAAGACACGATTCTTGCACACATTAACCCTAGAGAAGCTGCATTACTTAAAAGACATGGTGGTAGTGGCGAAATTAACCCTGATACGGGTTTGCCTATGTTTGATGACGGCACGGGAGATGCAACCCTTACAGATATTGGAGTTAGTCCAGCGCAACAAGAAGCACCTTTACCAAAAGATCAAACTGCTTTTAATCAATCTCAACAATACGCTGATTCAACACCACAAGTTACACAAGCACCAAGCGTTCAAACACCAA
>Ga0007862_1000634_pt1 | contig 10655 bp, 7 predicted proteins | sample CryBogCBH20Aug07_FD_71206 | JGI IMG/M metagenome (GOLD analysis project Ga0007862, IMG submission 71206) | Freshwater microbial communities from Crystal Bog, Wisconsin, USA - CBH20Aug07 | ecosystem: Environmental > Aquatic > Freshwater > Lake | place: Crystal Bog, Wisconsin, USA | collected... | reverse complement strand
AGCACTACAGCAGCAGCCGCTACATCAGATACAACACCTACTCAAAACGCCTTCATACAACAATACGGTGTTGGTACCAATGCCTTTACAAGTGTACTCGGCGGTAGATTGACTCAATATACAAGTCTCCTACAAACACCAACATCGCAGTTGTTTAGTAATCTTGCAAGTAGCGGAGCAGCTGTGCTTCAAGGTGAATTACAAAATAAGCTACCGTTCTCAACTATTAATCAACAAATTGCAAATCTACCAGGATTCAGTATTGTTACTAATGCTCTAGGTAATATACCTGGAGGAAGTAGAGTAGCAAGTGCTCTTACAAACCCCGTTGGTACAGCGACAAATGTCCTACAGCAAACACTCGCTAATAGTATACAATTACAAGGCGATCTACCGTCACTATCTCTTGGATCACTTGGTGATCTTTTTAGTTTAGCGTCTAATATCGCAAGCTCTGGTCCCCCGACAAGTCTTACCGGATTAATAACTCTTGAAAAGCAAGTTAAAGGTATTGTCTGTAATTTTACACTACCGAAACTAAATGTACCGCCTTTAAAGCTTATTACGAACTTCAAATTTCCGAAACCTGAAGATATAAGCAGATGGTTGAAGAAGGAATTTGACGATATTCAATCAAATATCATTAACCAATTCAATATTGTCAAACAATTGACAAAACTATTACCTAAGCCTGAAGATATCTATAAGCAAGTTGTCCATGAATTAACGACCTGCGATAAGAGCCCGACATCACAAAAGAATGCTAAGAATGGTCAAAAAAGCGCTCCTTAACTCGCTTGAACTCTATAGTAGTAATCTAATTAATACGCTTGTCTTCGACAATCTCAGCTTCAATAGGCTTTGCTTTATCGACAAGCATTTTAAAAATTTCTTCTCTTGTAGCAAGCTGCTTGTGCTCGATGTTTGTCTGTTGAAGCTCTTTCTTAGATGCGATATCCATTTCCTTGAGTTTAATAGAAGTACTTGAACGTTTATCGGCAACGGTAAGATGGTTGAGAGAATCGATAGCAGAAGAAGCTGCTTTAATTAACCCCGCTAAAGCCTCTACATCTTCGGCATTAGGAGCCGAGATAATAAAGTCCTTTACAGTAGCTACCATATCAAGGGCATCCTCAACCAAGGCAGCGCCCTTCTCGATAGTAAACTTCTCAAGCTCTTCTTTAGTAATCGGGTCACGCTCTTTTTTTACTTGTTCAACCTTTGTACTAACTGCTTGAAGTTGATCAAGTAATGAGCCTACTTCGTCATTTAACTCTTCATCCATATTGTAGATATACTTATCTCTTGTTGATTTTAAATAAAGGTATATTATTATAGTGTATATGTCTATAGATCCCAATATTCAATATCTCCCGATTTTAAAGTTTGAAAAGACCCACGATCTCGCCAAGCTTCCTACTAAGAACCATGAATCCGATACAGGATATGATGTTTATAGTATTGAAGATAAGGTCATCCCTGCACGCGGCAGTAGTGTTGTAGGAGTAGGTTTGAAATTTGCATATATACCTGAAGGTTATTGGGTTAAAGTAGAAAGTCGTAGCGGTTTAGGTTTTAAACACGGTGTTTCAGCTCATCCTGGTATTATTGACAACGCCTACCGTGGAGACGCAGGTATTAAGCTCTATAATCATACAGATATCGACTATGAAGTTAAATCCGGTGATCGTATTGCGCAATTTGTCATCTATATGAACATTCATATGCCAGTTGAATGGGGTAAGGCTGAAGAGACAGAAAGAGGTAATAAGGGATTCGGTAGTTCAGGCAAATAAAATGAGTTACGATTTTTCAAATCTTTGGATAGAAAAGTTTCGACCGAAGACACTAAGTGATTTTATCTGTACATCCTTTACTAAGGAATCTTTACTATCATTTAAAAATAAGGAAGAGATTCCTAACTTACTTTTTATTGGAGCCGCTGGTATTGGTAAAACATCAGCAGCTAAAATCATTGTTAATGACATACTCGATTGCCAATATCTCTATATTAATGCTTCTGATGAAAATGGCATTGATACAATTAGAAATAAGGTAATGAACTTTGCTCAAACCATGAGCATTGATGGTAAGATTAAAGTTATTATCCTCGATGAGTGCGATGGTTTATCTATGGACGCACAACGTGCCCTTAGAAATACAATGGAAGAGTTTTCTGGTATTACAAGGTTTATTCTTACGGCGAATTACAAATATAAGATCATCCCTGCACTTCAGAGTAGGTGTCAGAGTTTTGATCTTACCCCTCCCTTAGATTTAGCAGTTAAGAGGTGTGCTAGTATCTTAAAGCAAGAGTGTATTACTGTACCCGACGATCAAAAGGTTAAACTTGTAGAGTTCATTAAAGGCACATACCCCGATCTTCGTAAGTGTATTAATGAATTACAAAAATTCTCTTCTTCCGGTACACTTGTATTGAATGATACGAAGAACAATAAGGTACTTGATCTTATTTTTAAGGAAGTAAAAAAGAAGAATGTCGAAACTCTTCGCAAAGCATTAATTGAGAGTGAACATACATTTAATTCCGATTATACTACTCTTCTGCGCAATCTATTTAATCATGTAGATGAAACAGAAGCAAACCCTGATCTAAAACGCTTTTATTTACTTACAATATCTGAGTATCTTTACAGAGATTCCTTTGTTGTTGATAAGGAAATCAATTGCTATGCTTGTCTAATTCAGTTATCTGAAATTAAGCCTTAGGAAGATACTTCGCTGTATATGCAGCAGGGTCTTTGTCGATATAATTCTTACCTGATGGAATAGTAGTATTAACATTCTTGAGTTTTGACTCTGTAGGTGCTAATTTATTACCACCGAGATCAGCTGTACGGGTACGAGCCGGTGAATAGAATGGAACTTCTTCAGCTTCATCCTTAACCTCAACAGGCTTAATTTTAATCTTATTATCGTATTTGTTTTTATCAGGTACTTCTTCAAGCCCTGGAACAGTATCAATTTTGTCAAGCATACCAACATGAACAATAGCGTGCTTGTACATTCTACCACCACCTTCATCGAGTCCAACTTCAACAGTAAAGTCAGGGCCCGTGTCATCGGGATTACCCGTACCCATAACGGCAGGGAACTTGTTGATAACATTTGTTACTCTAAGGGTGCGCCCATCTTTAATCAGATCTTCGATATTCTTAACAAGATCATCAGCTTGTGTTTTGATGAAATTATGCTTTAAAGCATTGACTTTAAATTTAACAATATCACCCTGAAGAAAACCACCGTGGTTATATCGGGTTAACCAGCTTTCATAGAGCTTTATAAAACGCTTTTTCATGTGTAATATTATTTATTGTCCAAGGATCAATAAACCAATGTATTGAAACGTAAAACACTAATAAATATATATGTGGCGACTATCAAACTCAATTCATTAGCCGAAAAGCCTACAAAGACAAACAAAGGCTATACATATAGTGATTTGCATTTAGATTTTACACCGGTCTATCGCAATCCTCCCTACGGCTCGTATACTCAACATAACGAGCTATTAAAAGACGCAGAGGTCATTGATATTGTTGCCGACTATGACCTCGGCGCTATAAAAAATTCTATTAAAAATTTATTTTTAACTATCCCGGGTCAAAAAATCCTCAATCCTTTTTTTGGTTTAAATCTAGTTCAATATCTTTTCGAGTCATGTGACGAGGACATGGCAAATTTAATTGGTAATGAAATTGTGAGAGGCATTTCAACATTCGAACCAAGAATTTCTTTAATTAAAGTCACCGTCATAGCGCAACCTGAATATCAGCAATATACCATAACGATTACCTTTACAGTACCATCAATCGGCACAACTAGTTTTTACCTAAACGGGGTATTAAGTACTTCAGGGTTTGTCTACACAACTCAATAATATACCATGGCTACAAATAACAACCAGTTTAATGATTTCAATTTACCCGTAAACGGGTACGCGGCGTTTGACGCGTTGAGTTTAAAGAACCTTATCATCGCAAGGCTTAATTCAACAAACGCCTATACCGATCAACGTTTTGAAGGTAGTAATTTATCTTCTATTATTGATATTATTGCGTATGCCTATCACGTTCTATTATTTTATTTGAACAGAACAAGCGCTGAAGCAACTTTTTCTACAGCCGAGCTTTACGAAAATATTAATAAGATCGTTAAGCTCATTGGATACAATCCAATCGGCTATCAAACAGCCATCCTACCTTTCAAAGCTTCAGCAAATAATAACCTCCCCAACGGTACATATACCATTCCACGCTATTCATATTTTAATATCAACGGTACCAACTATTCCTTTAATAAGGATGTAACATTTACAAGCAATAATACAAACGGCGCGTCTACAGTTCTCACAGAACTACAGGACAACAACCTACTCTATCAGGGCACATACACCGAGTACCCAACGTATCTTGCTACCGGCACGCCTTTCGAAACCGTTATACTAACCGTAGTTGGTACTAATGCACAGAATATAATTATCGACCACTTTAATATCAATGTATATGTAAAGAATAGCATCGATCCCAATGCAAAATGGTCTCTCTGGACACCAACACAATCTCTTTTCTTGGAAAAATCAACTGCTACAAAATATGAAATAAGATTAAATGAAAACGGTCGCTATGAAATTAAATTCGGTAATAATGTAACCGGTCAACAGCTTATCCCCAACGCACAGGTTGCAATTTACTATCTCGAATCCGCTGGTACAAAGGGACAGGTTGGACCTGGTTTGTTGAATAGTAAATCCTTATTTTACTTTAACACTCAGCGTTTCAATAATATCAAAGCCGATGTAATACCAGCAAATTTGAATATCATTACGTCGCAGCAGTCCTCTAATATTACATTTTCGAACACTGATCCTTCTACTAACTTTATTGCCGCTGAAAACGCAGCTAGTATCAAGCTCAACGCACCAAACACTTTTAGAAGCCAGTATAGACTTATCACGCCTGATGATTTCATTAATTATATTAATAAAAATTATAGCAATGTAATTACATCAACACGCGTCGTGAGTAACTGGGATTATATCTCCGGTCATTTGAAATATTATTTTGATCTTGGTGTAACGAAGCCCAACGTTCAATCTCGTGTCCTCTTTAATCAGGTAAAATTTGCGGATACAAGTAATTTTAATAATGTTTATATCTACGCTGTACCGAAATTAGTCAAAATATCTTCCCTTACAACAAGAGTAAACTATCTCAACAACGCGCAGAAGCAACTCATCTTAAACGATCTTCAAAACGTTAAGCTAACAACAGCTGAAATAATCGTTAACGATCCTGTTTATGTTGAGGTAGCACTTGGTGTCAATACACCTAACACCGCCCTTACACCCTCAATTGCCAATAGCACCAATCTAGTAGTCACCTGTGATATTACAGCTAGAAACGACGCTGTAGCGATTAAGAAATTAATCGCTGGCGTCTTTGCAAATTATTTCGCCACGACAAACGACAACCTAGGTCTTCTCATTGATATAAATGAAATTACTAATCAAATCCTGGGCATCGAAGGCGTTACAAGCGTCTCAACACAATACACAGACGCAAACGGCCAGATTACTAAGGTTCCAGGTGTCAGTCTGTTAATTTATAATCCCATCTATCCTTACAACGATATAAGCGTACACTCACAGAATACGGCACTACCTTACTTCAAGTTCCCATATCTCAAGGACGCGACTAATTTTATTAATCAAATTGTCGTCAACACACCCTCTATCCAGTCTCTAATTAACTAGTATCACGAATGTCAACAATAACACCTAACTACACATACATTTATTATGATGTTGTTGACTACACTAACAGCAGCGTATTGTCTTCGTATACTCTAAGTAACACACCGCTAACCTTTATACCAGATTTTACAACCTCTTCGATTCTTTCCGGAGCTACAACTATATCAAACAAAACACTACACTGGGATTTTGGCGATGGTAGTGTATCAACAGAATTAAAACCGACACATCACTATCAATGGCCTGGTATATACAATGTAACATTAACAATTTTTGATGGATTTGGTAATGCATACGATAGCACATATTCAGCTACTGTTCAGATTTTTAATTACATATCAACGCAAATTGCGTTCCAGGATTACAAGAGCTTAATTTATGATATACCTGTCGGAAAATTAATTGACCCACTGACTATTAATACATACTTCAGCTGGCAAGATTATCCTGCTCTTAGTGCTACAGGATACACGATTAATCTATATGCCTCTGGAGCTCACGGCGCATATAACTATATTCCACAAACTCGACTAGACAAATGGTCACATCTCAGAGCGCTAAGTCGCTTTTATACCCTTTCAACCATTAACGGAAACTCTGACTACGTTACTATTGAAAGTATACAACCAACGATAACAGAGATTTACGTTAATATACAAAACAATCAACTTCAACGCTGCAGTGCTTCAGACCCCGGAAGCGTTCTGACCGGAGTTACCGGGTCATGTCAGTTCTGGTATACAGATGATATACCAACAAATTTATTGACAGAAAGTAGCCCTATTATAATTTTTGCGTCAATTGATAATTCAAAATTTAACGACGCATTCACTTACCGCACAAATGCATTTGATTATATTAGCTACCCAACACAGGGATTTCAAAATATAGACCCTGCAGTATTTGCTAGTGTCAAGACTCGTTATAATCCCGCAGATCATCTTTCAATTACTACTACTGGCATAGACGGTGAAGGTGCGCCTGTAGATCATACTTTCGATATACCACCTATTAGTTGGCAGGATACAGAAATCCCGTATGTTATTAAATTCAAAGACTCTGAAGATTTTACTACAAAAAACTACCCCCCCCTATCCTCTTCTGTAGTGCAAAATGCCTCTATTACACCGCAGCAATTCTATGACGTACAGACCGGTATCGTTAGCGTTAACGGTGATTCATATACGCCATTAGATGGTGTAACGTTTTACGAAGATTTTAGCCCACAGGTACCGCAGTCAATCGGCGCGTTTTATAAAGGCTATTTTACAGCGTCGCAAAGTACAGAAAATTGTATTTTAACAGCTTCAGTTAATATTAAGGATCAACCATATTATCTTAAAGATGCACTTATCAATTGGATAACTATTCCGCAATATAATTCCGCTATTAGAGTTCTACGTCAAGAAAATATTAACGGATACAATAATCTCACCACCATAACATTTACAAATAGTGCAAATTTTGGCATAAATGCAAATAACGTTTATGCTTTAGCTGTAGCTCCATCAGGAGCAGGAGCAGATAATGATTACCAAACTTGGTTTGCCGATCCCGTCGGTGATCAGTTGCTGAAATATGATATTTATGGTAATTTATTGACTACTTACCAACTGTCTGCGATGGTTACTCTTATTAACAATCAAACATCAATTGTTGATTACCGCTATCCTTCTACTCTTAATAGCCTTTCCGCAGCTACACCGAGCGATCTCGTGCTAGATAGAGAAAACAATCTATGGGCTTCTCTTATCGATAGCGGCGCGGTAATTAAGCTTGACACTACATCTGGCCTCGTCACTACAATAGCGTCCCCGACAACCGCAACCAATATAATTACATTGAGTTCAGATTATAATAGCTTAAGCGGCTTTGCAGGAGAGAATTTATATCTTCCATCCTCTATCGATACAGATATTGATAATAATCTCTGGGTCGCATACACGCATCCTGATTTTAGTGCTTTAATAAAATATCAAGGTGAAAACAACTTTACTACAAGCGCGGTAATTCTCACGTCAATTACATTTCCGAGCGGCATATCACCTGAGCAGATTCAGATTGATAGAAATAGTAATGTCTGGGTTACAGCTATTAATCATAATTCCCAAGGGACTGGCTTTAGTAATAGAAATGATTTTCTATATAAGTTTGATATTAGCGGTAATTTAATAACCGGTTTTCCGTTAACCGGATTTCAACAAATCGGTAATCTCACTATTGACGGTAACCAAAACGCCTGGGTTATTCAGGGAGCTGAGACACTCACTAAGGTTGACGGTGTTACAAACCAAACAACCGATTACATAGCCGGTCTCGGTAATAACACGACAAACTATATTTGCAGTATTGGTGGTATAACTTGCGACACATCAAATGATATCTGGGTCATTAATAATTTTGATAAAGCCCTTTATGTGTTCGATGCAAATTTAATTGCAACAGGTACATTAAATCCGAAATACACTTTATCTCTCACATACCCTAGCGTAGGCCTACCTGCCTTGAGCAGTTATACAACACCAATCACTGTTCCGAACCAGCAATACAGTGACGGATTACAAGAATTTCAAGCCTATGGCGATTGGAATGGATACAATTGGCTCAATAAGTATGCTGCTCCAGTTAGCACAATACGAACAATTACAGGAACCTCTAATCTTTTTAATATCTACCCCAGCACAGGGCAGTATAATATTGCCAAGGTTAATGAAAACTGGAACGCAGCGGGATTTTATGATTCCTTGCGCTATCAAGAAACACTTCTTGATAAGCAAGTTTTCTTTGATCAATTTCTAGGAGTTATCGTCGGCGGATTAAATGCTCAGCCTTATGAGCTAGGTAAAACAGTATACGAGAAGATTGCAAATTTTGTTGATAATAATGCCGATATTTCAAAAGCTAATATTAATGAATTAATTTCTTTTTGTCAGGAATTAACTGTAGAGTTTGACCAGTATAATCTCACACTACCACCGCAACTTCGCCGTTTAGTTGATTTACTCTCTATTAAACAAAGCACGCTTTGGGGCAATAATAATAAATTTACACAAAATTTTAACACTCAAGGGACAATTGTATCTAACGATACATACGGTGTTAATTTAGGGTCGCAAATTGATCCACTCACAGGTGTATTCGTAAATGGAACACCCATTGTAGCGCAGGAGCTATTTTCCGATAATTTTAAGCTTGTTAATATCGGCATTATTGCTGACTATAGTATAGGCGATACTGTACCATTATCCTCATATACACCTAACTGGGGCTGGGGACTTGTAGCGCCAGATACAACCACTGGTACGCAAATTAACAGTTTCTACAAGTTCTATAACCACAACCCAGTTTTTAATAATACGTATTATGATAATGTTATTAATTGGAGCGACCCTTATACAACATTATCCCCTACTAATAGCTCCTATAGTAATTGGAGTTCAGATAACGGTATAGTACAAAGCTTACTCAGTTATGAACTAACTATGGGGATGAGGTTATTTACTTCAGCTGCTAACATTACGTACAACAGCTAAAATAGCTAAATATTTCCATGGCCGAGACCCTACAATTTATAGATGAAAGACTCAGCAATTCGATTACTGCGATCGTGCCCCCAGACGATCCTATTGATCGTCTGCAGCCTCTTACATTTACTGATTGGCTCAAGTATAACACGCAATTATTCACTACAACAGGTGAATTTCTAAATCGATACCAGTCCTATCTTAACAACTGGTATGCTGCTAAGGGTGCAAGTGTTGAGCAGGCATCAACCGGTGTACAAGCTTATTATACAAATCTAATAAATGAAATCGTACTGAATTATACGTCAGACGACGAGCAAAGATATCTTCAAAACATAGATATCACTAATGGCCGTGACCTAGCAATTATCGTTCCGTTCATTGCTAAAAAAATAAAAGATATTTGTATCTATTATAGTACATTACGCGATGGAGCACAAACCGCAACACTACAATACAACCTTAAAGGTTCTAATCTGGGTATTGAAAATTTACTATATGTTAGCTTTGTCAATGCTCTTCAAACTAAAGACATTGCCGCAAAGTTAAACACACTTAATTTACCTATATCAAATATTAGCGGTAACATTAATATTGATATCGAGGATCTATATGACACATATACCGATTATTATGATATAAGTCCGACACTGCCGGCTTCCGCTTATAATGTAACTACCGGATTAAGAAACGATTTTTTTGGCCTTAATCAGTTCGAAATTGATCCTTATCTCTTCCTCAATATTAATCAGAGCGTTGTTAACGCTATTCTTAGTTATCCGTTTTATGCTATCGAACTCGGTACGAATAATTTTACAATTGACCCGTTAGTAAACTCCAGTCAACTCAACCTTCTTAAGGATAATGACTTCATATCCACCGTCAACGACGGTGATATCAACAATCTCAATTTACAAACCATAAGTCAAGAAATTAGCAAGTATATCGGAGCAGATTTCTATTATATTGCTACTAGCACAAACTCTACATTTACCTCCGGTGTTCTCTTTACGGCAAATAATGATTATGTAAACTTCCTTAATAAACGTTATCCTACTATTGCAGCTGTTCCTAGTCAAGAATTTTTAAAGACAGAAAAAGAAATCGGTTTATTCTTTAAACCAGATAAAATCGGTATAGCTAATTTTACAAATTTTAACTTTACATCAAAAATTGACTTAGCTAAACTGCAACCAAACTCTGTTTACTATTTTCCCGATCCGTCAAAATACGGCAATATCTCCGGCAACACGAAACTTGATTTCCAGTCACCGTTAACATTTTTAGAAGAAAACTATTTTAATAAAATTGATTATAGTAATCAATATAGAATGGGCGATGTGGCAAGCGACCCA
>Ga0007862_1000631_pt1 | contig 10681 bp, 10 predicted proteins | sample CryBogCBH20Aug07_FD_71206 | JGI IMG/M metagenome (GOLD analysis project Ga0007862, IMG submission 71206) | Freshwater microbial communities from Crystal Bog, Wisconsin, USA - CBH20Aug07 | ecosystem: Environmental > Aquatic > Freshwater > Lake | place: Crystal Bog, Wisconsin, USA | collected... | reverse complement strand
TATCTTTGTTTATTTTGCGTAGTTCTTCTTTTACTTCTTTTGTAAAAGTATATTGAATATTGCGTGTGCTTAACCATCGGGCATGTTTAAGATGTATCTTAAATAAGTGTCCTATTCGCTGGTGTTCATCGGGCAACGACCAGTTTCGTTCCACAAATAGTTCGGCCATCTGTTTATTTGGAGTTGTTGATACGAATGGTGTTGTGTTTTTTATCACAGAGTCTTTATTGCCTTGTCCTCTATACACAACCTTATTTGTAAAAACGCCGTATTTTTTAATAATCTTTGCAATATGTGTCCAGCAGGTTTTCTTATCGCAATTGTAATACAACGCAATATAACAAAGTATATATGCCTCCTCTTTTGGAGTAAGCATTACCTTCATAGCAATTCTTACTTAGTCTTTCTAAAACAAAATTGAAGGCTACCGACGGTCTTTAAGCCCAAACCACCAGCAATGCCACTTTCTAGGAATTTGTACGAAACCCAGGATCTCGCCGCTTCCTTACTTCTTTCCTTAGAGGAACGAAATGTTCCTCTTGCTTTAACTATCATGAATGAACTCCTCCTGAGTCTAGAAACGGAACTTGTTCATACACTGCTTGGCTTTGCCTGGCTGTTAGCACAACCGGACAAAGACCTTACTCCGCGGCGCTTTACCGCTTGGCGTTCCCGCCGTTACGATGTTCTTCTCGCCAGTTTTACTCAAGTTCCACTTAGACTTCCACCCTATACACTTGTAGGCGACTATCCACCACCCCCAACGGGCAACTACGCGCCACCAAGAGAATGGTACGCCAAGCCGGCAGGCTGGACCGATGAGCAATGTGGAACTCTGTACCATCATTGTCAACGCGCCATCTACAATAAACAGTGCTGGAGGGCGTATCTAATCGTTCGTCCACTCCTTGCGCATCCAACCGCCTTCACGAGTTTTCTAAGTGCTATTGGCACTTCACCGGAACTTCTCAAATTCACTCATTATCCGCATCTTTACGGGCAAATTCTAGAGCACGCAATGTATATTCTAGCGTATCCGCCGCAGCCAATGGAAATTAGTCTACAAGAGCCGGTTGAGCAGGGGCGGCTCTTTCATATTCGCCCAGAGGCAAGGAATCACTGGAATGTTCAGCCCACCCCGTCAACGAAACTCATAGGACAGCCGAATTTCATCTTTGAAGACAGCCCCTACTGGAACCAACAGCGTGACCGATATCAGATTGACCTAGATATAACTGGGCATATTCATTACGAATCGGAACAACTCTACCAAGAGTTCTTCCAACACAACTTTCCTATAGATATTCCTGATGAATGGTCGCGGGAGGAGCGGGAAAAGAGCCACCCCCATACCCCCAATTACCAGCCAGAGGCGAATCCGTGGACACCCACATTTCACCTACTTATCACGCCCGCTGAGGTGTGCATTTCGCGCTAAATAATACTGCTTTTCAAATGCAAGAATCGAGTCTTTAAAATTCGCTTCAGGGAAAAATGTCACATTGCGTTTACTACGAATATAGGGCATAATCACAGACGCCGGCTGTCCTGTTAGCGCAATGAGCGACATGGCGACGACTGCCGCCGATCGCTGCATACCGGCAAAACAGTGAACAAGTATAACACTGCCATTTTTATGTTCGGATACAAGTTTATAGACGATTTCAGGCGACCAATTTGCCATATTGCGTATTTCCTCCTCTTTGAGGTTATCATCGACCGGTACACGATACTGGCGAGGAATGAGTGGTGAAAAAGGTAAGTCTTTGGTAGCATTGAAGACGGTGTTGATACCGGCAGTGCGTATAAATTCTGGATCGGTTGACGCTTTTTTATTACCTAACCACAACCGGGGCAAAATAAGATGCGCATGATGGTACGACTTTAAGTCCATCCCCTAGTTCTCTAAAACATTATTACAGTGAGGGGTGCGTCCGCGTCTACGATTTCGTTTTCATCGGCATAGATATGCGTGTTTATGAGATTGTATATTTCTTGAGTACGCTGAAGCGAAGATGTGCGCTCACGGCGGCGATATAGATTTTCGTACATATATTTACGGGTTTCCTTTAATAAATCTTCAAATTCATCTGTAAGTTCAGTATATGTTCTATAAGGCAATTGAAGAATACTGATATTTACATAAATCCATATTTTAGAAACTAATTCATCCCATCGGTTTTGTAGGGTGCTCGGCAATTTTCGTTCAACAATATAACTGCGTAAACTATAACTGAGCGAGAGAGACAATTCATGGACCATATCGTCAATTGTTTCACCGTAAATTTCGCGAGTATCATAATCATCTTTCATTTTGAATAATTCATCGGCAGCATTAATACCAAGCTCTATTTTACAGACTTTGGCAAATACATCCAAATTGAAATTTAGTCTAAAGTAATGGATGAATAGTTGTGGCGGCAAGCGATTAATTCCTATCATATTTCGTATGATTTGTTGAGAAATGGAAGTAAGTTGATATACAGTCCATGGAATATTTGTATACGGATTCTTGGGTTCGCGCGGTTTAGGAATGCCGTAAGAGCAATTCTTTAGTGAGGCAGTAATCATATTGAGGATAGTTATAGTATGAAAGACATATTTTGCTTTCGTCTTGAAATCGTATACAGCGACCTGCGAGTGATTAGGAATAGCGACGGTAGTATAGAGATCCTCATCGCCGACAACTCGCGTATCCATTTTAGCGATGAGCCGGCGTTGGACCATTTTTAGAATATTGGATCGCACACATAGATTTAGGAGAAACAAACTATAAATATGGTTTGCAATGTACCTTCTATGAAAGAATGGATTCGGGTTTTTAAGAGATACTGTGCCAGGATTTTGGTAATCGGTAATATCTGGTGCGTCATGTAGAGTATTTATCAATATGTACCAATCTGCGCGAGTTCTATACATACCTTTAATCATAGTATAGAGCCATGGACTATATAAGTCTTTGTTACAGTAGAGAATCGGCACACCGAACGGTTTTATCGGTTCGTTTGAACCGCTACATACATACATCCAATGCCGAAGAATAGATTCTGGTAATTTATAGGGTGGTGAAGGTGGTGAGGGTGGTCGCAGTTTCTTGCCAATTATACCATGACACTTATGGCAGAATTTTGCCACATATTTTCGTTTATATCGGTCAATAAATTTCTCGTATTTTGTACGAAGTTCAGATCTTTTTAGACGAGTATGATTACATATCGTACATTTTGCCCTTGTTTTGACAATAGGTATTATATCTATAATCGGAGCGGAGTTAGTCTCCATTAAACAGTCTCATTAAATTATTCATTGAAAAAAGCCGCACATAGTCAATTTTTGCTAGTCGTATATACGATCCCCTGATCATAATCAATGGTATATCCTTCTACCTTTGTGCCGTCTACAGTGTAGAGAAGTCCACCCTCCCCTGCCCAATAGACAATACCATTTATGCGTACGGGCATACGCCGAGGCAGCGTCTCAAAGTACGGGTCGTTATAAGGGCGAATATCGTGAGCAGTCCGCCGCCGCACACCATCAAACGACCGATGTTTGAAACAACAGGATCCCTCAAAGGCAGTACCGCTACAACGGACCCACATGCCTTCGGTGCCGCGTACCGTCATACAGCATGTTTGACCGATCCACCAAGGTTCAGCACCTTCTGTAGTGATTCGGGTTGGTAAGCCGCGTGTAGGAATTACTTTACGGAGGTCAGCAAACGGAATTTTTGTAATGCGAGATATTTCTTGTAGGAAAGCGTTGTCCATGCGACATAGAGTCGCTTCAAAATGCTCCCATGCGCCGAAAGGAATTCTATGAACAATATCCATACGATTTGCTGCTTACCAATATATGCGGTTCGTGCGTTTCAAATTTTTCACACTTGTAGTTAATGTATAGCGACATAGTAAGCCCAACAAGCCCCGGTTCTAAGGATTCATGGGGTCCTCGTCTATGGAAAGTACTTCATAATATCGCATGGTTAAGTGATCGTACGGATGTGATTTACATCTGGAAGAATGTTATGAAGTCTCTTTCGGATGTAATGCCTTGCCCTATCTGCCGCGCTCATTTGGCAGAATATATGAATAGTCGTGTGATGTTTTCCACGAAAAATGCACACTTGGTGAAGAGTACGGAATATAAAGAACGCATTGTCTATAATATATGGTTGCTGCATAATATTGTAAATACGCAAACTGGAAAAGGAGAGTATCCTATGGATTTATTAACTGCAAAATATTTGGATAGAACTCGTTCGGATATTATTCATGAAACGAACCAGATTCTACGAGAAATTTATGCTGAATGGGAACCCATTGTAATGAAGCAGATTACTATGGGTGCTTTTCGTGAGTTACGCTCAAATATAACTATGCTGATCGGTTTAGTCTCTGGTGGACCCAATTAAGCGGATCTAAGCAGAGCAGACAACTGGTACTGTATCCTCACCGGGCGGTGCCATGGAATTTACAACCTGTAAAACATCTGGTATCATTCCCGCGCCACAGACATCTAATAGATGCCAGTAGCCGATAGCAAGACCTGCGCCTAGGAGGAGACTGAGACCGCCGCCGAAATATGATTCGCAGCCACTGAAACCGCGTCCCATGATGAGCAATAAGAAGACAGCGCCAATAATGATTGTGGTCAGTGTAAATGCCTGGCGAATATCTGCCTTATCTTGATTGGCACCCTTTACGACAGGCATCATGGCAAGGTGTACGGAGTTGTAAATTGTGAATGTGGCAAAGAAGATGGCAGATGATAGCCAGTAGCTGGGCGCAATTATATTCGTACCGGTCGCATCACCAAACTTGCCACGAGGTAAAACTTCGCACGACGGATGACCTTTCTCTAAGAAAATCTGCTTTCCAAATGAGCCGAGTGGATTGAATATCACTTCAAATAATCCTTGTATAACGGATACCGAAAGACCGTTAAATATGAGACCAATTGATACCCATACTAGCGGCAGATATCCTGTAATAGAGCCAAGTATGAGGGATCCCATAAAGAGTACATTCGGGAGGTCATGGTATAGACCTAACAAGAATTGGCGCATTCTTAACATACTCATCCTCCTTGTTCTCTGTTTCTATTATTTTATGCCTGCCGTCCTGCTGTTTGAATCTGTATAAATTGGTCCAGCGTGAGTCCAAGTATAGTAAGCAGTTGATTCTGCGCGTTGCCGTCCAACTTACCCGTCGTAGGATCTATATTGTTTGCATAAAAGGTGGCAAAAGCATCCAATTTATCCGCTGATATCGGTATACCAGTACGCTGGCTACCGCGCACAAGCATCTCACGGAACGCCTGTAAGTTGTTCGCGTCGCCTTTGGTCACAGCACGCGTACAGGTGGGCGCGGGCTTCTTCACTGCCTTTTCGCAGACATAGATAGGTTTGCCGTCGGCGGCACGATTGCGGATGAGCGGGAATGCCAGGATATTTGTTAGGCGACGATCGGAGATGTAGGATAAGAATAATACGCATAAGAGACCGAAGAGTCCGCCGCCGAGTATGCCAATGAACAGGCTGAGCGGTGTTTCGCAAGTGCTAAAGATGCGGTAAAGTGCGCAGACAGTCACAACTAAACTTAGGACAACCAGACCGTAGGTCGTAGATGCCTTTCTCTTGGGCGAGTACTCAATCTCCTTACTGTAGATGATAGGTAGAGCGCCGACATAGGCGGTAATAAAACCTAAGAATAGGGCATAATAACTGGGGAATCCGCTGTGGTCCAGATCGCTAAACATCTTTGTATCGGTAAGTTGTAGGATACGCTCAAATGATACACCGGGAAAATGACCAGAGCATCGGCTGTCGGATTCACGATTGACAATCGCAGAATCACCGACGAAACTGGATAGAAATTTGGTCAACATAGGAGCGATCATGTTGAGCGCAAGGATACTGCCGGTAAGCGCACCGAGCGGCGGAGACTGGAATAGGATAGTAAATAGGAATGCCGCTGCTGTCATAGTATCAGGGAAAGTTTGTAGGTTATATTTAAACCCATCATTCGCAAAACTAATAAAGGACTTCACCCTACGAAGTATTTGATCAGCCATGGGTATTCCCTCCTTCTATAAACACATAATACAAACTATTGCGGGCGTGACCACCCCCACCACCAAAACCCCGCCGGAGTTTTTTGGATTGGATCTCAACTGCGCGATTTATTATTGTGTGCGAAAGGTACAGCAGAAGACTCCTTACACCGATGCAATCAAAGCAAAATGGGAAGCGGACCTTATCGTAGAAGTGATTGCGTACATCAAACAGATGACCAATCTCGTAAATCCTACCGATATCTTATATATTGCAGTAGACGGGGTGGCACCAATGGCGAAGATTAAGCAGCAGCGTCTACGGCGGTTTCGGTCCGCAGTTCAGGCGGAGGAGGAAGCAAGAATCAGGGCGGACGCAAAGGGTGTCAAATACGAGCAGAAGCCGCGTTGGGATACAAATGCCATTACGCCAGGAACACAGTTTATGAAAAACTTATCGTTTGCTTTGCGTCAGTTTGCGAAGATGCGCCCCCAAACGATTGTAAGTCCTGCAGATGAGCCAGGAGAGGGGGAGCAAAAGATTATGGAGTTCATTCGTGCGAACAAGCCAAAAACCGCTGTAATTTACGGTTTGGATGCTGATTTGATTGTACTTTCTATATGGGCAAATGCGACCCTTGGCACGACCCTGTCATTGTTTCGCGAGGAGATGGAGTTTAATGGATCGGTCAAAACCGATGCTCTGGGCGGAGAGAAGTTTCTATATCTTTTGACAGACCAACTTGCCGATGCACTGTTTAGCAAGTATCAGAAAACTCCCAGCCAGCCGAAACCGGAGTTTCTGCGGGATTTTGTGGGGCTTATGAGTCTTTTGGGTAATGACTTTGTGCCGCATGGTATGGTACTGAAGATTAAGGACGACGGTATTGAAGCCCTCCTGCGTATGTACCGCGATCATCTTCCAACTCCTTTTGTTCAACAAACCGATAGCCAATGGCAGTATAATCTTACCGCCCTTAAGGATTTATTCCAACGGGTTGCCGCAACGGAGGAGCAGCAGATTCTTAAGTCGACCTCAAAGAAACTTAACTCGCGCCCTGGTATGACGGCATCCAAGGAGCCAGAGGACCAGGCTCTTGCCCGCTACAACGATCAACCGATCGTGTGGGGAGCAGAGAAGATTTTTGCTACGCAGATTCAATTAGAGGATCGCGAGAAGCCGAGTTGGGTGCTCAAACCAGATTGGCGGCAAATCTACGACCAAGAAGCCCTTCTGGGTGCCGACCCCACAGTCGCTACGAAGGAGTATCTCAATTCGCTTGCATGGACACTGGCGTACTATTCTGGTGCTCCTATGGATCTTCATTGGTACTATCCGTGGTACTTGCCACCACGGATAGAGACGGTCGCCTCCCTACTCGCCAATCCATCGTTCCTGTTAGAAACTCCAGCCACGCCACGGACGCCATTGAAGCCAGAGGAGCAGTTGGCAATGGTGTTACCACAAACTTCGTTTCATCTATTACCGAAGGAGTTTGAGGCGCTTCCAATCCTTTATCCGCATGCTTTTCCTATCCAATGGACTCTGTTCTCATTGGGTAGGAAGATTCTATGGGAGTGCGAGCCGCTCATTCCACTCATCCAGCCGACGCAGATTACACAGTGGATTGAGACTATGTACGACGCCTAGTGTGACGACGACCTTTGCGGTTTTTGAGTGTTTTGCGCTGTTTATAACGGCGGGAACCACCTAACTGGTTACTATTATTATTAGGTGACGGTTGATAACCTCGTGACAAAGAACTTAGTGCGCCTTGAGGACTTCCTGATAGTAAAGAACTTGGCGCGCCTTGAGGATTTAATGGCGGCAAATTGATTGCCAAACTTATAGGATCTCTACGAAGTTCAACTGCAGGAAGAGGTTCAAATCCAGATGTAGACGAATGTGCAAAAGGAAGTCCGAGTGATAAAGCAGACGGTAGAGGAGCAGGAGCGGCGGCGGTGGCAAAAGGAGCAGTCGCAGCAGTCGCAGCAGTCGCAGCAGTCGCAGCGGAGGCAACAGGAGAAGCAAGAGCAACTCCAGATTGTCCTCTTCGTCTAGCTCTGGCTTCTCTGGCTTCTCTGGCTTCTCTGGCTTCTCTGGCTAATTTCTTCGTGTTTTGAAAAAAGGATTGTATTCGTTGTTGTCGTCTACTTATTAATTTTTTTGGCGGTGTTGGTGATTTCGGTGATTTTGGTAATTTCGATAATTTCGATAATTTTTTTGATGGTATTACTTTTTGTCTATAATCGCGCATAATCAGGAATTCTTTCACTTGTCTACTACTAGATTGTTGGATTGTAATAAGATTCCAACCACCATCTATAGCATAAAGTCCTGCTAATGCTAGAAATATTCTATCAATGGATACAAGCCAAAGAACTCTGCCGCTATTTTCAGGTTTTTTCATAATTGCATCTATTTCTTTTAATTGAAAACTATCACCGTAAGATTTTAAATGCAAAATAGTCCTCATAGTTATTTGAAGAGCCGTTTCAGGAGTACTTTTATATAGTTGTTCATATATGTTTACAGCAAGTATAACAAGTTTTACAAAATTTTTAAGATTTTTATTACTTTTTTCATATACTTTTTTGATTTGAGGTAGAAGATGTTCGGCAGGTTTTAACATGTTATTATTATGCATTTCAAACATAGATAAGTTTTCTCTATTGCTTTCATATCCGCTAAAACCTCTTGGTCTTCGTGCACGAGCGTCACTTATACCAGGTGATGGTCCTTTTAAAGATGCTTCATATGCAGCAATAATCTCAGGAGATTGTTTGCCTAGTTCATTTATTTTCATAGCATTGGCAAGACTTTCTAATTCTTTTCTTGCTTCTTTAGAATTTATCGAAGAATTCGATTCACTGCTACTAACTCTATATTCACCACGCTCTGCTTCATCGGCTATTTGAATAAGATGATTCGCACCTTTTAAGATAAAATCGTGCAGTAATCGTTTGAGTGTGCCTTTAGGTAAATTTGCGGAATTATTTGATGATGAATTTGACGATGAAATCGACGATAAATTAGACGGCGAATTCGATTTAACCGCTTCAATTTCAGATTCTATTGAGTCTTGAGATTCATTTAGATATTGTACCGCTTCTATAACTTGTTGTGGTTTTGATGATTTAGTTTTATATACTTCTTCTTTTCGTTTATTATGATATTCACTTAAAATATTAGCAACCAGACCTGCTGCGGCAGCGGTTGGAAATGATAATAATGGATAATCCTTAAATTTTTCTGCAATAACGCTTGTTATATTTGTATCAGTGTCGTTATTTTCATTTGAATTATTTGTTATATCAGGATTTACTGTACATTTTATATTACCCAGTAGACCGACTAAGTCATCGCTAAAGCCTGTAAACGAAAGATTTTTAGTCGTTTTTTTACTGGACGCAGGATCTACATATCTTGTAGCAATTTCTATAGGAACTATACCCTTTTTCTTAACAAATTTTGTTATAGAACCTATGCCAGTAGCCTCTGAGTAAAAAAAATCGTATGGGTTCCACTCGCTAAATAGTGAATCTACACTGTCTTTATTAAATGCTACAGTACGATGGTATTTATTTCTTTGCTCTTTTTTTCCTACATTACTAATAATTCTATGAATGTTAAACGGGAATTGTTCAGGACGATACTTTGATATATATTCACCTACAAGAATTTGAATTGCCACTTCTGTACCAACCGTTTCGTCTATATTTGCCATACCTAATGCTTCGGCACGCTTACGAAGCAAAAGATCCAAATCAGTTAATTTATGTTCGTTGTCAGGAATTGTAATATCATTTATTATACTACTACTAGCAATATGTATGGATTGAATATCTTGTAATACATCCCAGTTGACTATGCTTAGTATTCTATTTATAACACAAACATGTTCTGCTAAACGAGCTTCGGTACAATCGTGAAGGGGTTCTAGTTCCTCCATAAGTTCTCTGAACCAAGTGGGTCTGTGGGCTGGATGCCAACGACCAGCAGAGACTACAGGTGGTTCTGCTGCTGCTGATGCTGCTGCTGCTACCGGTGGTACCGGTGGTACCGGTGGTTCCTCCGAATTATTTGAATTGCTTGGTGCATTCGAAGCCATACCCTAATAAACCCTACGAAAAAAATGAATACCCATTACACCCCAACAAAATCTGTAAAATGCCCAATTACGAGCTAGAGTACATCGGTGCTTCATGGTGCGCCCCCTGTAAAGTTGTGAAGCCAAAAGTTCTAGAGCAGGCGGCAAAGTATGCTATTCCTATTAAGACCTACGACATTGACGATGATGTAGAGAAGATTGATGTAGACGCTGTAAAGAAACTCCCAACACTTCGGGTACTACAAGATGGCAATGTGATCGCCGAATTTACGACTCAACATAACGCCCAACTGGAGGAGTTTCTCTCTAAGACTATCAAGCCGGCAACAACCGATACGGATTTCTAGTAAAGCCCGCTCCCGCGGTCAACCGACAAGAAAACCTTCATCACCCTAAGTAATGGGCGCCGCTCAATCAACTGTAGATCCAAGACATATTCGTATATGGCAAAATTTAACGGCAATGGATTCGGTCCCAGCCCGGATACAGATGATTGAGACATTGTTTGAAGGACAGGA
>Ga0007862_1000627_pt1 | contig 10726 bp, 10 predicted proteins | sample CryBogCBH20Aug07_FD_71206 | JGI IMG/M metagenome (GOLD analysis project Ga0007862, IMG submission 71206) | Freshwater microbial communities from Crystal Bog, Wisconsin, USA - CBH20Aug07 | ecosystem: Environmental > Aquatic > Freshwater > Lake | place: Crystal Bog, Wisconsin, USA | collected... | reverse complement strand
AGAGCGCTCCTCTTCCCGGGCGATCGATTGAGGCGATGGCTGCGCTAAATCGATCGGGACCCCTGGGTCACTGCTGCAGGCGGAGAGCAAGCAAACCAGAGCGAGACCCGCACCCCGAACGTAGAGATTGAAAACATCTGTGCGTTTCATTGAGCAAAGGCCTGCAGCATTTTGATGGCCGAAGGACCGACCGAAACAATGAAGAAACAGGGCAAAAAGAAGATGACTAAAGGAAAAATCATCTTGGTGCTCATTTTGGCCGCGCTCTCTTCTGCCGCTTGCATGCGAGACTCCCGATACTCTTCAGCATACAAACGCAGAGTATCGGCAATGCTGGTCCCTAATTTGATCGTTTGGTTGATGACAAGAACCAGTGATTTGATGGCATCCACCCCGGTTCGAAGGAACATGTTGTAAAGAGCGGCCTCACGATCAAGCCCACCCAGAATTTCTGCCGTAACCTGGTTCAGTTCCTGGGCGAGCGGGGGGTGTACATCTTCAATTTCACGTCCAACCCGCCCTAGGGCTAAATTCAGTCCCAGACCTGATTCGGCGCAGACCACCAGCAAATCCAACGCGTCGGGCAGGGCATTCTTAAGGGCGATCTGCCGGCGCTCAACCAGCTTATCGAGGATATAGCTGGGCAAAATCAAACCAAACCCAGAAAGACAGAGAGTAAAGACAATGAGCTTGAATTGGGGGATGTCGCTTTGCAAAAGAAACACCAGGCCAATCAGGGGCAAAAGGATCACCGCTGCGATACGGAGCGCGTAGTAGACAATCGGGGCACGACTATCCCTGAATCCAGCAAATGAAAGTCGCTGCAGGGTGACTTCTAACTCCTTGCTGTTTCCTGGTACAACAAATCGAACACGCTCTAACACTTCTGATAGCTGATCCCAAAGACCCGAGGACCAGCTGTCCCTCACCCTCGCCCTGTGAGCCGAGGGGACAAGACGCCGTTGAATCCGTTCCCGCCTGCCTCTCTCTAAAACTCCGGCCCCAATCGCAAACAGAAGCAGAAGGACCGAGAGCAGTTCCAACTCATCACTCACCATCGGGTTACTGAAAAAACTCATCGCTGAATCTCCTAGATTGCGGCCCGAATAATGCGGCGAAGCCAAAGACTCCCACAGCCAAGGAAAACCAGGCCGAACATCGTCAGCTTTCGGCCTTGAGGATCAGTGATGAGGAGCGATGCATAATCGGGATTCATGATGTAGAACATCAGATAAAGCCCGACTGGAAGAAGGCCGAGAACCCATGCCGATACTCGCCCTTCTGCCGTGAGGGTGCGGACGTTCCGCTCGAATGTGAAACGCTTGCGAATAATGAGGCTGATCTTGCTGAGCGCCTCAGTGAGATTGCCGCCCGTCTCGCGTTGCAAAAGAACCGAGGTGGTAAACGCCATCAGAGAAACACTGGGAACTCGATTTCGAAGAGCCAGAAAGGCCGTTCGCATATCAACACCGGCGTTGATCTCCTCAAATAGCGTTTTGAATTCGGCACCCAAAGGCTCAGGCATTTCTTCAGAAATCATGCGAATCGACTCCATCAGAGGATAGCCAGCCCTTAAGGCCCGGGTCATCGCCTCGAGCGCCTCAGGAAGCTGAACCTCAAAAGCCGCTAGCCGCTTCTCGGAGAGCCAATTCAGCCGAAGCAAGGGCAACGCCCCGACCAGCCCGGACACCCCCAACGCAAAGTAAGCCTCGCCGGATACATTGATTAGAGTGATGAATGCTGCAGCAAATAGCACCCCACTCCAGATGGCCTGATGCCTCAACCTCAAAATCGAGGTAGAGTAGTTAGCATAATCAACGTGTCGTTCAACCCCGGGTAACTGGATCAACACTCGATCAAACCAAGGAAGATTGTTTCGAAACCGATCCCTCAGCAAATTAAGTTCACTTTTGGATTCAACTGGCATGGAGAGGGCATCCAGTCGCCTGCGAATCTCATCAGCACCTTGTTTCTGGGACCTCAGCAAACCCAGGATGAGAAACCAACAAAAGCTCGCAGAAAAAACCAGCAGGGTAAAAAAAGCCACGGCGAAGTCGTTCATACATCCTCCATCGAGGGAGAATCCGGCGCCGCATAACTCTCGATTGGAATATGCAAACCCCGGAGCTTCAGTGTTTCATGGAAGAGTGGAACAACCCCTGTCGCCTCAACCGCACCAATGACCCGATCATCCGCTCCAATTCCGCGACGCCTGAAACCAAAAATTTCGGCCATAGTAATGACGTCACCTTCCATGCCCTGAACTTCGGAAATGCTCATCAATTTGCGCTGACCGTCTTCAAGCCGAGCGACCTGAACGACCACATGAACGGCTGATGCAATCTGCTGACGAACCATTTTCGCGGGAAGGTCCATCCCTGTCATTGCAACCATGCTCTCAAGCCGAGCCATGCAATCTCGCGGCGAATTGGCATGAATCGTCGCAAGTGACCCATCATGGCCTGTATTCATGGCCTGCAACATGTCAAACGCTTCATCTCCACGCACCTCCCCAAGGATGATGCGTTCAGGGCGCATGCGAAGTGCATTTTTCACTAATTCACGTTGGGAAATAGCTCCCCTACCCTCCACATTCGCCGGACGGGTTTCAAGACGAACCACATGCGATTGCTGCAGCTGAAGTTCGGCCGCATCCTCAATGGTGATGATGCGCTCATCCTCCTGGATGTAGCCGGACATCACATTGAGCATCGTCGTTTTACCTGACCCTGTTCCACCGGAAATGAGCACATTGAGGCGACTTCGAACAATCCCTGCTAAGACATCGGCTGCTTGCGGGGTCAAGGACCCGTAATTCACCAGATCACGCATCTTCAGACGTTCAGCGGGAAATCGTCTGATGGAAACAGAAGGTCCATCGATCGCTAGCGGAGGAATGATGGCATTGAAGCGGGATCCATCCTTGAGTCGTGCATCGACCATCGGAACAGACTCATCGATGCGACGCCCCACGCCGGAAACGATGCGCTCAATAATTTTCTGGAGGTGGGCATCATCGCGAAATCTGATGGGTGTCAGCTCCATCCGACCGCGTCTTTCAACAAAGACCCGATCATGTCCGTTGATGAGGATGTCACTGATCCGTGGATCTTGAAGGAGGGGCTCCAAAGGTCCGAGCCCTAGAAGCTCATCTTCGATGTTTTTGCAAATCGCCTGACGTATACGGGCATTCACCGGCGCGTTGTAGTCGGTCAAAAGACGTTCGACGATCCCTTGAATCTGAACGCGAGCAAGGGCTGGATCGATTTGCGCAATCAACGACAAATCGATCATGGTCAACAGATCCCCATAGATCCGGTACTGCCACTCCATATCAGATTCGTAGAGGGCTCCCCAAGCCAGACGGTCTGCCAAGGTCCATTCTCTCTCAAGGCTCTTGGGCTGCATCTCGTAGAGATTCGCCGGAACGGATCTCGTTGAAATCGTTGAGGGTGAGTTCCCCACCGAACGAGCGCCATTCAAAGACAGTCGCTGCTTGAGACTCATCGCCCCATCCTCAGCTGCTGAAGCACGCGACGGACCAGGTTTTTCTCCTGGTTATCAAGACCTTCTCTCCCCACCAGTGCATGAGAAATTCGTTCGATCGCTCGTTGGGAGTGCGAACCTGGCGCATGAAGCCCCAAGGGAAGACCCAGGTTATTAGCAACACCCACGGATTCGTCGTCTCGCCGAATGGCGCCCAAGAGCTCCAGATTCAAAATCCTGTTGATATCTTCTGTGCTGATGGGTTCATCTGGATCGTGAAAATTCACAACCAGTGAAATCACATTTCGAGGCAAATCGAGTTCACGCTCAAGCAATCCGATCAACTTGCTACCGTGACGCACAGATGAGAGTTCCTGACGAACGACGAGGACCAACCGAGTGACCCGCTCGATAATGGCTCCATACAAGATGTCAATTTGTCTGGGCATATCGAGAATCAGGTTTTCGAACTCACCCGTCAAAAGATCCAGAAGCCGGATCATCCGCTCAGGCTCGATTTCACCCGAGATTAAAGTTTGAGATGGCACGAATCCCAGAATGGATAGACCCGTGGGTGTCTTCTGGATGTAGCCCTGAAGCGCAACTGTGTCCAATGTGTCGATATGCTCTAACGCTTCCTTCAGCCCCTTCGTCGGTTCAAGATCATGAGAGAGATATTGGGTTCCAAACTGTCCATCGAGATCCAGCAACAGAGTTTTCTGCTGCAGATGCGTAGATAGAACATGACCCACAGAGGCCGCTAGTGTTGAACAGCCAACACCTCCCTTTGCTCCGACAAACGCGGTTACACGGTTTTTAACTTCAATCGTTGCCCGCCTTTCTCTGACCAGATTCCGAAACATGTCGGGAAGGCGTGTGTGGATGTCTCCATGGATCAGGCAGTCCCGAAAGCCGGCATTCATGGCTAGCCGAAGCTGATCCACATCAACAACATCGCCCGGAGTCACCAGAACTTGAGAAGCAGGACGAATAGGACCAGGAATCAGCGACAGCTCGCGAAGCTCATTGTTCGAATCGCCAGGCCCCAGTGCGTATAGGAGGAAATCAGGACGCTGCTGCTGAATTTGCGCCCGGACGATGGAAAGGAGACCCATCTCCGTAGACAAGAGGTGACGCGCCACCTTGAGATCAGGAATGAGGCATAACTCCCCTTCCAGTTCTTCCAGATGCTCGGCGGACCAAGCCATGATGAGAACCCGCGCCCCCCTGTCCATGTGACGTTCCGATTACCCTTCTTTCCGGCTCATAGGAGCGGCAACCAAGCAGTAGGCACCGGGCCGTAGCCCATGATGCCGAGCACTGTGCCCAGAAAAATGGGTGCGGCGAATGGAAAACGGATATCCGCCCCCCTGATTTTGGAGAAACTCTTCGCAGAAGCGGAGTCAGGTCCTACTCTAAAAATTTGTGGGTCTTTCCATTGGATATGTGCACGGTGCCGGACCCAGATCACAAATCCAACGATACCGCCCATCAAAAGGCTCATCACGAAGACAGGCATAAAAAGGTCAAATCCTGAAATACCCGCTATTGCGGCAAACAGCTTGACATCCCCACCAGCCAGGGCTCGCAGCATAAAGATGGGAAATAAGCTCAGAAGGACCAGACACGCGGGCGCCAACGCATACCAAAGGCCTAATGCCCCATGGCCAAGAGTCCATGCCACGCAGCCCAGGAGAAGAAACGAAGCAATCAGGCGATTGGGAATTCGTTGGTTGCGTATGTCGCTGATGGCTGAAAGCAAGGTCAGACTCAGAAGCATCAACAATCGGATGCCAAAAAAAGGATCACTCTGATCTAGCATGATTTTCGTGCTCTGATTGACTCGGGCAGTCTGACTTAAACCAATGGCCACCTCTAAAAGGAAGAAATCACCCCAAGGCGGAGATCACCGTCTGGATTTTGCTACTGACGACCTGACCTAGGGTGGTGTAGGACGCTGCCACAACCGTTGCCACAAATCCTCCTGCTACGGCATATTCGACGACGCTCAGACCCCTCTGATCGTCATAAAGCCTTTTGAGCCACTTCATCACACAACATTTCAGAGTCATTTTCTCCTCCTAGCCGTTGAAGCAACGGATCATTTCAAAGTATTTCCAAGGAACAAGCCTTCGAGAATCAGCTTTTTGAACAGGATTTAGTACCCCAAAAAGCAAAGGACCAGCGGGGTGATTCCAGCCGGTCCTTCCCGAGGATAAAGCCCCCGATGGGGGACTTGACCTTTACCGGCAATCAGCCACCAACCGTAGTCGCAATACTGTTGATCTTGGAGCTGATGTTGCTGCCAAGCGTGGTGAATGCTGCCGCAGCAACTGCCGCAACCAAACCACCAGCAACGGCATATTCGGTGACGCTGAGACCCTTTTCGTCACGGATCATCGAACGGAATTCCTGCATCAGGATGGATACGTTGTTCTTCATACATTTCTCCTAGGCAAAGTTGATAAATCAGAGATCCATTCACAAGAGACACAAGTGAAAATTTCACATTAAAAGCACCCAACTAGGTACAGATCCAATATAGGTAGAGCTACGTAGCAGAGTCCAATTCATAATCCATAATTTTTTTATTTGCGCCCAGGGCATATGCCTACTCATCAGCAACCCTCAGTTGAGGTACATCGTCGTCGATGAACTAATTGCAACCGGGTTGGGCAAGGGTATCGAGGGAGCAATTAACTTGATCAGCGGAATCAAAACCATGCTTTGGTAACTGAAACTGAGCGTGACCGTGAGCAGGTTGCCATTCGTGTCTTGGGTGAATCCAAGGGGAGTCACCAAGCTTGGATTATTAGGCCCAACCGGCCCAAGACTTACCAGATTGAAGGTGGCTGGCGGCGTGACAAATAAACTCTGAAACCCGCTTTGGACCGCCGCAGTGACCAACTGGCCATCAGTGGAACTAGAGGTGACGGTAGGAATAGTCGAGAGGAATGAATCGCCTGTAGTCTGGGCAACCCCCACCTGAACCAGCTGAAAACTCGCCGATGTCAGGATTGCCTTGTCATAAAGCATGAGACCGCACTCTATGATGGCAAAAACCATCACCAGCAGAACAGGCGTCACAATCGCCACCTCAACGATGGCAAAGCCCTGCATTGGCTTAAACGCGTTTTTTCTCTGCATTACTCATCTCATGGATCACCCGGGACACGACCCTCGGGGTTGATCGCCATCTTGCGAAAGCCGTTAGTAAATCTCCAATTTTGATTTCTTATTTCTCTTATTCAGCGCGTCAATTCAATCCCACAAGCAGATCACAACAATATGATTTGTATGATTTTTTTAGGCATGCCCCACCCTGAGACAGCAACTTTCAGCTAGTTGATCAAAGTCGAACAGACAGCGTTCAATAGCCATTCGTCCTCACCTATACCAGGAGGGGTTCTGACATTGATCGTATGGATTGGGTGAGGATGTCTGTCCTTTCGTTATTTTTTCTGGAACCTTTGACCAAGATTTTCCTCCCCGAGGAACGTCTCTACTGGAACTATGTCTTGATGGCCTATGCCCTGGGCGCCTTCCTGATATGGATCGTTCGGCGGGAAACGCACTCGATCAAAGAGACGCTGAAATACCTATTCCCAATCGCTGTTTGGTTACGGCGGGGGACTCTCCATGATCTGGGCTTCAACTATCTCACTCTGGCCCTGCAATACAGCCTTATGGGTTGGATAACGGCCACACTGGGATCTTCGGTGGCCATGGGGATTTCTGGTTTATCCGGGGGGATTGGTGGCGATTTTTTTCCTCTCGAGATTGATAGCGAGTGGTCCAAGGGTCTGGTCACGCTCATCATGACAATAGCTCTAGACCTCTCCCTCTATTTCTCGCATTGGCTTCTCCACCGAGTTCCTTTTTTGTGGCCATTCCATGCTGTTCATCATTCGGCAGAAGGACTCACACCTCTGACCGCTTACCGCCAACATCCGGTTGACATGCTCTTGAACGCATTCGTCAGCGCCTTGTTGATTGGTTCCACGCTGGGACTATTGAGAATCATCCTAGGCCCCCAAGTTCAGAGCATCGGCATCAATGGTCAAACGGTCGTGATCCTCATCTTCTATCTTCTGGGGTATCACTTGAGGCACTCGCACATCTGGCTGGATTACGGCTCGAAGGTCAGCCGAATCCTGATCAGTCCAGCCCAACATCAGATTCATCACAGCATCGAAGCTCGACATCACGATCGGAATTTTGGCTACATGTTGGCCCTGTGGGATGACCTCTTTGGAACGCTTTATGTCCCCTCGAAACGAGAGCACCTAACCTTTGGCATTGAAAAATCCTTCTTGGGGCCTCCACACACGTTCTTCGGACTCATCTTCAATCCCTTTAAGGAAGCCGCGCAGCAGTTCAAGGGCCCTTGGGCTCTGCTCACAATGACCCTGGTGAGCGGAATAGCCCTGATGCTTCCTCATTCGCCAATCACGAGGCAACTTCCTGAAACAAGTCGCCCGACGTTGGAGCTCTCGGAACTAACATCTCCTGAAGTCGGAGGGCTTGTTCATGATGGCTTCTTGACCATCATTGTTCCAACGGGAGGGACAGAGCAGAACGGGCCGCACCTTACCCTTGGCAAGCACAACGTCATCGTTCGCCACAATGCCATCGAAATCGCTCATCGATTGGGCCATACGCTGGTTGCCCCCGTCATGGCCTACGTTCCTGAGGGTGATATCGCAACAAAGGAAGGCCACATGGCTCATCCTGGAACTCTTTCCATTCGGTCTGAGATTTTCCAAGCACTCCTTTGGGATACAGCTTCCAGCCTGAAGGCACATGGCTTTCGCCGAATCATCTTTCTTGGTGATAGTGGTGGAAACCAGCGGGATCAGGAAAAGATCGCAAAGGAACTCTCTTCAGTCTGGCAAGAAGACGGCGTTCAAGTTCTAGCCCTCTCCGAGTACTACCTCATGAACCATCAATTGGATTACCTCCAGTCACTGGGATATGACACAGCCAGCATCGGCCTCCATGCAGGCATGAGGGAAACCTCCGAATTACTTTTTATCGATCCCAGCAATGTCAGGGTGCCGCTTCTTGCAGATCATCGATCCCATGCAAGCGAAGGAAGCGACGGCAATCCTCTTCTAGCTAACTCTGACCTTGGGCATGCACTGACCGAACTGAAGATTGAATCCGCCATGCTGGCGCTGAAAAAAAACCATTCTGAAACGGGCCTTGCAGGACAGGCCATTCCATAACGAGATCACATGATGAACACGATGCACCCCTCCATTTTTTTTGACAGCAGTCAATTCGCCATTGGTATCGTCAAGGCAGTCAGTGGCAACTCCGCCGTCTGCGAACTCGATGGCCACATCATCAATCTTCTCAAGGAACACGAGGACGCCTCTATTGCCCGATGCGGAGCGCCCGGCAGCATTCTTTCCATTGAGGTTGAGGGTAAATGTCTTCTGGCAAACCTCAGAGAAATCGGACTGAACGTGGCCGACGAACTTCTTCTGACCGCAACCATTGATTTTTTAGGCGAAGGGGACAACGAGGAAGAGGCGGTTACCAAATTCCGGCGCGGAGTCGAACGCTACCCAAGGCCCGGTGACAGAGTCTTCGGAGTTCCAGCCAAACGGCTCGAAGCAGCATTTTCCTCAAATGACCGTCCACACATTGAAATCGGCACGATCTACCCGACGAAAAATACCCGCGCCTCTCTGCTCATAGATCCTATGCTGAGCATGCACTTTGCGGTTCTGGGCTCGACAGGTACCGGCAAATCAACGACCGTAGCCCTCATTCTTCACAACCTGATTCGCCACTCCCCAGACGCGCACATAGTCATCATCGATCCCCACGGGGAATACACAAAAGCCTTCCCTGATACCGGGATCGGCTTAAACGTCGATAACATTCGCATCCCTTATTGGCTAATGAATTTTGAGGAGCACTGCCAGGTTTTCATCCACGCCGAAGGACTGGAGCGAGAAGTAAACCGGGATGTTCTGGCCAAATGTCTGTTGATAGCCCGATCCAAAAGCAATTTGGCCCTCAGCCTTGGGGCAATCACCGTCGATAGCCCCCTTCACTACCAATTCACCGATCTTCTTGACGCTCTCAATCAGGAAATGGGCCGTCTCGAAAAGGCATCCCTGGTTCCGCACTACAACCGACTCAAAATCGCGATTGAGGAGTCTCTTCGGGATCCACGCTTCAACTTCATCTTCGATCGAACGCTTGCCGCTGCATCGATGGAGGAGTTCTTGGCACGTATCTTCCGCCTTCCCGCCATGGGTCGACCGCTTTCTATCGTCGATTTATCGGGGATGCCTTCCGAAATCATTCACACAGTCGTAGGCCTAATTGCCCGAATCACCTTGGACTTTGCCATCTGGGCTCGAGATGAATCGATGCATCCGATACTTCTTGTATGCGAGGAGGCCCAGCGCTATCTCTCCTCAAATGCCGGAGCCCAAAACGAAACCGTTCGAAATGCACTTGAACGTATTGCAAAAGAAGGACGAAAGTATGGTGTCGCCCTAGGATTGGTCACACAAAGACCCAGTGAACTTTCAGAAACCGCTCTTTCCCAGTGTGGGACCTACATCACGCTTAGACTGAACAATGAAAATGATCAGGAACGTATTCGCCAGACGTTACCAGACACAGCTCGTGGTTTCGTCGACACCATTGCCGCGCTCAAAAACAGAGAATGCATTATTAGTGGGGAAGGCGTTGCCGTTCCTCTTCGAGTGACGCTTGATTTTCTGGAAGAACACCAACGACCACGTTCCGAAGATCCTTCCTATACCGCAGCATGGAGGGCTTATGACGCTCCAGAGACATCAATCAGCCGAACTGTGAGGCGCTGGCGCCGTCAGGCACAGGCAGAATCATGAGTTTCAATCTACGCCGCCTTGACCTTAACCTCCTCACCGTCTTTGAAGCTGTCTATGAGGAGCGGAGCCAACAAAAGGCATCGGAGCGTTTGTACATGAGCCAACCGGCCATCAGCAATGCAATTAGTCGGCTGAGAACCCTTATTGATGATCGCCTTTTTTATGGCAACAAGACCATTCAGACCACACAGAAAGCGGATGAACTCTACCCTCAAATTCATCAGGCCCTTTCCTTGATTCGAAACGAGCTTCTTGGGAAGGATACTTTTCAACCGGCCAACACCCGACGAAATTTCACCATTGCGATCAGTTACGCCAGTGGATTCTTACTGGGGTCCCCTATCTTCCAAAAAATTGAGGGC
>Ga0007862_1000626_pt1 | contig 10729 bp, 10 predicted proteins | sample CryBogCBH20Aug07_FD_71206 | JGI IMG/M metagenome (GOLD analysis project Ga0007862, IMG submission 71206) | Freshwater microbial communities from Crystal Bog, Wisconsin, USA - CBH20Aug07 | ecosystem: Environmental > Aquatic > Freshwater > Lake | place: Crystal Bog, Wisconsin, USA | collected... | reverse complement strand
ATTAAAACTACGAGAAAACAAATTCAATTTACACCAAGTGATGAATTTACAAAGCACCAAGGTACAATATCACAATATGCTAATACTGTTTGGGGTAATTATACATGTACCAAATGTAAAAGATCTATTAAGGGTAAATCTAATTTTTTGAGATATCACGGGGAGCAAGGTGAATTATGTGGCTTACCTACAAAAAAACATTACAATAACGGCATTATACAAAAATTTATGTATGAAAGCGAACCAAAAGGACCTGAATGGGTTCGTGGTAAATTAAAAAAAATATGAACGTCAAATTAACAGCACTTACACAACCACAGATAAAAACTAATGATGAATCTAGGTATCTCACACCCGAGGAATATATTGTATACTGCGCAAGAGTTTCAAATCCTTTAAATCAGTTAAATACAGAAACTTCATCTAGACTTTTAAAATATTGTCTAGAACATAAACACTGGTCAATTTTCGAGCAAGTAAGCTGTACATTTGAGATAAAAACTTCACGCGCAATTGCTGCACAAATTCTTCGTCACCGTAGTTTTTCGTTTCAAGAGTTCTCTCAACGCTACTCTGCTGCATCAACATTAGAGCCTATTGAATGGCGTATGCAAGGTAAGACAAATCGTCAGGTAGGTGATGAAGTTGTTAAGCTCGATGATGAGTTAATTGATGAGGTACTGAAAGCGCAACTTGCAAGTAAGATCGCCTATAGTAATCTGATTACAGCTGGTGTAGCAAAGGAATGTGCTAGAATGGTGCTTCCTCTTAATACATCAACTACAATCTACATGTCAGGTACTATCCGTAGTTGGATTCATTATATTGATATACGCGCGAAGGAAGATACTCAAAAAGAGCATCGCGATATTGCCTACGCTATAAAAGATATTCTAAAGGAAAGATTTCCAAATACCGCTGAAGCACTTAACTGGTAGATAAATGCATAAATATATGCATGGCATCTACACGTTTAAACCATGCTTTAGATATAGCAAAGGGCAAAATACCAAATGGTGGACCACAGCGTTCACCTAAATGGGCTGCTGTTCGTAAAGAACATCTTAAGGCTAATCCAAAATGTGTAATATGCGAGGGTACTCAACAGCTCAATGTTCATCATATCAAGCCGTTTCATTTGCATCCGGAATTAGAACTCGATCCAACTAATTTGATCACACTCTGTGAGTGTGCTAGCTACGGTATTATTTGCCATTTGCTAGTTGGCCATTTAGGTGATTATAAAAATATAAATCCAAACTCTGTAGAAGACGCAAAGATCTGGAATGCTAAATTAAAAGAAGAGCACTTTGAAAAATAGCTTGCGGTTGATATAATTTTCTCTACAATTTATATTTGTGAAACCCAAATATACACTAGCTAAGCTCTATGATGGTGTTTATTACTGTAAGATAAACAATATGTATGATCTTACGATGACGTTTTGTAGAGTACAGGAGTTTTATGAATCTCCTTTTAAGGCGATCCGTGGTAAGAAATTTACTCTTGTGGATTTCATGAAGATATACTCAAAAGCAAACGGTAACTTTACATATCCCTTGGATTGGGGTGGATTCAATGTACCAGGACCTGTTATTGCTGATCTCTATGCAAAAGGTATTGATGATTACAATATCTACGATTCAATTATAGAAGATATCCACAATTCTATTAACGAGAAATTAAAGCAAAAGAATCACTATTACCTAATAGGTGCTAATAATAATAAAACAACAATAGAGCATGAAGTATGTCATGCTTTCTATTTTCTTGATCAAGAATACAAGAAAAAGGTTAATAAAGAACTTTCGAAACTAGATCGAAAGGTCTATAAAAAGATGACTGACGTTCTTCTTAACATTGGATACAATAAAGTAGTGCTTTTAGATGAGCTTCAAGCATACCTCATAACTGATTCTTCTCTTATTGACGATAATATCAAGCTCAATAAAAAAGAGCTTCTTAATAAAACAGATGTTGTACTAGAGCTTAAACATTTTTATAAAAAATATAAAAAGAGTGTTGATTCCAAGTAATTCTAGTATATAAATAATATTGCTCAGGTGCTCAACCAGGCCTAAGGCAAACATATTAACTCGCTTAACAAAGGAGAACAAATATGACAACAAACATAACACCATACACAGTTGGCAGGATCTTTCCTGCTACAGGTTCGGGATTTAGCCATCTCCCGGCTCTGTTCAATGAAACTTGGCTAAGCGATGTCTTTAAGGACTTCGACAAAGCATTTGATATTCCAAATGCGGTCTACCCTTACAACATCGTGTCGGAAACCGATCCTGACGGTAACCCAATAACCTACTACATCGAAGTAGCGCTAGCGGGCGTAGGAAAGGATAATATTAACGTATCGGTCAAGGAGGGTAAGCTCGTGATCGCTGTTAATAAGGAAGAGGTCGAATATGATGAGACAATCCACTTCCATCGTAAAGGCATTAGTCGTAGAAAGGGACAATTGTCCTTCTCGCTTAATGACAATACGGATGTAAAGAACATCTCGTCAACATACACAGACGGGCTACTACGAGTTAAGGTGCCTGTTGTGAAACCGGAGGTACAAAATATCAGTATCGAGGTTAAATAGAGTTTAAATTAGTCTCTGGATTGAGCACCTGGAGCACTTTTTTTTACTTTTCGGTCGACTAAATAATTATGTGCTTACGGTCGACGAGGGCGCTTTTTTTGCAATCGAGCTATTCATTGCTCTAATCCTTTGGTCTACATATATTTCTATAAAGCTCGTACTTTTTACAATTAAATATTTCCGGAATTCGAGAAAAAATGCTGGAGCTCTAAAATAGTTCCTTCATAATAAGGGGGTCATGAGTACAACCACACTAGATAAGTTCGTAGCAAATCGCAAGAACATCCAGGCACAGGTTAGCCAATATAGCCTTGTCCCGATGAGCTTGAATCAAATCCACAAGAACGGAAATCGCTTTTATAATGCGGATTCCGAGCTTAGCGACAAATCCATGAATTCTCTTCTCGGGGTTCTTGGAGTTAAACAATCACTCGTCGATGATATCGAAGATGACCAGAAGCAGTGGGAACCCCTTCACTCTGCTCTCGCCAATATTCGGTCTAATCGCGTTGTAACAGCTGTTCGCAATAATGAAAACAACAGAATTATCGATGTCTATAATACAGCTATTAAAGATGAGAAACCTATTGATCTTACCAATGGTCTTCGTTATACCGAAGAGTTCCTCCGTACCACTGATAGCAATCTCTCGTTGAAGAACTTTCACTTCAATCCAGAGAACCTGTCAATTAATATTGATTTCCTTAATCCTGATACCGATATCGATGTCTTCGGTGATGGCAAGGACTTCTGGAAATCCGGATTTGGTATCTCGTTCTCACCGAACAAGACGCAGACCTATCCGTTTTTCCTTCGAATGATTTGTTCCAACGGAATGCATGCTATCCATCGTATGTCTCAGCGCTTTGTTGACTCCGAGTCACTTACACAGAAAACGTTCATACATCAGATTCAGCGTTATCTGTCGAACGATGATCGAAACTCTGAGGTTCAGGTCTCTTGTAACCGTCTGCGTAACAACAATGCATCTCTCCGTGAGTTCTATAATGCGCGTGCAGTTGTCGAGAAGATCGATAAGGATCTTGCAAAGAACATGTTCAATGACGAGGAGCTGACCAAGCGTTATGCCTCGATCGGAGTTGATCTCAAGAAGCAGAACAAGCGCTGGCTTGCAACTGCAAACTCCAACGTCAATAGTTATGACTTCTTCAATAACTTGACCCACGCAGCAACTCATACGCTCTCTGATACAGAGATTGCAACAAGGATGGAGCTTAACCGACTCGCCTCGGATATGTTCTTCTCCGGACCTGACTTCTCGACGATGGCTCCGGATCCGTTCCGTGAGGTTGCATCTTATACGACAGAGAAATAAGTAATCAAAGCAGACCCCCGGCGCCTCTCTCATACACCTACAGGCTTATAAAGCGGTAAAGAGTGATGATGCGTAATTCCGGGGGTGTTCTTGCGGATGTAGCTCAGTTGGCTAGAGCACAACTTTGCCAAAGTTGACGTCGAGAGTTCGAATCTCTTCATCCGCTCCAACTAAATAATAGAGCAGCCGCGGCTGCTCTTTTTTATGAAAAAATTCTTTTATTATATTCTAGCTTTGTTCTTTTATTATACAGGTGATTTAGCTTGGTCGATTATAAATCTCTCAACCAATTTCTACCTACTGAATAGACTTCTCGAAGGTCGGCTTTGGGGTTTATATCAGAACTGTATGTCACTTTCTTTAAAATACGATGAAATAGCGGGCTATAAGATTTGGAAATTACCGGATGAGACATAAATATCTATATGTCCAATGTAAGAATTAGTGGTCTCCCTATCAATCTACCGACACCATCTTCATATCTTCCGGTAGAAGTTATGACATCACCAGGTGTCTTCACTACTTCAAAGACACAACTATCTACATTTACACAGGCAGGTCCGGATTTTAAACACTTTCAGAGTAGTTTTTCTACTGCAACAGCGTTAAGCGCAGGTTGGCAAACAGCATATATAAATCTATGTGCCTATGCTCCTTCATGGATTGGCAATAATACAGTAACATCTGCAAATAGCTCGCGCTGGAGCTCTGCTTATAATACTGTTACTGCATATTTTCCTTATTGGCAAGCAGGTTACTATTTTAGTGTAGGTAATGGAGCAAGTGTTGTATCAACTGTCTCTTCAAACAGCGCAAGCTGGGGCGGTGGTCAATCTGTTTATACAACCGTCAATGCAAATAGTGCTGCGTGGCAAACAGCAGGTACAGGCGGCGGTGTATCAGTGTATAATACAGTTAACCCACTAAGTGCTGCTTGGACATCTGCGACTAAGACTGTTACTGCTCTTTCTTCTCACTGGGAAGGCGCGTTTACAAACGTATATCCAAACTCTGGTAACTGGCAGTCCACATACACACTCGTTAATACAACAACCGCTACAACATTTTTAGTTAATAGCCTTAGCGCACAGGGTAATATTGCCACAACCGGTAATATTACTACAACAGGCGGTATCACTGCAACAGGTAATATCACCACAACTGGTAGTATTACTGCAAGATCTGAAATTACCGCTCTACTCGATAATAATATATCACAATTTAGAGCAATTGATCGCAATAATACTTACGGATTATTGATCCGCAACGACGGTATCAACACATATTTTCTCTTTACTGCAGTTAACGATCCGTATGGTACATGGAATGCATTAAGACCGTTTTATATAAACAATTCATCAGGTAATGTTTCAATGGCAAATGGACTTATGTCTGTTGCATACTCTACAGGTGCTGTAACATTGAGTAGCGTAACTTTCAGCGATGGCAGTACACAGTATTCAGCTGGTGTTGGTTCTCCAGTTCAATCTTGGCAGAACGTCACATCAACAAGAACACAAGGTTCAACATACACTAATTCGACCGGTAGACCGATACAGGTTGCTATCTACGGGACACAGTCTGGCAATTCATCGGTTATTTTTTATATAAATAACGTACAGGTAAGTAACTCAGTCGGTGTTACAAATCAAGCAAGTCAATGGCTCATTACATCACACATTATACCACATGGTGCAACGTATAGATTAGGTACAGGTCAGCAAGGTATCAATTGGTGGGAGCTAAGATAATTTTTTATGAAACATTATATTGACACGAATAACGAGATTTGGGGTTTCGATGACAATCAAACAGCTCTTATACCTAACGACGCTGTAGAGATACCTTCCTCATATACAGCTGCACAATATCCTTTTCTTTCTTTAAAGGATAACATTATTCACTTTGATAATATAGCATATATTGCAAATAGTAATTCTGAAAAATTAAACGATTGTAAATTTAAAGCAAAAATATTGCTTTCAAATACAGATTGGGCTACGCTTTTTGATGTAGCATCAGGTTCACCGTGTTTAACAAATCAGTCAGATTTTATTAAGTACCGTGAAGCGGTACGTAAGTTAGTTGTATCACCTGTTTTAGAGCCTGAATGGCCAGAAATACCTGTAGCTCAATGGTCATAACGACTATTGAGAAGTTTATTAACTGAATAAGTAATATAGTAGGATATCTTACTATATGGCAAGTCTCTATTCTTTACCAACATCTGCTGTTGCAAGTTCTATCTATCTATCTAAGAACTTAGATACTACTAAGGATATCGTTGTATCATTTGACTATGCATGCTATGGCTATCAATCACAGGGAAGCGAAGGATTTAACGTTTTCTTTATTGATTCTAACGCATACACAATAAATGGTGGTAGTCCAGGACCCGGTCTTTGCTATGCCCCTACATTCGGTATATCAGGTGTCAATTCTATTGGACAAACTTTGACGTCTTTTAATGGTGTTTATCTTGGACAGCTTGGAATCGGTTTTGATCTAACAGGTAATTACGGTACATCTGCTTACGGTGTAAATGGCTACAAGGATGGTAATCCAAATAGTGTTTCAATTCGTGGTTCACAAAATTATCAATATAGTCTTTATTATAATTCAGGAAATCTCGCTGCTAGTAGCTATCCTGTACCTCTTTCATTATATCAGCAAGTTACAAGCATAGAAGATATTCAATTCTATACCATTCGCATACGATTGACTGATTTTTGTAAGACCCTCTTTATTGATTGGAAGCAACCCGGAGATCTTGCGTATACGAACTATATTACAACAACGCTTCCTGAAGCATGGCCAGGAACTGTTAATTGTTGTTTAGGTTTTGCAACAGGGCTTACAGGTACATGTTTCTCTATTAAGAATTTTAACGTCAATGGTATTTTCGCTACAACAAGTGCAGCGTCAATAACATATACATGGACTTATTCTAGTGCAAGCTACCTCGGTCAGACACCAAATCCTGCTGCATTATCTGTTCTTGATACTATAACAATAAAAAATGCACCGCCGTGGAATAATTACCCCACACTTATCAATATTACAGCAGATGGTACTGCACCTCTTCAGAATACAGACGGATACATTATCATAAACTATACATAAATATAAATAATTCATATGCCTAATATTGCAGCAACACTATCTCTAAACGTACCGGCGATTACAGCTCTTTGTAAGGGTGATCCGGGTAGTAGCTTGCTCAATGGTACAGGTGCACCGAGTAATTCATTAGGTCGTAACGGTGATTTTTATCTAGATACCTCTGTTTACAACATATACGGTCCAAAGGTCTCTGGTGTATGGAATGGCCCTACATTGCTAAGCAATAGTATACTTGCGAGCGTCTGGAATAGCACAAATACTACAGTTTATAGTAATAGTGCTAACTGGAATTCTGTTTATACTACATTTGGTGCTAATAGCGGTGCTTTAACCACACTTGCAACCAATAGTGCTAATTGGAACTCCGTATATACAACGTTTGCTGCAAACAGCAGTTCACTCACAACTCTTGCAACAAATAGTGCGGGTTGGTCTACAGCGAGTATACTAGCAAGTAGTGTATATACTACTGTAAATTCAAATAGCGCTACCTGGAATGCAGGTGGCGGTGGTACAGGTAGACCAGATGTTAATAACGCTGTTATTACTTTGAGTGGTAACTGGACGAGTAGCTACAATACACTTACAAGCTTGAGTGGTGGTTGGCAAAGTACATATACAAACGTTTATAATAATAGTGCAAGTTGGAATGCTGCAGCGGGAACTACAACATCAGTAATCGCACCGTTTAGTGCACAATGGCAGTCTGTTTACAATTACACAAACGGAACCAGTGCTTATAATACTTCTGTTTATAGTACAGTGACGGGTGTGAGTTCTCAATGGCAATCAGCATATAATGTAACACTGTCAACAGCTCCTAATGTAACAAATATTGTTAATAGTCTTGCTACGGATATAGCTCCTGCCTCAGCTCGTTGGAATAACGTCTCTTACGCTTACATGTTTGGTGGCAGTGCAGACATACAGCTCGGTAAAAGCGCCTATTCTACAACAAATGCTTATAGTGGCACATGGAATACTGTTGCTAATTCAGCAGCTGCACTTCTCACATTTGTATCGACGATTTCTACAATTACCGCAGCTAGTACATACGTACAGAATAATTCAGCTAATACACAATTTAATAATCTTTCAGCTTACGCTTTGAGTGCATCATATCTTGCAGTAGAGCGAGGTATTTATGTAGCTGGTCTCTTTACTGGTCCTTATACAGACGGCACGGTAGTAGACTATCAACTCGGTAACGGTCGTGTACTTGTCGGTCCTGCAGATAATCTTTCTTTCTACTCCAATTATACAGGTAGTGGAAATGCTCTTACAGCAAACGCCACATTATTCTACACAGGCGGTTTATCAGCTCGAGGTGGTTTATCTGGTACAGATATTACTATAAACCCAGCACCGACACTGCCCACAGTTAAAACAGCTCAAAATAAATATCTACCAATAAATGTCGGTGGTGTTATTTACTATCTATCGCTTTATCAGTAAAAAATAGTAAATAATAGTGTGAAGAGTTATTCGTTTGTACTTAATAGCACACAAACTTTGGCTGATCCTGTTCTTGTTAACGGGTATATGTTCCTTGACCCTGTTTATGGTTATAGTTACACTTACCCTCTTACTGATATAGGTGGTGATTTTTCTGGTACTGGTAGCTACTCTGCAAGCGCTTATGCAGGTAAATTTTATCCTTGGGGCTATAATAAGCAAACAACAGTAACAATTCTTACAGCAGGTACACTTAAAGGGCCATATACTATAACCTTCTCACCATCAGGTCTTGATACTTCTGGGTATGCATTATTAAAAATAGTTTATGACTTCGGTGATGGAACAAGTTTTTCAACAGATAATAGTATTATATATTCTGTAGAAGGTGCAGGTGGTAATGGTGTCTCAGATCCTACAAAACAGAATGTAACGCACGATTATTGGCCTACAAATAATTACATAACAACATATACACCTACTGTCACTGTATTAAACGGCGATCTTTCTCTTAATATTTACAATATCTCTTTCAGTCTTGTTCCTGTTTCATTATTTGAACTCGATGATATTAGCATTATTAATGCAGCACAACATGTTAATAATATAGAGGAAACATTGGGTGTATTTGAAGTAAAGGGAATCAACTCTGTAACTAATGCACGTTATTTTAGTGCAGGCACAACTGATTATAACAATACAACAAATACTATATTAGCGGATTTCCAAGAAATTAGCGGATTAATATTAGATCTTGACGCATCGGATAGTTTATCAGTTATAAAAGATAGTAACAATAAAGTTACTATATGGAAGGACAAAACAGCGCAAGGAAATGATTTTATACAATCTGATTACGCATCAGCGCCGAAATTTCTATATCCAAAACAAAGTGCTTGTGGTAGAAAGTCTGTACAATTTACATCAACCAGCGCTACATCAATCGCTACATATCTTTCATGTATTAATACGACAGGATTTAGTAGTATGTCTAGTGGTTATACAGCGTTTTTTATTACCGCTGTTAATTCTGATACCGGTACTGTTTTCTATGGTGGTTCCTCACAAGACGTAGGTGCAAACTTAATTATTGAAGTATCGCCTACTGACAGTATTACTACATATCAAGGTTATACAAGTGCATATATACCAACAGTTTCTCGAATTCTACCGATTTATAGCTTGTATACTGTAACAGCTGATAATTCTGGTACAATGATTGTAACATACGATCAACAAAAATATACCTTTAAGGGACTCAATACGCAATTTGGTGCACTCACGTCAACCGCTTTTATTAGTCAGCCATATAACACACCGGTCTTTGTACCGTTGAAAGACACGGAAGTATCACAGGTCTTAATTTACAATAGAGTCCTTACAACTGACGAATATAATGTCGTTTGTAACACATTAATTAATAACTGGTCACTCACTCTTCAGAGTGCTTAGAGCTATACTGTAATATAAATAATAACATGGAGGTTGTCGCTCTTAGCTCAGTAAACTATATAGGTTTATCATCATCTTATATCGATGATGCAAAGCTTAAAATTAATCAAAATATCTTTTATACTGAAGATGGTTTAGAGATACCATATGTGCATGCATATGAAAATTTAAACGACAATACAATTAATAATTTTTCAAATTTATTTCTTACCGATACAAAATTACTCTCGAGTACATTTTATATAGAAGATCTCAAGCCAATCGAGGATCCTGGGTTTTCAACATATTTAATAACCAATGCAATCGGTAATATCACCGATAATTCACGCTATCTCGTAGTACAGGAACCTGGTATTGAAGAGAATACAGCGATCTGTACATTCACTGGTACACAAGCTCTATTTGATAATAGATACATGTTTGACATAGTATTTCTAAACGGTAGCTTATGTAAGATAACTCATGAAAATGAAAATATCACAAGATATCTTACAGTTGACTATTTGGGTAATTTAATTTTTACAAAGGACGTCCAAGCTGATTATCTTGGTGACTTAAGTCCGCAAATTTTTTACTATACATACGACAGAAATAGTCAGTATATTACTTTTTGTACAAATGTAAATGATATTGTAAAGGTGTTGGCTTATGACCCTGCTACATTAAATTTTACTCTCAATGATTTTATCACAGGAGCTGATGTACCGTTTACAACAAGATCTATTTTTAGATGCTTACCGAGACCTACAACACCAAAT
>Ga0007862_1000616_pt1 | contig 10831 bp, 10 predicted proteins | sample CryBogCBH20Aug07_FD_71206 | JGI IMG/M metagenome (GOLD analysis project Ga0007862, IMG submission 71206) | Freshwater microbial communities from Crystal Bog, Wisconsin, USA - CBH20Aug07 | ecosystem: Environmental > Aquatic > Freshwater > Lake | place: Crystal Bog, Wisconsin, USA | collected... | reverse complement strand
AGAATTCGTACATATTGATTCATCAACTGAATATGGACGGAGCCTGGGGAAAGTTTGAAGACTTCAAGGAGCAAATGGATAACCTTGAGAAATTTATGAAGCATTTTCGCGATATTTATACACGGGAGACGAACATTCCCGAGAGGCGCCTGAACAAGCTGCTCAAGCGTGATATTTATATGGATTCAAAGAAGTGCCTGAAATACGATATTGTGGATAGTATTTGGTAGAGGAGAACCGAAGGTTCTCCGTCGGGCCGGAGGCCCTCCTCACTCCTCCTTGACCGACGGGGCGTCAGGCACTTCCTCCTCCTCAACCTTGACTGGAGCCGCCATGGATTTTACAAACTCAGAGGGGTCGATAGAAGGCATGCGGATAGCACCCTTCTTGAACTTCTCGTTAAACTTCTTGTACAGGAAATAACCGATAACCAAGATTGCCAGAACCGCGGCAATGTTGAATACGTTAAAGAGAGACTTGGACTTGATATCCTGGATCAGGTTGCGCTTCGCATGATCAACAACGGGGGGAACGCCTGAACTCATTAATAGAAAAAGAGGTTTTTTCCATCCCAGTGTGGCGCGGCAAAAAAGATGTCCTGTACGGCACAGTATATCCCGAGCTGACTGAAGTCTCAATGGAAATCGAGCAGAGCTGGGCGCTCTTTGATTCTCTTCGGAAACCCGAAGAGTCTCCTGCGGAAAAGCCCAAAAATGGCCACTTTTTCTGCAAGGAATGCGGCGGCCAGAAGTCGTTTGGTATGGATGACGACTTGCCCACGTGCATAGAATGCGGGCTGGTGGATGCCGACTTCATATGCGACGAGCCTGAATGGCGGTCTGGGGGTGATGACGGCGGCCCGGACCCATCGCGTGTTGGCGCCCCCGTGAATCTCGACCACTTCTCGGCAGCCTGGAATCAGGGCACTATTATGCACGTGAAGAACTCTGCGAGCTATGCTCAGAAGCGCCTGGCCCGCATCAACTTTCACACGTCGATGAACCATCGAGACCGAGCATTATTTCATGCTTATGCTCAGATGGATCGAATAGGCAAGACAATCCTGAACCTTCAGGATAACGTGATGTATGCGGCGAAGATCAAGTATCGAGCGTTCAATGAGGCGGTCCTCACGCGTGGGGCGGTCAGGAACGGCATCAAGGCGAACTGCATCTTTCAGGCGTGCAGAGAATTCAACGTGCCACGTTCGACTCGGGAGATTGCAGACGCGTTTGAAATACCGAGTCGAGACATTTCGCGGACCTTTGAGATGTACCAAGAGCAGGTTCCAGAGACGGAGGTGCATGTCACGATGCCAGCAGACCTCGTTCCTAGGTTCTTCAATGCGGTGAATGGCATTCCAGACGACCAGAAGGGCCGAGTCAGAATGAAGGTTGTCAATACCTGCAAGCAACTCGAGGACTGCGTAGAGCTTATGGGTCGCACGCCAAAGGCGGTCGCTTGCACAGTGATGTACATCGTGCTGACCAAGGCTGGGTTCCCGCCAGACAAGACCGAGCTCTGCAAGATTTGCGATGTTTCGGCTCCAACTTTGGGCAAGATTGAAGCAATAATTAAGGCGACCAACTTAAGGATATGAATCATTTGTAATGTATCATGACGACGCTTTTCGTTAGCACCCCGTGTTATGGGGGTATTTGTCTCCAGGCCTATGCCGAGTCCCTCTTGCGTCTCCAGCGAACATGCGCAGCGAATGGCATCCAAATGATGCTCGATACGACCGAAAACGAATCCCTCGTCCACCGCGCGCGTAACCTAGCTGTCGCTCGTTTTTATCAGAAGACTTCCGCGACTCACTTTCTCTTCATCGACGCGGATATTCACTTTGACCCAGAGTCAGTCATTCGCCTCATCAAGTCTGGCCACGAGGTGTCATGCGCTGCCTATCCCAAGAAGTGTGTGATGTGGGACCAGGTGGATGCTCACCTGAAGGCGAACGGAACCGGCAAGGACCTCGCACGGGTCGCCTCTTCGCTCGTGATGAACTTCAAGTATGCAAACACGCCTGTGAAGGATGGGTTTGCAGAGGTGCTCGATGGTCCGACGGGGTTTCTGCTTATCAAGCGGGATGTATTTACTAAGATGTTTGAAAAGTACAAGGAGCTTGATTGTATGAATGACCACCAGAACCGAGACCTCGACGAGTATTGTGCAGTGTTCGACTGCATGATTGACCCCGTGAGCCGCAGGTACCTCTCGGAGGACTATGCCTTCTGTCGCCGCTGGCAGCATATGGGCGGGTGCATCTATGCGGACGTGATGACGGTCCTGGGCCACGTGGGCAACATTCGATTCCTCGGAAACTTGGAGGAGCGCATTCGGACGGAACTTAAGGTTTAGCCCCTCCAAATAACAAAATGACCATTCACGTGTGCATGGTCACGCGCAACAAGTCCATCAGCGCCACGACACTTCACACTGCTATGAACATTCATATGTTGTGCATGCAAAAAGGGGAGCACCTTGAGATCCACTTTGTGGATACCAAGGCGCATCTCCCCAAGCTTATCAAGGCGGGCGAGCGTATTATTTGGATGGATTACGGAACAAATCTGAATATGGAGATTCTGTCCAAGGCGGTAGAACCATTCGAGAAGGGTGTTCAGGTCCTCGTCTTTCCCTCTGTCAAGGAGGGTATCGATTGGCAGATGTTTGAGAGAAAGACCAAGGCGGGTTCCACCGAGCCTGCCTCGCAGCGCGGTCTCACATTCGACACCGAGGTTGGTAAGAAGCTGGCCGACGGTCTCTACGAGTGCGAAAAGACTTCTGCGCGCGTGTGGGCCATGGATGCCAAGCCGGTCGATAAGAAGCTCCGTGGAGGGAAGGACCCAGTCAAGCTGCCCCTAGAGAATAACGAAGAGATGTTCGCACGCCTCAAGAGCCTAGGTGTAAAAATTGGTGTGGCGTCTGAGGCACTGGTCGTGTGTCACTACATTCATGAGTGTTTCGGAAATATCCTCGAGGCTTCGGGAGTTCAGCTTCAGTCTTGAGACCGAGTCCGAAGGGCTCGTGATCCTTGGAGGACTTAGAGACTAGCCGCGTTTAATTTATAACCAAAAATGGCGGTCCGTGAGTTTATCATAAACTCATGGGGTTCCGATATCGCAGATCGGTTCCCAGGACCCCAGCCTGTTTCCATCGAGCGGAGGCACTTCCCTCTACTCAAAAAACAGCCCTATGTGGTATGTGAAAAGACAGATGGCGTCCGTCATCTCTTGGTAAGTAATGAAGAGGGCGTGTTCCTCGTGAATCGGGCATTCAAGATTGATCCGGTAAAAGTTCGGATACCCAAGGGTACTATTCTTGATGGAGAATTGGTCACTGCCAAGAATGGTAAGGCGTTTTTCATGGTCTATGATGCAGTCATCGTCAAGGGGGAGAGTGTCTCTCATTTTGATCTAAAATTGCGCCTGGAAAAGGCAAGGTCAGTAATCAAAGGCATTATCAAGACATCCCAGGCACCCTTTGAAGTCCGACTCAAAACCATGTGGGCCTTGGGGGATCCAATTCCCGATCTGAATTCGTTCGAGTATGAGACAGATGGGTTGGTCTTCACCCCTGTGAATGAGCCGATCAGAACAGGGACCCATGAGACCATGTTCAAATGGAAGCCCAGGGATCGTATCACGATCGATTTTGAATTGAAATTGGGGAAGGATCTTTTTGTCCAAGATCGAGGGACACCTTACAAGGAGGCGGAGCTGCACTTGCAGAACAAGCGGGGGGACCTCCCGGATGGGACCATAGTGGAGTGTGGGTACGGGGATTTGGGGTTTTACGTGGAAAAGGTCCGCACAGACAAGACGCACGCCAACAACCGCCGCACATATTTTAGAACTCTCATAAACTTGAAAGAAGCTATTCAGCTCAGTGAGTTTATGGGTCTGTAGAATGCCATATAGAAGTCACCTCTTAATATTTCAATATTCGGTATTTCATGAACTGTCCCGTCGTCCTTGATGTACCACTTGTCGTAGCGCCTCACAAGAAGCGCATAGTGTCCCCCGTTCTGATGCCCCTGATGCAAGATGCACGCGAACACCTTGAGTCCCTCGAACTCGAATGGAATTTCGATCGGAAATTTGTGTTCATACATTGAAAATGAAAAGCTTGTAAAGCTGGGCCACCGAGACACCTTTCGCGTGACTATGGCGTGGTGGGTCTCCCCTTCGCTATCCGTGTAGCCATCGAGGCTCACGGGCGTCAGGCGGTCCTCCAGGAGGTCTCGGAGGTGACACGGCTCAGTCACATCCATGAGCATTGTCGTAAATGGGTTCTTGATTTCTGATGAACCATTTCGCCACGTGGTTGTCTGAATCTCTTCCCCGTTAAAAAGTCCCTGAATAAACTCCTTTCCAAGAGACTCCTCAAACACATCGATGAGGAGCAGCACAGCTTCTTGTGCGTCGTGCTGCTGGTTCCTCGCAAATTGAGGAAAGCGAACCCTAAAAGCACCAAGAAGGTCACTCGGGCTCACGGGGTCTGTCTTGCCCTTGATGAAGAGCTGTTTTACAACATTTTGATAATGGCGTGTGATATCACATTGGATGCCGGAGAGGTCCGTGAAAAAAAAGTGTTTTGTGAGCGGCGGGACGTGAGCCAAACACTGAACTGCAGTGTTGAAATAGCAGGTGTTTCCAAGGTTCCAGAGACCTCTCATCTTGTCTTAGAGAAAGGGCGCTCTTACTCTCTAACACAAAATGGATTTCCATCCTTGCGAGCCGTCTGCAGTCACAATGTTTGACAAGTGGGAGCCCATTATCATGGAACTCCTCAATACTCCGAATTTGGAGATTGAAATGCGCATCGGGCGCCCCTCTCCTCGGGGGTTTGACACTGATGTCGGGAAGGAGACATTCGAGAAGGTCTTGCGGGCTCTTGGAAAGTATAACGGGTGGGAGTCCACCAAGCACACCAAGTCTACTGTGTATTACTTTCCAGGAGGAAAGCGACTGACTGTGGATGATGAGACGGATGACCAGGTTGGCCACATTAAGAAGCGAGTCAAGGTGGATGACTTTCAGCTTGAAGGCCAGCAGTTTGATGTTCGACTTGGTCTCTCGACGGAGGAGCCGTTCGAGTATGATGGTGAGGAGGAGAGCACTGAGCAAAAGACCAAGGAGCGTTGGTCTTTTGTCCGGAAGAATCTATCTATTGATTTGAGTATCGTGAAGGGCACCCCGGACGACAAGGATTCTGACCGGGACACGACCTATCAGATTGAGCTCGAGATTATCGACTTGTCTCGCATCGGGACCAACATCAAGTTGTTCAACTCGCTCTACAAGGTGTTCGACGTCCTCTCGTGTGTTTAGCCTATAACGTGTTTAATCCAAACATTCTTAAACTTTGCAGGGACTCCCGCGCGTCTTAGACTGTCCCACGTATGCGCGTTCCGTGTGCTTAGACCGGCCTGTATCATAGCACTCCCCAGGTTTTCTACATTATTCGTTACAGGAATAACATAGGATTTATTGAGCTTGTTCTTGAGAACCTTGGCAGCCGCCTTGGCATTTCGGGCCGCCTTTGCTGCCGCCTTGGCCCCAGGGCTCTTGACTGGCGGTGGGGTGCGCTTCGGGATGTTGGGCGTTTTGCGAGGGGAGTGTGTTTTGGCAGGGATGTGAATAATCTGCCCAGTCGTCATATTCTCGACATTCCGGGCTATTCTGTTCGGGCTCTGCGGTGCGGCATGCTGAAGCCATGTTTTTATAGCCGTCTTGAGATTCTTTACCAGAGGCTTGGGTTTCTGGAAGGCTAAGTTGGTCAGAAGCTTCTTGTAATCACTGACCTTGTTGGCCGGAAGCCAACTGGGCGGGACAATCCTCGCCATGTAGCGCGCGCGTGCAGGCTCATTCGCCCGGGCTGTCGAGGTGTTTTTGAGAAACTTTTTGTAGGCTGCATCCACCTTGGCCTTGAGGGGTGCTCCGCGCGCACCCTTTGGCAGGTTCTTGTAAATTTTCAAAAATGCAGTCTCGTTTCCGTTCCTGTACAGGTTCCCGAGGTTTTGGCTTATCCTTGCTGCATACTCCAACTCGAGTGCAAAGTTGTTATTTCCCTCGGAAGAGACACTCGGGGACCGGGCAGGCGTGGGACTCTTGCGTCTCGGCGGGCTCGAAGCAGGCTTTTTGTTTGCTAGAACGGCTCGCAGAGCATCGAACCGGTTCGCCTTTGGCATGGAGTTGTATTCTGTGTGAAAATTCGCCGGAAGGATCTTCTTGGCAATCTTGTTCTGCTCGGCGGCCGGAATGGTGTTCCACGCACGCCGCGTCTGGACTCCCTGCCCCGTGGTCTTCTCTACACGCTTATTATTCAAGAGTTTATAGAAGATGCCATTCACATACGCATCATATGTACGGTTCAGCTTGTTTGTGACACCGGCCTTGTTCTTTATCAGGGCGATAAGACGTGCCGGAACCATCTTATCGTTCGCCTCTGGAATGCCCATATTGCGCGCAATGCCCAAGAGCTCAGCCTTGGTAAGGCGCGTCGCTTGACGGTTGTTTATGCGGAGAATGCGATTCAGGCCCATCTTCACAACGTGCTGAAGCCCCGGTTTGTAGGATACATTCGTCTTTACATTTGCAGGAATCTTGAAAATCTTTCGCACCTCGGCCGGAATGTTGCGACCTGCATCGGTATATGTCTTTATGACAGTCTTGCGACCGGCCGCAATGCCCGCGGGAACAGCGTACCAATAGGGCTGCTTGCCCGGCCCGGGGCGCACATAGAAGCCATTCTTGACTGCGTTCCAACTCGGAGCGCGACGGTTCTTGGGCCCCGCCTTGACGCTCGCCGAAGCTGCGGGAGACTGGCGGTTCATGAGATAATGAGGCATGGGGCTTGTGCGCTTATTTTCGAGTGGGAATCCAAGGTTCGCAAATACTTCACGAGTGTGAGCAGGAATAGGCTGGTTCGCTTTGGCAAAAGCCTTTGCTACAACAGTCGCATTCTTTGCCGTGAGCTTAATCTCCCCTCGATCGACCCACTCGCCCGTCTGCCTCTCAAGCTCCATCTTGCGCCACTTGTAGAGGCGCGGCAGGCCATCCGTCCCTGGTCGAACGTAAAAGCCGTGAGGAGGCTTCATGTCCCATGAGGTTGCCTCTCGATAGCGAGCCGCGAGCTGTGCCTTCTTGGCCTCGCGATTCACACTCTTCGTGGGCTTCCTAAGAGCCGGGCTCTTGGCGAGATTCACGGCCAAAACAGCCGCTAGCCCATGTTCCGTAAAAAACTTTTTGAAAAGTTTGCGGGGCTCATCCTTCTCTGAAGGGTCCTTTATGCCTGTGAAGAGGACCGTTCCATTTCTGAAGAACTGATATGTCCAGCTTGGACTTGCGAGTTTTAGGACGACGGCCGGGATACCCACCTTCAACTCTTCTTGCGTGTAGCTCACGGTAGCCCCTTTGATGCTTCGGAGCTCCTGAGCAAGGTCCGTAAGGTTAAATGGCTTATTTGCATAGAAAATACCATCAATCTTTGTGTATTTAGGCTTCGCCCTAAGGAGGAGCTTTGGGGCCCACCCATTCTTTACTATTGTCAAGAGCGCTTGTTCATAATTACCCACGCCCATGATTTCGAATTTCTTATCAGAAAGCACAACGGTCTGCTTGCCTCGCTTCGCAACAACCTTGTGGACTTCACTCGAGTCGCCTATCCACCCCTGTCCAGGAACCCAACGTACAACGGGCTTTTTGAAGGTTTTCTTGTATCCCGCAACCTCGGTGAACCCTTTGGGCGTTTCGGCAAAAACCGCCCTAAAATGTGTAGGCAAATTGAATGAAACAATCATGCTCGTGATGGCCGAGGTGGATAACTTCCAACCAATCATGTTATTGGTAAAAACGCGCTTGGATCGCCAAAGCTTTTGAAACTTGGCGATCCGAGCGTGTTCGAGCCGCATTTGCTCGACAAGCGGGTCCATTAATATTTAGTACATTTTAATTATTCTCCGCCTTGACATCGAGTCCATAAATGATGGGCTGTGTAGAGTACGCAGACCCGTTGTAGATGACTGACGCGACGCGGACCTCGAGCTCCTTGGCGCTGAAGGGACCTGCGTAAAAGTCCTGGTTGAAACGGAACGTGCCCAGGTTGTTCTCTTTGCAGTGCTGGTTGAACTGCGCGACGAAAACCTTCTGAGGGATGAAGAAATCGCGGCCGTACTTGAACTTCTCGGAACACAGAAAGTGCTGAAGCGAGTTGGTCACTTGGGCCACCTGACTCTGGACCATCTTGAAATACTTTGGCAAAACGTTCCAAATGTCCTTGTCGCTGTATTTGTGCGCGTAGTCGAGATAGGCCCGCAGACACTTGCACAGAATGGCTGGAATCTCCTGCTCCAGCTTGTCATCCAGGTGTGGGTCCGCTACATCCTCTGCAATCTGGCGCCCAAAGTTCCACGTGGCCAAACGGCGAAGGATCGAACCAGAGTTATCCTTCCAGTTTGGAACCTCATTCCCTCCCAAGATGCCCGGCGTCTTCCACTGGATGCTCAGAGCTGACTCGTTTTTGCGCGCGATGCTCAGATCCTCACCGGAGACGACAGACTGAAACTCCGCCTGCTCGAGCTGAAGGTCTCCCTTGATTTCAGGGCTAATAAACATGAAACCCTTGCAAATGCTCGAGAGACCGAATTTCTTCTCGATGTTGTTCGAGAGAGTCGCCACATCCTCGCACTCGTAAAACTTGCGCGCCACCTTGGTGATCAGAGTCGACTTGCCCGAGCGTGCGATGCCCTTGAGAAAGGGAATAACTTGCCAGCCATCGAGCTCGTTGATGTCGTAGCACAGACGGCCCATGAAGACATAGGTCCAGCGGCAGACATCCTCATCGAATTTCTGATAATCAAGCACTCGCTGCATGTTAGGAGTCGGGACATCATACCAGTCCTCCAAATTATCATAAGGATCAAAAGGCAAGTCAAAATACTTGCAGCTCACGAGGATCGGGTCGAGCGTGTGAAACTCTGGGCTTCCGTACGGGTAAAATGTAAACTTGCGACGAAGACCGGGGCCCTCGCGGTTCGCCTCAATAGGGCGCGAGTCCAGCAGGCCGTTCTGAAAAGACCAGACGTGACGGTCCTTTTTGATTTCGGCAAACTGAATGTCCCGGCAGTTGGAAAGATGCCGAATAACGTCATTGGCCATTCCGCCACGGTTCGTCAGATTCATCCACTGCTCGGCATTATCCTCCTTTTGCGTCTCGTCATATACAAACTCCTTAATCTCCTTGACGGGCTTCCATGCGCGCGTCGGGAAGTTTCCCGCCATAATCTCGGTGCAGCACTGGTCACGATACCGGCGATACCCGTGCTTATACGACTGCTTCAGGAGATAGATCAAAAGCTTCTGATACGGGCTCGCATCCTTTTCCAGATCAAAATCAATGTCGGCATTCTCAGTCAAAGGCTGGTTAAACATCTTGTACTCGGTGTCATTCTCGATAAACTTTTCAACAACGTGCTTGTAGAGCTCCTTGAAGCGCTTGATGCGCCGCTCGATAGACATACTGTCTCCGTTAATATCGGTCGTCTCATTTTTAGAAACCTCCAGAAACTCTGCCCGAGCGAGCATGAACCCTGCGATGTTGATAGAGTTCCGCTCATTGACGAGCATCCGCTCGCGGTCATCTTTGTCGATATTTACGGGGATGCCCTGAGCATCGCGATCAGGAGTTGCCGGGAGCCACTTGTTGGCCAGAACCTTGAAAATTTCATTTCGACGATCTTCTCCTTGGATATCAAGGTGCAAATTGCGCTCACACGCAAGGAGACGATTTTCCAAATCGGCTAGGGACCACGAGTTGATTTCTTTCTGGTAGACGCTTCCATCGACAGCAGTCTTCTTTTGTGTCCCTTTGGTTGCCATTAATAGGATTGAGCTATACTTTTTTAAGCGACCACCTCCGAAGAGAGAGTCGGCTGATTCTGGGCGGCAAGAGCGCCAGCCACGTTCTTGATCTCCGACAGAACCTTGAGCAGAATCTTGTTCTGCATTTCAAGATTCAGGGCAAACTTCTCGACCGAATCCGCCTGACGCTTCAGGATCTCGGCAATCGTCTCACCCTCCTCAGTGGCGAGCAGGCTCCCCAGGGCCTCGAACATATCCATTCCCTCATCCATCTCCTCATCCTCATCCATCTCCTCCTCTTCCTCCTCCTCTGGGGGTGGGGGGATCGGCGTACGCGGGGGTGGGGGTCGGCGCTGAGACATTGTACTATGGCTGGAGAAATTGAGTCTTGAATATTTTCGCACCTTATATTAAAATGCCCGGGGGCGCTCTTATGCAACTTGTGGCCTTTGGCACGCAGGACGTCTATCTCACAGGTCAGCCCAAGGTGACCTTCTTTCAGTCTCTTTACAAGCGTCACACCAACTTCGCCATGGAGACTTCCCAGCAGACCGTCGCTGGCGGAGGGTCTCTGCTCTCGGTCACCCTGGCCCGTTCAGGTGACTTGGTCGGTGACATGTATGTTGTCCTGACCCCCACGACTTCGAGTGTGAGTCAGCTGACCTCGAACAATACTGGCTATGATATGAACTGGGTGGCTGAGCGAGCTTTTAACACCGTCGAGCTCTTTATTGGTGGCCAGTCTATTGACAAGCACTATCAGACCTGGTTCCGCCTGTATGCTGAGGTGTTCCTCAACGAGACCAAGAAGATCAATTATGGAAAGCTAACTTCTCTGCCGGTTGCTAATAATCAGCCCACCGCCACAACCTCTGTAGGAACCGTGTATCTTCCTCTGATATTCTTCTTCAACCGCAACCCTGGACTTTTCCTGCCTCTGATTGCCCTGCAGTACCACGAGGTTC
>Ga0007862_1000609_pt1 | contig 10880 bp, 10 predicted proteins | sample CryBogCBH20Aug07_FD_71206 | JGI IMG/M metagenome (GOLD analysis project Ga0007862, IMG submission 71206) | Freshwater microbial communities from Crystal Bog, Wisconsin, USA - CBH20Aug07 | ecosystem: Environmental > Aquatic > Freshwater > Lake | place: Crystal Bog, Wisconsin, USA | collected... | reverse complement strand
GTGCAATATCAAAGGAAAGGTTTTTCTCCTTATAAAGCTTTTCAAGCCGGGAAAGCGTCGCTCTTGTCAGGCGGCTCACATCAACAGTATTGGCATCGCTTTGCTTCATGACCATGATACCGACGGAGGCCCTGCCATTCAATCTTGTAAGAGTCGTAATCTCTCTGAAACCGTCCTCGACTTCTGCGACATCACGCAGCGTTACTTTTCCTGATGGGGTGGAGCGTAGAACAAGATCCCGTAGTTCATCAAGGGTTGTAAATTTGCCGGCAAGTCTGACCACAAACTGCCGGTCACGGTCATCAATTTTCCCTGTTGGAAAATCAAGATTTGCTTTTCCAACCTCTTTGAGCACATCAGGAACTGTCAGGCTGTAACTTTGGAGGCGTTGAAGATCAATATTGACGCGAATTTCGCGTTCACGTCCTCCGAGCAAATAGACCTGCCCTACCCCGGCAACACTTGAAAGAAGAGGCTTGATGTCGTTTTTGAGCATCCGGTAAAAATCCGTATCGGGCAAGGATGATGTGGCTCCAATACGAAGAACAGGAACCTCATCAAGCGCAAAACGGGTAATGACCGGTGGTTTTGCATCGTCTGGAAAACGGTCACGCACCTCATTGATTTTGCGCTGTGCATCCTGCAGTGCTTTTTCGATATTGGCAGAGTTGGAAAACTCAATGGCAACAACCGATAATCCTTCGGTTGATGTTGAGGTGATTGATGCTATTTTTTCAATAGCTGAAACAGCTTCTTCAACCGGTTTAGTCAACGATGTCTCAACCTCGCCCGGCGAAGCTCCTGGATAGCGGATGGAGACGGTAACAACCGGAGGAGTCATTTTTGGCAACAACTCATATTGCAGCTGGCCATAGCTGAAAAGGCCGAGAATGGTAAGTACCGTAAAGATAACGACAACCAGCGTCGGACGCTTTATAGCAAGTTCGGTAAGCGTCATGGCGTTGTCTGCCCTTTCTTTTGGCCAATGACAAGAACAGGTGAACCGTTGAGAAGTTCTGTCTGGCCGCTCGTCACAACACTTTCGCCTACATTCAGTCCTTCGAGCACCTCCAGCTCCTTCTGCAATTCCATCCCGGCAACAAAAGACTTTAAAAAAGCCTTCCCGTTACGAACCACAAACACTTCTGGCTTTCTAATACCCGAAACAAGGGCAATACGGGGAACAAGAACAGTCTCACGATTGCCTTCGCCTGTCGTGACTACTCTGGCAAACATACCTGATCGGAGCGCAGTTTTTTGAGGGTTCTGCAGAAGCACTTCAACTCTACAGGTATGGTCACGACCTGACTTGTCGCTCACCGCACTTACCCTACCACTGAATCTTTGACCTGGATAGATGTCGCAGGTCACCGTAAGCATTGTTCCTGGCACAAATTTGATAATATTGCGTTCGGAAACAAAGATGATGATCTTAACCTTTGTCATATCGACCATGTGTGCAACCTTCAGACCCTCATGAAGCAACTCACCCTGCTCGACAAAGCGAGAGGTGACGATCCCTGTAAATGGAGCCTTGACTTTAGTATCGCTGACCTTACGGGTGGCTGCGACAAATTCTGCTTGAGCCTCTTCGTTCTGAAGCTGCACGGCTTCAAAGGCTGAAAGCGGAACAGCTCCTTCCGCATAAAGTGTCTTGTAGCGTTCGACATCTCGCATGGTCTGGCGATAGTGAGCATCTGCTTTGCGCTGGCGTGAGGCTGCAAGTTCATCATCGACAATAAACAAAGCTTCTCCGGCATTTTTGTGTGAACCCGGTTCAGCCGATACCTTACGAATCTGACCCGCAGATTCAGAAAAAATGTCGGCTTCTCTGAAAGCCTCAACGGTACCGACTGTACTGAAGCTGTCACGAACAGCTGCTTTTGAAACCAGGGCAACAGTTACCGGAATAATGTCAAAAGACTTTTGGACAAAAGCTTTCTGCGGCTCCCGATGCTGAAAAAACCAGAATAGTGAGAGAAGAAGCAACATCAAAAATATGACAGAGAAGAGCTTGTTCTTTTTGAGTTTTCCAGCTATTGTTGGAACGATCTTCATGAGTTAGAGTTCAATAAGATGAACAAAAGCTTGATAAAAAAAAGCGAACCGAAGCCCGCTTTTCTTTATCGGCAAAAAGAGGAGACGTCTCAGCAGAAGTGGCTTGCAATAGAACACGATATATCTGCAGAAGCCTTGACATGCTCAACAATGGAAAGGATACCTGTCAGGTTTATAATGTTCTGGTCATTAACCGAAGACTTGATCGTTGCAAGTGCAGAGTCGTAGAGTTCCTGGATCTCTGTCATCATAACAAGCGTTTCACTGGCATGCTTCGAATTGCCGCTAACGTAAGCCTCTACCGCTTTTTTGATCATTTCAGCTGTAATGTCGCCCATCGGTTTTAAACCATACTCATCCTTATGCAGTTCCTGGACATTGGCAAATTTCACATATTCAGCCTTATCGGCTATGTTAAGTGCTAACTGGGCAAGTCGCTCAAGCTCACGGAGGATCATTCTGGCCTGTTTGATCGCATTAAGATCTTCTTCACCCAGATTCTGGAAGGTTACATAGGCAAGTGTCAGATATTCAACCTCGAACTTCCCTTTCCGGATATATGCTTCATCAAACTTGAAAGCTGAAGAGGCAAGTTCGATGTTGCCCTTTGTTGATGCCCGGATACTGAGCATCAGGTTATTTTCAACATTTGATGAAAGCTTGGTAAGCTTCTGCTTAAGTGATTCAAGCTGAACATAGACCGTCCCTTGTGGTTTTATGGAAAGACCAAACTTGACAGGATCGATCTTGATGGTAAATGCTTGAGGAGTTTCAGTGGTTTTCTGTGAGTCTCCAAAAAGTTTGCCTAACAGGTTAGCCATAAGGTTCAAACGCCATGCTTATGTTAAAAAAAATAGAATGTGTTGCTTAATTTAGCAGACCTGCAAGGTTAATTGCAAGAAAAAAACAAAAATGCTGTGACTATCAGTTGATGTGGGAGTGAGATTACGATCACTCATCAAGAGATTCAAGCAAGTTTTCATAGAAGTCACCTTTATGGCGGACAATTTCACCGGTTATGAGGTAAATTACTTCGCGGGCAATCATACTGGCATGGTCGGCCATACGTTCGATATAACGGGAGATGCTTAATGCTGCTATAAGCTCGTCAACATTGGCTTCATCGGTTTTCATCAGCATCGTTACCTTTTTAAAGGCTGCACGGTGCATCACATCGACCTCCTCATCAAGGGCACAGACCTCTTCAGCAAGATTGCGGTCTTTTGAGATAAAGGCCTCAATCGACTGTTTGACCATATCACCGGCATGAACGCCCATTTTCTCGAATGCAAATGATTCGAGCATCTCCGGACTGATTTCAGGCATACGGTCAATAATATGGACCGCCAGGTCACCGATACGTTCAAGATCATCGTTGATCTTCATAATGGTAACAATGGCGCGCAGGTCTCTTGCAACCGGCTGCTGCAGGGCAAGGAATGCCAGGCAACGCTCCTCAAGATCAACTTCCGCCTTATCAATTTCTTCATCAACCATCCTGATCTGGCGTGCACTCTCTTCGTCACGATATTTAACGGCATTCAGAGAAAAAAAGAAATTCTCCAGCACTTTGTCGGAGAGTTGAACAAGAACTTGCGAGAGTTCCTTTATAAGCTCATGGACCGGTCGTTCTGACATAGGTGTACTCTGGTTTCGTTAACTGAATCTTCCGGTTATATAGTCTTCCGTAATCGGGTCTTTCGGGTTGGTAAAGAGATGCTCTGTCGGTGCATGCTCAACCAGCACCCCTTCGTAAAAAAACATGGTGGAATCCGATACCCTTGATGCCTGCTGCATGTTGTGTGTCACTATCATAATGGTATAACTGCCCCGCAGCTCCTGGATCAAATCCTCAATTTTGGCCGTTGCTTTCGGGTCAAGCGCCGAGGTCGGCTCATCGAGCAGAAGCACCTCGGGCTCAACGGCAAGCGTCCGGGCTACGCATAAGCGCTGCTGCTGACCACCGCTCAAACCAAGGGCGTTTTTGTCCAGACGGTCACACACCTCGTCCCAGATGGCTGCTTTGCGAAGGCTTCGTTCAACTATTTCCATCAGCTTTTTCTTGTCGGTCATGCCATGAAGGCGGGGTCCGTAGGCGATGTTGTCGAATATGGATTTTGGAAACGGGTTGGGTTTCTGGAACACCATTCCCACCTTTTTACGTAACAGGACCTCATCGGTGAATTTGCCGTAGACGTCTTCACTGTCAAAAAGCAGTGCTCCGGTGGTGTGACAGCTTGGGATGAGGTCATTCATTCTGTTGATAGCCCGTAAAAAGGTACTCTTGCCGCATCCGCTGGGGCCGATAATGGCCGTAACATATTTCGACAGAATATCGGCACTGACTTTTTTGACCGCTTCAAATTCACCATAGTAAATTGAAAACTCCTTGGCCGAAATATGAGCCGTTCCCCCGCCGGCTACTTCTTTTCGTGCGGGTGGCAGATAGATATCGCGTGTTGCTTTCTTTGCCGGCGCACTTTGCGAACTTTCCCGGGCTTCAGCTGTCATGAGCATTGGTCCTTAACCTTTTAGTTTTTTGGAAATACGGGCTCTCAATACAATCGCTGACAAATTCAAGAGCAGTACAATAGTGACCAGAGCGAGTACCATGCCATACTGCACATGCCGGATTTGAGAGGCGGCTTCATGTTCGCTGGCAAGGTTATAGATGTTCCAGCTGAGAGCCGGGGTCGGTGAGGAAAACACATCGGCCAACCCTATAGCTGAACCGACACTGACTGCGGCCGTAAAGATAATCGGCGCGGTCTCCCCTGCCGCCCTGCCGAGGCTGATTACTCCGCCGGTCAGGATGCCGGGCAGTGCTGCCGGCAATATCACGGTGGCTATAGTATTCCATTTGGTAGAGCCAAGACTGAGCGATGCTTCACGATAGGTTTTCGGTACGGCAAGGATGGCCTCTTCGGCAGCACGAATAATGGTGGGCAGTATCATAATGGCAAGCGTCAATGCTCCGGCAAGAACACTTTTGGATTCGGAGACTTTCAGCGTATTGATGAAAAAAGCAAGCCCGAACATGCCGAAAACAATGCTTGGCACGCCGGCAAGAGTGCTGTTGGCACTTCGCAGCATGCTGTTAAAAAAGCCCGGTTTGGCGTACTCGGTAAAATAGACAGCAGCTACGACTCCGAGGGGAAAGGCAAAAAGCATGGCTCCGATAGCAAGGAAAAACGTGCCCTGAATTTCAGGCCAGATACCTCCGAAAAAGTGTGAGTCAATGGAGCTGTCGGTAATAAACCCCCAATAGACAGTAAACTTCGGAACAAGCATGTGGTCAAGGTTTTCCCTGACGTAGGGAAAGAGTTGAACAAGGGAGGTTCCCTGAAAGTCCAGAGCACGGCTGACAAAGTACTCTTTGGCCATGACGTCGGGGTTGGAGTTATCCCATTTTGACTCATAAAGAAGGTCGTGCGCTTTTTCTTCAGCTTTTTCCCATCGGGTAGCACCGTATTTGAACCGCGTCAGCATCGGCTCGGGATCGCCAGGAAGCGGACCAAGAAGCGCCTGCAGCGCTGTTCTGACCTGAGTGTATTTCTCCTTGAATTCTCTCTTTTTTTCCGGTTCCATCTGTTCAAGCTCGGCATCAAACCGGGTGAGCATGTCGTAGACCTTTGAGCGGTATCGATTTGATGAGGCTATCTCACTGGTCAGGTCATCTCCGCCGCCTCGCTTGAATTCGTGAAGCAGCATTTTGCGGTGTTCGACCGTACCGGTAAAAAATACTGCGCCGATGCCTTTGGTGACAATGGGAACAAGAACTATCAGCAGAGCCATTGCCATGACAGCAATAGAACCGATACCAAGGGCGGTAAACGAACGGTCCAGGATTTTCCGAGTTCCGATATTCATAACAACATGGGTGACTATTATTGACCTGAAAGAGTTTTACGCTGACGGACAACAATCCTCTCGCTGACAAGATTGCTGATAAAGCTGATAACAAGCAGGAGCAGACCCATGGCGAACAGGACATGATAGCGGGCGGATCCGGTCACCTGGTCGGCTTCGCCCATGTCGCCGGCAATGGTCGCCGTCAGTGTCCGGATGGCTTCGAGATAGTTGAACCATGGCTCGGGAATATGGGAGGAGTTACCAGAGGCCATCCAGACCACCATGGTTTCACCGAGGGCTCGCATGATGCCGAGAATAACGGCTGCAAGAATACCGCTGCTGGCTGCAGGAAGGATGGTTTTAATGATGGTCTCTGCCCGGGTGGCTCCGAGGGCGTAACTGCCTTCGCGTATGTCACGACCAACGGCCTGAAGGGCATCTTCGGAGACGCTGACAATGGTGGGCAGCGCCATGAAACTCAAAATAATAGAGACATTGAGCGCGTTGGTGCCGGTAAGAATCTGAATGGCGTAGAGAAGCGTGCCGACCTTGTATAAAAGAAAAACCGAAATCAGGCCAAAGAGCGTCAGCAAAATGACGTAGAGCTGCTGGCGGCGGTTCGGATCCTTGACGTTGGTGGTGAGGAGATCGGCACCGACAAGAATACCAAGAAGTAAAAAGGGGGTGACAAGGATCCACCAGGCCCACATCAGCATTGGGCCTCCATTGTTCTGCAAAAGCGGGGCCAGGACCACAAGGGCAAAAAAGCCGAATGCTACGGAAGGTATTGCCGCAAGCATTTCAATAACGGGTTTTGCGTACTGCCGGATTGAAAATGGAAGAATATCGCTCAGGCAGACAGCTGCGGCAACTCCCATAGGTACGGCAATCAGGGCTGAACCGAGGGTGACCATCAGACTGCCGTAAATAATGGCAAGCGCTCCGAACCCGGCGGGATGATCGGCCGGATACCAGTTCGTACTGGTAAAGAATTCAGTGAATCCACGAAGCTGGAAAAAGGGAACGGCATCGCGGGCTACAAAGTAGAAGATAAAGAGGACAACAATGGCTACAAACGAAGCAATCCCGAGAAGCAGACCCTCTCCGACTTTTTGGGCGGCCTTCTGCAACGTATGCCTGCGGGCGCTTATGACAAATGCTGTTGTGCGGTTGTTTCCCCCGATACTCTCGTCAGCCATGGAGTCCTGTAGTTTATTAACAAGCACCGGTTAACCGGCTTTTTTGACGACCTAATCTATGGGCTTTCACTTCAGAAAACAATGAAAGATTTGTTACAAGTTTGAAACATTTACTTTGAGCATGCATAATTATAAGCTTCAATAATACATCGAAAAACAAAAAGCCGGCATATATAGTTTACCGGCTCTACAGGAAAAAAGCAGTTAGAATTAACACAAAACTATCAACGGTTTATAAAGCCAAGTTCAGTGATCATCCTTTTTCCATCAGCAGTCTGGGGAATGTCGATAAAGTGTTTAATGGAACCTGAAGGCTGACCGTTGGTATAAAAATAGAGGGGTCGCGTGACCTTATAGGTTCCGTTTTTCACTGTTGTCAGGTTTGGAAGAATTCCATTCACAGCAATGACTTTTACAGATCGATCAACAAAACCAAGACCAAGAAAGCCAATAGCTGAAATTGTTGTACTTACCCTGCTCTTCACCGCTCCGTTACTTGACTGGGTTTCAGCATTTCCAGTAATCTGCACACCTTTACCTGAGACGAGTTCCTTGAAGGACTCCTGGGTCCCACTGTTGGATTCGCGCTGGATAACAACAATACGTGCATTTGATCCCCCCACCTCTTTCCAGTTGGTAATGGCACCTCGATAGATACTGCTGATCTGGGCTTTTGAAAGTGAGCTTACCGGATTTCCAGGGTGAACAACCATGGAAAGACCGTCGAGAGCAATAATATGCGCGACAGGGTTAATGCCCTTTTGCTTTGCAGCAGCTATTTCCTCCGCTTTCATGGGACGTGACATTGCTGCAATAGAACACGAACCGTTAATCAGGCTTTTAGCGCCGTTACCACTTCCTGACTCGCTTACAGTAACGGGAACCCCGTATTTTTTTGTAAAATATGCAGCAAAAGACTTTGCGAGCGGCCCAACTGTCGTAGAGCCATCCAAAACAATAGTGCTCGTGGCAGCAATCGCACTCCCTTCAGTGACAAAAATAATAAGGGCGAGAAGTAACAGTAGTTTTTTTATCATAGTCCTGTAGATACTTGTTTCAGTTTTCAGTCAAACCTTCAAATCAATTCCGCTACACCGCAGGAAGATAGTCAGAGGTATGATAACTTTGAAATATCATGATGAAAATATACTCTTAACCGGAAAAATTGCAGCCAATTTCAGTTTGAAACAACCCAACCTATTTGTAATCAGGAAATCAACCTTATGACTTTCAACGCTGTTATCTTCGACCTTGACGGCACTCTGCTCGATACGCTTCAGGATCTTGTCAACACTCTGAACTCAGTCCTTGCCCACCATAATTACCCTACCCACAGACTTGACGAGTGCAGGTTTCTTGTTGGGAAAGGCATGAGAGAACTTGTTCGAAAGGGTCTTCCTGAAGAGGCTGCCACGCCTGAAGAAATTGACCTTCTGCTCAATGAGTTTATGGCTGCATATGCCGATAACTGGAATGTGAATTCCCGGCCTTATCCAGGAATTGCCGCTCTGCTTGACATCATTAAAGAGAGACAGATCAAAATGGCGATCCTTTCTAACAAGGCTGATCACTTTACCCGACTCTGCGCAGAGAGTCTGCTTGCATCCTGGAATTTTGATGTTGTCATGGGCCATCACGACGGCATTGCACATAAACCGGATCCTGCCGGGGCACTGCTTGTTGCCGGTCGACTTGGGGAGGATCCTTCGAAAATTCTTTACGTCGGAGACAGCGGCATAGACATGCAGACTGCATCAAGGGCCGGAATGTTTCCGCTAGGCGTATTATGGGGGTTCAGACCAAAAAGCGAACTGCTGGAGTTTGGGGCGAAAGCTTTGGTTCAACACCCTGAGGAAATTATCGATATACTTCACGGTTACGGCAAAAGCAGACAAAGCGGACACATAAAAAAAGAGGAGTGAAGGGGTAAGGGAACTGTTGACAGAGGGGGCCTGCCTTTACGGAAGGTGGGTTTTAAGCATTTTAGTCAGGGATGTTTTCCAGTCTGGAAATTCGAGGCCCCAGTCGCGTTCTATGGCGGAGTTGTTCAGGACGCTGTAGTTTGGCCTTAATGCGGGGCGCGGATAATGAGCGGTTTCGACAGGAATGACTTTGCATGGGAGTTTTGCAATTTCCATGATTGCTGCAGCAACATCATACCATGAGCACGCACCTTCATTAGTATAATGATAGGTCTCCTGGTAGAGGCAGTCCGGTTCATAGAGTTCAAGGATTGAAATAATGGCCTGTGCCAGGTCGGCCGCATGGGTCGGGGTGGCGATTTGATCGAAGACAACGTTAAGCTGTTCCCGTTCAGCACCGAGGCGAATCATGGTCTTGACAAAATTATTGCCATATACAGAGTAGAGCCATGATGTTCTGATAATCAGATATGAAGGGGCAATTTCGCGGATACGCTCCTCCCCTTCCCATTTTGATTTTCCGTAAACAGAAATGGGGCTTGCCGGATCAATTTCACAATACGGAGTGCTGGAGTGGCCGTCAAAAACATAACCGGTAGAAAAGTGTATGAGCAGTGCATTGATCTTTCGGGCACATTCAGCCAGAACAGCAGGTCCTGCGCTGTTAACCAGAAATGCATTGCGAACATCCGATTCGGCCTTGTCCACAGCGGTGTATGCGGCACAATTGACGATAACATCTATCGCATGGTCACGACAGAAACTATAGACGCAATCATGAGCTGTAATATCAAGGTCATGATAGACGCTGAAAAAAAATTTATGGCTGACGCTTCCTTTCGACAGCACTTTCAGCTCAGAACCCAGCTGACCACTACTGCCTGTCACTAAAATATTCATATAAAACGCTGTTAAATAATTTATATCTCCTCAAAGAAAAACCGCAAATAATGTGCCACAGAAACAGTCACTCTTCTACCATGAGATTGTTCAAGTAACCAGGGGAACTTTGGGGCTTCCGGCATTTGAATGTTTTATTAGGATTTTATTTCAGTTCTCTCTTTTTGACAGGGGAACCTCTCAAGATTAAGCGTATTATTTCGGCTGGAAGCTTTTTAAGAGAGAGAAGGATTTGAAAGTAATTGAATAATCTTTTTATATTTAAAGACACCTCCAAAAAAATATACCCTGTTGAAAAATCTTAAGTTGATGAGAGATAACCAGGCCTGAGAGGAAGACGCCCGGCTTCAAACGTAAAAAAAACAGCGACAAGAAATTTATGGCCCCTATTTCTGACACCAACATCAGCATCCTCATTGTTGATGATGAAAATGATACCCTCTCAGCATTAAAACGCTTTCTTCGCAAAGAGTCATTCATTATCCACCTTGCGTCAAGCGCTCATCAAGCCCTTGATGTTCTTGAGCGCTTGACTTGTGAAATAGTTGTTACAGACCTCAGGATGCCGGAAATGACGGGACTGGAACTGATTCAAGAGTTAAAAAAAAGATATCCGGATATTATCCGCATTATTCTCAGCGGAACAGAGGATATCGGGCTGATTATTGATTCTATAAACTCAGGGGAGATCTTCCGTTTTATTCCCAAACCTCTTAACCCTCAGTTATTCATTTCCATCATCAATGACGCCATTGAGTATTACCGGTTATTGTCTGAACGGAAAAGGATGTCGGAAGAGCTGAAGAAAAACAACCTGCATTTAAAAAAAAGGCTCTTCGCGGAAGTTAGTGGAATGAGTTGATAAAGTCGTAGACTGCAGTATTTCAATGCGAGCCACCGAGATGCAAAAACTTACCGACCATTATCAACAACTCTTAGGATTTCCCGC
>Ga0007862_1000608_pt1 | contig 10888 bp, 11 predicted proteins | sample CryBogCBH20Aug07_FD_71206 | JGI IMG/M metagenome (GOLD analysis project Ga0007862, IMG submission 71206) | Freshwater microbial communities from Crystal Bog, Wisconsin, USA - CBH20Aug07 | ecosystem: Environmental > Aquatic > Freshwater > Lake | place: Crystal Bog, Wisconsin, USA | collected... | reverse complement strand
GACCTATTTCAATAGCTGCAGGTAATACCGTTACGATACCTTCAGGTGCTCGTTGGATTATAATTTAAAAAGAATAAAAAATGAGTCTAATTTCAGCAGGTACAAACTTATTAACATCGATAACTTTTATCGGTGACCAGACAGGCAATTTAGTATTTCAGTCTAATGGTACGACTGCGTTAACTTTATCTAATAACACATCTATACATACTGGTACAGCGACATTTGCCAACTCAGCAACATTTGCAAATACGATTAGTGCACCAAACACATTTGGATTTAAGAATCGTGTAATAAACGGTGATATGCGTATATGGCAAAGAGGAACTTCTTTTAGTCCAAGTGGTACGAATGTATCATCATATTATGTTCCTGACCGTTATTTTATAGAAACCACTAATTCAGGTGCAACTGCAACATGGGCACAGTCTACTGATGTACCGTTTGGTCAAGGTTTTCCATATTCAATAATACAAACAGTAACAACAGCACAATCATCAGTTGCCTCGACTGGACAATTCTATGGTATTTGTCAAGGTATTGAAGCTACAAATTTTTTAGATTTTGCTTATGGTACATCTGCAGCAAAAACAGGAACATTAAGTTTTTGGGTTAAATCTAGTATTACTGGAACATTTGTTGGAAGTTTTTATCAAGTATCTGGTACATACAACAGAAGTTTTCCTTTTAGTTATACAATTGCACTATCAAATACTTGGCAACAAGTTACGATAGTAATTCCGGGCGATACAACAGCAAATGCATTACCTACTACTAATAGCAATGTATGTATAATTAAAATAGAATTATATTCTATGTTGAGTCCAGGTTATGCAAACGGCACATTGAATGCATGGAATTCAAATTCAAGTTCTAATCAATATGGTCCAACAGGTGTTAGTTATAATAACTTGTTTGCAACCAATGGTGCAACTTGGCAAATGACAGGTATGCAATTTGAATTAGGATCACAAGCAACACCATATGAATTTTTACCTATAACTCAAGAGTTGGCATTATGTCAGAGATATTATTATCAATGGCAAGCACTATCAGGATATTACACAACTTTCTGTAATGTTTTTGCTATATCATCAACTAATGGATATGGTGTATTTAAATTACCAGTAACAATGAGAGCTCCACCAGCATTAACAACAACAGGTACAGCATCCAATTATCGTATTTTTATAGGTGGATCAACTTACAATTGTAGTTCTGTTCCAACTATGGATACTTCTGGAGTTGATACAGTAGCACTTCAATTTCCTACAGCAGGAACATTTACTGCTGGTTATGCAGGATTTATGCAAGCAGCTGTAACGACAGGAGTTTCTTATCTTGGATTCAGTGCAGAGTATTAATAGATTATTCCTTAAGGAAAACAAATGGCATTAGTAGTTGACGGAACAAACGGAATATCATTACCAACACCTTTAGCTGTTACTTCAGGTGGCACAGGTACAGCTACTTATGCATCTGGTGGTGTACTGTATTCTTCAAACACAGCAAATGTAACTTCAAGTAGTTCTTTAACTTTTAACGGTTCACAGTTATCTGCATCACAAATTATTGCAGGACAAATAGCCGTCAATGCGAACCCAACACAAATTTCTTTGTTTGTAAATAACATGTCTGAGACTGCTAATTTGGTTGCTGCAGCAATCAATTCAGCGAACGTTGCATATCTTGCTAATGGTGCAGTACAATACTATACAACTGCAGCTGGTGCAAATTGGGTTCAAGGTATAACATACAGTTCTGCGGCAACAATTAATTCTGCATTACCTCTTGGTCAAGCAGTAACTTTAGCTGTATTGGTTACTCAAGGTGGTACTGGTTATTTTAGTAACACAATAACTATTGACGGCACAACTACAGGTGTTACCACATATTGGCAAGGTAATACGGCACCAAGTGCTGGACACACAAACTGTATTGATGTGTATAACTATACAATTATTAAAACATCAACTACACCAACTTATACTGTTTTAGCCACACAATCACAATTCTAATATTATGCCAACGATTATATCCACAGGTTCTACTACAGCTAGGTCATATGGTTATCTTGCGGGAGGTGCACCTGTAATAATATATAACACATTTACTGGGTTTAGTAATCCTATAAATTTACCAACCGCAGTTTCGTCTGCGTCTTTTGGTGGATTTGCATATTCTCCAACTTTAGGCAGATATGCAGTAGCATATGCACAAAGGTCTTCATGGTCAACAGATGCTGTTACTTGGGCGGCTTCCAATAATAGTGCTGCTGGCCCAAATTTAGCTATTCAAACAATGATTTGGAATAGTGTTACAAATCAATTTGTTGCATTTGGATGTGATGCATCTAATACTCATAGTTTTTTTATTACATCAACTGATGGTGCTAGTTGGAGTTTACAAACTTATTTTGCTACAACAGATGCATTTTCTCCAGTAAAAGTAATTTTTAATCCGAGCTCAAATACTTATGTTGTTGCAGGTACTTCAGTATATTCTGGTACAAATGGTTATATGAAAGTGGCAACCTCAACCAATGGCGGAGCAACATGGACAATAGTACAATTAAGCAACACCAATAATAATAATATTTATCAAGGATTTGATTATTCACCATCAACAACAGCTAAATATGTAATCACTTCAAACTACCAATCTGGTCCATGGACCGCATATTGGTCTTCGACTGACGGAATTACTTGGCCTGCAGGCACATCTGGAACAGCATTAGGAGTTGTTGGAAATTACAGAGCACAAGATGTATTATGGATGCCAGCATATAATCAATGGATGATGATGACCTATGCTAACTCTACAGGGTATGCATATTTTTATTTAAGCACAGATGGTCAGACTTTTACTGGTCCAACACAACAAACTGGACCAACAACTTATTATGGAAGAGTAATATCAACATTAAAAGGTGAAGTTGTTGCTTTTGCTGGAACTTCTACTGGTTTTGGATATTCAAAATTTAATGGAACAAATTTTAGTTCAACAACTACCTTTACTACAATTTCACTTTCACCTCAAGGTCTCTGGCCATTACCTTATGTGAATACACCTACCGGAAATGTTATAGCTCTTATATCGGATAATAGTGGAAATGGTAGAAGTTATTTATTTACAAGTTATTAATTGCACGATAAATACATTAATATCAATCGGAATTATTAAATGTCAATTACACTAGACGGAACATACGGACTATCACTAACAACGCCATTAGCTGTTACTAGTGGCGGTACAGGTTTGGCCAATTTTCAATCAGCTAACCTTGCTTTATTAACTTCAAGTCCTACTACAATAGCAGCTGGTGTATTGCCTGTTGCTGCTGGAGGAACTGGTGTAACAACCTATGCAACAAATGGTTTGATATACTATTCAGGATCTAGTCTATCTTCAAGTTCCGCATTAACATGGAATGGTTTACAATTGAGTGTTGCAGCAAATCCAACAACTGCCTCATTATCTGTTCCTAGTATTGTTGAACCAGCAAACTTAGTTAGTACAGCAATCAATTCAGCCAATGTTGCTTATTTGTCAAATGGTGCGGTACAATACTATACAACTGCTGCTGGTGCAAATTGGACACAACAATTGACTCATAGTGCAGGCACAACATTGAATTCTGTATTATCTGTAGGACAGGCAGTATCTTTTGCAATATTGGTTACACAAGGTGGCACAGCTTATTTCAGTAATACAATAAATATTGACGGATCAACTAATGGTGTTACTGTATACTGGCAAGGTAATACAGCACCTACAGCCGGCCACACAAATTGTATTGATGTTTATTCATATACAGTTATTAAAACTGCGGCTACACCTACATATACTGTGTTAGCAGGACAAACACAATTCTAATAATTAAAAAATGCAAACACTACCACAGTTACAAGTTCTTCCAGTTGTCAATGATGTTACTCCAATGTACATGCAGTTGGGTCCTACCTACAATGGAAAAACTGGTTATCTATATGCAACACCTAATGTAAGTTTTTCACCAACAATCAATACATTGTCATTAAGTGGTAACATTGTTGCTAATAACGGAACATTCACATCATTAAATATAACTAATCCAATCGCCTCATTGTTGGCCAATTCAGGAACTTTTTTTGGATCAACAGGTTCATTTGGCGTGACTTTACAAAATGCAATTGAAACTGCAAATATAATTCCTGTTGCATGTAATACAGCAAACACAGTATATTTAAACACTGGTGGTGTGCAATACTTCACGGTAGCTGCAACTAGCAATTGGTCACAAAATATAACTTTTAGTCCACAAACAACATTGAATAGTGTTTTAGCTGTAGGTCAAGTTGCAACTATAGCAGTATTGACAACTCAAGGTGGAAGTGCATATTACATGAGTTCAAATTTGACGGTTGATGGTTCTTCAACCAACATAACTTCTTATTGGCAAGGTGGATCTCCTCCGACTAAAGGAAATGCAAGTGGTGTTGACATTTATACTTACACGGTACTAAAAACCTCATCAGCACCAAGTTATTTGATTCTACAATCACTTACACAATTCTAATATCATGCCAACTTTATTAACTAGAGGAGCTGGAACAGCATTTAATTTTGGTCTTACATTAGGTAGTGGTGCAGTTTCATACGTATTTAAAGGATTTAGTAGTACTGCTGTATCATTACCTGGTGACGGTATTGCAGGAAGCGGATTTCATGGTGGTGCTCTAACATATTCTAGTGGTGCACAAATATTTTTTGGTATTGCAGAATCAAGTTCTAGCGCACCAAATCAATATAATACAATTGGTCCTCCTGCAAACGGTCAAAATTGGACAGGTGGTCGTGGTGCAGCTAACGTGGGTTTTGGTTATGTTGGTGGCGGTCAATATATGAGCGCATATAGCAATACTTTAAATCAACTATTAACTTTTGGTAGTATAGATAACTCAATCTCTGGTCCAGTAGGAACAGGTCAATTTTGGTATTCAACTACAAATCCTGGTTGGGGTGGTACTGGATGGGGAAATGGTACTGTAGGAACTTGGAGTCCAAATGGATTAGATTGGTCACCAGCTTTAGGATTATGGGCATGTACAGGAGGATCTGGCAGTGGTAATTATGGTGTTATAACATCAACTAATGGAACAACGTGGAGCACATCACTCTCCACTACTTGGGGAAGTTCAAATGGAAACATTGTGCCTCTTGTAAAATGGTGTTCAGGTTTTGGAACATCTGGACTTTTTTTATCTTATGGTATGCGTAATGCTATTGACAATCGATTACTTTACATGACTTCAACAAATGGCACATCTTGGACCTCTCCTACATTAGTTTCAGCTGGTGTTGCACCCACCGTTGTCAACCTCGGAGTTCCTTTTGCTTATTCTCCCAAGTTAAACAGAGTTGTTATAATGAGTGATTATAGATCCGCTTATACGTCAAGTGGAGGATCTCTTGATGCTCCTTTTGCTTCGGTAGGTGGAGCTCCAAGCACATCAATGTTTTGTGATGTAATATGGAATTCAGTTGCAAATATTTTTATAACTATAGGATATGCATACGGTGGATCAACTGGCGTTTATTATCCATGTTATTCAACTTCAACAGATGGAATAACATGGGCTACTCCTACAACTATACAAACATCAACACAAATGAATTATCAAATTGGTTATGCTTTAGGATCATTAGCATATAGTACTGATACCGGAATAACTTGTGCTTTGATGTATACAGGCACTTCAAGCAAAAATCCAGTTGTATATTATTCTATTTGATTCTAGAATATGCAATACAATTCTAAAGAAGGTTATCTTGGTAGATAAATAGGTGATTAATTAGGAGATTTTTCCAATGGCATCACCGATTACCAACCGAGATGATTTTAAAACTTATTGCTTACGTAGACTTGGATTTCCAGCGATTGAAATTAACGTTGATGATGACCAAGTAGAAGACCGTATTGATGACGCACTCCAATACTGGCAAGATTACCACTTTGATGGATTACAAAAAGTATATTACATCAAAGCCATTACAGGTTCCGTTTTAACTACCACAGCTAACGTAGCACCATTTATAGCCAATGTTAGTATTGTTGTTGGTGCCACATCAGGTTCACAAGCAACACTAACTGGTGTAGGTAACAATACCACACTTCTAGTTGCAGGTTCACAACCATTCACAGTAGGTGAAGGCTTAAACTATATCGATAATGCAGGTGTAACCCATTCGGCAAGTGTTGGAGTAGCAAGTTATGTAATGGGAGATGTTGACCAACGATACTTAGATTTAAGTGGTTCACAAGATGCCCAAGGTAATCCAATGGAAATTGTTGGTGTTTCTAGGATATTTCCAGTCCAAGATTCACAGGCAACCATCAATATGTTTGACCTTAGATACCAACTCCGTCTAAATGAGTTATATGACTTTACCTCTGCGTCCTACATCAATTACACATTAACTCAACAACATCTACGTTCACTTGAATTGATGTTCACTGGTGAAGTTCCAATACGTTTCCAGAGACATATGCAAAGACTTTACATAGATTGGGCTTGGGGTTATTCTGAAGCACCAATTGGTACAGTTGTAGTTGCCGAATGTTATGCTGCCATCAATCCTACGGTATATACCAAAGTATGGAATGACCGTTGGTTAAAAGAATATGCCACGGCACTTATCAAAAGAAGTTGGGGAAATAATCTAGCCAAATTTTCAGGTCTACAATTGCCTGGTGGTGTCACATTGAATGGCGATAAGATACAAAAAGAAGCCGTAGATGAGATTGAAAGACTTGAAAAAGAAATGGAAAACAATTACGGTGCACCATTAGAATGGTTCATGAACTAACATGGCAACGAATCATTATTTTAATTTGTACGGATCAAAACCCGAACAACGTATCATTGAAGACCTGATTGTTGAGTCCATTAAAATAATGGGCACAGATGTATATTATTTACCCAATGATAATGACCAAGCTAGAGACTTACTGTACGGTGAAGATCCAGTTAAGAAATTCAAAGCTGCTTTTGCTATTGAAATTTATCCAAGTAATGTAACAGAATATTCTGGAGAAAAAGAATTCTTTTCTAAGTTTGGTCTTGAAATCAGAAATCAAGTTTCTGTCATCATGTCTAAACGTTCTTTCTCACACAGAGTACCACAAGATACTTTCACAAGACCACGTGAAGGTGACTTGATTTACATTCCATTTTTAAATGGTACTGGTGAGTTATACGAAATTAAATTCACAAACCAAACTAAAGATTTCTTTATGTTGGGTAGAAAAGTACCATACTTCTATGAATTGGAACTAGAGAAATTCAAATACTCTCAAGAATTTATTCAGACAGGAGATACAGAAGTGGATTCTATTGTTGCTGATGTAGGTTATACATTGAATTTTATGGTAGAACTTGGGGGTCTTTCAGGAATTTTGGACTATTCATTTGGTGAAATCGTGTTTCAATCTCCAGATTTAACATTGGCCAATGCAACTGCAACAGCTATAGTTCAATCATGGTCACAACCTAATAATATATTAAGTGTTACAAACATTTTTGGTGATTTTGTTACAGATAATTTAATTATAGGACAAGATAGTAATGCTCAATATAATTTAGTATACTATGATACATTAAATCCAAATAACAAAGAGCAATATGACAATGAATACATAGCAAATTCAGCTTCCATTATTATTGATACATCAGAAAATAATCCTTTAGGAAGCTTATAATGGCTACATACAACAGAGTAATTAGAAAATTAGTTGTTGCATTTGGTGACCTGTTTAAAGATATAACTCTTGTTCGTTATAATCCAGATGAAACAGAATCTGAAAGATTTGTTATACCAATTACATATGCAACAAAAGAATTATATGTACAAAGATTACAAGGCGATCCAGATTTAGATAAAAGAGTTCAAATGACTTTACCCAGACTTTCGTATGAGATGTCTGGTTTTACCTATGATGCAACACGTAAACAAAACACAAATATCAGAAACGTTGGCGTATCAAATAGTAATGGAGCAATAGCTCAATACAATCCGGTACCATATAATTTTGATTTTAAATTGTATCTTTATGTGAGAAACATTGAAGATGCGTCACAGGTACTAGAACACGTACTGTCTTACTTTACACCAGACTATACAATCAAATTGAATATGATTCCTGAAATGGGGATAGTCAGAGAAGTTCCTATCTTATTGAATGGAACAGAACAAGATATTGTATATGAAGGCAATAGAGATTCAGATACACGTATGATTATTTGGACGTTAAACTTTACAGCCAAAGCATACATTTATGGAAGTATTTCTAGTGTTGGTTTGATTAAAACTTCTATTACAAATATTCTAAATGATATATCACCAAGTGATTCTGTTATCTTGAACATGACTTTAATGAATGGAGTTGGCAACTATAAATTAGGTGAAACCGTATATCAAGGTTATAATTTATCCACGGCAACAGCAAGCGGTGAAGTTGAATCTTGGACAAATGGCCGATTGACATTGACAAATGTTTCTGGTAATTTTATATCATCAAGACCAATAATAGGTTCAAGTACCAATGCAAATTATACATTTGAATCTTATCAATTTACACCTGTTGATTTAGCTAAAGTAATTGTTGTACCTAATCCAACAACTGCAAATGTTAATGACAGTTACACCTATACAACAATTATTTCTGAAAGTGCCAATGGTGCTAACGTTGTTATACCGTCAACAACATCATATATCATTGACTTAAATACAGAAAATAAATACATAGACTTATTGTAAAGAATAAAAATGCCAACTACCCTAAGATTTAGACGATATTCTAATACTTCACTATCAACTATAACAGGTGCTGATGGTGAATTAATCATTGATGAAACGAATAAAACGCTAACTGTACATGATGGTTCAACTGCTGGTGGTTCTCGTTTAGCAACCGAAGCATTTGCATTGTCACATGGTGGTTCAAATGTTGCTTCTATTTTACCAAGTTATACCGGTAATGTTGGTGCATCTAATATTTTACTAACAAATCATGCAGGATTACATACACAAAGTTCAACTGAATCAACTTTTACCGCAAATTTACAAAATGATGTAACAGGTTTTTATGTAGAAGATTCTGGATCGGCTGCAGTATATGCCGCAACAAATATTGTAATTGAAACAAATTCTGCGGGTTCTAATGGATCAAATAATTGGATATTTAATATAGACGGCAGTTTGCAATTTCCAGATTCAACACGACAACTTACCGGTTTTAAGGGTTATGCAACAGATAACACAGCAAGAACTTTAGCACAGGCAGCTTACAATGCAGCCAATGCTGATTTAACTTTGCTTTCTAATGAATTGACTTCTAATGACCAGTTTATTGCCACAATCAACGCAAGTCAAAACACACTCATTAGTTCAGCATATTCAACAGCAAATGCTGCAGTTGCAAATACGGTTACATTATTTGGCATAGAAGCAACACAAAATACAAACATTACGAATGCTACCAACCTAGCTCAAGCTGCGTTCAATTATGCAAATTCAATTCCTATTATAGATTCAGTTGCTAGAACAACAGCCAATTCAGCACAAGCAAATACTATTGTTATTCAAGGTGTAGACGTTTCTCAAAACAGTAATATAGCATTACTACAAGGAGCAATGACATCGGCAAACGCAAATATTGCTGCGGCTCTCGCACAAGCAAATGCAGCTTTCGTACAAGCAAATATTGCTGCAACTATTATACCACAAAATCCACAGTCATCTAATTATGTTTTGGTAAGTTCAGACGCAGGTAAACACTTGTATTATACAAATGGTTCTGCTGTATCATTGTATATTCCATGGACAGCAAATACAACATTTGCGAACGGTACATCGATTATAATTGTTTCTCATACAAGTTCTAATGTCACAGTAACGCCAAACGTTGGTGTGACAATGTATCTTGCTGGAAATACAACAAGTGCTTCACGAAATGTAACAACATATGGTATGGCAACATTACTTATGACTGCCGCAAACACATGGTATATTAACGGCACAGGAGTATACTAATATGTTGGCGATGATGTTTATGAATAATAATGTGACTTGGAGTTCAAACACACCATATGGTGGTATGGTCCAAACCGGTTTGTATTACAACCTTGATATGCAAAACTATGTATCAGGAAATACTTGGACAGATACAAGTGGTTATAACAGAAACTTTACTTTTTATAGTGGCAATGGAACGTCTACACCTTGGGTTAATTCATCTAATGTAATTAATTTAGGAACTAGTACAGCATATTTCCATGCCAACAATGCCAATTGGGCCAAAGCACCTAGTGCATTTATGAATCCAAGTTTAAGTTATAGTAAAGGTGCAGTGATTCGTGGTAACGGTGCAAACTCAGCACCAATGGGTTCTGGTTATTTACAATGTTCTGCTGAGGCTAGAGATACTACTTGGTTCAATAATGGCACACAAATATTTGCCGCAGGCAACCACTATAATGGTGCAGCATATTCTGATGTAAACCAAACAGTAGGTGCAGAAGCAAATAATACTTGGTACTATGTAAGTACATCATACAGTCCAACAACCGGATGGACACTATATGTAAACGGAAACCTTGTTGGTAATAGTGCGACAGTATTACCAGGACCAACAGCAACTACACCTGTTGTCGGTGCAACACAAACGATACCTGGTTTCAATGGTGATATTGCAGCGGCACATGCTTACAATAGAGTATTAACATCTTCAGAACATTTACAAAACGCTAACTATTGGCTGTCAAGATATAACGGATCAACACCTACATAATATTATGAATGACATTAATAAAAATTTATCAGAACTATTTGATGTGACTCCAATACC
>Ga0007862_1000607_pt1 | contig 10906 bp, 8 predicted proteins | sample CryBogCBH20Aug07_FD_71206 | JGI IMG/M metagenome (GOLD analysis project Ga0007862, IMG submission 71206) | Freshwater microbial communities from Crystal Bog, Wisconsin, USA - CBH20Aug07 | ecosystem: Environmental > Aquatic > Freshwater > Lake | place: Crystal Bog, Wisconsin, USA | collected... | reverse complement strand
TCACCCAGCTCCTCTGCGCCCTGAGGTTGACCTTTCCCCAGGTTGGCATTGTCCTCAGCACCCGGGAACCGGCGCCGCTCCGCGACGCCCTTGCCCCGCTCGGTGTGACCATGATGAGCGCTGGGAGTCATACCGAACCGGGTGGCTACACGGGACAGGGGAGCGACCAGCTTCACCACACGGTAAAGGGGAAAAAGGTCGGGAGCTCCTGCTCCGGATCCTCCGCCACCGAGCAATTCGCGATCAGTGACGACCGGACTCCGGGTGAAGTCGCCGCCATGCTCTCCTCGCGGGGCTTGGAACCCGTTTGGAAAGACTGGGAAAGCGCGATTCTGGGAGGTGCGGCATGATCTCCCTCGCCATCAACGGTGAATCCCATCGGGTCGTCTCCGTGAACATAAACGACCTGATGGGAGAACTCTCGCTTCCGGCTGCCCTGATGCTCGTGGAGCACAACGGGACGGCGCTGCATCGCTCCGAGTGGGACTCCGTGGTTCTTACCGACGGGGACCGTCTTGAGTTGATGAAAGTCGCGGCGGGAGGGTGAGGATGAAGCGACCCGAATTGCTTGCTCCGGCCGGGGGATGGGAATGCCTGAAGGCGGCCGTGGCGAATGGTGCCGATGCAGTGTTCTTCGGTCTGCCGCGCTTCAACGCACGGCTCCGTGCCGATAATTTCACCGAGGAGGAACTCCCTGATGTCGTCGCCTTCTGTCACCGGCATGGTGTGAAGGCGTATGTCACGCTCAATACCCTTGTTTTCACAGGGGAACTGGACGATGCCGTGGACTACCTCCGGCTCCTGAGCCGCTCCGGTGTCGATGCCCTGATCGTTCAGGATATCGGGGTCGTCCTGCTGGCGGCGGCGATCGTTCCGGAGCTGCCGATCCATGCCTCCACGCAGATGACCCTGACATCACCTCAGGGAGTGGAGGTGGCGCGGGAACTCGGCATCACCCGCTCCGTTCTGGCCCGGGAGATCTCCCTCCGGGAGTTGAAGCGATTCGACACGGAGCGGATGCCGCTCGAGGTCTTTGTTCATGGAGCCCTGTGCGTCGCCTACTCAGGCCAGTGCCTGACGAGCGAATCGCTGGGCCAACGCAGTGCCAACCGCGGCGAATGCGCGCAGGCCTGCCGCATGCCCTACGAACTGGTCGTCGACGGTGCGCTCCGTGATCTCGGAGACAAACGCTACCTGCTCTCCCCTCAGGATCTCGCGGCGGTGAACGACATCCCGGCCCTGATCGAGGCCGGCGTGGAGAGTTTCAAGATCGAGGGGAGGCTCAAGGCCCCCGAGTACGTTGCCGCTGTCTGTCAGGTTTACCGGAAGGCCATTGATGCGGCGCAGACGGGCGCATTTGAAAGAGCAAGCGCCGAGGACCGCTATCAGCTCGAGATGGCTTTCTCACGAGGGCTCTCCTCCGGGTGGATGCACGGGGTGAACCATCAGGAACTGGTCCATGCCCGGTTTGGCAAGAAGCGCGGCGCATTCCTCGGGATCATCTCGGTCGTTGGCCCCGACTTCGTGGCATTCGATACGCTGGTGCCTCTCAAGCCCGGAGATGGGATTGTCTTCGATACCGGGGCCGACACGGATCAGGAACAGGGTGGAAGGGTCTACGAGATCCGCGAGAACCGTCACTACTTCCGGCATGGTCATTTGGACACAAGTCGTCTCAAGCCGGGGGACCGTGTCTGGAAAACCGACGATCCCGAACTCAATCGCCGCCTCCGCCAATCCTGGAACGGACGAATCGAGGCCCGGAAGAGGATCCCCTTCGATGTCATCCTCTCGGGTCGCCTCGGAGAACCGCTGGTCATGGTGTCGGATGGCATCGAGGTCCGATCCGCCATCCCGCTGGATCAGGCGAGGAATGCCCCTCTCACGGAGGAGAAACTCAGGGCGCAATTGGAAAAGACCGGGGAGAGCGGCTTCGAACTCCACGGGCTGACGCTCCGACTGGAGGGGGAGGTGATCCTGCCTCTCGGGGAGATCAACCGGATGAGACGTGATCTTCTCGAGAAGCTCACGGTCGCCGCATCCCGACCACGTCTGGAAGTTCCCGGAAACTGGAGGGAGATTCTGGAGCGGGGAGAACCCGCCCCCGCTGCATCCTCCGAACAGGCACTGATGCTCCGGGTCCTCTGCCGTTCGATGGAGCAGATGGAGGCCGTTTTGGAGGAGGGGATCGGTGAGGTCTATTCCGATTTCGAGGATATCCGCCGATATAAGGATGCGGTTGAGTTGGTCAGGGGTAGGGGAAACTCCCGGATCCTGCTCGCTACCCCGCGCATCCAGAAAGCCACCGAGGAGGGATTCTTCAAGCTGATTGCCAACGCATCTCCCGACGGCGTGCTGATCCGCAATTTGGGAGCCATCGAGCATTTCCGAAATTCGGGTCTGAGTGCGGTCGGGGATTTTTCCCTGAATGTCGCCAATCCCCTCACGGCCCGCTTCTTCATGGGCAGGGGCCTTGACCGAGTGACCATCAGCTACGACCTGAACGTGGGCCAGGTGCTCGATCTCCTGCGCGACGCTCCCCCGGGATGGTTTGAACTCACGCTTCACCAGCACATGCCGATGTTTCATATGGAGCATTGCGTCTTCGCGGCCTTCCTCTCGGAGGGCAAGGACCACACCGACTGCGGCCGACCCTGTGAGGCCCACCGTGTCCACCTCAGGGACCGTGTCGGGATGAAGCATCCGCTCCGCGCCGATGTCGGCTGCCGGAACACCCTCTTCAACGCCATCGCCCAGACCGGTGCCGGATACTACCGGGAACTCCACGCCGCCGGCCTGTGCAATTTCCGGATCGAGTTACTCGAGGAGGATGCGGCCCAGACCCGCTCGATTATCCGTGCCTACCGGGCCCTCCTGAGCGGTGAAACCGGAGGAGAGGATCTCTGGCACTCCCTACGCGCTCAGGCCCAGTTGGGAGTCACCAAGGGGACTTTGGAAAATCGAGGCTAGCTTGGGAGGGCGTTCCGGCAGTTTCTGAAAAATCCGGGCGAGAGGCCTTGAGAGGACTATTGCAGAAGGGTAAGGGCCTCTTCGGTTGTCACCGTCCTGATGGGGGATTTGCGAAAATCCCGGGTATTCCTGGTCACGATGATCTGGGCCTTGAAGAGGGCTGCCGCCGCCACCTGCATGGCATCCTCAAGATCGGGAAATCCAAAATCCAGGGCTTGCTTCATCTCCAATGTCCCGGCCCGAGGGATCACGATAAACTCCAAAAGATCTTCGATGAATTCCTCGGATTTTCCCTTCGTGAGGTAATGGATATTTGCGACGCTGTGCCATGCCACGGCGCATTGGCCGGGATGTCGCGATGCCCATTCAAGCAACCTGGAACTGTTCTCAACATGGGGTTTCCGGCCGATGGCGAAATCCAGCAACACATCCGTGTCCAGGAGCATTCTCATGGCGGGCACCTCGGCAGCGGCTTAAAGCCCGTACTTTTTCCTGAGGTAATCGAAGCGAGGTCCGCTTTGTTCCGCGAGCTTCAACTTGCCTGCCCATTTCAGATGGAAGGGGGTCTTGTTTTCGCGAAGGGGTTCACCCGACTCCCTGGCAAGGAGTTGCTCCACAAGACCCGAAAGGCTTGTGCCGCGTTGGCGAGCCACTGCCTTTGCCCTGAGGGAAACCCTCGGTTCCAAGGTCAGTGTGATACGCGTCTTCATATGCATACTTTAAATCACTATGCATATACGTCAACCGTCTGAAGCTGATGTGATAAAAGCTGAAGGAAAGCCTTGTCCTTGTTTCCGTGATCCTCCGGATGCAGGAAAGCAGCGGCCTTTTGGGCGATCTCGCCAATGAACGGAGCAGCCAAAGCAGGTCCTGTGTTCTGGTCATCCGTCACGGAGGCTGGAATTTTTCGAGACAGGACAGTCACTGCCATCACATCAACTGGGCGCCCAACTCGGCGAGCGGGCTGCGCTCTCCCTTGGTGAGGGAGATGTGGGCGGTGAGTTTGTTTCCGCGCATCTTGTTGCGGGTGTGGACGAGTCCGTTGGAGCGGCGGTCCACATAAGGGTTATCGATCTGGGCAGGGTCTCCGACCATCACGAGCTTGGAGCCCCGGGACATGCGGGTGACGACGGTCTTGGCCTCCAGAGGGGTGAGTTGCTGGGCCTCGTCGAGGACGAAGTAGCGGTTCGGGATGGAGCGGCCGCGGATGTAGCAGAGGGCCTCGATCTCGAGGAGGCCGCGCTGCATGAGTTGCTCGTAGGGCTTCATCTGCTTCTGGCCGGTGCCTGCTGATTCCTGCTGGGTCTGGACCTGCTTCTTCTGCTTTTTCCGCTCGGAGGCATGCATTCCCTGAGGGGTTCCCGGGTGGAGGGGCATGAGGACCTCGCACGCGTCGTAGATGGACTGGAGCCACGGATGAAGCTTCTCCTCGAGGGTTCCGGGGAGAAAGCCAAGGGTGTCGCCCATGGCCACGACCGGGCGGCTGACGGTGAGTCCCGTGTAGTCGCGCTGCGCGGTCATGAAGAGTCCCGCGGCCACGGCCATGAGGGTCTTGCCGGTGCCGGCCTGCCCGTAGCAGGTGATGAGCGAGATGGAGGGGTCAAGGAGTGCATCGAGGAAGCAGACCTGACCGAGGTTTGCGGGGCGGAGTTCGATCCCGCGCGGGATCTGAAGGCTCTGCGGCACGCGAAGTCGATGGAAGAGGCCGTCGCCCAGGTGACGTGCCGGCATGAGCTTCTGATCGGAGGCGGCGAAAAGGACATACTCGTTGATCTCGAGTTTTCCCGTACGGGAGGCCTCGAGCACGATGCTCTGCGAACTTCCGAAGCGCTGGAGCTCGTGAGCGGCAACCTCGATGCTGCGGATCTCACCCTCCTCCGCGTCCTCGGCGGAGACCTTGTCGTTGAGATAGTCCTGGCAGGTGATGCCGAGGGCCATCGCCTTCAGCTGCATGTTCAGGTCCTTGGTGATGAGGATGGTCGGATTGTCCCCGGAGTCCTGGACGGCAAGGCAGGCGGCCATGATCTTGTGGTCGACGTGATCGCGGTCGGGGAAGATCTTCGAGAAGCGCCGGAGCGAGGGGGGGAGTTGATCCCTCTGCATGGCTTCATTGATGAAGATGCGGACGGTGCCCCCGCCGATTGTCTCCACCCCGCTGATCACCTTCTTGGTCTGGTGGTCGAAGATCTGGGTCAGGAAGCGGTGGACGGTGCGGGCATTGGCACCGCGCTCGGTCTGTTCGTTCTTGAAGCGGTCGAGTTCGCTGAGCACCTCGACGGGGATGAAGACATGATTGTTCTCGAAGCGGTTCAGGCAGTGGGGGTCGTGCAGGAGGACGTTGGTGTCCAGGACGAAGTTCTTCACCATCACCACGGACTTCCGTCGACTTCCCTTGCGGGGGGATGTCGGGAGCATCGTGAGCTGTTCCTCGGAGGTTTCCAACGGGGCGGTCTTGTGCATCGGTTGACGGGTGTGCTGGGTGGGGGTGGTGGTTTTCTTCCTCATGGAAGTTCGAAAGGCCGAAGGGAAAAGGATCGAGCGTGGGAGGAGGCGGTCCTAACGGGATGACGATCCTCCGGCGAGATCCCGCACCGGGGATTCTCGAGCCTCGCCGCAATGCGATGGGATCGGGAGTCGCTCAACTCACCCCCTCTATGGCAAGGAAGGATCGGGTTTCACAACTTAAAAATTGTGGCAATTTTGACAATTTCTGGTTTTCGACCACAAGGGGTTGAGGGGTATTCGCCGATAAACCCGTGATCCGAGTCCCTGATCAGTCTCTTTCCCCTTTCGCCCATCGCCTCCTGCCTTTTAGTCTCACCCCATGCATTCGTTCCGTTACGTCGAGGGTTCGCTGAAGTGCGAGGGTGTTGATCTGGAGTCCGTGGCCGCCGAGGTCGGCACACCTGCCTACGTTTACTCCGCAGAGACGATCCGCAACAATTACCGCCGCCTCGATGCTGCCCTCGCTCCCCTGGAGAATCGCATGATCTGCTACGCGATGAAGGCGAACGGGAATCTTTCGGTGCTGAACCTCCTCGCCAGGGAAGGTGCCGGATTCGACATCGTCTCGGGCGGTGAGCTTTTCAGGGTGCTCAAGGCGGGCGGTCGTGCCGACCGCTGCACCTTTGCCGGGGTCGGCAAAACCGCAGAGGAGATCGATTATGCCCTGCGTCAGGGGATCTACAGCTTCAACGTTGAGTCCGAGCAGGAACTGGAACGGATCAACGAGGTTGCTGGCAAGGCAGGTCTCATTGCGCCCATTGCCATCCGCGTGAATCCCGATGTCGATGCCCCGACCCACAAGTACATCTCCACCGGCAAGAGCAAGAACAAGTTCGGTATCGGTCTCGACCGCGCCGCGGAGGTCTATGCGCGGGCCGCATTCCTTCCGAACCTTAAGATCCGGGGTCTCCAGACCCACATCGGATCCCAGATCCTGAAGGCGCCTCCCTTCGCCGAGGCGGTCCGAAAGCTCACCTCTCTCGTGCAGGAGCTCAAGGCCAGGTACGGCCTTGAGTTCTTCAGTGTCGGCGGCGGTGTGGGTATCGTCTACCGCGGGGCGCTTGCAAGCGGAGATGCGGCCTGGTGGAAGGGGAGCGGGGAGGAGACTCCTGATCGGATCACGCCCGAGGAGTATGCATCCGAGGTCATCGAGCCGCTGAGGGCCCTCGGGCTAAGGATTCTTTTCGAGCCGGGCCGCTTCATCGTCGGCAATGCCGGCGTTCTGCTCACGTCCGTGCTCTATCGCAAGGAGACCCCCACGAAGAAGTTCGTCGTCGTCGATGCGGGGATGAACGACCTCATCCGTCCCGCTCTCTACGAGGGTCACCACGAGATCGAGCCGCTTCGCCAGCCGAGGGACGCCTCCCTGGAAAAGGTCGATGTCGTCGGCCCCGTCTGCGAGAGCGGCGATTTCTTTGCCCAGGACCGTGAGGTTCCCGTTCTTGCGCCCGGTGACCGGATCGCCCTGATGAGCGCCGGGGCCTACGGATTTGTCATGTCCTCGACCTACAATGCCCGCCCGCTTCTGCCCGAGGTGCTTGTGGAGGGTGACAAGGCTACCGTCATCAGGGCCCGCCAGACTTGGGATGATTTGATCCGGGGAGAAGTCATCCCCGGGTGAGGCGGTGGCATCGGAGGGTCATCCCCTCAGGCCTTCGATGACGCTTTCGAGGATTACGGAATGAGCGGGACGAACTCCACGGTGACCGGCTCCTCACCCGGTTTCGGGTCGTCGTTGACCGTCACTCGAAGCCATCCGTAGGTGTTCTGATGGTGATCGGTGCGGGTCAGATCATACCCGTCATGATTCCCGAAATAGGTCCGGTCCGGATAGAAGGGGGCGCCGGCCGTTCCCGCCACCACCTGCCGGAGAACATAGTCCTTGGGCCAGCGCCAGTTCCCGATCTCCATCCGGTCATAGAAGTGGTCGTGTCCGGTAAAGAGCCAGCGGATCCCGTTCTCCCTCAGCGTCTCGAGGAATTTGTCCCGGGCCACGGGAAAGGCCGCCATGTCATCGCTATCGGCGTGGCAGCCGGCTGAAAAGGCCTCCTCGTGGAGGAAGGGAAAGAGATGCTTCACGCCCGCGGCCCGTGCCTTGGAGAGGGCTTCCTCGAGACCCTTCTCATCGATCTGATGAGGAGCCACGGGATTGTACTGGTCGAGGGCAATGACTGCCGTGTCGGGATGGCCCGGCGGAGACCAGAGATAGCTGAATCCCTTCTGTCCCGGAAACCAGGCGACTCCGTTGGAGGAGAGTGCCGGCTCGAAGGCCGCCACCCAGGCCGTTCCCTCCGGATCACCGAGGGTCTCGTGGTTGCCGCGCACCGGCAGGATCTTCAGGGAGGGAGACTTCTCGGCGGCGATCTTCTTCCAGGCCGCAAATTGCTCGGCGATTTTGGCCGGGATCCGGAGATTCTCGCCGTAGACGAGATCCCCGGTAAAAAGGAGGAATTCCGGCTTGTCGGCATCAATCTGTTCGAGCAGGCGCCCCAGCACCTCCGTATGGATCCCGGTCGGATCGACCTTCTCCAGGCGGGGGTCTGTCCGATCGTCTCCCGCCACGGCAAACGACCACGTGGCGGCACCGAGTCGGGAAATGCCGGTCAGGCACAGGGCCAGCAGGATCAGGAAACGCTTCATCCCTTCTAGATGCCACGAACCGATGCCGGAGGAAAGGCCCTTTGGGTGACGGCCCCGTCACGTTCCGCACTTGGCACGGGATCCCATGCTTTCTAACGTGACCTGATGAAGCACCCCGTTCCTTTTCTGATTCTCTTCTCGGCCCTGATTCTGGCCCCCTCCTGCTCCAGGAAACAGGAGCCCGGGATTCCGGTCGGTCAGTTTGCCTCGCTGACGGGTGGGCAGGCCACCTTCGGCCAGAGCACCGACAAGGGGGTGCAGTTGGCCCTCAAGGAAATCAATGCCGCGGGCGGAGTCCTCGGCCAACCCCTGCGGGTCGTCACCAAGGACAACCAGTCCAAGCCGGGCGAAACCTCCACGGCCGTCCGCGAGTTGATCACCCGGGACAAGGTCGTGGCCCTGATCGGCGAGGTGGCCTCCGGCCGCTCGCTGGAGGCGGCGCCGATCGCCCAGCGCAGCGGCATCCCGATGATTTCGCCCGCCTCGACGAACGAGAAGGTGACCGAGGCCGGGGACCACATCTTCCGCGTCTGCTTCATCGATCCCTTCCAGGGAACGGTCTGCGGAAAGTTCGCGCGGAAGCTGGGAGCTTCCCGCGCCGCCGTGCTCACCGATGTCGCCAAGGACTACAGCCTCGGCCTCGCCCGTAGCTTCAAGCAGGAGTTCACCCGGACCGGAGGAACCATCATCGGAGAGCAGAGCTACACCGGAGGTGACAAGGACTTCAGCTCCCAGCTCACGGCGATCAAGGCTGGCAATCCCGACGTCATCTTCCTCCCGGCCTACTACACGGAGGCCCCGCTGATCATCCGTCAGGCGCGCCAGTTGGGCATCACCGCTCCCTTCGTCGGTGGCGACGGATGGGACTCCCCTGAGCTCGTGACCGTCGGCGGATCTGCCGTCGAGGGATGCTACTTCTCCAACCACTTCTCCAACCAGAGCACCGATCCGCGCGTTGTCGCCTTCGTGAAAGCCTACCGCGACGCCTACCACGAGGATCCCGACGCCATGGTGGCCCTCGGCTATGATGCGCTGAACCTTCTAGCCGACGCCATGAAGCGCGCCGGAACGACCGATCCGGCGAAGGTCAACGCCGCCATCGCCGGGACCAAGGACTTTCCCGGCGTGACCGGCAAGATCACGCTCGACGAACACCGTAATCCCACCAAACCGGCGGTCATGCTCCAGGTGAAGGACGGAAAGTTCGCCTACGTCGAGACGATCGCGCCTTGATGGCCGATGAGGCTGTTCGATTTTTGAACGGCGATCCATCCGGGTCATCGCTCTCCCTGAGCGACCGTTGCGGTCGTTGCGTGAAATCCCCCCCTCATTCCCTGGGTGACGGGACACCTTTCCCCGCGTAGGATAGGGATCACATGGAAAAACAACGCTTCGACGGTCTGGGTCTCTCGCCCGAAATTCTCAAGGCGGTGGCGCAGCTCGGATTCGAGGAAGCGACCCCGATCCAGTCCGCCGCCATTCCCGTGCTCATGGCCGGGGGGGATCTGGTGGGTCAGTCCCAGACCGGCTCGGGCAAGACGGCGGCCTTTGCCATCCCGGCGATCGAGAAGGTCGATCCCGAGGATCGCTCCGTCCAGGTCCTGATCCTCTGCCCCACCCGCGAGCTTGCCGAGCAGGTCGCCGACGAGGTGCACCGGCTCACGGCGTTCAAGCGATCGATCCATTCCGTTCCGATCTACGGCGGGGCCTCCTACGACAGGCAGCTGTTCGAGCTGAAGAAGGGTGTCCAGATCGTCATCGGCACGCCCGGCCGCATCATCGATCACCTCGACAGGGGGACCCTGAAGCTCCAGAACCTGAAGGTCGCCATCCTCGACGAGGCTGACCGGATGCTCGACATGGGCTTCCGAGACGACATCCAGCGCATCCTCGACTCCACTCCCGAGGACCGCCAGACGGTCTTCTTTTCGGCGACCCTCTCCCGCCAGATCAAGGAACTCATCAACCGCTACTCCCGCGACCCGCAGACCGTGGCCATCGAGCGGAAGGATGTGACGGCTCCCGCCATCGACCAGTGGTTCTACGAGATCCCGCCCCGGGGCAAGACCCAGTCGCTGATCCGGCTCGTCGATTTCCACGGGTTCCGTCTCGGCATCATTTTCTGCAACACGCAGAGGATGGTGGACGAGTTGGCCGATGCACTTCTTGCCCAGGGGTTCTCGGCAGACCGTCTCCACGGCGGCATCACCCAGGCCCAGCGCACGCGCGTGATGAACAAGTTCAAGAACTCGGAGTTCGAATTTCTCGTCGCCACGGACGTTGCCGCGCGCGGCATCGACGTCGATCACCTCGAGGTCGTCATCAACTACGACCTTCCCCACGATCCCGAGGACTATGTCCACAGGATCGGACGGACGGGCCGCGCAGGGCGCAAGGGCATGGCGGCCACCTTTGTGAGCGGTCGGGACATCTACAAGATCCAGTACCTCGAGAAATTCACCCATTCCCGCATTCGCAGGGGTGTCATCCCGACCCCTTCGGAAGTCGAGGGACGTCGATCCGAGGTCCTCTTCGAGAAGGTCCGCGAGATCCTCTCCTCGGGGCGCTACGCCGATCAGACACAGTTCACCGACCGGCTCATGGAGGAGGGATTCCAGTCCACCGAGGTCTGCTCCGCCCTCTTCTCGATGCTTTTGGGGAATGTGGGGGGAACCCCCGAGCCGCTCTCCGCTCCGAAGGCCCCCCCCTTGCCCGTGGAGATTCCCGACAACGAGGGATTCGCCCAGCCCAAGGGTTTCAAGAAGCGTCCTCCCTTTGCCGAGAGGGGACC
>Ga0007862_1000600_pt1 | contig 10975 bp, 2 predicted proteins | sample CryBogCBH20Aug07_FD_71206 | JGI IMG/M metagenome (GOLD analysis project Ga0007862, IMG submission 71206) | Freshwater microbial communities from Crystal Bog, Wisconsin, USA - CBH20Aug07 | ecosystem: Environmental > Aquatic > Freshwater > Lake | place: Crystal Bog, Wisconsin, USA | collected... | reverse complement strand
ATTAACAATTTCCTCTATATCAAAGAGCTCTTCTGGAAATGTAGAAATGTGAAAAGGACTTTCGATAAGTATTTTTAAACGATCTATTTGTGAGTTATTTTTTATATTATCAATTTCCTTGGACCGAGCATCTCTATTTTGTTGCGATCTTATTAAATGCTCTTGAGCTTCTTTTAATTTCTTTTCTAGCCTATCTTGTTTCTTTAAATTATCTTCTTCTTCCTTAGATTTATTTCTGATAAACTGACTCATGCTTTTTTCTATCATTAAATTTTCAATATAAGACCCCTCTTTTTTTAGAATTCTTAGCCCTTGATCTCGATGTATTGTATTGAGACGAGATGAACCCAATGGACAATAATCATTAAATTTGTTTACTCTTAACGCCCATTCTACAAGATCGAAGACAATTTCAGCTGGCAGTCTTTCATTTAAATTCCTAAATATCCAAATGGTTCCAGAAACTGATCCACCCGTAAGCTTGAATTCAGCCTCTAGAATTACTAAACCCTTAAATATTAAAACAACATCTTCATCGACTAATTCGCTACATAGATCAGTCCAAAAATCTGGAGATCGGCGGTTAAAACCTGCATTTTCTATTGTTGATCTATATTCAACAAGATCACAAGGCAGCTTCTTCTTACTGCCAATCTCACGCAAAATTTTTATAAAATCTTCGACTTTCATAGTTAACCGCTTACTTATTTCTACTCGACTGTTATCAGAATACGCTGTGAAAAGATGGGAGCCATTGCCGCGCGCGCCTGTATGTGATGCGTGCCGACAGACATTGGCCAATAGACCGTCTCATCAGATTGAGCTGTCTTGAAGGGCTCGCCATCAATGATCCAAAGGATCTGACCCACCTGACCGCCCGGGGATAATTTCAGCGGTATGCTGTTGAATTTTTCAGGCTGATTGGGATTGCGCCAGATGTGCATCTCATTTTCAGGCGTCGCGATCAGTAATTTTTCAATTTGATTGTCCTGAATGTATCGATCAGCTGATACCTTATTCATCTGAACGCTCGAATGTAGAATGGCAGGCTTGACCCATTCTTTCATCGCATATCCACAATGCTCATTTGCGTCAGCATGACATAAATCTATCGAAACGCGATCAGGCGGCGATGGAAATTCCTCGGGAAAACTTTCTCCTGCCTTCGTTTTGTGAAGATAGGCAAGAACAGCATGCGCCAAGCGCGCAGCAGATGAGGCTCCTGTCAGAGTCCGCATCGCTCCTGCATCAGCGCGCCCCAACCAGACGCCCACGACATATTTATGAGAATAAGCCATCGTCCAGGCGTCTCGATAATTTTGTGAGGTTCCTGTCTTGACCGCTACGGCAAAGGGATACTCCATAGCCCCATAGCGCGGGAAAGTTGGCAAGCGCGCCTGAGCGTCTGATAAAAATGAGGTAATAAGCCGTGCTGTATCAACGGACATGACCCGTTGCCCTTCGCTCTGCTTTTGCTGACGCGTAAATCTGAGCTCATTCATAACGCCGTCATCTGCAAGCGCTGCATATCCCCGCATGAGATATTCGAGTTTTGAGGGCAGCGCGCCAATCGCCATCGAGACGCCAAAAGCATCCGCAGATCTATGAATATCGTGAAGCCGAAGCTCGTGTAAAAACTGAAAATTAGCCTCAAGTCCAACGCGTCTTAGTAGATTTGTCGCTGGCACATTCCTCGAATTTGCAAGGGCCTGGCGGGGCGTGATCGGGCCCAAAAAATCTCCGTCGGAATTGGAAATTCCTGATGCGCCTTCAGGAATGTCATTGAGTAAATCCGTTGTCTCAATAATACCCTTTTCCAAGGCAAGCGCATAGATAAAAGGCTTAAGCGTTGAACCAGGCGATCTCGATACGCGAGTATAATCAAACGACCCGGCATTCTGATTGTAGTAATCTGAAGAACCAACATCCGCGAGCACCGAATTTGTTCCGCGCTCCAGCACCATGACCGCAACCTGTCTTGCTCCGGAATTACGATAATAACTCAGATATTTTCGTGAGATCTGCGTAATGTCGTCTTCAGTGGCAAGATCAATTGTCGCATCAATGCGAGGATCATATTTTGAGACGTCAGTTGACCCGTTTTCCTGAACGAATTTCTCGTAGCGAAGCGCAAGATGCAAAGCTTCAGGCCGATGCTTCTGGTCAAGAGGCCTCATTGACGCAAGCTCTTTATGTGCAAGTTCCGCCTGAAAGGCGTCAATGGATCCATTACGCGCCAAAACATCAATGGCATAGTCTGCGCGACTGATCGCGCGACGCAAGCCGCTTTCACGCGTAATATTCATGCGACTAGGTGACTGCGGAATGGCAGCAAGAATGGCAGACTGCGCCCAGGACAAATCCTGCACTGGCCGGTCAAAATAATAGCGCGCCGCATGCGCAACGCCATGGCTGCCATTTCCGTATGGGGCAATTTGCAGATAATGAAGCAGAGTTTTTTCGTGACCATTTTTGGCAATGATCGCCATAGCCTGTAGCGCTTCCCGACTTTTGTTTGTCAGGTTACGCCCACCAGAACTCTGCATGCGCGCCACTTGCATGGCTACTGTTGAGGCCCCCTCAATACGATGCGGGTGTGTGAGATTATTCCAAGCAGCGCGTAATATGGCGCGATAATCAACGCCAGAATGAGAGAAATATCTTCTATCCTCAAGAGCAAGAGTTGTGAGCATGACACGCTCAGGAGCGCGTTCAAGCGGCCAATATCCATACTCCACCTCTCGCTGACCCTCAGCGCTCACAACGACGTCCCCAATCTGGGTCAGGAAGGCGCCATTTCTGTCATAGACGATAGGCGTTGCCTTTTTCGATATAAGATCTGCGTGTTCGCGCGCGCTCTCAACCAGACTTCTGCCCTCATAAAGCAGCAAAAGCGTCAAAAACGCAGTCGCATATGCAGGAAGAAATCTCATCACTATTTAGAGATTTCAACGCGCACACCCGTCGTGGCGCCCTGCAGGCCTTTTTTATACATCGTCTCTACGAGCGCAGACGGCTGCGTAAATGTTCCATGCGTCTGTGCGCGCACGCGGAAAGCAAAGCGATAGTTTCCTTTTGGCAGGTCGTCATAAGCATAGAAAACCCGATCGTCCTTGAAGCTGACCCAGCTTGGTTCAAGCGTAGGGACAAATGATGGCTGCGCCTCTGCTGGCGACGTCGTGAGGTGAGGATTTAACGGCTCATAGCCTGCCGCAAGCGGGATTGTTATGGCGACATGCCGACGATTTTCTGGATTGACGACCTCAATAATCTCTTCAACTACCTCACCCATGGCGACATGCATGACGCCATCCTGCGCATCAATTTTCTGCGGCGGGGTAGGATTTTTTATACGCCAGCTCTGTCGCGTAATCGCAAAACCGCTGCTTTCAGCCTTCGCCTGATAACCAGGCTCTGTTGGAACAGAACTGCTCTCAACAAGAGCAATAATCTTCGCGTTTGACGGATTGGTGATCGAGACTGATTGGGTATCTCCGGTCTCAAAATCTACCGCAGGGTGATCGCCATCAAGCATTTTTTCTGTTACCGCGTCTGCCTGCCTGAAGGTAATAGACGTCGCGGTCGTTGGCTTGCGCCAGGCCTCGGCTAGCGCCTCAATGGCTGCCGCATTGGCGTTCGTATCACCCCACCCATCTCCTTCTCCCAGACGCAGCAACGCCTCATTGATAATAGAGCTTCGAGGATCTGTTGGCGCAGCCCGCGCACTCGCACGTGATATCTCCGCCAGACTACGTGTTTCAGATGCCAGCAGGACAGGCGTATCAAATCCACCCGCTTGACCGTAGTAAACTTGCTGTCCCTCACGATTAACAAATTTAATGCGTGACCAGATAGCATCCATCAAGGAACTGGCGATTCTCTGATCTGCATCCGCTACCCGGGTTAGAGCCATAACCATTTCCGCCAGGCTTTCGCTCGGCAGAAAATTCGCGTTACGCAAAAACTCTGAAACATAGGCCTGATCAATCGTGCCGCCATCCGCCAGCGCAGAAAGAGCTGTGACGCGCTCACGCATTTCTTCGCCGCCGATGAGATGCGTATAATCTGACCGCAGGGAAGTCTCGAGAATTTTCCGCAGACGCTCCAGAAGCGGCTTGTCAATTGTCTCCCCATTTCGAGCCGCCTGATTTAGAAACATATATGACCAGGCCGTGAGAGAAACATTACCCTTTGATCTCGGCCAGAACGCCACAAGTCCATTACCGTCCACAGACTGATCAATGGATTGAGCGGCGATATGAACAATATCGCTAATACGCTTGTCGAGCCCGGACCACGAGAGGATTGGTGAAAATGATTTCAACGCCAGCCCGGCGCGCGCGAGTGCGAGCCTTTGCTCGGTGCATCCATAAGGATATGAAACAAGATAGTTCAACCCAGCAACGAGCTTCACGATCGCCGGATCACTCGCAACAATGATGCGCCTCCTAAAGGTTCCCTGACGCGCTGTCTCGTTTGAAGCTGCAATGTTTTTCGTTTCACCTGGCGCAATCTCTACGATTTGATATTGACGCTTGGGTTCGCGATCCGGCTTGACAGGAACTTCTATCTGAACGGCGTCTTTGGCGTGATCAGTATCGCGCGACACTTTAAAATCGATCTTTACCTCATCTTTCTTTTCAACTGGCACATCACCGCGCACATCGATACGGGCCGCCTTATTCTGCTCCCAGGAAAGTCGATATGATGCGTCGCCTGTAATCTTTACGTCAGAAGAAGCGATCATGGCGCTGCCGGAACTTGCGGCGCCTTCAATCACACGCGCAACCAAACCAATGTCAAAGACATCTCCAGGTCGCACAAATCTCGGCAGAACAGGCTGGGCAATAATATCCTGGCGTATGAGCAATTCACTGCCAGTTGCGCCAAATCGATCAGCGCCGCTTGTCGCCTTAGCGCGTAATTTAAAAACGGTCAGAGAGTCTGGCAGCTTTACCTTTACCTTAACATATCCATCCGCTCCGACTTTCAGGCTCGGCACATAGATGGGCACAGGCGTAAAATTCTTGCGCACGGATATGTTGGTCTCAGCGCCCCACTCCTCCTGCTCTCCGCCATCGCCGCCAGTTGTTTCCTCCAGAGGAATGACGCCGAAAGCCATATTACGCGTATCTCGCGCAGACATTTGCGTTTCCCGCAGCACAATAAAATCAGGCAAAGGCTCGAGAGGCTGCTCTTTGGCAAGGGACAGAACCGCCTGATCCACCATCCAAAAAGTAACGTCGCCAGAGAGAGGTTTTCCCGTATCGTCTGTCAGACGAATCCCGACCTCGACATCTTGTCCCGGCCGCGCCTTATTGGGAGCGTCTATTTTAACAGTGATGCTGTGCTTTACCGGCGTGACGTCAATCCACTTTGTCGCCGCTATGGTAACAGGCTTACCCTGATCAATGCCGGCGGCTCCCGTAAGCTCTGCATTCTTCAGCCTGCCTCGCATGATTAGAAAATGAACAGCAAGCTTGGGCATCTGCTCTTTTTTAACAGGCAAAACATATCGCCCATAACCATTTTTGATATCCACGAATTCATAATCATAAACGCCGCTAGGCTGCTCAACGATCGCCAGCGCATGCGCATTTTGAAATGGCGACTGAATAATCAGTGTCGCAGCCTCTCCCGGCGCATATTTTTCTTTGTCGCTCGTTATTGTCGCAGTTTGCGCAGGCGGCCTGGAGAAGGTAACCGGCGTGTCGCCGCCAACAAAGAAATCAACGCTGACCTGCTGACGACGTTTTAATTTGTCATAAGCCTCTAGCTGAACGACATAGACACCAGCCTCACGCGCTTCCAGTTGAACCTTCTGCGCCTCCTTGGTGCTGGTAATTTTGCGCTCTAGCAGAACTTCATCCTGCGTCTGTGTTACATATTTAGCAGCGCCTTGAGCAAAATCGCTGGCCTGTAACGTCGATATCCAGTTCCGGCGGATAAGACGCAAGGTCATTTCTAAGCCCTCAACCGCGTCGCCCTTACCGTCGATGGCAAGGACTTCGGGTGCGATTGACCCGGGCCGCTCAACATAACGCAATGTCTTCACGCCTAGAACAAATGGCGGCAAGGCAATAATATTTTGAACATTACGAACTTCAACGCCATCATCGCCTGTGACAGTCGCCTCTATTGAGTATCGACGAGGTTGCGATGTTGGCTCAATCGTTGTGTCAAAGCTGATGCGCGCTGCGCCGCCAGCGTCAGTCTTTTGCTCTCGTTCTAGAAGCGCGTCAGATCTGAATTTTGTTTCACCAGAAAAACGTGAGTCAGAGGAGAAGAAAAAGCCTTCTCGGTGTGGCGGCGTGTAGACATAAGGAAACTGAACAGCGCGCCATTTGACTGGTCGATCTGCAGCAAGGCCTCCAGAGAAATAACGCGCAAGAAGATCTACATTGAAGCTGCTATCAAGAGAAACCGTTGAAGGAGCATTCAAGAGAACCTCAAATGTGGGTAGACGGTAGGCTTCCTTCTTGAAATAAAATTGACCGCATGAAATATTTTCTGGCGCTGCAGTCGTTGCTGTCGCGCCGCCTTTGGGAAACTCTTCCTCGTTCCGCTCAACTTTTTCATCTGTTTCGTAGCGGACGCTATACTCACCCGTCGCAGGCGTCTGGGCATCAAACTTGTGATAAAAATTTCCACTTCCATCCAGCTTGACCGGAATACGCCACTCCTGTTGTCCAGGACCAGTGATTACAAGCGTGCCGCTGTCTTTTGGAAGCGACAAAGCACCGCCGCTATATTTACGAACAAATCCTTTGATATGCGCAAATTCCTCCGGACGATAAATCGGACGCTCAGAGAAAACGTGGCAGAGTGTGCGTGGTTTTTCTTTTCGCGACGAATAGTCTTCACTCGTCCATGACAGCCAAGGCGTTTCAGGCTTTGACCAGAGTTCGTTCGCATATTCCGCCGGTGCGCTATCTGGATCAACCACAAGCGTATCAACGCCTTTGGTGACAACAACTCTTACCAGTTCTCCAGGCTCTTTCTTGGGAGGCGTCCAGGCAAAGAAACCGGAATTATCCGTTGCCCCTGATCCAAGCGTCGTCAGCTTGTCATCCTTGATACCCTCTATCCTCACTTGAGCGCCGCTAACTGGACGCTCATCTGCAAGTGAGGTCACGACAAAACCAACGCGGGACGGCTCCTCAATTGTTGAAAGTGACAGATCCGTTACCTGAACGCGAAGCCACTTGCGTTCCTGAGCATCTACATTGCGCAAGCCAACCAGATAGACGCCAGGTTGTTCGCGACCATTAATGCGCGCAAAGTCTGCACTCAGGTCCAGGCCAAAACGAGCATCTGCGCCACCGCGTCGTATAGGCAATTGAGCAATTCTTGATACGGATGGTGATCCCAGCGCTTTAAGTCGAAGTTTGATGTCTTCTTCTTTAATTGAATCAGCCTCACGCCAGTTCTTGGGTTCTTGTCCAGGCATTGGTGGCGCGTCTTCGTCATTGGTGACAACGCCTTGAGCTGGGAAGGGCCAGAAATCTCGCGACAGCGGATCAATAGCGTGAATTCTAATATCCGCATGATCATACCCTCTCCCGCGCAATGGCAGGAACTGAGGACCATAGCGTTCAACAATGCCATATCCTGCATCCCATTGTAGGGATGGCGTATCCTTTGTGAAAGCAAATCGTTTCGTAAATGGCTGAACCAAAGTCCGGCCAAGATTGTCACGCAAAGCGCCAGCATTGATTGAGAGCGTATAAACCTGATCGGAAAGAAATTTACCGCCAAGCTTTAATCGCTTGTCATCTATCTCAACGGCTAAATCATCTACCGGCGGCGTGATGCGGAATGCCTCACGCGCCCGGATAATGTCGATCGCCTGCGGCTGCGATGTAAAACGCATAACAATGCGGCGTTTATCAGCAGGGGAATATTCACTGCTGTCGCCATAATTATTTCCGCCAGAAGACTCGCATCTGAGCAGATCTTCCCTTTCTTCTTCACTCCAGCCGCTTCCGCAACTGTAAGAGGATACGGAGAAAGGCGGCGCCGTCAGCGCCCTGAGTTCATAAATTTCATCGCCAAGACCCGGTTCATCTGAAAGTTTGAGCTTGACGAAAACAATACGCCCGTCAGCAATCCGTTCGTGAAAGCGGATAATGTAGCTTTGTGGATCAGCGCGTGATTTACGTTCCGCTGCAATAATATCATAAGCAGATGAATTGAGAATTTGTCCGCCTTGCGATGAGATGCCGGGAGAAGGTCTTACTTCCACCGTAAGCAAGCGAGACAGGGCGGAAACATCTACAGGCTGGGCGAATGTGAGGGAGACTTGCGTGATTTCTGGCGCAGGATCCATACCGGCTTCAGGAATGGCTGAGATCGGCGTAGGCAGTAACGCAACAAGCCTGGTCTCGTTTCGTCCCAGCTTTACTGTAACATGAGACAAGGGGGCCCAAGCCTCAGCAGGTCGAAATTGCAACGCACGTGGCCCGAGCCAGCGCCACTCCCCCTGTGTTTTAGGTAAAAGCGTTACATATTTTTCTGGACTGTCTTCAACCTTGTTGGATGACGACCCCGCGTCGCTTGTAAAAAAGACCGTGATAGGATCGTAGCCACGCAGGATTTTATCTGGCGTTACGCGAGCGCCGTCAGCTCTTTGCGGATAATCAAATGGCGCTGACGCTTCATCTTTTGTTTCTTGCGCCGCGACATATGATGGAAGACATACGAATGACATCGCAACTGCCGTCGCCGCGATGAATGGAAATAGAGCTTTCCTCATGGCTGTCACGTTCCACTTCATTTTTTCTGTGTTTTCTTCAAGCCGGCTTTATCGAGCAACTCAGACACCGCATCTTCAGGCGGCGCGACAGGCGGCAGCGATATTCCAAGCAAAGTTAACCGAACAGTGGTTGCACCGACATCAGGAGGCGCTAACGCCTCTATGAAATAGCGACCCGGCGAAACTTTAATTTTCTGCGCAATACCTTCGCCCAGGACGTTGCCTGTGGCATCAAGAACGCGCGCCGAAATACGATCCGGATTAGCCCGTAAGCCAATGCCGATATCTGCATCTCTTGTTGTTTCAAAAGAAAACAGCACACTCGCGCCAGATGAAATAACAACCGGCTCATTTATCCCTTCTTTGGCAGCAACAATTGACTGCGTTGAGATATCAAGCGCCCCGGATAAATTACCGGTATGTGGAGACACAATCTCAATAGTTGCATCTCCGGCGGCAATGTAATGATGAAAGTCTATACCTGAAGCAAATGCCTGGGTTGTATGCTGGTTATTCTGAGTGAATGACACCAGCGCAGGCGTATCGCTTTTGATGTTTAACTGAGCTGGCGCTTGCTGTTTTACAGCTAAACGCATTGATGGCCCGTCCATAGACATCTTTACTGGAAGCGTGATTGCTTTCATTTCAGATCGCGGCCAGGGATCTATCCCCGGGCGCTCAATCCATGCAGCCACCAATCCAGGCGTATGATGCAGAATAATCTCGCCCTTATCGTCAAGCGAGAATTGCTTGCCGCGACGTATGCGACCATTTTGAAATATGACGTCGCCTTCAGCGCCGACAATGTTTAAGCGATCGCCTGCTTGTCCTTCAAAGGGTAGAGATACTTCACCGCTGACGCCAATAAATCTTTTGAAGTTTGTTACACTATCAATCCTAGTCGATGGCTCCGTAACGCGGGTGACTTGAGCGGATAAAACTTTGTCCGTCGGATTTACCAGCATGACGCTGTCGCCCGCGTGATTGAACACACGTGACGCACCTGTTGTTTCTGCGTAAACCCCGCGCTGACCAACAAAGGCAGCAAGGCCGCTTGATACGTCAACAGCAAGCGCACCATCAGCTTGCGCCATCTCAATCAATTGTGCGCTCATTGGCGCAATCACGCCTGAGAAACGCGTCAAAGTCTTTACGGGCTTCTGATTTGCAAGGTCGATCATGCTTAACGATAAACGCATGGGACCAATTTCATCCGCCCTCCAGACTTTGGGAGCCATTGACCCAGCTAAGGCCAGCGCAACGCCAGAGCCAATGGCCTCGCCATTGCCAGCCGTTATCATGGGTTGAGCAAAAGCCGATCGCGCAAACCAGACGCGTGTCTTGTCCGAGGAAGGCATGAGCTCCGGTAACTGAGCTTTCTCGCCAGAAGCCAGATCGAGGAAAATTTCCTCAGTGCCAGGCTCGATCGCAGAAGCAGTGATTTGCGTAGAACAATCCCCAAGACCCATGAGCCAAACAGCCCCGGATTGAGGCGCATAGGCCGGGTCAGCAACCAACCTTAAGGGTGAACCAGGCGACGAGCCGACAAATATCGGACTTTGAGATAATATTCGCAGGACAGCTGCTTGTGGTGCAGCAATTTTACCAACACATAGTGGCGCGCCCTTTACTGCCTCAAGAGAAACCTTGCCCAGACTTCTTTCGCGCATCTCTATCGTCTGAGAGGCCAAGGCAATCTGTGCTGGAGCGTCCCCTGCTGTCCAAGCCAGAATACGCCACAGAGCCTTGTCATCTGTTGAAGGTAGAGCAAGGATAGAGAGCACTCCTCTTGCAAGACCAACACTTTTCCATTGCGAATTGACATTGTCGCGGCGCTCAACAGAGAGAATAGTCTCTAGCGCCGATTGCGCCGTCACTAAATTAAGAGCGCCAGACTTCCCTGGAACAAAACTGACATTGTGGGCGCCAGATCCTTCAAGTAGAAGCTTGCCATCTTCAGGTAATGGTTGCTCTTTTCTTTCTTCAATGACTGACAACCGGATTTCCGTATCACCGGATGGATCCACTACATTATCAGGATTATTTCCCTCATCTGATACGCTTGGGTCATTTGTTTGTCCCGTATCATCTTGCTCATCATCGGCTTGTTCTGATTGAAAAACACCGCCCTGAGCTACTTTTTTTGCGCTTAATTCTTCGATCTCTAGGCGATATTGTCCGGGCGGCATTGGCCGTGAAAAAGAAAGATTCCAGTTATTT
>Ga0007862_1000596_pt1 | contig 10998 bp, 15 predicted proteins | sample CryBogCBH20Aug07_FD_71206 | JGI IMG/M metagenome (GOLD analysis project Ga0007862, IMG submission 71206) | Freshwater microbial communities from Crystal Bog, Wisconsin, USA - CBH20Aug07 | ecosystem: Environmental > Aquatic > Freshwater > Lake | place: Crystal Bog, Wisconsin, USA | collected... | reverse complement strand
GCCGTGTACGCCATTTGCTGACCAGTTCTTGGATCAGTGTACATAATCACTGGAGTGTTATAGCCATTTATTCCATACGTGTATGAAGTGCCTTTAGGTACCCCAGCTTGTGCTGCTAGAGAATCAGCAGGCGCTTGTGGATTTAATGCTGAATTAAACATATTGACTGCACTTATTGGGCTTATTCCTGCTGTCTTGGCATAAAGATCTGGCGTCACCCCTGCATTGGCCAATACACTCATATTTTTGTAATTGGAACTATTGGGAGTGGCTGACAACACACTCGATAAAGCACCAAATTGATTTTGGGTTTGATCATCTGCTTGACCATTTAAAATTGAATTGGCGCTAACATTTTTTTGAGACGCTAATGTATTTGCAACATTGTTAGCTGTGTTGATTCCAGAAATATTGTTAACAGGTATTCCATTGAATAATTTATATTCAAGAGTTCCAACATCTGGTAAGTTTGCTAGGTTATATCCAACTTTGTTTGCTTCTTGAATAATTTTTGATTCATCAGGTAGGGTATACCCACCATAACCTTGTGTTGCGTTTTGTTGCAGATAATTCATGAATGCTTTAGATGGATCAATCCCTTCAGCAGTATTGAAGTTTTGTAATGTGCTTTCATACTGATTTGGATTTTGTGAAGCAAGCACTCCCAAATTACTATAAATATCAGATGCATTTATGCCAGAACTTTTTGTATATCCACTAACAGCATTTGCTATATCGGAAGAAGAAGCATTAGGATGCGCAGCAATCCAATTTTGAATGTCTGTTTGAACTTGGAAATTTTGAGAAGGATTCGGACTTGTACTGCCAGAATTTAATCCTTGAATGGTATTTTGTACACCTTGCAACTGGGTCAAAGGTGATGTTTGTGTTGCAGTATTAGAGGTATTTGCAGTAGTTGCAGTCAATGGTGAATTAGATGTGCTTGTATTTGCTGTTTGTGCGCCAGTGTTGCCAATTAAATTGTTGTAAGTAGAGTTAACTGTTGCAACATCAGTTCCATAGTGATTTGCCAAAGCTTGCGCAATTTCAGGCGTCATCCCACCTTGCGTACTAATTGTGTTTGCAAGTTGCGCTTGTGTAACGTTGGGATTACTTGTGAAATAATTATTCACAAGATTTTGAAATGATGGATCTACTGATGTTGTCGTTGTCATGTTAATTCCCTAAAGTCATAATTCCACACATGGCCTCAGCCCATTCATTCCATTTTGAATACAAGCGGTGATCAGGTATTCCTGATTGCACAAAGTATCCAATACCATTCACACCGTCTACCCAAGTTCTCCACTCTTCTTCAGGCAGATGCCCCAACTGATTCGGAGCAAACAACTCCTCCATCAGCTTGCAATACATGTCCCAAGTCATTCCTCTCGGATCATACGTCACCAAAGTCGATTCCCCTTAGCAGAATTTTCTGCACCAGTAATAACTTGCAAATTCCATGGAACATGCAAACCAGAAACCGTTTTTCCTTGGAGAGGAACAATATGGTCAACCTCGTAGTCTAAGCCTATTGAACGAAGCGAAGCGCAATACTTGTAAATGCATTCCATCTCAAAATCTTGGCCTGCATTTAACCAAAATGGCGTTCGTTTTAATCTTGCGTATCTTCTTTTTGCTGTGTTGATATTTACTAAATCAACATTAAGTTTTTTCCATTTTTTTCTATGTTCTTGATGTTTATCTTTATTTTCTTGATTCCATTTTATTGCTGTTGCAATTTTTTTATCTGGTTTACTTGCATAAAAATTTTTATCATGCTCAAGGCCACAATCTACACACATCCAATTAGAAACTCTTCTTTCGGATACATGACCTTTAACACATGGTTTACCAGTAAAGTATCTGATTAAACCTTGTTTTTTTGCATCTAATCTTGAAATTATCATCATGGGTTTCCAGTACCTCTGACATCACCAGTTTCAATGCTAAGAATAATTTTTCCGACTTGGTAGTCACCATTAAAAGTATTGCTCTCAAACCTTAAACGCATCTCACGACGCTGTTCACGCATGTCAATTTTAAGAGTTGTTGGATCAAATGTATAAGGGTCTGATGGGCGGTCTATGTCATCCGCATAACCCTTACCCGTCACAATCACATCCATCTGTCCAGTTTGGATGAAGTCAGGCTCAACGCGCTCGCATCGTGTCCACATGTTCTCGCCTGGTCCTTGAGTTGAGCCAACTAGCCCTGCACTTGATCCCAAAACAGGTGTCTCAAATGCTGAATAAATTGCATCAACATGAGTCAAGTATGTTTGATTTTTACCAGTCTCATGTTGCCAAATCGTGTAGCCGTTTACAGTCATCAACTCGCCGGACACGCTTGTACTTGTAGGATTGTAAACTGTATAGGTTCCTGTGCCTCCAGTACCGCTTCCAAGCGCTGTAATCACCATTTGGTCAGGAACACCTGCGCCTTGGATGATTTGTCCTACAGCCAAAGATCCAAAAACCATCGAAGAGACTGTCAATGTAGTGCCTGAAACCGACCCTTGAAACTCAACAATTGTGTTGGGATTGTAGTCACCCCATATGGGTTTGGGAAACACTTCAGTAAACCACCCTGCTGATCTTTGCGCTCCAGGTGCAGATCCTGCGTCATACCACACCTTTTCACGCACGTTATAGATGATGGCATCGGTACATTCAGTGGCGTCACCTCTTGGATAGAACCACCAAATTTCACCAAAACGAGGCACTTTACTGGCCCAAACCTTTTGGCGTTGAGAAAGGTTGATGTTGTCAAAGAAATAGTTTTGGTTCATGGTATTGGGTATCTCTTGTACAACACCGTTGTACATCAAAAAACGATCAACACCTGCCCAGTAATAAATTCCATCGTACTCGATCACAGAGCTAGAGGACATAATTGAACTCTGTTGAGTGATCAAGTCATAGCGCCAATAGAACGTAGAAGACGTAGTTCCTGTGGTCACCGTAGTGGGTGTGTAGGACACGCGTATCACGCTATCAAGCGACCAAAACAGCCCGGCAGGAGAGGTAGTACCACCACGCAGTGGCAAGCCCTTCACAATCTTTGTAGAGGCCACGTTGTTGGCATTTGCGTCAGCGCTAGTCCAGTTGTTGAAGTCGCCTGCAGCGCAGTTTTGTATCAAACCATTGTTGCCATAAACAAACAAGTAAGGGTATAACATTACAACTCCACCGCTTACCGAGATGTTGTTGTCAAACGTCAATGTGGCTGAGCCTGATGCCGTCGCAGGCAAACTCAAGACAACCGTCCAAACCCCAGCCACTAAAGAAGACGAGACTATGGTTGTGCCTGCTTGTATGCCTGTGCCTGAAACCGATACACCAGGCCCCATGGCCACATTAGTAGTCGCAAACGTAACACTAGTTGAACTAGTAGTGGTAGTTCCTACTGCGGTAAAAACACCGATTGGGGCTAATGATGTGCCTGTAAATTGGCCATACAAGGGACGAGTATTGGTGGTACTTGTGATGTACTGAAGATTCTGACCGGGGTGCGCAATCAACTGTAATGTTCCACCGCCCGTGGAGTCATACCCGATGTCAAACTGCCAAAGATTGGTTGCGTTGGGTGTGAAATAAGAAGAACTAATTGAGAATGGAGTTGGGCCAGTTCCAATCGCTGTCACGTTGTTGGTCACCCATTGCTGAAGACCTGCACTGTATCCTGAGATGATATAGTTCAAGCCATTTGTGGCGCTCATGATAAGCCCTCTTGAGGCTCCAGAAGCATTCAAAAATGCGCCTGAGTAACCGCCTATCTTTCTAGGCAATCCACGCTGAAAGCGCACCCACTGGCCGTCCACGTAGGAAGCTGCAGCGAACTGCGTACCATCGCGCTGAATCCCTGCGGGTACCGTAAGTGATAGGACTTTAGCGGTCAAAACGTGCCTCCACTAAGACCGTTGACCACATACAAGCCTGAAGAACTAATGACCATGGCTTGTGAACCAGACACTGTAAATCCAATCTGTGCAGAACTTGGCAAGTACATGCCAGTGCTTAGGTTAGATTGGAAGTTTAATGAAGGGTTGGACGCTGAACCTGGCGACAAAGTGATGGATGAACTACTGTTTGCGCTACTAGAAACAGCAACCACATTTGTGCCGTCGCAAACTAGAGCATACGTCGCACCACTTGGAATGTTTACCGTTGCGCCACCGCTAACCGATGTTTTAAATGTAAGTGTGTATGTGCCAGTGGTTGAGTTTGTGATTACATAAAACTGAACCGTTTGAGGAACAATCACATTTGTGTTTTGACTTATTGTTCCAGTAAAGTTTTGAAGCACATAAGAAGCTTGTGTTGCAGTCAGAGTGATGGTTGCGCCTGCGCCTGTTACCGAAATTTGCTCTTGGGTAAATGCAAATACAGCACTTTGTCCATAACCCCAAGAAGCAAATCCACCAGTACCTTCAGAGACTAAGTAAAAAGACTCGCCAATTTGCAATTGAAATGTGCTATTTCCATCAATCGTGTCAGTACCTTGAGTGGCAATAGTCAAAACGCCAGTTCCATTGTTCTTGACAATTGTGTACCAACCAGAGCCTACGGCTGAGGATGATGGCAATGTGATTGTGCCTGCACCACCGCCCCAGACTGAAATCTGCGATTGTGCAGTGGACATCATTGTGAACCCACTGTAGTAGGTCACAATGGGTGTAATTGTATTGAGTGTTGTTCCTATGGCTTCTAAACCATATCCAACCAATGAGGACGCATTTGCCACAGAAGTGCTTGCACCAAACTGAACGAAGGCCCAAGTACCGTTTGTGGTTGTGTTGTCAGTTAGATAGACATAGTAAGCAAGACCAGAAGCAATCGAGACAATCGTTGTGGTTCCATCATTCTTGACAACCGTGAATGGGTTTGTATTTCCAACATTCTTGATCAAAAAAGATTGACCTGTGGAGACTTGAGTCGCTGCAGGCAGTATCAACTTCAGCCCACCTGTTGTGGCCGTCACTTCGATGATGTTAGCCACAACGCCTGAAGTGGTGCCATTTACAGGCCACTGTAGTGTGGTGTTGGTGCTGATTGATAGGCTTTCATAACCAACCTGAGAAGGGCTGATCGTTGAGCCTGTGTATGGGTTCGTATAATAAGTCATGCTAATTCCTTTTTAGCCGCTTCTCTGGCTTTTCTAATTACCCAAGCTGCTCTCAATTTTGCTTTTTGTTCTTCAGCCATCGGGATACCCTTTTTATAACTTGGTTTGCCTTTTTTTGCTTTACTAATGGCTTCGCCAACTTTTTTTCTTAATTCTTCGTTTTCATAAGTTTTTTTATTTGATTCTTTTAATTTTTTCTTATGTTCATTATTTTTTTTCATGCCTAAAGTTCCATCACCACCATCGGTCATGTTATATCCATTTGGCATCTTTGTATTTTTTTCAGAAATTAAAAGACGTTCAATTATTTTTGCAGATTCTGCATCAAAAGCATCTGCTACGTGCGTAAATACAAATGCATCTACACCATATTTTTTAATGGCTTTATGAATTAGTTGCCCCTCATTGGCATTACGATGGCGTTTCCACCGACGTTCCAAATCAGATGCAATACCAACATATTGTTTGGCATTTACAGTGTTTGTAATAACGTAAATTGCATACATGTTTAGCTATCCACGGCAACAGATTGACGATCTCCAACTCTAGATACATCCTCAGCTTTCAAGGCTTGTAAGGCTTCTTGATACTTCTGTTGGAAGATCTGACGTTGGTCATTTTTTAGGAAAGGCATGGCTTGTAACAACGTGCCAAACAACATTGCATTCGGTGCATTCTGAGTCAGCCAGTTTGTTTGGTTGGTCGAGCTCAAAGGCTGAATGCGCTCATAGTACAACACTTCAAAATTGTATGACTGATCAGGTGTTGGTGCGACATACCAAAAGTCCCAACTTGTGTCTGAATAAAACAAAGGAGGAGCTGTTTGTGTATTGACTGGCCAATAGTTGGTCAGGTACTCATACTTGCGCAACAAAATAGGATTGCGGTTGCCACTGCTATCGGTGTAGTTCATAGACACCGTCTTGCGCCATCTAGCAGGCTTTTGAATGACTGGGTTGCCAGCGGTCATCTGCGCCTCCACAATTTGCAACTGACCCAAGGTCTTGATCTCTTGCGCAATCTCAAACTCTGCAAGAGTGATGAACGTGGGTATTGCGTTGATGGTCGCAGTATCAGATCGTTCCAAGTATTGTGGAACAATCGCAATTAGATTATCGTAGGTCAGTACCCACGAATTTGGATTAGCAGGTGTTGTTACAAGGGTTGTGGTCATGTTTTCCCCATTATTTAACCTATTTTCCCACTCATTGCAAGGACTCGCAACTGCCCAAATAAAAGTCTAAAACTACACATTTTTTAAAAAAATGTCACAATCAGTCGACACAATGAAGTTTTAACCCAAGGAGCTCCACCATGCAATACGAAGTGAAAATTGAAGACTTTACCGCTGACGTAGAAATCGAAATTAAATCAACCGATTTTGACTTGATTTCTGAGATTCAAATGGCCATCGCACAAGCTATCGAAGATCACAAAGATGTTGATTTAGATAACTTGTTCGAAGAAGATGAAGATGAAGACAACGAAGGCGATGAGCAAGAAGACGATGTTCTTGAAGAAGACGACAACACGATTGTTATAGATGACAATCCTGATACTAGGACGACCATCACCATTCATCGCGTTTGATCAAGGGGCTTCGGCCCCTTTTTTACACCCTGATCACTTGTCCTCTGAACTCAATGTGATCCTTGTCATAGACTTTCACCACTTCTGGCCACAACAATACGCCCTTGTGAAACGTCAAAACCACAAATCCTGACCTCCAATTTGTCGGTGCATGTTCTAGATAATTCTCAAACTGAGGCCCAGAAGGTTCCGCAAGGGTCCCTGTATCTACCCCGTATCGTGTGCCGTTATAGTCATCATAAGGTGTGACCTTTAAGCTATGGAGATGCCCCGTCACCATAGAAACACCAGCATTCAGTGTATTGGCGTGTGTTGCGTGGATACCACCCTTCCAACGATGTTTAACCACAACACTGTTATTCAGCCATACTGACCAACAGGGATGCCATGCAGGGAAATGATCCTTGAGGCTAAACCCTTTAATGTGCTCATATTGGGGTGCATTAGCAGCCAAACGGTTCTCAAAGCGAGCATCATGGTTTCCTAGAGGCCACATCAACTTAACATTTTTGTTAACTTTTTTAGCTTCGTCTTCTATCTCACCTAAAGCAATTTCACACGCCCTGACTTCATCAATGAGACTAGGTGTTTTATCCCATCCAATTCTAGGGAAGCGACTGATGGAAGCACCGTCAAAAGCGTCACCGTTATTGATCACCGCCTTGACGTTTTCTAAATTCTTGATGGCCCAAATCAAACCATCGTAAGCTGTGGTACGAATACCAGGCCAAAAGTGTGCATCAGAGAAAACAATGACTGTGCCGTTGAGTATGCCTAGATCAATCTGAGGAGGCTTTGGATCAACCCTGTTCTTAACCTCTACGGTTTCCAATTGAATCTCATATCGGCCCTCTAGAGCGTTTCTTCGGGCGTATATGGACCTTTCAGACATACCAAGCTCGGCGGCCATGATGCTCGGACTTTTGTACATCTGAAACAACATGATAAATTCTTCGTCAGAATAATACTTCATAATTTCTTCCTCCAATAGAGTGTTCCCTTAGCACCCCAAGGGATGGAAGGATCGTAAAGTTTATAACCACAAGAAATGAGAGAATTTGCTGATGCTGGGTTGTCAAAGGTGTTTGTAATTAACCACGCCCAACCCATTTTTTTAGCGTATAGCTGACGGACTCGAATAAGTCTTTTCTGGACGCCTCGCCCACGAGCGCTGGGAATGACGCCAGCACGACATAGATAGCCAGTATCAGTCCACCTAGCAGAGCGCACAAGCCCTGCAAAACCAATTGGCTTCCCTTCTTGATAAGCAATCCACCAAGCTCCATCAGAAAGGTTGTACGGCTTATCATAGGGAAGGCACTCCTTTTGAAGTTTTTTTAGAACATCAATATTTGCTTGAACAGAAGTGTCTATATGCTTGATTTTCATGCATTGCCTGACTAAATTTGCATGAATCGTAAATCAAGGTTAAGGCACAATTATGACAATACTTGAAGTGCCTGTTGTATTAAATGAACTCTTTCTTCTAAGCCAAACGTACCACCGTTGATGCGTTTAGTTAAGCCTTCCCAGTTCTGTGCCTCTGCCAAGTCATTGCATCCATGCGTATTCCAAAACCACCCTGCGCTGAGTGCTGCATACATGGGTGTGGCCACTTGGTCGCAGTGCGTCACCATGTCTTGGCCAATAGCCTGACCAAAATGGAAGTAGTTATCATGCCCAGTCAACTGTATACATCCACGACCGTGGAAGCGCCATCCATCTCCCGACGCCTCATCTCGGTTACCCATTCGATTGGCGTAAATCCGATTGGCAATCTTCTCGGCGTGGTGAGCGTAAAGTGGGATTTCTTCTGGCTTGAACTTATGACCGAACAAGGCGTGAAGGGTTTCTGGGCGATAGTTGAGGTTTTCTTCCAGTGTTTTGAAATGGTTGCACTCGTGTGAACACTGTCCAATAAACGCAGCTTGGCGGTTAACATCGTTGATCCCAAACGTTGCAAAAGTTGTGGTCAAAGGCTCAGACCATTCTGGTCCAATCCCCAACGCATGAAGTTTTTCAGCAGAAATCATACTTGAACCAAAATCAAAGTAAGCACCAAGACCACGGCGCACAACAGAATGAATAGAAATCTATCATTCATATTAGTGCTGAATTACGCCATTGGTGATCACAACTGGGGCTGTTGTTAGTTTGCTGACTGCGCTATTCAAAGCATTCAAATCAGTGCTCAAAACACCGTTATAAGCTGAGCTTTGAGATGTCAAAGCATTAGTAACATTTGTGTTGTTAGTTGCTGCCATGCTTGTCAAGGCTGTATTAGAAGCATTGCTCATGTTGGTCAATGCTGTGTTTGAGCTATTTGCGATGCTAGTCAATGCGGTTGTAGCGCTACCAGCTACGCTCACAATACCTGAATTGGCATTAGCTGCCATAGAAGCTTGATTGTTTGAGCCAGTATTAGCAATAGAAGCAAACGTACTATTAGTGCTGATAGCAGTCGCTGTAGCATTGTTAGACTGTGTGGTAGCCACTTTAGCGTTTTCATAAATGCCAAATCCTTGTACTGCGGTGGGCAGAATCAAAGATGCCCACTTGAAAACATCATCCCCTGCATTCTTAGGGGCTTCAATTCTTTGTTCCTGAGCTGCTCCACCCATGCCCATCTGCATGGACATTACAGCCGCCACGGAAGCGGCTGGGTCGCCTTTCTTCACCACTTCAGCCAATACTTGATAGCGAGCCTTTTCAGCCTCTGCTTTGTATCTGGCAATCGTGACTTGAGTCTCAGAATATTTCTGATAGTCGTTTGTAGCGCAACCAGCAAGAGCTAAGACTGCGAGGGGTATTGCGAGTTTAATCATCTATTTTCTCCTTGAGGGATTCTCTCACTTGGTTGTAACTGGCGACGCAGGCTTGGAGGGCTCGGATGGCTTTGTCCCCGTCTGCTGTGATGGCGATAAGATTTGCAGAAGCCTGTCCGTCAAGTTCGGCTCTAGCTGTAGATTGATCTCCTCCGGCAGTTCCGGCGGTGTTGGCGGAACATACACTATTGGAGGTGACGGGGATTGACAAGCGCACAGCCCCAGACTGCACATCAGCAGTAAGCTTGGTAATCTTAACTTGAGCTTCATTGTTAGCCTTCTTTAACGCAGATGCGGTCTGATTGACTTTTTCGTTCAGCTCTTGTTCTCTTGCTCTGGCTTGCTCGTTGGCTTTTGCAACTTTTGCAACAGCTTCTGAATAGCACTCTTGATAGCCTTGATGGTGTCCATAAAAATACGCTCCTATGATTGCAAATAAACTTGCCACTAACACATAAGGGTTAAACATCACTGACCTTTCATTGATGCTCTGGCTGCCGCCATTCTCTCACGTTCCTCGTCATGCTCCAACACGGGTGGTGTTTTTGGTGGAGGAGGTGGCGTCCAAGGCGTGTTCATTGCTGACATCACGCCTGAAGGCTGACTCATAAACGGCGCACCTAAACCCATAGGTTGCATTAACGGAGCAGAACCAAAACCCATGGGTTGCATTCCCATAGGGCCTGCGCATGGATTAGACAGTGGCATCATGGCTCGTGCTCCCATTATGGTAGCAAGAACTGAGAAAATGGATGTTGCTATGATTTTAAGTAAATCATGTGTCAGTTTGTCGTTGGGCGCCATGTCTTTCATGGGCTGTTCCACAGCCACAACACCATAGACAAAAAACACCACAATTGTTAACAAAATCATACAAAAAGTTAACATGATGGCGAACTTAGATATTGCATCCAACAAACGCACTATCCCGTTGACTTCTTCTTCTTTAAGGTTTTTTAGGCTTGTAAGCATCGGTCAACATCCAAGGACAGGTTTGTGTAACATCACATAATGGGGGCTTGCAATCTTCGTCTTCCCAATGCTCTGGGTCTTGACAATGATAGCGATACTGATTGTCGCAAGAAGACAAAAGAAGTATAGAAGTCAATAGTAATGCGTACTTCATTGGTTGTCTACTTTCTTCACGGCCTTCTCAACTCTGATTTCCATACTTCGTATATCAACATACATCCACGCAACCAAAGGCAAAAGCAACAACAAAATGATGAGAAGAAGGGCTATGACAGTGAGGAAAAGTGAGTCAGACTGATCATCATTCCCCATGTCCACGCTATCATTAGAAGAGTTGCCGTTATAACCAAGGCTCTGGTTTTGATTAAATCCGCCTTTTGCCTTCGTTGCCATTCAGCTCTCCGTTTAGCCAATAATTTTTCCCTTCGCGCCAAAGCTTGTTTTGTTGCAATATCACCTATTGTGCTATTCACTCTTGTGTATA
>Ga0007862_1000594_pt1 | contig 11033 bp, 7 predicted proteins | sample CryBogCBH20Aug07_FD_71206 | JGI IMG/M metagenome (GOLD analysis project Ga0007862, IMG submission 71206) | Freshwater microbial communities from Crystal Bog, Wisconsin, USA - CBH20Aug07 | ecosystem: Environmental > Aquatic > Freshwater > Lake | place: Crystal Bog, Wisconsin, USA | collected... | reverse complement strand
AAACTTTACTCCTTCAACAACACCTTTAACTGCAATTAGTGGTACCACACTTCTTACCTGCCAAAGCCCTACGTTTGTAGATAATAGTACAAACAATTATACAATTACAGTTAATGGTTCTCCATACATAGCCTCACAAAACCCATTTGGTGCTTCCTACGCAGGTGGTGGGGCAGGAGATTATACTGGGGTTCTTAGCTATGGTGGTATGGGTGGTGGCGGTAATAACGGTACAAGTTCAACATCACCTGTTGCTGGCGGTACAAATACTGGTGGTGGCGGTGGTGGATCTAATGCAAATTCTACTCCACAAGCTGGCGTGGCAGGTGGTTCAGGTATCGTCATCCTAGCTTACCCATCAACATTTGCCACAGCAGCAAGTACCACTGGTTCACCCACATTAAGCACGGTTAATGGTTACAATGTTTACAAATTCACTGCATCAGGTAGCATCACATTATAATAAATAATAACAATGGCCAATTCAGCATATTCATTCGCAGGTATATCCGGTTTTTCAGGATTTTCAGGTATTAACCAAACTCTGGTTACATTTGCATCTGCTAATACGTTTAGTGCTGGTCAGGCCATTTACCGGGCTTCTGGTAACTTTGCATTAGCACAGGCCAATGCTGTTAGCTCTTGTGATATACTAGGAGTAGTACAGACAGCTACTTCTTCTCAGTTCACAATTGTAGCTAATGGATATATAAGTGGATTAACTGGTCTAGTAGATGGTTCACAGTATTATCTTTCTGATGTAACACCAGGTTTAATAACCACAACAGTTCCAACTGCAGCTGGTTCAGTAATTAAGCCAGTTCTTATAGCAGTCGGTACAACAGCCGGTATTGTAGTAGAGTATGCTGGTGCATTAATAGGTTCTAATAATAGTGGTACAAGCGGTTATTATGCAAAATGGACCACTTCACAAAGCATTGGTAACGGACTAATAACCGATAACGGTACCACAGTAACAGTGACTGGTAATTTAAGTGCAACTGGCAACCATATAACTTCTAATAATCAGCCGATATTTGCCGGTAGTAAAAGCGCAGGTATATCTTGGTTTTTTGGATACTAATTTGTAAATACTATTATGGCACTGCCCACATTAACAGCACCAAACACGATTAATTGCGCTACATCTGCTACATTTAATGTAAACACTCTAGCAGCTGGTGGTAGTACCGTTATTAATACTATTCCGACAAACCATGTTTATAGAATTAATGCAGTAATTGCTTCAAATAAAACAGCAACTGCAGCAACCGTTACTTTATCATTAAATAGAAATACAACTTCTTGGTACTCATTAGTATATCAAATGTCAGTACCAGGCAACTCCACAGCTGTGCTGGTTAGCAAAGACGCTCCCATTTATATGATGGACGTCACCTCCGATTTATTGTCTGCCTCGGTGAACACAGCCTCTGCAATGGATATAATTGTATCCTACGACGATATAACTTAATCCTATGCAAATTAAAGGTGGTTCAATTATAGGTACACCAATTCCACCATCTGCACTCTCTGCTAGTGGTATGTGGTATATAGGCGATATATACAATGCTTATAGAAGTGGTACGTGGCCAACTTATACAATACCTTTTTATGGTTTAGTAGCGACAGGTGGTACTCAAACAACAGGTAACAATTATAATCAATGGACATTTAATTCATCTGGTACTTGGACTGTGACCGCGCCGGGTATAGCTTATTATGCTATAGTGGCGGGTGGTGGTGGTGGTGGGCAAAATTATGGTGGCGGTGGTGGTGCGGGTGGTGTAATAACTGGTATACTATCTGCTAGTGCTGGCACATATAGTATTGTAATAGGTGCAGGTGGTGTAGGTGGTAATTCAGCAAATTCCTCCCCTGGTTCAGGCGGTGGCAATACTATTTTAGGTTCTTTAACTGCAATAGGAGGTCAAGGAGGTGCGGGCGGTGCAAGTAGCTGGACACCTACTACCCCTCAGGGTGGTTCAGGTGGTGGTGCTTATATAAACACCCCCACAGGTGGTTTAGGGGTAGCCGGACAAGGCTGGCAAGGTGGTAATGCTACTAGCAGTGGTTCGGGTGGAGGTGGAGGTGGGGGTGGTGCAGGGTATACTGCTACTGGGGCATATGGCGGTAATGGTGGCCCTGGCCTTTCAATTTATTTACCAGCTTCAGGGGTATCTACCTCAATTGGTGGTGGTGGTGGTGGTGCTAGCACCACTTCTGGAAATGCTGGTACTGGTGCAGCCGGAGGAGGAAACGGCTCAGGAGGTAATAACAATAGCGCTCCTACCGGGGCAGCAGCTAATACTGGTTCTGGCGGTGGTGGCTCAACAGGCGGCGGTAGTACTGCAGCTGGTGGTGCGGGTGGTTCCGGGGTAGTATATATTTGGGCGCCTTCAGTTAATTTAACTAAAACTCCTTACGTAAACTATTTGGTAGTAGCAGGTGGCGGTGGTGCAGGTGGTAATTGGGGCGGGGGTGGTGGTGCAGGTGGTTTAATAACTGGTGTTGCGCAAGTTAGCGCAGGTGTTACTTATACAGTAACTGTAGGCAGTGGTGGTACGGGTGTAAACGGAAGTTCTGGCCCAGCTACACAAGGAGGTAATTCTGGTTTAAGTGCAACTAATGCTATAGCTTTAACAGCACTAGGCGGTGGGTATGGTGCTAATGACGGTGGTACTACATATGGTGCAGGCGGTGCTGGTGGATCAGGCGGTGGAGCTGGTGGAGATGCCGGAAACACAGGCGGTGCAGGTACAACAGGTCAAGGTTATGCAGGTGGTTCTACTGGTGCAACTGGACATAATGGTGGTGGGGGTGGCGGTGGTGGGTACGGTGCAGCTGGTCAATATGCTGGTACATCTAGTACTTCTGGTAATGGTGGAGACGGCGGCACATTTGGTATAGCTAATGGTACAGGTCAAAATTGGTCATACTTTTTGTATGGATCTACAAATTATTTTACTATAAATAGTTCGTCTAATATATGTAATTTTGGAACTAATAATTTTACTGTAGAAGCTTGGGTATATATAAATTCCTGGGCTAACGGTGGAGGTATTGTAGATACAAGACCAACAACTACAAACGGGTATTATTTTTATATGGGTATAAATGCCAGTGGTAAGATTGAAAATTACCTCAACGGTGCGTATTTAATTGTTTCAAGTGGTACTGTAAATGTAGGTTCCTGGAATCACATAGCAGTAGTAAGAAATAGCTCTACTACAACAATCTATTTAAATGGTGTCAGTCAAGGTTCTGCATCAGATACAAATAGTTATTCTGGAGCTGCAAATAGACCGATGATAGCCGGTAACGGTTACACTCCAGGAGCAGGTAATTTTTACGGTTATTTATCTAATGTAAGAATTGTTAACGGTACAGCTGTTTATACTTCTAATTTTACACCCCCTACAAGTCCGTTAACGGCTATTTCTGGAACACAATTTTTATTTGCTCAAGCTCCTGCATTTGTAGATAATAGCGGTAATGGCTATAGTATTACTACAAATGGTACACCATCAATAGTTTCTCAAAACCCATTTGGTGTTTCATATGCTGGTGGTGGTGGTGGAGGTGGTTACACTGGTTTTAGTGTGCTTTCTGGTATAGGTGGTTTGGGTGGTGGTGGATCCGGAGCATACGCAAACGGTGGTGGTGGGTATGCAGGTATTTCTAACACAGGCAGCGGTGGCGGTGGTGGTGCTGGTGGTAACGGTTTAGGTGGTAACGGTGGTTCTGGTATTGTAGTACTTTCCTACCCTTCATACTACCCAGCTGCAGCAAGTACAACAGGTTCACCAAGTTTAAGCACAATTAACGGTAATAATATATACAAGTTTACTTCTACTGGTTCTATAACGTTCTAATAAATAATAACAATGGCTACACCGTTTACATATAGTACAGTAGGATTTTCTGGATTTTCTGGCTATGCTGGTACTTCTTTATATACAGCTGTTTACAATAACTCATTTTCACCTGGCCAGGTAATATATAGAACATCCGGTGGGTATGCACTAGCACAGGCTAATAGTGCTGCTACTTCCGATGCTATTGGTGTTGTACAATCTGCTAATGCTACCTCTTTCACAGCTGTTATTAATGGTGTTGTGACAGGCTTATCCGGTTTAACAGATTCTTATCAGTATTACCTATCTGATACAGTACCGGGATTATTAACCACAACCGTACCTACAGCAGTGGGTTCGGTCATTAAACCTATGCTTATTGCAACTGGTGCTACCTCAGGTATTGTGGTAGAGTTTGCCGGTGCAGTAATTGGTAGTAGTACAGGTACAAGTGGTTATCACGCAAAATGGACAAGTGGTTCTTCTTTAGGTAATAGCTTAGTACAGGAAACAAGCAGTACAGTAACAATTACTGGTAATTTAAGTGCAACAGGATCGGTAAACGGTAGTGGGTTTACTGGTAAATCCATGATCTATACAATGGTTTTTGGAACATAACAAGTAAATATTTAACACCATGGCCTTTAACTTAACAAATGTATCCAGTATAGTTGGAATGACTTCTGCAACTATTGGTGTTTCAATTAGTGGCGTTACTGTTATCGGTGCACCTGCAACAAACCATACATATAAGGTAAATTCAGTACTTGCATCTAATAGAACTAATACAGCAGCAACTGTTACTCTAGCACTTAATAGAGGTACTACTTGGACATCTTTAGCATATAATGTTTCTGTACCGTCTTATTCCACTTTAGTATTAGTAGGCAAGGATACACCGTTCTATATGTTAGATACAACCTCAGACATTTTATCAGCTACAGCAAGTACTTTAAGCGCTATAGATATTATAGCTTCGTATGAAGATATCTCTTAATACCAATGCGCTACAAAAGAGGTTCATTAATAGGCATACCAGTTAGTCCGAACAGTCTTTCTGCGTACGGATTCTGGACATTAGGAGATGCTTATGCTGGTGTAACAGCTAATGCTTGGCCGATTTATACATCTTTAGTACCTTTAGCAGCAACTGGTGGTACATTAACTACTGGCAATGGCTATAACCAATGGACGTTTAACTCATCTGGTACATGGACAGTAACTAGTCCGGGTATAGCTTATTATGCTATAGTAGCAGGTGGTGGTGCAGGTGGTTACAGCGAAGGAGGTGGCGGCGGTGCTGGTGGTATTATAACTGGCATTTTATCTGCTAATGCAGGTACATATAACGTAATAATTGGTGCAGGCGGGGCTACAGGCAACAATTCAGCACCAGTTGGTGGTAATGGTACAACAAGCTCTCTTGCAGGTTTATCAGCTGTTGGCGGCGGCGGTGGTGGTGGTTATACAGCTGGCGCACAATCTTCTTCTTTACCAGGTTCAGGTGGGTCTGGTGGTGGTCCTGCAGCTGGTGGAAATGTTGGTTATGGTGTGGGTATAGCTAATCAAGGTTGGAACGGTGCACCTCAACCTACAGGAAGTGCTGGTTCTGGTGGAGGTGGCGGTGCAGGTGGTATTGGTAATCTTGCGACAGGCTCGGCATGTGGTGCTGGCGGTCCAGGTCTTTCAATTTATCTTCCTGCTTCTGGTATGTCAACATATGTAGGCGGAGGTGGTGGGGGTGGTTCTTATGGTGGCAATTCTTTAACTGGTGGATCTGGAGGTATAGGTGGTGGTGGTGCTGGATCTAACACAGGTGTGGGGGCAGTAGGTACAGCAAATACAGGTGGTGGTGGTGGTGGTGGATATCAAGCAAGCGGCGGTAGTCCAGCATATGCAGGTGGTGCAGGCGGTTCTGGTGTAGTGTATATTTGGGCACCTTCAGTCAACTCACCTTCTACTCTTTTTACACAATATCTAATTGTAGGTGGTGGCGGTGGAGGTGGTATTGATAATGGTGGTGGCGGTGGTGCTGGTGGTTTAATAACCGGTACAGCTCAGCTAACAGCAAACACGACTTATACAATAACAGTTGGTAATGGTGGTACAGGTGGTACGGCTATTAATGGTAGTGGTAACTCTACTAGTGGTAGTAGCTCTGGATTAAGTGCTACGGGTTATATTTCTTTAACTGCTTCAGGTGGTGGGGCAGGCGGGTGTAACGGTGGACAACCAGGCCAAGCAGGTGGTTCCGGCGGTGGTGGTAGTATTTTAGGTTCTGGTAATGTAGATAATGCAGCAGGTTCAAGTACTATTGGACAAGGCTACTATGGCGGTGCTGGTAGTTCAACAGGCTCTGCTTATTGGGGTGGTGGTGGCGGTGGTTATGGTCAAACTGGTTATCTAGGAACTAACGGTGTGGGTGGTGGTGGAGGAGATGGTGTTACTTTTGGTCTAGCTAATAACACTGGACAAAATTGGTCTAATTATTTTAATGGTAGTAGTAGCTATCTTAACACTGCTAATGAAAATCCGTTTACATTTGGTACCGGAGATTTTACAATGGAATGTTGGGTTTATTTGAAACCTAATATTGCAAATAATACAGTTTATGGAACAATTGTAGAAACAAGAAGTTCTGCTATCTGGACTCCATTTATTTGGTCAATGAGTTCAAATGGTATACTGAGTATGTTATACGGTACATCAACTAATAATTGGATACAAACATCTACAGTAGTACCACAATATCAATGGACTCATGTTGCAGTTACAAGAGCAAGTGGTACTTTACGTCAATTTATTAATGGGGTGCTTGATCCTAATACAGCTTCTTATGGTTCTTCCATGACAGGTGGTTTAGCTACACCGTATATTGGAAAATCAGTAGATTCCTCTCCAGTATTTTTAGGTGGATATATTTCCAATCTTAGAGTTGTGACCGGTACAGCTCTTTATACATCAACATTTACCCCACCTGTAGGGCCACTATCAGCTGTAGCTGGTACGACTTTACTAACGTGCCAATCTCCAGCTTTTGTAGACAATAGCTCTTATAATTATACTATTACAAATAGTAATGTTGCTATAGCTTCTCAAAATCCATTTGGTGTTTCATATGCTGGTGGCGGTGGCGGTGGCGGAAACGGTACTGGTTTTGGTGGTGGTGGTATGGGTGGTGGTGGGGTTGGTTCAACGTATGGTTCCCCTCAAAACAATACTGCAGGTGTACCTAACACCGGTGGCGGTGGTGGTGGTGGTGGTGGATCTAATGCTTCTGGTCCAGGTAAAAACGGTGGTACAGGTGTTGTAGCAGTTTCTTTACCTATTGTATACGGTGCAACCACTTATACTGGTAGTCCAACAGTTTATAGTACATCTAATACCATTACTTATATTTTTAATAATTCTGGTACCATTACTCCAACTGCAGGAACATTTACATACCCAAGCTACTACTTGGTAGTGGCTGGCGGCGGTGGTGGTGGTGGTTCTCTTAATGACGGTCAATCTGGTGGTGGTGGTGGTGCAGGCGGTTTACTACAAGGTACTTTAACATTAAATACAGGTACTACCTATACTGTAACAGTGGGTACAGGCGGTTCTGGTGGATATGGTCCTAACGGTTCTCAAACTCCAGCAACTAATGGAACTAACAGTTCTATAAGCGGAACCGGTTTAACTACTATTACAGCTATTGGTGGAGGTGCTGGTGGTAACTTTACCGGTGCATACCCTGCGTCAGGTGGCTCTGGTGGTGGTGGTGGTGGTAGTGGTGCAACTGCTGGGCAGACAGGTGCAGCAGGTACATCAGGTCAAGGAAACGCTGGCGGTAATTCCGGTGGTTATCAATACGGTGCAGGTGGTGGTGGTGGTGCAGGTACTCCTGGCTTAAGCTATGCTAGCAGTATTGGTGGAACTGGTGGTGCAGGTACTCAGTCAATTATAACTGGATCTCCAATATATTATGCTGGTGGCGGTGGTGGCGGTGGTGGCGGTGGCGGTTCTCCAGACCCTATGGGTGCAGGACCTGGTGGTTCGGGCGGTTTAGGTGGTGGTGGTAGGGGCGGTAATGCTGGTTATCCAAATGGTGGTGCTGGAACAACTAATTCTGGTGGTGGTGGCGGCGGTGCAAATAATAATAGTGCTGGTTCATACACAGGTGGTGCAGGCGGAAGTGGTATAGTTATAATTTCAACAACTAAGACAGCTACTAATACAACTGGTTCTCCTACAATAACAACAGTTAACGGTTTCAACATATACAAATTTACTGCATCAGGCTCCATCACATTCTAATAAATATTAACAATGCCAACGCCATTTTCATTTAGTACAGTAGGTGTTTCAGGGTACTCAGGTAATTCTGGATATTCTGGATTCTCTGGTGCATTTACATTAGGTTCTAGTATAACTGCAACATCAGTAACAGTTTCTGGTGCTTTTGTACGCCCAACTCTTGGTATACAATCATCTAGTGCTATTAATATTGATTTTTCTGTTGCTAATACACAAGCCTTTACTTTAAGTTCTAATGTTAGTGCTACTCTTGTTAATGCTATAGATGGAGAGCTTGTAAGAGTGTTTATAACGAATCCGAGTACATATACAGTAACTTGGGCACCGAGTGGTATCGTGTGGAATAGTGGCGTTGCACCAGTACAATCTACGGGTAGTACAAATCAACCTAAAACAGACAAGTATATATTTGAATATATACAAGGAAAATATTTCGCTACTCCTTTTCAGACATTTTATGTACCTTATAATGCTCCAGCTTTAGTAGCAACTGGTGGCACATTAACCACTGGTAACGGCTATAATCAATGGACATTCACTTCATCTGGTACTTGGACTGTAACCAATCCCGGTATAGCATATTATGCTATAGTAGCTGGTGGTGGCGGAGGAGGAGGCTCAGGCGGTGGTGGTAGCGGGGCAGGTGCTGGTGGTGTTGTAACTGGTATATTATCTGCTAGTGCTGGTACATATAGCGTTATTATAGGCGCCGGTGGTGTTGGTGCACTTTACAATACAATTAATCCAACTAACGGTAATATAACATCTCTAGCAGGCTTATCAGCTGTTGGTGGTGGAGCAGGTGCAAACGTAAATACAGGTTCTTGGGCAGCTCCTTTTAGTGGTGGTTCTGGAGGCGGAGTAGGTACTACTAACACCATTTCTTCAGGGGCGGTTGGGGTTGCAGGTCAAGGATGGCAAGGTGGTGGTATATCTACTACAGGTGCGCCATATCCTGGTGGCGCTGGTGGTGGCGCTGGTGGTATTGGAGGCTCTGGTTCTGGTTCTCAATCCGGAGCCGGTGGTATCGGTGTTTCAATTTATTTACCTGCTTCTGGTGTCTCAACTTACGTGGGCGGTGGTGGTGGTGGCGGGGGTACGTATCAAGGCTCTAGTCCAGGTGCAGGCGGTTTAGGTGGCGGTGGAAGTGGCGGTACCGCACCAAACGGGCCAGGTACGTCTGGTACAGCTAATACCGGCGGCGGTGGTGGCGGTGGTTCCAATGCTTCTAGTGGTACTAATACTAGCGCTGGCACAGGTGGTTCTGGTGTAGTATATATTTGGGCACCTACAGCTAATCCAGCTAAAACACCTTACGTAAATTATTTAATAGTAGCTGGAGGTGGTGGGGGTGCTGTAGGTGGCGGTGGCGGTGGCGGTGGCGGTGGCTTACTAACAGGCAGCACTACAGTATCTTCTGGCGTTACATACACAGTTACTATAGGTAGTGGTGGTGCTGGCGCAACAACTAATGCAAATGGAAGTACCGGTGCCAATTCCGGCTTAAGTGCAACAGGGGTACTAGCTTTAACAGCTTTAGGTGGGGGCGGTGGTGGTGCAGGTTTTAATGTAAATAATACCGGTAATAGTGGCGGTGCAGGTGGTGGTGGTGGTGCTTCTACCGCTACAGCTGTAGGTGGTGCAGGTACAACAGGACAAGGTTATGCTGGCGGTACTAGTGCAGCTATTAATGGTAGTTATTCAAATGGCGGAGGTGGCGGTGGATATGGTGCACCTGGTATTACAGCTGCAACGGGTGTAGGTGGTACTGGTGGAGATGGCGGTACATTTGGTATAGCTAATGGTACGGGGTTGAATTGGTCTAATAAGTTCAATGGTAGTAATTATTTGTATACTTCAAACATTCCTTCTATGTCAGTTGGTACTGGTAACTTTACAGTAGAATGTTGGTTTTACTCTACAGCAGCTTTTGGTAATAACGGTTTATTTCATATATCTTCAACAGCAGGCGGGGTGCCTAGTGGTTCCGGTGGTATTGCAATAGGTTTACAATCTAGTCAAATAAATTACTATAATAATGGTACTAATACTGCAGTTTCTTATACCACTCCAATAAATCAATGGAACCATATAGCAATCGTAAGAAGTGGTAGTACCGGTACTCTTTACTTAAACGGTTCATCTCTTACTACTGTATCTGATTCAACAAATTACTCAACAACTTATGCTGCAGTAGGAGCGTATTACTCTTCTTCGTATTTATTTCCTAACGGTTATATTTCTAATTTTAGAGTTGTTGTAGGTACAGCTTTATATACCGGTTCAACATATACTGTTCCTACTAACGGTTTATCAGCTATTAGTGGTACTCAACTATTAACATGTCAATCTCCAGCATTTGTAGATAGTAGTAGTAACGGTGCAGCTATTACAACAACCGGTACCCCGGTCATAGCCTCTCAAAACCCGTTTGGTATTTCATACGCAGGTGGTGGCGGTGGCGGTGGTTGGTATACAGGTAGTACAGTAGGTAATGGTGGTATGGGAGGAGGGGGTGGTGGTGGTGGATACAATACAGCAGGTGTAGGTAGTACAGGTGGTGGTAACGGCACTCAAAGCACTACATCAACCACAGGTGGTAATGGCGGTACAAATACAGGCGGTGGCGGTGGCGGTACAAGCTACAGTAGTGGTACTGGTGGTACAGGCGGTTCTGGTATTGTAGTGCTTTCTTATCCTTCAAGTTATCCAGTAGCTGCAAGTACAACCGGTTCTCCAAGCTTAAGTACTATAAACGGTAACTATATATACAAGTTTACAAGCTCTGGATCTATCACGTTCTAAATGGTAAATATAATTAATGGGCTCAACAGCATTTACATTTGGAAGTGTTTCAGGGTTTAGCGGGTTTTCAGG
>Ga0007862_1000592_pt1 | contig 11065 bp, 13 predicted proteins | sample CryBogCBH20Aug07_FD_71206 | JGI IMG/M metagenome (GOLD analysis project Ga0007862, IMG submission 71206) | Freshwater microbial communities from Crystal Bog, Wisconsin, USA - CBH20Aug07 | ecosystem: Environmental > Aquatic > Freshwater > Lake | place: Crystal Bog, Wisconsin, USA | collected... | reverse complement strand
TCGCCGGAATAACCTGAAATACCGCTATCACCAGAGAATCCAGAGTAACCTGATAAACCGCTATCCCCTGAATATCCAGAAATTCCGCTATCCCCGGAATAACCCGAAATGCCGGAATCACCAGAGTATCCTGAATATCCGGATGTACCTTCTCCGCTATATCCTGAAATACCAGAGTCTCCGCTGAAGCCGGAGTATCCTGATAATCCGCTATCACCTGAGTAGCCTGACAGGCCACTATCACCTGAATAGCCACTGTATCCGGAGGTACCTTCACCACTGTAACCAGAAATACCACTGTCTCCGGAGAAGCCGGAATAGCCTGATACCCCGCTTAATCCGGAGTATCCAGACGTTCCGCTTGATCCAGAATATCCTGATGTTCCGCTTGCGCCTGAAAAGCCTGAGTAACCAGATATACCTGAAGCACCGCTATATCCTGATGTGCCTGCTCCGCTGTATCCAGAAATACCTGAATTACCGGAAAAACCTGACAATCCTGAGTAACCAGAAAGACCACTGTCTCCTGAATAACCAGAAAGACCAGAGTATCCTGAAGCACCAGATTGACCGCTGTATCCGCTTAGTCCAACGCCGCTGTAACCCGAACGACCAGAAAAACCTGAATAACCAGAAACGCCTGAACCAGAATATCCGCTGTAGCCAGACAATCCACTGTATCCAGACACACCTGAATAACCAGATAAACCACTATAACCAGATGTACCTGCACCAGTTGCACCTGAATACCCTGAATATCCGCTAAACCCGCTACCGCTGTAACCAGAATAACCTGACACGCCGAAGACGTTTGTCCAGGTACCAGCAATAAATCCTTCGATTGCACCCGTGGTAGAGTTACCACGGATCATGCCAAATGTTGCTGAAGCAGGGCGCTGTAACGTAGTGCCAGTTGGCAATGTGATTGCTTCAGTACCCGGAATGATTGGATTTGATGCTAATCCAACCGTTGGATTTCCATATCCATCTCCGTTAGTAATACTAGTCTGACTAGTAACGCCAACAATGTTGATCTTAGCTAAGGACCCTGACTGGATTGCTAAAATCCCAGTTCCGGTGAGGTTATTGAAGCTTTGCAGGAACGTACTCAGACCAATCGTAGGATTGCCGGCAATACCGTCTGCATTCGCAATTGTAAGACCCGTTCCTACCGCAATAGAGCGGCTTGTGAGCGTTGTTGAGTCTGTCTTGACCTGTATGCCTGCGGGACTGCTATCAAGCGATTGTGCGGCCCCTGTGAGGACAATAGACAGGGTTGAGCCTGCGCCGTTGTCTGTTAACGATAAACCTGACCCAACTGTGAGATAACGTGCATCAGGTAGACCAGCTGTTGATCCTACTGTTAGGAAGGGATAATTAAGGCCACCAGCGGCTGCAATCGCGCCTGTGGTTGTCTGAACCGTCACGCCATTCTGAACTACAGGAACGGATTCTGTTCCGGTCAGTGCTTGCGCGTTTGGTAGTTGCGTGATCGTTAGCTGTGCCATTTTAGTCGCCGCCTAAGCTGAAGTCTGAGATCGTGGTTTCACCCACATAATCTGGAGAAATAATGTCGTTGTTGCCTGTTTGTTCAGGCGTTTGCGTGTTTTGTTCGGTGCTGATGTCGTACTGCTGCAAACCACCTGTCAGTAACGCGCTATCGTTAGTAGCAACGCTAACATCTGGCCGTGGGAACTGCAAAGTGATGCGCTCTGTCTTGCGTGCAGGCAAGCGATACGGGTCTTTTTCGTCCGCGCAGCCTTGTTGGCACACCTTCAATCCAGGAAAGTTGGGGTCAGGCATGGCCTCGATAATTGGACGCTTCATTTTGCATCGGTCGCAAATGAATATCGCAATGACCGCATTGCCACGAGTATCTAAGAAACGAGGCATGATTACCTCGTATAAACGCTGATGTTAGGAGCGAAATAGATCGGCGACTTATCACGCTCTTCATTTTCCGCCATGATGAAGTATTGATCTGCCAAGCCTTGCAGGTAAGTAATCCGATCTACCTGTACGCCAGGCAAAATCATGCTCATCTGGTGAGCCAGCAAGAACTGAATAGCCTGATTCCAGCGCTGTGGAATCTCTAGCTGCCCACTCAGGTCACCCACATCCATAATCTGACGTGAATACCAAATCGTCATCTGTACAAATGGATCTGATGGCGTTGGCCACAGATTGATGGTTGCCTGGGGAATAGTACGGTCAAACCAATATTGATAAGGTTGGTTTGCCGTGAAATTCTTGTTCGGTAAGTTTGTGTAATCGTCACGGTTTAAACGAGCCATAGTTACTTCCGTAGATAAATTGCCTACGAAGAACTCAGCGACATTCAAAGTATTGCCACCCGTCTCGCGCATACGATAACCGGCAGCTGTGACACCTGGATCAATGTTGTACCAGAGCCATGTACCTTTCACCCAAGTGGTGACGCCGGTATCCATGAGCAAATGCCAGTTCACATTGTCTAGCGTGTACTCCAAAAGGATATGGAAATCACCTGAAACAGCGGGATAAATACCGATTGAACCAGCATAGACCGGACTATTAGTGCCGTAAATAATCCCAATATAGCCGTTTGGAGACGTTTGGGCGTCCGAGGTGAAGATATCACTGTCAAAAGCAAGTCCGACGTTACCTGAGCTTCCTATGGGGCTTCCAGAGGGTCTTTGCAGGCGACGATACAACGCATTTAAGACGTCAACGCCACCTAGAGGGAGTAAATATTGATATTGATCGGGATTGAGGCCATAAACCTTCTCGTCAATGGCCCAATAATTGATACCTTGGTTGATCAGGTTGCTTAAAACAAAGAACAGGGCCTGTTTTGCACCCTGTACTTGTTCGTTTGTCAGCTCTTCAGCAAGTTTTCCTGATAAACGGGCGCCTTGGTCGATGAAGTTTTGTACCGATACGACCGTTTGTCCTACTGTTCCGCTGTAAGCCACTGGTCACCTCACCATCCTGAACATTTCCACCGACGCAATGAGGCTTTGGCTCTCGGCGCGTCACCTTTTGAGTGCTCAACTACACCAGACATACGCGCACAAAATGACTTTTTGCGTGCTCCACCTTGTGGCTGAGGGGCTTTCAGGTGCGATCCAGTCTCACGATTATACTTCTCGCGACCCTTTTCTGTCAGTCCTGCACCCTGACTAGTTGGCTTTTTCTCACCGCGGCCTACTGCGAGGGAGGGTCCACCTTCTGCGTGCTTGGCGGTGAGGGCCGATTTTTTGAAAGCCTCAGCAGTAGGAGCACCCTTTGAACCCGGCTTACGCATGTGTTCTTTAGAGCCGTGAGCAATTCTTTGCTGCTTCGCATGAATGTTTGCATATAAACCGCCTCCAGATGCCTTGTGAGCGCTTCGTTGAACATCATACGCAATCGCAACCGCCTGCTTCTGCGGTTTACCTGCCTCGATTTCGCGTTTGATATTAGTTTTAAATGCTTTCTCTGATTTTGATTTGATCAGAGGCATGATTAAGCAATCCCAGCTTGCACAACAGTCATCGTTGCCGTTCCGTCACCTGAATTCACAACTAATTGAATGCCAGTGATAGGAAAGTTAATTGATGTCTGACCGTTTGCGGTTTTACTTGCCAAAGTTGCATCGTCAAACCAAGTGGTAAAACCTGGTTGTGCATTGTAAGGCTGTGACCCACCTGCTGAATCAAAAGTGTGCTGAACTGTGTAGTTCACAGTTCCGCTGACTACTACTGCAATCCCAATATTGACTGGGGTTGTATTGGTGTTCACAACGAAGGGATCACTGCTTCCCGTTCCTGTGAGACTGTAAACTTGTGGCTGCATGGTTTTCCCCTAAGGAAAGCAGGGGCCGAAGCCCCCGCTGATTTTACTTTGTACGACCACCGCGTTTCTTTGGTGTTACCGTGACAGACTTAGTTGTCTTGGTAACGCTCCCTGCAGGCGTTGAATTACCAGTAAGACGGTTGTACATGCTTTCCAAGAAGCCAGGCTGTGATTTCTCAGTCGCCTTGTTCTTCTGGTAGTTTGCATAACCCTGGTTCTCCTTCATGGTTTGATACTGGTCCATGACATCTGAAGGGGGGTTATCTGTACCTGTAGATCCACCCCCATCAAACTTTTTTGCGCGGCCACCTCTCTTGAAGGTACCTGACTGCAGGCTGTTAGCCACGGGACGACTTGTTGGTTTACGAGGCGAGTGTGTTGGCTTGCCGTCGTCTACAACATTACCGCCCGTGGCGTACTGCTTTTTTGAATGATGATGGCCTCCATGCTTGTAGCCACCTGCATTCGCTTCCTTCACTTCACCTGTATGAGTGTTGCTCTTTCCAGGCTTCGAGGTGTTAGCAGGACGATTTTCCCAGTTTCCACCCTCAACAGTAGTGCGCGTTTCGTACTTGTCAATTGCGCCACCGTCTGCCTTGTGATGCATCTTATGGGTTTTTCCGCCATGCTTGTATCCGCCGCCATTACCCATCTTCACACCACCCGTGCCATGTGCATGGTCAGGCTTTGCGGTGTGCATCTCGGTGTTGTCGAAATCGTGCTCGTTACCCTCAATGGTCTCTTTAAACTTCATGTGACCTTTGTTGACCTTTTCATTGGTCTCAGAAGGTACTGCACCGCCTACTGCATAGCTGCCACCTTTACACATCTTGGCTTCATGCTTGTGGTGCTCTGCCATCTTCTTGTGATGGTGTGAGCCGCCTTCAGCATGCTTCTTAGCGTGATGCTTAGCCATGTGCTTGTGGTGCTCGTGTGAGCCTACAGGATGGCCTGAGACATGGTGAACCTTACCACCATGCTTGTAGCCGCCTGGCTTGCCCTCATGAACCTCACCCGTGCCGTGAGCGCTGTCTTTGTGATCACCGTCAACCATCTTGGTCTTGGCAAACTTTGCGACATTACCCTTGACTGTGGTCCTAGTCTCATCACGATCAATTGCGCCGCCATCAGCTTTATGGTGCATGTGGCCACCATGCTTAGCATGAGCTTTTCCGCCATGAGCAGAATCTTTCATCATCTCGTGATGATGCAATTCTTTCTCAAGCTTCTTGCAATGAGCTTCAGCTGCACCGCCTTTCTTCATGCCCGTTAATGCTTTGCGAACCATAGCTGCACGAGCCATACGAGCTGCAGGAGCCATCTGGCCTAATGCTGCACGACCCATAGGAGCCATAGGAGCAGCTGCGCCTGGCATCATGCCACCGTCCATCTTATGAGCAACTTTGCCACCCTTAGCGTACTGCAAGGGGTTCATTGACTTACGGCGCTCTGACATAGAAGGCTTTTTAGGAGCCTTGCCATGCTCAGAATCAAACGCATGGTGGGCGCTATGCATGCTGCCATGCATGTGCTCCATGTGCTTGTGACCGTGTTCGCCATGCTCGTGGTGCTTGCCCTTTACCTTTCCACCTTTCTTGAGCTTCAATGAAATCGAAGGCTCATCGGTGTACATCTTCACCATCGGTTTAAATTCGGACATGTCTGTCTCCTATTAGGCTTGGGTCACACCAAGAGCACCTGTACGGGTACTGTTGGGGCCAACTGCAAGAGCGGGTAGAGCAATCGCCATTACCAAGCGATTCTCACCATTGGGGCTTGCGTTGTCGCACACATAGGTTCCGCGAACGTCACCTGTGGTTGCGCTTGCTGTAGCTGTGTCAGCAGCAGTGAATGTACCTGCATCTGCACCCAGAGCATTAGCAAAACCAACGTGGATAATGTATCCAGCGTCAATTACACGAACTGGCAAGCCAAGAGTATTGGTAGTGCCTGCAGTAACAGCAGTACCAGTCGCACCGTCAACGCTAATGCTTGAAACTTGATAGAAAGCTTTCAAGGTTGACGCAGTACCAGCAGGAGAGCTGCTAATCGTTTGTGTCATAGCCTGACCATAATAGTCATAGCCTGATACGGTGACGTTGACTACGTTACCACCAGTTACTTGAGATACAGACACTGCACGAGGGCAATCCAACTGAATAACATTTGAACCACTTGCCAAGACTACTGACTTAGAGGAAGTACCTGCCGCTAAAGTCAAGCTGCCTGCGCCCGCGGGGGTTTGTGATCCTGCCACGTTTGCTGCTTGTTGTGCCTGGGGAATGGTGTCCCAAACATAAATACGGCCAAGGGGACCAACGCCCAAAGACATAGGGGAGGGATCACCCAACAATGCATTACCTGCTACCCACATCGTTTCAGCCGAACCTACGGTTGAAGATGCAGACAGGGTATATAGGTTGTTTCCTAAGTTTGCAGTGATGTATGAACCAGCGGTAACGCTAGATCCAGTGACATACTGACCAACAACAAGAGGATCACCAGAAAGATACTGCGCTACAGTCAGCGTAGTACCAGAAATAGTTGCAGAAATGGTAGCAGTTGCAGACTGTGGGCCAGTACCCATGTAAGTCGCACCCGCACCTAAGAATAGGTCGTCTGAAAATAAAGGCATCGTCTTCTCCTTGAAAAGCTTGACGAATTGCTAAATGGGGGCAGGTTTCCCCGCCCCCGCTTGATTAGATACCAGGGGTACCGTATGCACAACGTGGATCAGTGAAGCCCACGGTGTAACGCTCGGTAGCCTTGTAACGCATCGTGTCGGTCTCGAAGTCACCTTCCATGGTTTTCTCCAGACGACGACGCATCAAGAGCTTAAAGCCCTCAGGAGCGTCAGTCTGAACCCACCATGCAGTAGCAGAGGTCAAACGAGACAGAACAGCGGCACCCTCATCCAACAAGCCAATTGACTTGACGGGGTTGATGTCGTTGTTAGCGTTACCAGTACGCAGAACAGACTTCAACAGAACTTCAGCCTGGAAGATGTTGCCAGGAGCCACGATCAACTGACGAGGCACCAAACGAATCTTCTTACCGTTGTTGTCAACTGCTTGACGAATCTGGATCAACATCTGCTCCAGAGAGGTCTGTGAAAGAACTGCAGCGGTTGCTAACTGGTTGCTGAAAGAGCCATTCACGATGGGGTGAGCGGTGTTAATCAAAGACACACCGTCGCCACCGGGGTAGGCGCTGTTGAAAGCCACGTTCAACACGTTTGCTGACAACAATTCTTTGGTCTCAACCAAAGATTGTGCCAAATGACGTGCGTAAACTTGACCGATACGGATGTGGTCGCCGTCTTCTACCAGCACTTTGGTCAATGCAAATGCAAGACCGTATACACGATAAATGTATCGCTGTAAAAAGAGCACACCGCCTTGCTGATAGGTAACGGGAGTACCGTCAGGCAATTGAGGTGCTGCGCCAAATCCATAAAGGACTGGTTCTTCGTGGTAATTACGGGGGATACCGTCTTCTTCACGGAAAACTCGTGACCATTCGTCTGCACGCTGGTCGTACACGCCATCAAAACACTCGTTAAGAATTGGTTCTACGATGGACCGGAAGTCCGTACTTCTCATTGGAGCTGCCATTTGTCAGTCCCTCCTATTAGATCGACACAACGCTGCCGAAGAATTGAGACTGGCAATTCACTACACGAACGATTGTGTAGGCATCACCCCATGCGTTATTCACTTCTTGACCTAAGTCAACAACACGCAACTGGCCTTGACCAGAGCCTGCAGTAACTTGGGTACCAGCGCCTAACGTGCATTGCGACAGACCAGTGGTGCTGGAACCAGCACTCAGGTTGGTGAAGTTAAACTCACCGCCCAACTGGGTTTGTGCAATTGAACCATCTGCCTGAATTTCATAAACGATGTTTTGATCGTTGTAGAAATATGCACGCATGTTGCCATCATTGATGTAGGCAGTTTGCGTGGGCCAGTAGTTGGAAACGCGGAAACGACCAGTAGTATCAGTCCACTGACAACCAGCGAACGCGCCAGACCATGCACCAGTAGAGGTGACGGGCTGAATGTGTCCTGATGCCTGAACGTAATATACAGGTTGACCTTTGAAGATGTTTGAGCCGTAGCCCGAAGCGATACCGTTTGTTAGCGCCTGTGCGCGATCCAGACCAGAGGGGTGGAACGCAGGCACCAAACCAAACGGAGCAGATAATGCTGACATATGAAGCTCCTTTTAACCGGAAAATACCGGAAGTTTGTTGGGTTGCTGTTCAATAGTGCCGAACCCTTCGCCCTCAACCATCAGTAACGGTCTACCGCTGCTATCGCGGCCCTGGAGATTTTCCTGTTGAATCTTGATCTTTTCCGCTTGTTCACGAGGTTGGTCGTGATGCATCTCAGTCATGACTTCTTGGTAAATATCCATCGGCAACTTAAACAACAGCATCTCATTACATGAGATATACCCAACATGCTCACCCGACTTAACCTTATAGTTCTCAAATTCTGGTAACTCATCCGATTTAACGGGAACGTACCCTAATCTAATGCGCTTATCGATTGAATCGTAGCTGTTGGTTGTTGAAAGCCAGCAAAGGTGCCACCCATCCATATTGGGTAGTTTCGGCAATGCTGATTGCGTCCACTCCTCGCTCCACATCTTGCGACGTTCCTGCGTTGAAATGAACTTTTCTTCTGGTGCTGACCGGCTTGCGTCCTCGCTTGAGCGATCTTCGCGTCCACCAGCATTCAAAGATTTCTTTAGACGTGTTTCCATGATGTATTCCCCTTAGATTAGTTGTTTCGACCGTTTTCACGATCGTATTTCATGAAGTTCTTGATCATCTTAGCTTTGCGCTCAGGATTGTCCCAAGCACCCGCTTCTTTCATCGCCCGAACTCTATCGGGTGACAAAACGAATTGGGTACGATTGGTACCTCCATAAGCAGCCGAAGCTTCACGTCCAGAACTTCCCACAACATTCCTTGGTCGTCTGACATCACGGGGTTCGTCGTCATTAGAGTCATTGTAACGATGTGGCAATTCCTTTTGCAAACGAGCATCTAGCTCATCCCAGTAATCCGGATCAGTAGGATCCCAACCCTCGTTACTCATGGACACATCGATGCGTTTAGCGATACGACTATCGGGGTCATTAGTACCAGGGTCATACCACGGATTCTTGGCCAACCAAGCCGCTGCATTGCGCTGTACGCGAGGATCTGGTGCAGGAGGAGCAGCAGGGCGGTTCAACTCCTTCTCTTGCTCCTTACGCAGGTAAGCCAACTGCTTAGCTTCATCCTGTGCAGCTTGCCAGAGGGTCTGAGCCTCAACCATTGCCTGGCCATCTTGGTTCTGGGTAGCCTCAGCAAGCTTCATCTTGGCGTATTCCAGACGCACCTGAGCGTCTTCTATGCCCTTATCAATGCGTGTGAGCTGTTCTGCCTTGGTATTGCGCTCCAACTGCCCTAGACGACGCTTAAACTCTTCATTTTCACGTTGAAGAGCCTGCAAACGCATGTCTTTTTCCTGATTTGTCTTGCGGATCAGGTCTTTCTTAGCACGACGACGGTTTCGTTTAGCTGCACGCAGCTCTTCGTCGTCATCAGGATGGTCGTCATCAGCTTGTGCAGCCTCACCACCCTCTGCCTTCTCCTCAACAGGTTCAGGATTACTATCTTCAGGCCCAAAATCCATCATGCCTTCCGGTACTTCTACCGTGGCAGAGCCATCTTGAGCCTCCATTATCGCTAATTCGTTCTGTTCTTCAGCCATACATCCCCCTTAAACGTAAGCCTTGAATGACAAAGGATCGTCTGTGATCTTTGCAATCAATTCATGGTCGTTAATCGTCATAAAAAGCACAGGATCTTCGCCGTCTTCACCAGGCACGGGACGCTCCCAACGGTCTCCGCCCCATCGAGGGACGCGAACAAAGTCACCAATCTCAGCCCACGAACCTTCAGGCCAGCCTTGCATGGTTTCTCTGTTCTTGAATGCTAATGGACCAATTGCCACGACCTTACCGATCATGTTGTTCCACTTCTCATTCTCTTTTGTCTCATCGACAATAATGATGCGACCTGCTTTTTTCTTGATACGACGAAGCTGAATGATCACGCGCCCACCAAAAGGGCTTTGACCGGCTTCTACTTGGGGGAAAGCCCACGCTAATTCATCAGGATCTGATACGCCAGCGTGGCCTTCGAGGGTGGGGATTGGGTCTTTCTGAGTCATATGTTTTCTCCACGCCATATCTCAGGCGCATTAAGCGCGCTTTGCAGCGCATTAGTCTAAGTTTCTTGTTTCTTCCAGCATGTTGTCGATCATATCTAGGGTGTCTTGCATGCCCTGATACTCCCCGACTAAACGCTGGTACGCCTCCCAGTTAAATACACCCTTCGAAAGGGCTTCTTTGATCTCTGCTTGGCGGATTTTTACCCTATGAATCAGGGCTTCAATCATTTCTTCTTGGCGTGGTGCAATCCACCTTTGCCATGATGACTACTAGTCTGACTAGTATTTTTGCCTTTGGAACCCATGCTAGTTCCGTCTAAATGTGCGCCCTGTGCAATACGCTTATGCTGAGGCACATTAATGCTTTGCTGCTCTTTATCACTGGCCATTTGTAACTCCTTGTGGTTGTGCCATCTCTGGCGGGATCTCAGGTTGAGCCTGAGTTTGAGCTTGAGCCACGTTTTGAATGGTCTCATGCGTCAACTTGGCATTCTCGATCTGGACCTTAGTCTGGTTGTCGAGAATATGTTTTTGCATATCAGACTGAATGCGCTGCTGATCCAACTGAGCGTCTGTCTGATCCTTCTGTGTCTTCCGTTGCGTCTCAGCCATGCTGGTGTCTTTGACGACTTGAGCATCAGGCGGCAACTTCTGCTGCGTCTGGTTGCGCTGTTGAGCCATCTGTACGAGCTGAGCCAGAGCCTGCTGGAATTGGCCAAAGACTTGATTGCTATCCAACATGACGTGAGCACCCACTGTCGTGTAAAGCTTGTCGTAGACTGCTGTGAGCTTAGGATCGTCGTAATTGGTAACCGGCTTGCCCATCTGATTCTCAACGTATCCGTTAGAGCGGTTCAGATACCACAGCGTCATGTGCTGCTTAACGTGCTCAATCAGGTTGTTGAGATAGCTAGGATCAGCAAACGGTGACTGACCTAAGAAAGGATTCATACCGAACTGCAGGTGATCCTGAATGTGTGCGATATGATCCTGCTGCAAGTAAGCATATGCAGGCTGAC
>Ga0007862_1000590_pt1 | contig 11089 bp, 16 predicted proteins | sample CryBogCBH20Aug07_FD_71206 | JGI IMG/M metagenome (GOLD analysis project Ga0007862, IMG submission 71206) | Freshwater microbial communities from Crystal Bog, Wisconsin, USA - CBH20Aug07 | ecosystem: Environmental > Aquatic > Freshwater > Lake | place: Crystal Bog, Wisconsin, USA | collected... | reverse complement strand
TTTTTTTTATTTTATGCTCTTGATTACAAATAATACGGTAGTATAATAGATACAATATGAGTAAAGAGATTGATAATATTTTTAAGAAACTTGATGCAATGAATAGCGAAGCAACGATGCTCGACGAGAATGCATTGTCGAATGTCGATACTTGGTATGATACAGGGTGTTATGCTCTTAATGCAATTTTAGGTGGTAGTTGTCGAAAAGGTGGTATTCCTAAGGGTAGAATCGTAGGATTTTCAGGCGAGTCAATGACTGGTAAAACATTTGTTGTAAACAAGATTCTCGCTAATGCCCAGAAGCAAGGTGTTTATCCAGTCATTTTTGATACAGAATTCGCTATCGATGAAAGCTCTACAAAAGGCGTAGGTCTCGATGCAAGTAAGACAAAATATGTACCTGTTTATACGGTTGATCAATGCCGTAATCAGCTCTCAGCTTTTCTTGATAGCGTCATCGAATCCGGTCAGCAAGGTAAGTTTATTGTAAGCATCGACAGTCTTGGTAACCTCTCATCACAAAAGGAAATCGATGATATCGCTAAGGATAAGTCAGCAGCAGACATGGGTCTTAGAGCTAAATCGCTTAAGTCAATGCTTCGTACATTAACCTATAAGGCTGGGAAGGCCGGTGTAACGATTCTGTTTACTAACCACACATATGCTGATCCTGGTGCTATGTTCCCTACACTCGTGAAAACGCAATCTGGTGGGTCAGGACCTGTGTATATGGCAAGTATTCTTGTACAGCTTGCCAAGCGTAACGAGAAGGAGGGTGAAGGTGATTCTGGTGCTTTAAAGACGGATAAGCTTGCTGAAGCCAACAAATACTCAGGCGTTACCTTACGCGCGCTGACCGTAAAGAATCGCTTTGTTCCACCGTTTTTAGAGGCTGAAATGTACCTTTCCTTTAAGTCAGGACTTAACAAGTACAGTGGGTTGTTGCAGATGGCTGCAGCCCGTGGCATTGTTGAGCAAACTGGATCTACCTACGTCGTCGGTGTTGATTGCGGTCAGTACAAAAAGGGCGATAAACTCGGATATGCAAAGAATTTCGTCAAGGATGCATCATTCTTTGAAGACTTCTTGATCCCTGAGCTTGACAAGAAGCTTGCCGAAGACTACAAGTACAATGGTAACCCCACAGAGGAAGATGAGCTAGAAGCAATTTCTGATGAACAAGGAGAATAACGTAAAAACTGGAGTAATTGTACCGGTTTCCGGTGGAATGGATAGTACAGTGTTACTACATCACGCTGCATCTAATTTTGATAACGTCTACGCAATTTCGTTTGACTACGGTCAGAGACACAGGAAAGAGCTTGAGTGCGCTGACTATCAAATTAACGTGATTCGAGAGGGAGATGACGAAAAAAATGTGTGTTTTAACACAGTAGTTAAGCTTCCGTTTTTTGACTTGATCAAGAATTCAGCCTTGCTCAATCGTAAGATTGACGTTGCTAAAGCGAAAGACGTCATGGGTGATCCCCAAAATCAAAACTACGTACCTTTTAGGAATATGATGCTTTTAAGTATTGCTTGCTCGTTTGCCGAACAATTTAATGCAACGACTGTCTATCACGGAGCTGCGCAAGCCGATAGTGTCGCAGGATTTTGGGATGGCGCGCCAGAGTTCCTTTCTGTAATCAACAATATTACTGCTCTTAACAGGAGAAACAAGGTAAAGGTAGAAGCTCCGTTGATTGATAAATCAAAGAAAGAAATTATTGAGATTGGAATTGAACTTGGAGTCGACTTTAGTCGCACGTGGACCTGTTATGAAGGATTGGATCTTGCGTGCGGTGAATGTACCGCATGTTCTCTAAGATTACAGGGATTTATACAGGCCGGTATTAAGGATCCGATATCTTATTCTAAAGATATTCCTTGGGATAGATTGCTGGCTTAACCGAAGTCGACGCCATGGCGTCCGCCCTCACCGCCAAACACCTGGCGACCTGTTGTAGGCCTACTACCTACACCAAATTCACGAGCTGCATATTCTTCTGGCTCAGCTGATACAAGCGAGAGATCTCCTGTTTCAGCAAATTCATCAGCGTTATCACCGGGCTCGATAATGTTACCTCTCTTTGCCAATACTTTAGCAGCTACAAGCTTGCTAATGATACCACGAGCACGTCCCGTAGCACGTGCCTCACTAATATCAGGATCCTTTTGTACAATGTGCTGCTTGATTGTATTAATAAGATCAGCTTCATTAATACCTTCGCTAGCCTCATCAGCTGCATATTGCATTAAAGCAGCTGACTCCTTATCTTCTGCTGTAGCTACGGGCTTATTGCCATGATCAGCAGGCGCGGCTCTGAGCTCTTGACCAGCCTGATCATTTGTATCTTCAATAGCATCGGTAACTGCATCTTCAACGTCAGCGGCATCAATCTCTTCACCATTTGCTGCCTTATCACTAAGAAATTTAACAGCAGGGGCTACGGAATTTTTAATAATACGGGCAGTATAGCCTGCACGAGCTTTTGGATACCCGAGATGCACAAGCTCACTATGAATAGCGGCTTGTAAGCTATTTAACTGCTCTTTTTCATCGCCATCAGCATCAAATCTACCACCCGGGAAGAGTGCATCATAAACAGGCTTAACGATCAATTCCACCACTTCGTCAGCTGATTTGCCAGTCTTCTTCATTAAGTCAGAAAAGAGGTAAGTGTCGCCTGTTCTGCCTGAAATACCCTGTCTAGCTGCTGCAATAAAAGGTTCGTATTCAGCACTAATAGGAGCTTCAGTAACAAAACGCTTACGATATGCTTCGAAAATTAGGTGACTATCTTTATTCATGTCTTGAATTATTTATTCTTGAGGGTATAATATATTCATAATGTGTGGAATCTTTACCTCTAGTGATTTTAGTAAATATATGAAGCTCTATAATAAGAATAAAGAGAGGGGCACGTTTGCTTACGGAGCTTTATTTCTTAGTTATAAATACGATGCAGCTATGAAAGCTAAAGGTACAATAGAGCTTTCAAAAAATATGATTATCAATAATATTGATATTCAAATGAAACCATCTGATTTTTATTATTTTATGGGTCATACCCAAGCCCCTACTAGCTCCCAGCGTGAATTTGATGAACTGACATCACACCCATTTACCTACGGTTCTTGGGTTGTGGCGCATAATGGCGTACTTACTAATGATAGCAAGCTTAAAGCGAAGATACGAAACAAAGAAAGCTTTAATGAAGTTGATTCATCAGTAATCCCGGCATTACTTGAACAATATTCGGAAGAAATTGTTAACGAAGTAGATGTAATTTGTAAGGTCCTATCAAAACTTGAAGGTACCTTCGGTCTCTGGATCTATAATAAAGACACGCACAATGTGTATATAGCGCGCTCAGGTAGTACACTTTATGCTAATATCTTAGATAATACGGTCTCATCGCTTCCTGATGATGAGCTCACTCCTCTGGAGGAAGGAGTACTTTACCTTGTCACACCGGAAGGATTAACATCTGTCGGTGGATTTACTAATAATTCACCATTTTTCATTTTATGACATTCGGAATAGTATCCTGCACTCAGCTAGCAGATTACAAGCAAACACTTTTATATAAAAGTCTCGCAAAGCTCGAAAAGACAGCAAATCTCTCACTACTTGACAAGGCGCATTTTATTACTCAAAATAAAATTGGACTCGGTAAAGCATATAACAAATTCTTATATGAGAATCCTGTCTATGATTATGTGCTTTTTATACATGATGATATGTGGATCGACGACGCCGGATTTATTTTTAAACTCGAGGAGGCGCATAAAGAGTATGATTTAATTGGTGTCGCAGGAGGCCTAAACCCTACACTAAAAGCACCTGCCCTTTGGCATATCATGTGCGGTGGTTTTCAAGGAGGTAATTTGAGAGGATTTGCCGGCCATTATTTCCCTGACGGCAAGACCACTTCAATTACAAATTTTGGCCCGAGTCCGGCTAGAGTTGCTCTTATTGATGGTGCCTTCATGTCTTTAAATGTTAAAAGAGCTATTGAGGCAGGTTGGCAGTTTAATGAAAATTATACCTTTCATCATTATGACCTTTCAAGCTGCCTGGATGCAAATAAAAAGAAACTTCGACTCGGTGTCATTCCAATTCTCACCTATCACAACTCACCAGGGCTAAGGGACTTTAATGATAAGACGTTTGTTGAAAATCAAACAAAGTTTTTACAAGAGTATGCTAGCTATTAATTGTAGTAGGTAGTATTATAGAGGAATAATGGCTAGTATTGATCACGATTATTTTGAGAAGGTAATGGTGTGTAAGGCACTAACTGACGAGACTTATCTCGCTTCTATTGTCGATTACGTAAAACCAATCTTCTTTAAGGATAAAGATATCAAACCTATCTTTGAGATCATAAAAGATTTTTTTAACCGTCGTAATACTTGCCCTACAAATACTGAAATCAAATCACTCTTAACAACCAAAGAATTAAAAGATTCTTACGTTAAGACAGTTGAGGCATTTAAGGATCTCGACTTAAAAATAAATCCTGACGAATTATATAAAAATACTGAAACGTTCTTAAAAGAAAAAGCCGTATACCATACAATGCTTGAGGTTGTTGAGAAGCCTGATATGGATACAGCAAAGATCTTAGAAAAATTTGAAGAATCTTGTAACATATCACTTACCACAGAAATTGGGCTCGATTTGTTTAATAACGTCGACAAGCTTATTGACAATCTAAGCTCGCAGATCAACTATATTCCCACCGGGTGGACGTGGCTTGACGAAAAAATTAGTGGAGGGTTTCTACAGGATGGCAGAGCGCTTTATCTCTTTGCAGGTGAGACAAATATCGGTAAAAGTATTTTTCTCGGTAATGTTGCTATTAATATTGCTAAGCAAGGTAAGAATGTTCTTCTCATTACACTTGAAATGCCTGAAGTGATTTACGCGCAGAGAATTAGTTCAAATATTACTAAAATTCCATTGAGCAAACTTAGAACCGAGCTTCCAACTCTAAAACAATCTCTCGAAGAATATGCAGGCAATAACCCTGACGCTAAAATTCTTATTAAGGAATTTCCACCCTCGACAGTAACTGTAGGTTTTTTACAGTCTTATATTAAAAAGCTTCGCGATAAAGGGTTAAAGTTCGACGCTATTGTACTTGATTATGTCAATCTACTCACATACCCTGGTGATGGTAACAGCTATGAAAAAGTAAAAAAGATCACCGAGCAACTCCGAGCACTAACCTATGTTTTTAACTGTCCAATTATTTCAGCAACGCAAGTTAATAGAAGCGGCTTCGGTGTCTCGGATCCTGGAATGGAAACAATTTCAGAAAGCTCAGGTCTTGCTATGACCGCAGATGTTATTATGAATATTTGGCAAGAAACGACAGATAGAGAGCTCGGTGTAATAAAAATGGGTATGATGAAAAACCGGTTTGGTCAAAACTTCGGACAGTGCGTTCTTCGTATAGATTACTCAACGCTTACACTATCAGAGGACGAGCACTTGAATGACACAGAAGCTAGTACAAGTACTATAAACGCTTTAGCAGCTCTTTCTAATTAGAAACATTGATTTAATAGACTTTATTGATAATTAGTTAAATCAATGAAGCGTATATTAGAAGAAGGAACACTTATAGATTATGAAAGAGATCATCTCTTTCTTGCGTTTTGTTCTTTTGTAACATTAATTCACGCAAAGAAATTAAATCTTGCAAATGTATTCCTTATGGTGTTACAAAACAAGCCCCTCCGTGATCTCTTCAAATACTACTGCGACGCAAACAGTGATTTCGCCGTTGTACAGGCTTTTCTTTCTTTCGATCCAAGCTTACATAAAAGCAAGTACGTAATGAAATACTTGAATAATACAAAAAAGAAGATTACAATGTAAAGATGGAGCAATCTCTTACAGATTACGAAAAATTAATATACAATACCCACCTTAGAATTTCTCGTAGTAAAAAGGGGCTACCATTTAAGTACAGAAAAGATTTTGACTTTTTAAATGATGTATACATTAACAGTCTTAAGAAAATTACAATATTCTTAGCGAAGTTTCCGCATATTAAGATCGAGGATTTTATTAAAGCTCCTTACGAAATCTATTCCGATGAACAACATTTTGAATTAGATTATTACACTACTTTAAAAGCGACAAAAGCTTATACTTTATATATGAAAAGGAGAGAATTTCTCGATCCTGATAACGATGAACAATTAAAAAACATTGTTGAATCTCTAAAATATATTTCCTCTTTTTGTAAAGAACATGATATCGATGTTTCTGAATATATTCAACATCGAACAGGAAATAGCTTCTCTTACATCTTGCATCTCAAAGAACATAGAGTAAATGTTTATAGCTTATTTGGATTTCAAGCCTTTGAAAGTAGTATAAGAGCTCAAGATTCCGAACTCTTAAAATTCATTCTAGGTGACGATTTTCACAATAATCTGCCCACGTTTCGATTAAAGTTTTTTGCCTCTAAAAAAGCAAAAACATTGGTTGAGCTTGGAATGCAAAAAATAAAAAATAAAAAAACTACTTGATTATAAAAAATACACAACCTATACTAAACAAAATTAACTATGAGCTCCTCATTCACAACATCCATGTTCGATAGCATTAAGTCAGCCCTTACCAAAAATACCGAGGGCAGTAACACAAAGTTTAAGGACTACCTTAAGACTGAAGTTGGCAATACATACACAGTTCGTCTTCTTCCTAATGTCAAGGACCCTAACAAGACATTTCTCCATTATTATTCGTACGCCTGGAATAGCTTCGCTGACGGTAAGCTAATTAACGTAATTAGCCCTACTACCTGGGGGCAGCGCGATCCTATCGCTGAAGAAGGGTATCGCATCCGTCGCAACGGTACTGAAGAAGAGAAGGATAAGGCTCGTGCTCTTAACCGTAAGGAGAGCTGGTTGATCAACGTATATGTAGAGAATGACCCGGTCCGTCCTGAAAACAACGGCACAATTAAGGTCCTCCGTTTTGGTCGTCAACTTAATAAGATTATTATGGACGCTATTGAGGGTGAAGATGCAGCTGATTTTGGTCCTCGTATTTTTGATCTCTCACCCAATGGCTGTAGCTTCCGTATTAAGGTAGAAAAGCAGGGCGATTTCCCGACTTATGTCTCATCTAAGTTTGCTCTCCCTAAGGCTGTTACCGGTCTAGATGCTGGCTCTTATGACGAGATTTATAACAATATTTTTGATCTCGAATCATACCTCACAGTCAAGAGTTATGATGAACTTAAGGATATTCTTAATGCTCACTACTTCTGCACATCAGACGTTGAGGATACGGATGAAACACCAGCTACAGCACCTAAGATTGCTACAACACCTAAGCCTACTACAGCGCCTGTCGTTGAAAAGAAGGCAGCTCCTGCTAGTCTTGATGATGATTCAATTGCAGACCTTCTTAAAGGGCTTGAAGATTAATGGAAACGTTTAACGACGCAGCACTGACACCAGAACAAATAAAAATGCTGACCCTTCAGTTTATGGGTCAGCATTTAACTGGTGAATTAAAAGAGCTAGATAAGAATCTTGTTGCAAAAAACAATACTCTACAGGGCATGGTTCTTAACCCTACAGCTGTCATTAATAGCATCCCATCTACACCAGCACAAGCTCCGCCTCCGCAGCCACAACCGCAGCTTACTGTTCACCACACACCGCAACCCGTTAACACAGGCATTGAGGCTATTAATCCTCCAACCGCTGTACAGCCTGTTGTTGAGCAGCAATCCGTGGTAATTGATCAAAATCAATTAGAATTTAACTTTGAAACTAGCCCGTTATCTGAACGTATTTTTGAATCGCTCCAGCGCTTAGAAAAGAGACTTTCTTTTATTGAGGAGACGCTTCTTCAGCTTACCGATACTAAAAAAAAGGATTGATTTACCGCTGGTATAAGCGAATAAAGAGTCTAATATAATAGCATGATCCTTACTATACCGGACAGAGAAGATTTTCTTAACAGCTTCTTAACGCCACTCAGTCGTGTTGCTGATAGTGCGGTATTAAAGCTTACAACTAATAATGTTTCAGCTATTATTGCAACCGGCGACAACACTCTTGTTGTTCACGCAGTATATACTAACGTGCTATCTGGGATAGAAAAGAATCTCAATATACCGGATTTAAAAAAACTTTGTCGAGTCTTGTCCTGTATTGAAGACAAAGGATGCGCTTTAGATATCTCTACTAATCATATCGGTTTTGAATCACCTTCAATTAGATTTAAATATTACCTGTTTGACGATAACATCATCAAAACACCCAAGCAAATTAATCTCGAAAAATTAAAAGAATTGCCTTTTAACGGTACATTTACTATCCCATATACATCTGTTGTATCGCTTATTAAAGGTAGCTCTATAGCCACAGAGACCGATAAGATTTATATTTCTTTTAAAGATGATAGTGTGTTTGGTGAATTGACAGACAAAACGAGAGCAAATACCGACTCCTATGGTATTAAAATATCTGAGGATTATAAGGGCGAACAAATTAATAACTACATACCCTTGAAATTTGAATTATTTAGAATAATTTCTTGTATGAAATACAAGGTATTAGCAGCTAGTATTGCATCTTCACGCGGCCTATTAACTCTCGATACCAATAATGAAACGACAAACATAAAGTTTATTGTTTCTGCAATACAAAATTAAAAATTATGAGCAATAACAAACTAAAAACACCAGGATATTTTATCAAACGCCTCCGCGATAACGGCTTTATCGTTATTCGTTTATTTTCGGTATATGCTAAAGGCGATCCGCGCCGGTGGACGGTGATGATAAATCCTAGCGAGTCATCTGTAATGATTACATGCTACGCGAATAAAAATGATTTAGGTGAAATTTTATTTGAGCTCAATGACGGTGGTTGTAAGATACCCAAGAACTATAGTATTAAAACCGATAGTATTGAAGTAATTATTGACTATCTTATTACTCATGGTGTATCAAACGATATCAACTATCACGGTAAATCGAGATATCTTATCAAGAGGATAAATATTAACAATGAGCGACAAGAGTCAGAACAACAGGGAGAAAAAAGTGAAGAAGTCGGAGAAATCAGAAGTTAGATTAAACTCTGAAGACAAGGAATTGCTCCGCAAGGCAATGATTTCTTCTTTACAAGAAAATCTTGCCGCTCGTGAAAGCGGTATTAAGAAAGATTTAAAGACCCTTTCCACTCAAGTTGAGGAATACTTAACGTCCTTTATTATTCTTGGGTATACGTTTGACGGAGAACCTGTTCAATGCATTTCTGCACATAATCAGCAAGAAGCAGACTCTCTTGTTACTCTTATTAATAAATTCTTTCACAGCCATATAGAGAATGAAGGCCCTGAACAGGATTAAATCCCTTTTAAATAAAAAACATCCACGCCAATCCTTTATTTACGCTATTACAGCAGGTAAATTTTTAGGTGAATTATTGGTATATGCGGAAAAAGATTCTTCTAATTATAATTTTTTAGTATTACCTAATATGGATATTAGAAAAATACCTATTAATAAGTTTGATTCTGGTATTGAGAGTGGAATCGTTGATATTGTTGAACAGCTCCCTGCTTATGTATATAAAACATGCATGCAACAGTACAATAAGAACAAAACTAAAGTTCTAGCATTAGAAGATACCGATGACTAAGTAACTATATGGATATCATCCAACCAAAAGTCATTCAGTCTCCAATCAGTGGTGAGCCCATTCGTCCAACACTTAGAACCTATATTAAAGGTAATCAAGAAATTACCGAAGCAATATATACTGACCCCGCATCTGGTGTCTTTGTTCACAAAGGTATTGTTTCAATAAAGGATATTAATAAGCAAGCTAAGACACAATAGTCTTGTTTTATCTAAAAACGTCATTATACTAATGACGTGATACTACCTCAGGAATACATAGTACAAAAGTACTACCAATACGCAGGCTATCCGAAGTATAAAAAATCATCAAATACATACGAGGCTGGGTGCCCTATATGCCGTGAGGGCTCATCGTGGCTAAAAAAGCGTAGGTGCTACTATCTCGTTGAAGATAACGTTATTTGTTGTCATAACTGCGGATGGTTTGGTAAGCCGTTAAAATGGATTCAAGAAGTATCTAACCAGACGTATGAAGAAATAATAAAAGAAGTTAAAACGTATGACATTTTACCTACCGATATTACAACAGATAAAACTGAATCAGATCCGATTAAAGTTGTACATAAGCTACCGCTTGATTGCATTAATTTGTTCGATAATAACCAAATTAATTACCATAAAAATAACATTGTGGTACAAAGAGCTATTGAAGTAATTAAAGCACGAAAGCTAGATATTGCTATTAATAGACCTAAATCGCTCTGGTTATCTCTAACAGACAGAGTACATAAAGATAGATTAATTATACCATTCTACGATGAGAGAGATGAAATTGTTTTTTATCAATCGAGAACGATTTTAACGCAACCTGGAGACAAACTTCCGAAATATCTTAGTAAGATAAACGGCGAGAAGTCACTTTATAATCTCAACAATATCGATTCTGAGCTTGATTATATTTTTATTTTCGAAGGGCCAATCGATGCGTTCTTTGTCAAAAACGGGACAGCTGTAGCCGGTATTCAAGAAAACAGCAATAATATGTTTTCCGGTTTACAACAGTCACAGATTAACAGCTTTAATCTGTTTAAGCGAATTTGGGTTCTCGATAGCCAATGGCAGGACAAAGCTAGTAGAGCCAAGACAAAGCGGCTAATTGATATGAACGAGACGGTCTTTATCTGGCCGGAAAAGATAGGTAGATCGTGTAAGGATATTAATGACGTCTGTTTAGCAGCGGATATAAACCAAATATCTCCGAAGTTTATTATTAGTAATTCCTATACAGGCTTAAAAGCTAAACTCTTAATGTCGGAGATTAAAGATTAATCGTTAGCAGAAGCGAGATACCCCTTAAGGTTTTGAGCAAGGGTGCCGAGGTCAGCTGCAAGACGCGAAATCCTCTTTTTTTCGCTTCTTGCAATATTTTCAAACATTGAATCGCAAGGAGCGGAG
>Ga0007862_1000576_pt1 | contig 11270 bp, 7 predicted proteins | sample CryBogCBH20Aug07_FD_71206 | JGI IMG/M metagenome (GOLD analysis project Ga0007862, IMG submission 71206) | Freshwater microbial communities from Crystal Bog, Wisconsin, USA - CBH20Aug07 | ecosystem: Environmental > Aquatic > Freshwater > Lake | place: Crystal Bog, Wisconsin, USA | collected... | reverse complement strand
GCGTAATTTATTGCTCCCTGCACGTGTGCCTATGAAAGAAGTAACTACTGATGAGGCAGGTAATGCCATTGTCGGACCAGATGGCAACCCTGTTATGCGCAACAAAATTGATGCAAGCGGTAATGTCATGTGGCAATTAAGCAAGCCAGTATGGTTGTCACCTAAACCAGATGCTGTTATGAACGCATTGTCTGCAAAGGTTCGCACATTTACTAACCAAGTTCCATTAAATTTAAATACAAAAACATTAGAACTTTCCAATAAGGAAATTGATTTTTCTGATCCAGTTGCAGCAAGTAAGACTATACATGATATAGCCATGCTGTCGCTTACACGTCGTCAGGCGTTAGAGCATACAACAAAGATCCTTACAATGACAAACGACCGTGATCGTCTTGCAGCATTGCATACATTAAACCAAGAAGTTATTAAAGGCTTTGGTCTTGGCGATACACAAGCAGCAACCATTCTTGGTGATGCTAAAAAGGCTTTGGTTGGCAATGAATTTGAAAATGGCAACTATGGATATACCCAAAAGGGTAATCCAATAGATAAAATTGAAATGCTACCTGAGCAAGGTGGCAACATTAAATCAATGGCTATTGTTCAAGGTCAACAATACAAAGGCCAAATGATAGATCTAAAGCAACTTCGAGATGCTTTGCGTCAAACTAAAGCATACGGTGCTTTATATTCTAAAGGTGATGACTTTTTTACAAAGTACACAAATCTTGTATTTACTCCATTGACTTTGTTATCAACAGCATTTGGTTTACGCGTATCTGCTGGTGAAGCAATTCACCAAGTTATTCGTCGTGGATTAGGCAGTTACATTAGTAATGTTCTGGCAACTAGCCTTATGCGATGGGATGCTAAGTACAAAGCATTTCATCCAGAAGCAAAAACAGATGCTTTTAAAGATGCTGATATTGATGCAATTGCATCTACATTAACCCAGACAGATCTTGATGCACTTGATAAGCAAGAAAAAACTAACGTTGAAACACCTATTACAGAAACTGAAATTACCAAAGAATTGCACCAAAAAGAGCAAGATGCAAAGTCTGCTTGGCAAGGTATGAAGCAAGCAATTGGTAGTAAAGAATCTTGGAACGATGCTGTTAACAATGTTCGTGACGCACGTTACAGCGTAATGCCAGTAGGTTGGACAGCAAACAAGTTTCTTAAATCAAATCTTGTCCCATATTCTCTTCGTCAAAAAATTGAATATATGCATGAAATGCGTGACAGCATTGGATTTGCTGGCACACCATCTGCTGTAGCATCTGCTCACCAATCATCTGCTGATCTTTACACCAAAGAACAAATTGATATGTTTACCAAGTCACAGGGACATTCCAATATCCCTGGACAAGAGTTGGCTGGCTTAACAAAGACAGATCCACATCATATGGACTACTGGGCTAAAAATGTTAATATGGCAGCCGCTGATTTGGCTCAACGTGATATTGCACTTTCTTATTTAAGAAAGATGAATAACCCTACATTTAAGAATCTTTCAACTGATGAGCAATTTGCATCGCTCATTGATGAACAAGCAATGCGTATTAAAAATCCTAATATGTATAAAGATTTACGTAATAAAATGGATGGATATACAAAGGCTGTTCCTGAGTCATTTGCCAAAGCACAGGTTGACTATTTACAAGGCCTTGTTCATGGCGCAGATGGAACTGTACATACAGATCTAATTAACAAAATTGCCAAAGGCGAATCTGTTACTGGTCGTGAATTGCGCAAAAAAGATATTACTTCATCGCCTGTTGTAGTACTTGGCAAGAGAATACAGCCTACAATATCTGATGGTTTACGCCGTGCAGAAGAATTTGGTTTTAGAAACTTTGTTAATCCAGTTATGGATCATATTTCTCGCCAGCCAATCTTTGCTGATTTTTACGTTCGTCGTCGTATTACCAATCAACCTTTGGTTGATATGGGCCTACTTAGCCCAGATCAAGCAGTACATAAGTCAGCGCTTGAAGCATCACGTGAGATGATACCTGCAATTCACAGTCCTGCTATTCGTAGCCAGTTTGCTGTATTGCACCGTAACCTACTCCCATTCTTCTTTGCACAGGAACAGGCAATGCGTCGTACTGGTCGTTTGATCATGTCAAACCCACAGGCGTTTCGTGACTTTCAAATTATCAATCAAGGTTTGAACAACCCTGGTTTTGTACACACCGATGCAAATGGACAAAAGTACATTGTTTATCCAATGGTCGGTGAATTTGGTAATGCACTTGTGCGTGGCTTAAACGCTTTAGGTATGAAGCAATTTACAGGTTTACCTGAATCAATTTCAGGTACAACCAACTCGTTGCTTACTGTATTACCAGAAGTTAAAGTTCCTTCTGTTGGTCCATTTGTCAACATGGGTCTTGGTCAACTAACCAAGATGTTCCCATGGATGGATAAGTTAACAAACGTTGCAACAGGTGGCTATCCTACCACTGGCTTGCTACAGTCAATTATTCCTAACTCATCTATGCGTGACCTATGGAACGCGATGACAATGGATGAGCGTCAGTCTGCTGTTTACAATTCCAAAATGTCAGCGATCATGGCTGCGTATTATCATGGCAATTTGCCTGATAACTATGCAACTTTGCCACCTGAACAACAGCAGTTGTACTTAGATAAAATTGAGCATAACGCTCAATCCAATCTTATTATCAAGGGCATACTTTCATTCTTCTTGCCATTGTCACCATCTGTAAGTAATGATTATGTAGATAAGAATCTACAATCTTTACGTTCAGAGTATCTTGATTTGCTTAAAACAAAAGATCCTAGCACTGGCAAAACTTACACTGCAGCATCTGCACTAAATAAGTTCCTTGCAGACAACGGACAGCGTGCAATATCTTACACAGTATCGCACACTACATCAGGAAGTAATGCATACGTTCCTTTGTCAGATCAGGCATTGGCATTTATTAACAATAACAAGAATTTGATAAATGATCCAAATTACTCAATTGCTGCACCGTATCTTATTCCACAAACAGCAAGTACACCAGATGCTTTGAGCATCGAAAAGAAACTACTTGCAAACCATTTCCGTTCTGTGCAGACAACCCAAGGGTTTATGTCATCTTTGTACATTCAAAAGGGATGGCAAGACGTTGGCCCAAGTTATGCAGATTATCAAGCAATGCTTCAGCAGGCTCGACAATCTGGCAACAAAAATGCCATGTATCAAATTGGTCAAGCATGGAAACAATATATTGCAGATTATGGTTTGAGTAACCCTATCTGGTATTCGGACTATAACGATCCAAAGCGTTTGGAAAATGCGCAAAATGCTGTCAGCCAATTGCAGGTAATGAATAGCAAAAACTTAATTCCTAACACTGTTGAAGGCAACGGCATTAAAGAATTGCTTGCAAGTTATGCTGATTATCATCAGCAACTTCAGGTAAACACATTGCCTGGTGGTAAGCACAGTCCAGGATATTCCATGGTGCAAGATGCATGGTACACATACCTTGATAACTTATCAGCACAAAATCCACGTTTACAAAGTGTTATCACAGGCGTATTTAGAAGGGCAAAATAATGGCTAGTTCATCAGCACCAGCAACGCCGCCTGCTGGCTCAGGCGCTACAGGTAAATCTTCATTTGCGCAAAATTATGCAGGGGCTGTTAGCGGTATGGGTACTGCTAATATTTTTCAATACCAACCTAAAACAACTAATACATCGTACCTTACTCAAACTTCACCACAGGATATTACCAGTGCAGTCAATGGAGTAATGCAGCAGTTGCTTGGTCGCAATGCTACAGCAAATGAAATTGCTCAATACGGTGCTGAACTACTTGCAGCCGAGCAAGCAAACCAAGGTCATTATAGCCAGACATTGTCTTACTCATCTTCAACGGGTAAGCCACTTACTGCTGTTGGACAGCAGTTAACCAGCGGTGTTGATCCTACTGCTTTTCTTACCAGCATTATTCAAGGAACAGCAGAAGCACGACATTACTACGCAGTAAATAATTATATGTCAGGTTTGCAAGAACTAACTAATCAATTCCAAGGACCTTTATAATGGCTACCACTAAATTAACATATAATGATATTGCCCTACGCCTTAATCGTCTTGAAGAAGAGATTAACAATTACAATGCACCATTGGATGTTTCTGGCCAAGAAAATGATGCTAAGTTGCAAGAGATGCTTTTACAAAAGCATCTTCTTGAAAACCAATTAAAAAAGGCTGTACCTGCTACAAAGTACACACCTGAGCAAGTTGCTGGAGCAGTCAATAGCATTGCTGGCCTTAAAGATAAAATTGTAACATTGCAGAAAAAAGGTGTGTCAAATTCTGACCCACGTATTGCACAACTTACTGAAAAGTTAAAGCAAGCGCAGCAGATGTACAAGGATTATACAAATGATCCTAACCGTCCAGATCGTGTTAAGAAGCAAACCGATGCATATATTGCAGAGCAAAATGCTCAGTTAAAAACAAAGACTGCTGCTAATGAAGAGACTGCTAAAGAGCAGGCTCAACTATCCGAGTTGGAAAAGCAGCGTGATAATGCTGCTGCACTTGGCGAAGATACATCAAAGTTAGATTTACAAATTGCTGCTTTGCAAAAGCAAACAAGCACATCAACTGCTGGTACAGTTGCTGGCCCAAAGGCAACAGTTAAGACTGGCGCAGATGCAATTATTGCACAGGCTCAGGCTGCAGCAGCAAAAACATCTACCACAACAAGTACAACTACCACAGGTGACAATACAACTGCTGGCAGCACTGGTGGACAGACAACAACTAAGAGCAAAACACCATCTGCTCCATTAGATAAAAATGCTCAGTTGCAAACATTAGCGCAGCAATATGGTGCTATTGGTGCAATGGCCATGTCGCCAGAAAATTCATGGATCGGTCAGATTCTTACCGAGGCAGCAAATGCCAAGGGTGGCGCATGGACTAAACAAAAGTTTATTGACACTGTACAAAAAGATCCTCGCTGGGCTGCTATGGGTCAAGCCATGCAAAAAGCGCAGGAAGATTTTTATGGCAGTGGCGGTGCTGCATGGTACACATCATACGACCGTTTGTGGAACATGATGTACAACAATGCAATTCAACAAGGTCTTGATCCATCAGCGCTTGGTCCTGAACTTAAAGCAACAGATACTGCAGGAATTTCCGCAGCGTTTAAAGATCCTAACAACCCTGTTACTGCATATCTTAATATGCACTACTCAGATCCAAGTGCATTGAATGACTCAGTGGCTTTAGGCCACTACGTAGCAACGCATGCAAAAATTGCTTACAACCCTGCTAGCGGTACACCACAAGGTGATATTGCAAATAATAGTCTTCAATTGCGTACACTTGCAAATGACTGGGGAATGTCTGGTTTGTACACAGATGCACAGTTGCAAGATTATGCTCAAAAAATGGAACAAGGTTTACAGGGTTATGATCTAAATAGTTTTACAGCAGCAAATAAAGCACATGCTATTAACATGTACAAACCATTTGCAGATACATTGCAAAGCGGTAGCCAGACACTTGCACAATTGGCTCAACCATATATCAGTACATTAAGTGGCTTGCTTGAAATTGATCCAAGCAATGTTGATCTTGGAGCAACGTCAGGATATGGAAACATTATTTCAAAAGCGATGATGGGTGATGGAACAAAAGCAGTTGATCCACTGACATTTGCCAATACTGTTCGCAGCCTTCCTGAATGGCTTAATACTCAGAATGCTCAGAAGAGCCTACTTAGTGCAGGCGATCAACTTATTGCAAAGATGGGACTTGGCTAATGGCAACAGAGTTAATGGACTACAATGGCGGTGGCGCTAGTGCGCCAGTTTATAGCCCTGTAAGTAATGAGTCTACTAGCACCACAGGTTCAACAACTGCACCTGCACCAGGCTATGGCGCAACCATAGACCCAATGACAATAGATTCATACACATCTGCACCAACTGCTAACCAGTTGAACATGTCAACAACAATGGCTGCTGCACCTGCAGCAACAAGCACTACAACAACATCATCAGCCGATCCTGCAATTCAAGCATTGATAGATGCAATGAATGCGCAGAATACTGCAGCCAAGGCTGCTGCAGATCAGGCTAAGGCAGATGCTGCAAAGCAACTAAGTGCCGTTCTTTCAGGTTATGGTTTGTCTGCTGATATTGGTGCAGGTATTACAGCACTTATTCAAAACGGTATTGACGCAGTAACCATTACTACAATGCTTGATTCTTTTGATCCAGCAACTGCAATCAATGGACTTGGTTTAACAGGTACACAGTTAAGTGCAGCGCAAGGTTTGGTTAAGGCATGGCAGACACGATTCAGTGGCAACCAAGCACGTATTGCCGCTGGACTAAATCCTCTTGATCCTGCAACGTACATTGCCAATGAGCAATCTTATAAGCAGGTAATGACAATGGCTGGCATACCAACCAGCAGCCCATTGATGCAAACATCGTATCTTGGCAACTTGATTGCAACAGATGTTTCACCTGCTGAAGTAAATATGCGCGTGCAGGCGGCGACTACTGCAGTTCAAAACGAAGATCCACAGGTGCTTGCACAATTGCAATCACAATATGGCTTATCAATGTCAACAATTATTTCGCACTTACTTGATCCTAAAACTTCTGCGCCAGTTGTACAGCAAGAAGTTAGCGCTGCACAGATTGGTGCTGAAGCATCACGTGTAGGTGCAAACATTGCCTTTGGCGGTCCTAATGCGTTAGCAGGTCAAACAGGTTTGACTGCAATGCAATTGGCTGGACAAGGCGTTACACAGTCACAGGCACAGGCTGGTTTTCAAGCAATAGCAAATCAGCAACCATCAATGCAGGCTATCGCTTCTCGCTACGGCGGATCATTAGCACCTAACCAAATTGGTGCTGGATTAGAAGCAGCAACCTTTGGAACGACTGTTAATGGTGTGACACAAGCACAGGCACAAGCACAATTAGAGCGTCTAAAGACGCAAGAAGTTGGTGCGTTTAGTGGTTCGGCTGGTGCTGCTACAGGCAGCCTCGGCTTGAAGGACATTAGCGGCCTAAGTTAAAACGAGTATCCAGCAGGTAAGACCAGCATCCTGTCTGCGTATTAAGACTGGTAGTAAGAGCCAATCATACATTCCCCTGTGAATGATTGAGGCTTACGCAACTGACAACAAAGAAAGGGCGTGCCTACAATGGCAAACCAATATGAAGATGACGAAGACGATTTAGACTTTAACGAAGTGCAAGACCCAAATGGTCCTGCAAATCTCCGCAAGGCTCTAAAGCGTGCAGAACGTGAAAAGAAAGAACTGGCTGAACAGTTAGCGCAAATTCAATCAGATCTTCGCTCACGCTCCGTCAAAGAGACATTGGCAAATAAAGGTGTACCTGACAAGGTAGCAAAATTTATTCCTACCGATGTTACTACACCAGAGCAGGTTGATGCTTGGCTATCAGAGAATGCTGATGTATTTGGCTTTTCTAAGAGCGAAGCAGAAGTTGCTCAAACTGAGGAACAAACAGAAAACCAGCGAGCATACCAACGCATTAGTGCGTCAACTCAGAATGCAGCAAGTCCAAACCGAGATGCAGATCTTGCGCAGAAACTTGCAGGAGCAAAAACACTTGAAGAGTTAAATGCAATCACTGGCAATCCAGTAGCACGTTTCCGCAGTTAATCCCACAAACCCATTAAGCACAATCCTTATAGAAAGAAGGTGACACAATGAGTAACGCATATACAGATTCATCATCTGGTTCGTTAGGTACTTCTTTAGTACAAACAGCCTATGACCGTTATGTAGAGTTTGCTCTTCGTGCTGTACCACTCATCCGTGACGTTGCAGACAAGCGTCCAGTACAGCAAGCAATGCCAGGTTCTTCAGTAGTCTTCCAGATTTACACAGACCTTGCAGCAGTAACATCCCCACTTTCAGAAGATGTTGATCCAGATGCAGTAGCCCTTGGCAATACTACAACTGTTACAGCAACATTGAATGAATATGGAAACGCTTCACTTGCAACACGTAAGTTGGAGTTGTTCAGCCTTTCAGACGTTGATCCAGCAATTGCTGACATTATCGCGTTTAACATGGCAGATTCACTTGATACAACTGTCCTTAACACACTCGTCGGTGGCCCAAATGCTATCGCTGAAGTTAACGGTTCACTCGTATCAACCTACGCTGGTACATACACCAACGGAACAACAAACAAGTCTATCCTCGGAACAGACACAATCAAGTCCCGTGACATTCGTACAGCAGTTGCAAAACTCCGTGCGAACAAGGCAGTTCCTCGCCAAGGCGAGTACTACTGGACTGGTATTCACCCAGAAGTTTCATTCGACCTTCGTTCAGAGACAGGCTCTGGCGGATGGCGTGATGACCATAAGTATTCAGAGACAGGTGCTTCTGAATTTTGGCCAGGCACCATCGGAACTTACGAAGGTGCAATGTTCGTCGAGTCACCACGTTTGTTCAACACAACAGACGGTACAGGTTCAACAGGTGCTACAGGTACATTCGGTACATCTTCTTATGTCAATGGTACAGGCGGCGTTCGTGTATTCCGTACACTCGTTGCTGGTAAGCAAGCATTGGCTGAAGCAGTTGCTGAAGAGCCACACGTTATCTTCGGACCTATCGTTGATAAGTTGATGCGTTTCCGTCCAATTGGATGGTACGGCGTACTTGGATGGTCACGTTACCGTGACGCTTCACTCGTACGTATCGAGTCAACATCATCAATCCACAACTCATAATTTGAGTTAATCGTAGGGGGTGGGCAACTGCCCCCTACACCTAACAAGGAGAAACATGGCATACGTATTTACACCACCTACAGTAGAAGAAGCACCAGCAGGTTTTAGTCGCTTATTCTGGCGTTATCGTATTGCCCGTGGCGACACAATCCTTGTGTATGGAACATCAATTGTACGTGAGCGTACACCTGGTGTAGATGAAACACAGGCAGCGGACTACTGCTATTTGGGCGGACATAAATATGTCCTATCCCAGAATGAATTAACAATCCTTACTAACGGTGGATATGGTGCGTATATCACTACCGTTTCAGATAGCCAAGTATAAGGGGACTAAATGCAACCAGGACGATATAACATTACCGTTGTCAACGGTACGACATTTACACTTGCCCCCATTTGGCAAATTGATAATTTGCCTGTTAATCTAACAGGCTATAGCGCAGATCTACAAGTGCGCGACATTAGCAACAACCTTATTGTTGAAATGTCAACATCCAATGGCTATGCAACGATTAGTGCAGCATTAGGACAAACTACTTTTAGCCTTACAGCAACACAGACCAGCGCAGCAAACCTGCCTGCTGGCAATTATAATTATGCAGTGAATCTTACTGATTCATCTGGCAACGTTTATCAAATCCTTCAAGGTGCATTTACTGTCGTAGCAAGCGTGGTGCAATAATGTCAGTAAGTAACATTAACTCTATATCTGTTGTCCTTATCCCTGAGACAACAAATGTGTACAATGTAGGCAGTACACAAAACCGTATTGTTGAACTTGGACCTATCGGTCCACAAGGCGTACAAGGAGCATCAGGTGCAGCAGGAGCGACAGGACCAACAGGACCAAGCATTACAGGAAGCACTGGAGCGACTGGCAACACTGGGTCAACTGGGCCTACTGGAAGCACAGGAAACACAGGTCCAAGCATTACTGGATCAACGGGTAATACAGGACCGACTGGGCCTACTGGACCGACAGGATCATTGGGAGTAACTGGACCAACAGGTGCAGGTAATACAGGCGCTACGGGCGTTACAGGTCCTACAGGACCTACTGGCAACACAGGCAATACAGGTGCGACAGGAACAGGACAGACTGGCGCAACAGGTAATACGGGTAACACAGGTAACACAGGCAGCATAGGTAACACTGGCTCAACTGGTACTACGGGCGCAACAGGTGCGATAGGAAACACAGGCGCAACTGGCGGCACTGGTGCAATTGGTAATACTGGTAGTACAGGCTCGACTGGTACTACAGGTGCAACAGGTGCAGTAGGTAACACAGGCGCAACTGGTGGCACTGGTGCAATTGGTAATACTGGTAGTACTGGCTCAACTGGTGCCACAGGCTCTACAGGAGCAACAGGTAGCACAGGTGCTACTGGTGCTGGTGGAACTATTGCCTATTATGGAAATTTTTACGATACAACAACTCAAACAAATGCTGGCGCTACAAGCGCTAACCTTATTACAATTAACACCACTGCTAATGCAAATGGTGTAAGTATCGTATCTGGCAGTCAACTTACCTTTGCCAATGCTGGTACTTATATCATGAACTTGCTTGGTCAATTTATTACCACAGGTGGCGGTAGCAATTATCAAGTTAATGTTTGGTACGCCCTTAATGGCACGGCAGTAACTGAGTCAACATCTGTTTTTACAACTGCTGGTGTAAACAATCAAGTACTAGCAAACATTGAGGAACTTCTTACAGTTAATGCTGGAGATTATATTCAGTTTTATTGGTCTTCACAAAATACTTATATGGAGTTACTTTCTGCAACATCTGGCACGTCACCTACTCGTCCTGCTTCAGCAAGTGTTAATTTACATGTTGAGCAAATTACGTATACACAGGCTGGACCTACAGGTCCTACTGGTGCGGCTGGTGCTGGTGTAAGTATTAAAGGAACTGTTGCAACAGTTGGTGCTTTGCCATCAACAGGTAACACTGTTGGTGATGCGTACATTGTTTCAGCCAATGGCCATCTATATGTATGGTCAGGTTCTACATGGGTAGATGCTGGTCCTATTGTTGGTCCTACTGGCCCAACAGGAGCAACTGGTTCTTCTGTTACTGGTGCCACAGGTAGCACTGGCAACACGGGTAACACGGGAAATACTGGACCATCTATCACTGGTAGCACAGGTCCTACAGGACCTACTGGCCCAACTGGCTCAAACGGTAACACTGGTACCACAGGCAATACAGGTTTAACAGGCAATACGGGAAATACAGGTAATACTGGAACTAACGGCACAACTGGTCCTACTGGACCTACTGGTTCTAATGGCGCTAATGGCAATACAGGAAATACTGGCGCAACTGGAAATACAGGTAACACTGGACCAACAGGAACTGCTGGTACCAATGGAACTAACGGCTCGACAGGAACAACTGGACCAACAGGTCCGACTGGCTCTGCAGGTTCAAATGGTGCCGTTGGTAATACAGGAGCAACGGGTAATACTGG
>Ga0007862_1000571_pt1 | contig 11326 bp, 9 predicted proteins | sample CryBogCBH20Aug07_FD_71206 | JGI IMG/M metagenome (GOLD analysis project Ga0007862, IMG submission 71206) | Freshwater microbial communities from Crystal Bog, Wisconsin, USA - CBH20Aug07 | ecosystem: Environmental > Aquatic > Freshwater > Lake | place: Crystal Bog, Wisconsin, USA | collected... | reverse complement strand
CTGACCTGGCTCTGCATGAGGTTGCTGCCCCAGCTGTTGTTGAAAATCTTTGCGCCGTTGTTGATGGCAAAGTTAATGCCGTTGGCCAGCTGCTGATCCGTCCAAGTGCCCTGCCCTGCGCTGTTCATCACCTGCACTGGCAGCAGCTTGGCGCTGCTGGCCACGCCATACATGCTCATGTTGCTGCCCTGCGTCTGCATGTTGGCAGCGATGATGCTGCTGACGAACGTGCCGTGCCAGTTGGGGTCGCTGGTCACAGCGCCTCCCGTGTAGATGTTGTAGCTGGGTCCTGCGATGTTGCCGGTGAACTTGCCGCTGGCATTGGTGAAACCCGTGTCAAACACAGCAACAGTGGTGCCCTTGCCAGTTAGCCCTCGCGCCTGCGCAGTGCTGAGATTGATGGCAGGATAAGCCCAATCCACGTAATACTGTCCAATGGGCACGTAATAGCCCTGCGTGAACGTCTGGGCTGCGGCTGGAAAACTGACCGCGAGGGCCAAAGCTGTGATGATCTTGCGCATGGCGGCACTCCTGTTACCCTGTGATACTAGCACGATTTAGCTAGAATGCAAGCGAAATATTCTGCTAAATACCAGCATGAAACTGCAAGATCTCAAAGAATCCAAGGTACAGGACCAGCTGGAACTGGTGAAATTGCCCTATGCGATGGACGCGCTTGAGCCCATCATGGAGCGCAAGGTGGTTGAATTCCACTACAGCGTGCTCAGCAAGGGCTACGTTGATCGCTACAACAAGGGCGAGGGCGACCCAGATTTCAACAGGGCAGGTGCGCTGCTGCACAACCTCTGGTGGCCGCAGCTGCAGCCTCCCAAGGTCAACAATCGTCCCCGAGGCAAGGTAATGGATCTCATGGAACGAGTGCACGGTGGTTGGGACGACTTCAAGGAAGCATTCACCAAGACTGCGCTGGATTTCCAGGGCAGCGGATGGTGCTACATGGCTCGCAACGGCGACATCAAGACGCTGAAGAACCAAAGCTGGCGGTCAGACGTGCTCATGCCCGTTGACCTCTGGGAACACAGCTACACACCATTCACGCTGCGCAAGGACTACATGAAGACCATATGGCGCATCATAGACTGGGACGTGATCAATCAGCGGCTCTCTGGTACCAAGTAATCTCGTCCACTTATGGTCACTGGTATGGGTGCTTTGTGAGCTTCAAACCAGTCCCACCCCCGCTTCAGCTCTAACCAAAAGGCATGATTCTTGTCGTTCTTCATGCTGATCATGCGCCAATCGCTCATCCTGAAAGGATAGATCTGCAGCTGCACTGACGCTTGCCCTGCCTGCAGCGCATCGCGCACTGACGCGTAGATCTCTTCCATGGCTGCATCCGTCATGGCATAGCAGCCTGCGCTGCTGCAACCACCGTGTATCATCACGTCGCCGCCCGTGTAGTGCCAGTTGCGATCAAGCTCATTGGGATATCCTGTGTTGATGCTGAGATGCTCCTTGCTGAAGGGATTGAGGTTGCTCTTGGTCAGAGTGTAGAAGCCTTCTGGTGCTTGGCGATCAGCAAACCTGCGCTTGGGTCCCAGCTCGCCGCTGAATCTGCAGATTGGATAGGTCTTGGCCAGCACCCAGTTGCCATCCCTGTGCTGTCGCCACAGTTCCAGCTCATGGTCCTCTTTGATTATGCGCAGCAGCACAGGATCGCGGCGCTCGATGCCGGATGGCGTGGTGTTGGCGCTCTGTTCCACTGAACCGCGGCGGGGGTCGCCGCGGTTGAACCTCTGCTGCTCAGGCACAGATCCCATGGTGTTGCAAGCAGCCAACCACGTGGTTAACAGGACCACCCCTGCCTGCCGGGCGCTCATTGGTCCAAGATCGCTGACAGCAGGTCACGGGCACGCTGAGGATTCTTCAGCCGGCTCAGTGCCTTGTTTTCAATCTGTCGCACGCGCTCGCGAGTGACGTTGAAGCGATTGCCAATCTCTTCCAGCGTGTATTCTCGCATGGTACCGATGCCAAATCGCATGCGCAGCACTCGCTCTTCCCTGCTGCTTAGCCCTTCTAGCACGTCACCTATGACCTCGGTGATCTCAGCTTTGGCGATCTGCTCAAAGGCATTCTCGCTCTCTGTGTCCTCGATGAGGTTGCCCAGCTTGCCTTCTTCCTCGTCGCCCACTGGCGTTTCCAGGCTGATGGGATCTTTGGCAACTCGCAGCGTGCGGTTGATCTTGTCCACATCACAGTTCAGCATCTTGGCCAGCTCTTCCACGCTGGGTTCATGTCCCGTGACGAACACATGTTCCTTGGTGGCTTTCTGTATCTTCTTCAGCGTGTCCAATACGTGCGACGGGATGCGAATGGTGCGATTGCTTTCTGTGGCTGCTTTGATGATGGCCTGCCGGATCCACCACGTGGCATAAGTGCTGAAGCGATAGCCCAGCTGCCACTTGAACTTCTCTACTGCTTTCAGCAAGCCGATGTTGCCTTCCTGGATGAGATCCAGCAGCTGCCCACCGTTGTTGCTGTTTTGATTGTACTTCTTGGCCACTGAGATCACCAAGCGCAGGTTTGCCTTGGTCATGGCAGCGATGGCTTCGTCCTTGATCTTGGCTTGGTGCCGCAGCACTCTCACTGCCGTGCGCAGCTCTGCCACTGGCAATCCAGCTTGATCAGCCTGCTCCTGCATCATGCCTACCCAGTTGCCGATCTCGTTGGCTTTCAGCTTGAGCTTGTCCCAGCCCTTGCCCTGCATGCTCTGCAGCCAGCCCATGTGTTCATGTCCCACATAGCGTTCCAAGAACTGGTTGCGATCAACGCCTGCATCCAAGGCCAAGCGCATGAGCGCACCGTCTCCTTCCAGCAGCCGCTTGTTGATGTCCTGCAGCCGCTCCATGATCTGTCCAATGCTGGCAGGCAATAGGTTCAGCTCATTGAAAGCAGCGATCAGCTCGTCCTTGGCAGCTTTCTTGCTGACGTCGCCCAAGTAAGCAGCGCATAGCTCTCGCACCTGTGCCAGCTGCACCGTTAGCGATTCGCTGAGGTTACCGTCTTCGTCGCTTTCAAGATCAAACACTTCCTGCACAGGGCGCTGACCGTCCAAGATGTCGCTGATCCAAGCGTCAATGGTCTTGACCGTCATTGGCACAGCAAACAGCGTGTCCATGATGGTCTGCTTGCTGCTCTCGATGGTCTTGCTGATCTCGATCTCTTTAGCATGGTTCAACAAGGGCGTCTTGCCAACTTCCCTGAGATAGAGGCGCACGGGATCCTGTGATCCACCATCTGCTGCCGGCTTGGCCTTGACGTCCTTAGATGCTTTCGCTTTTACCATGTGTGATTCCCTCTGTGTTACTACTCTAACTCTACTATCAGTGATGCGATAGCCCTCAGCACGCGGTAGACTAGCATGCTGCGCTTGGCCTGTCAAGTGGAAAAAATGTTCAGCCGCCCCTGGGTCCAGCTTTGCGTATCACGTTCTTTGGTGCGTTATACTTGTTTTGCTTGGGCGAGTTCTTGAAATCGTTGCGTAAATTTTTTGGATCTGGCTTGTTTATCTTGGGTAATATGATAGTGGTCTTTGGTTTGTTACCATCCGTCATCTGCTGCTCCCGCCTTGGTACGCATTATTATATATGTGTGCAGATCGGCGCTTGCAAGCGGGCACTCCAAATAATTCTTGGTAGCAATATCAGCCGGCATACGTATATACTAGATCATGGCCGACAAGCAACGCATAGCCGAACTGGCACCACTGATGGACGCTGTGAGCCCAACATTCTGTTTGGCCAAGTGGCATCACACCACCATCTATCTGCACACGGGCGAGACCCACAGCTGCTATCATCCAAACCCGCATGCCATAGACGTCAAGAAGATAGGTTGGAATCCCGCAGCCCTGCACAACACTGATCACAAAAAGGCCGAGCGCCGCAGCATGCTCAGCGGTGCCAAACCACCCGGCTGTGACTACTGCTGGAAGATAGAAGCCATGGGTCCTGAATTCATCAGCGACCGCCACATACGCAACAGCACCATCTATCGTCCAGAACGCTTGGACGAGATCAAGCAGCGCGGTGCCAGCTACGACGTGGCTCCAGAATACATCGAGATCAGCTTTGGCAACGAGTGCAACTTCAAGTGTGGCTACTGCCATCCCAAGAGCAGCAGCAAGTTCTACAATGAGATCAGAGATCACGGTCCCTATCTCAAAGTCAAGAACCATCGCTGCGACATAGATTGGATGACCATCTACGAGGAAGATGCCAATCCATTCGTAGACGCTTGGTGGGAATGGTGGCCACAGATACGCGACACGGTCAACATCATGCGTGTGACAGGTGGGGAGCCGCTGCTGCACAAGAGCACTTGGAAGCTGCTGGACGACCTGCTTGAGAATCCCATGCCCAACTTGGAGCTCAACATCAACAGCAACCTGGGCGTGAAACCCATATTGGTAGAGCGCATGAGCCGCAGGGTGCGTGAGCTGATCGATCGCAAGTGCATCAAGAGCTTCAGCCTGTTCACCAGCATAGACACCTGGGGCCCCCAGGCAGAATACATACGCACAGGACTAGATCTTGCAATCTGGGAGCAGAACCTCGACACCTACATGACTTTGAGCGGGCAGATCGTCAGCTTCATGATCACCTTCAACGCTCTCAGCGTGCCACGCTTCCAGAGCCTGCTGGCCAAGCTGCTGGAATGGCGTGCTAGATATGCGCCCGCAGATGATCCCAAGCCAAAGATACGCAACGTGCGCTTTGACACGCCCTATCTCAGGGAACCTCTGCAGTATGACATCAACATATTGCCAAAGGCGGAATTCCTGCCCTACATGCACTCGGCGCTGGCGTTCATGGAAGCGCATGAGGATGATGAGGACAAGCAGGCCTTTGGCAGCTTGGAAGTGGACAAGTTCCGTCGCGTGGTCAAGTACATGGAGACCACGGCATACGCAGATGACAAGCTGTTAGAAGGGCGCAGAGATTTCCACGCATGGTTCACGGAGTATGATCGCCGGCGCAGCACTGACTTTAGATCAACCTTCCCAGAGCTGGTTGGCTTCTATGAAAGCTGCGGGCAGCTATGACGGAGAATGCCACCTTCTGCATGATGCCCTGGGTACACATGCACTTCTGGCCCAACGGCAACACCTATCCCTGCTGCGTCAGCGACAGCAGCATCGCACTGGGCAACACCAACGACAGCAGCATCATAGACATCTGGAACGGCGAACCCATGCGCGAGCTGCGCCAGAACATGTTGGTTGGGGTACCCAGCAAGGCCTGCCAGCGCTGCTATGATCTCGAAGCAGCGGGTGTGCAGACTCTGCGCCAGCAGAGCAACAGGGACTATGCGCATCACCGACCAGTGGTTGACAGCACGGCTGCGGATGGGTCAGTACCCGGCGTCAACATGGCATATCTTGACGTGAGGTTCAGCAACATCTGCAACCTGCGCTGCAGGACCTGCGGGCCAGAGCTCAGCAGCGGCTGGTACGATGACACCAAGGCACAGTGGCCCGGCTATGATCGTCCTCGCATAGTCAACATCAACCGCAAGGGGCAGTTCTGGAAGCAGCTGATGCCCTACTTGGATCAGACTGAAGAAGTGTACTTTGCTGGCGGTGAGAGCCTGCTGACTGACGAGCACTACAAGGTGCTGGACCATTGGATAGCCACCGGCCATACCAACGTGAGGATACGCTACACCACCAACTTCACCGTGCTGGACTACAAGAAGCGAGACCTCTTTGAGCTGTGGCGGCAGTTTCCCAACATACAGATAACTGCCAGCTTGGACGGCAGCGGGGCCCGCGGCGAGTATCTGCGCAAGAACATGGTGTGGGCTGACGTGGTAGCCAACAGGCAGCGCATGCTGCGTGAACTGCCTCACATGACCTTCCACATCACGCCCACGGTGAGCCTGATGAACGTGCTGCACCTGCCAGACTTCCAAGCAGATTGGATCGAGCAGGGCCTGCTGGGCGTGGATGACATACGCATCAACCTGCTGAGCCGACCTGAACACAGCAGCGTGAGAGTGTTGCCACCGCGCATGAAGGCAGAGGTCCGCGATCGCATAGCAGCGCACATGGCCTGGCTCAGCGATCGTGGTGCCAAGGCAGAGACTATAGCACAGTGGCAGAGCGTGGTCACCTACATGGACAGCGCAGATGACAGCCACCTGCTGATCAACTTCCTGGAATATCATCGCCGGATCGACCAGCTGCGATCAGAATCGCTGTTTGACGTGTTTCCCGAGCTGGCACGCTTGGACAACCAGACATGGTGTGCGCTGCCTTGGACCAACATCAACACCACGCCACAGGGACAGGTGCGCCTGTGCTGCAACATCACCCACCCGCGCGAAGTGCTGGAGCAGGCAGGTAGGCCACTGGACTGGAGCAGCGATGACCTGGACAGTATCTGGAATGGAGAACACCTGCAGGCCGTGCGATCGCGCATGCTGCGCGGCGAGAAGGTCAACCACTGTGCTGTGTGCTACAAGCAGGAAGCTCTGGGCAACACCAGTCCTCGCATCAGCGCCAATCGTGACCACGGGCTTGACACAGAGTCGCTGAGCAAGATCGCACTCCTACCCACCAGCTTTGAGCTGCGCACCAGCACTCGCTGCAACCTGCGCTGTGCCAGCTGCTGGGCAGGCAGCAGCGATCGCATACAGGAGCAGCGGCGAGTCAGCTTGGAATGGGATCAGCTGCCACAGGGAGATCCGCAGCGGCTGGCCATGCCCGCATGGCTGCGAGAAAGCTGGGCCAACGAACAGGCGTTGGTCAACAGCATAGGAGGCAGCGCATATGTCAGCAAGAGCACCAGCTTGGCCAACTTCACCCAGCTAGCGCAGGGACTGCAGAGGCTCTACATCACGGGTGGCGAGCCAACCATGGATGCCAACATCTATAAGTATCTTGACGCGCTGTTGGCAGCGGGCAACAGTTCCTGCCACGTGAGCTTTACCACCAACTGCACTCTCTGGAACACCAAGTTGATGAGCAGATTCACGCAATTCACCAACACTGAAGTACAGCTCAGCGTGGACGCACATGGCGCTGCCAACGAGTTCATACGCAAGGGAACCGTATGGAGCGACGTGGTGGCCAACGTGCATAGCTATCTCAGCGATTCGCGCATCAGCACCATCAAGTTCTACACGGTTATCAGCGCACTCAACTGCCTCAGCCTGGCGCCTCTGCTGGAATGGATCATCAGCACGGTTAACGCGCATGGACGGCGAGCCATATGGTTTCCAATCATACTGGACGGGCCCAGCCACCAACGGGTGATAGCTCTGCCTTTGCAGCTGCGATTGTCAGCGGCTGATCAGCTGGAACAGCAGTTTGGCAACGCCTCGGGTGATGACGGCTACTGTGATTATCAGCACGGGCTGCAGCATGCTCTAGCAGCACTGCGCGATACAGCAACCCTGAGCGCCGCAGATGGTCACGGTGACGGCCGTGCCAGGTTGAGAGAATGGCTGTTCTACGATTGGCATCTGCGGCGGCGCTATGACCATGACGGTGCCGATCAGCACTGGGATTTCGTGCTGCCCGAACTGGCGCGAGCATTGGACATGCTGCCGCAACCCACAGCGAGAACACACACATGACCACAACATCACGCACACTCACAGACATTACTTGGAGCGAAGAACCAGTGCTGTTCGTCACTTGGCAGACCAGCGACGTCTGCAACTTCCGCTGCAGCTATTGCAACGAAGGCAACTGGGGCGGCAAACAACCCAACACGGACATAGCACTTTATCAGGACAACATGGAACTGCTGCTCAAGCGCATGAAACCCCTGGGCTACAGCAAGATCAAGCTGTTTCTCAGCGGCGGTGAACCCACGCACTGGCAAGGGCTACTGCCCATGTTGCAATGGTTCCACGCGCAGGCCGGATGGCGCGTGACAGCAGCAGTCAACACCAACCTGTCACGTCCTACAGTGTGGTGGGAACGTTTCTGCCATAACTTCGATGACGTGGTCGCCAGCTATCATCCCGAATGGGTCAAGCATGACCTGTTCATGGAGAATGCTCTTTACCTCAGCACCAGGGTCAACTACTTGGCAGTGCGCATGATGATGAGCGAGGAACACTGGGACAGCCAAATGGCGCGAGCTGACGAGATATTCGCAGCTCTGCCCAACGTGGTCATGGAATACGTGCCCATACTGGGCGAGATGACCACCAACGCACTGCCCTACATCTACAGAGACCAGCGCAAGAGCGATTGGCTAGCCAAGAACAACCTCCGTACCAAGAACACTGAACCAAAACCGCGCAACAGGGTAGGCGGCACTCACACCATGGAGATATGGAGCGATGGTACTACCCAACCAGTGAACAGCAACAGGCTGGCAGCCGAACGACACAACTTCTTCTCAGGCTGGGACTGCGATGTGGGCAGCAGCATCAACATAGGCATCAACGGCAACATAACCTTGGCCAGCTGTGGTCAGAGCGGTGTTGTTGGCAACATCAACGTGCCGCTGGAGATCGACCAGCTGCCAACCAGCATGACATGCGCCAAGCACCACTGCCACTGTGGCACGGACATCTGCATACCCAAGAGGGCGCCGCGATGAGCCACACTCGCTGCGTGCTGCCATGGCAGAGCCTCAGCGTCGACAACATGGGGCGATCACGCATCTGCTGCAACAGCAACGCTCACTACACTGGCGAGCACACGGTAAAGATCCGAGACTGCACAACCGTGGCAGCGGCCATGGACACACCCTATCATCGCGAGGTGCGGGACAGCATGCTGCGCGGTGAACGTCATGCCAGCTGCAAGAAGTGCTGGGACATGGAAGACAGTGGCAGCCGCAGCTTTCGCCAGATCTGGAACCAGCTGTTGCCCCAGAGTGACACTGTTGCGCCTCGATATCTGGACATCACCTTGGGCAACAAGTGCAACCTCACCTGCAGGATGTGCAACGAGTGGAACAGCCACCTGTGGCAGATAGACAACAAGAGGCTTGGCCGCTACACTGACCATGGCATCAGCGACACCTTTTGGTTCGAGGATCCAACCAGCAGGCAGCTGCTGATGGAAGCAGTACCCAGCGCTACCAACATGAACTTCCTGGGCGGAGAACCTCTCATAGTGGAAGAGCAGATGGATCTACTACAGCGTTGCTTGGACCTAGGCATAGCTGAACGCATAGAGCTCAGCTACAACACCAACATGACCACTCTGCGACCTCGGCAGCTGAGCCTGTGGCAACGGTTCAAGAGGGTAAGCCTCTGCGTCAGCCTGGATGGAGTTGGTGCGCAGAACGACTACATACGCCAGAACAGCCGCTGGGCAGACATCACGCGAAACATAGCCATGATAGAAGCCAACTGCACCAACGTGCGCATGACCGTGCATGCTACCTTTGGCGTGCTCAATGCGCTGACTCTGCACGAGCTGGTTGCATGGAGCGATCAACAGAGCTGCTTTGAGGGGCGCTTGCCTTGGCTCAACGTGGTGTATTTCCCCGATAACCAAGATCCTCGCTGCTTGCCCAACAGCGCCAAGGCCGTGGTACAGCAGCGCCTGTCAGAGGTCATACAGGGACGCGAGAGCGATGACAGCTACAGCAGCTACACTGGTGCGCTTAATCACATGTGGCAGACAGCGCCTGATCCGAGGCACTGGCCTCACTTCTGGGAGCAGGCCGACGAGATAGATCGCCTCAAGCATACCAGCATACAAGACAACCTACCAGAACTGTGCAGCTACCGATCATGTCAGTGAACTGGGTATTTGATGATGCGCAAACGCTGCTGACCATGACAGCCTGTCCCCACACCATACATGGAGAACAGACACAGCTGCTGGCGGGACGATTTCCCATGGCTAATCTGTTCCACTACTTCAAGAACAACTGGTGGAACAGAGCTGACCATGACTGGCGTGCCTGGGGACTGAACGAGAGACCGCAGCGCTATGCCTACAATATAGGAACTTGGAACGATCCTGGTTACTGGACCGGCTGGCCTGGCAACGAACATGGTTATGAAAACTTCATGCTGTACGTGCCAGATATGGTGCTGAGCGATGCACGTGACGGTGGTGCACTGCTGGTCATAGACAATCTCAACGAGGGTTTCTATGATACCAAGCTATACCAGTTCCTGCATGAGACCTGTTACCAGTTTGACCTGCCACCAAATGCCATATGCCTCATGACCGGCAACGAGCTTGATGGTAGAGGTTATGACGAATGGTGTAACCAGCAGGGTATTCGCCAGCGCATGCACGTTATAGGCATGCCGCATCTCATGTACATGCAGCAGCTGAACCTGCGCAACAGCAACATGCCCAGCTGGGAAGATCACCTAGTTGCCAAGCAGCTTAGAGCGGACGTCTGCACGTTTAACTGCTTGAATCGCATGAACCGCAACCCGCGGGAGCTTTTCGTGATCAAGCTGATAGAGCGAGATCTCCATGTTGACAACATGGTCAGCCACAACCAGTTGGCTTACCATGCATGGATACATCACGGCGTGCCTCAGACCGTGATAGACAAGGCCTCCGCTGTGCTACCCTTGATAGTAGATGATGCCGACTTTGGCAACAACAAGGCCATGCACATCAACACTGACATATATCTGCGCAGCTGGGCTACCATGGTAAATGAAACGCATGCATTTGACGAATCACACAACCTGTTCATCAGCGAGAAGATATGGAAACCGGTATTTGCGCTGAGCCCTTTCATGGTCTGGGGTCATGCAGGCACGTTGGATCTCATGCACCGTTGGGGATATGAGACATGGCCGGATCTCTGGGACGAGAGCTATGATACCATGCCAGACATGCTGCGCATGGAAACCCTGTTAGACAACCTGCAGGCGCTAAGATTCGTTAGAGACAAGCGAGCATGGTGGTTGCAGGCCAAAGAACGCTGCTTGCACAACCAGCAGCATTTCATGAAGCAGGATTGGTTCAACAGTCCATATCATCAGCAGTTCATGGCTGCTTATAACGGACTAAACAGTTGATGCAGAGGATATATCTAGCGCAGATCAACAACAGCTTTGGTGGCCAAGCTTTCTTGCCATATTCGGTGGGCATGCTGTGGAGCTATGCAGCCAGCCAGGCCGACATCGCTGACAGCTATGAGCTGGGCGGCATGCTGTTCCTGCGCGAACCCTTGCCTGCAGCCATGGCACGCATCAGAGATCCCAGCGTGCTAGCGCTGAGCTGTTATCTGTGGAACTGGAACTACAACATGGCGCTGGCCAAGCTGGTCAAGCAGGCACATCCCGGCTGCGTCATAGTGTTGGGAGGACCAGAAGTACCCAGCACAGGGTTTGACAGCGAGACTGAGATTGCTGA
>Ga0007862_1000568_pt1 | contig 11366 bp, 8 predicted proteins | sample CryBogCBH20Aug07_FD_71206 | JGI IMG/M metagenome (GOLD analysis project Ga0007862, IMG submission 71206) | Freshwater microbial communities from Crystal Bog, Wisconsin, USA - CBH20Aug07 | ecosystem: Environmental > Aquatic > Freshwater > Lake | place: Crystal Bog, Wisconsin, USA | collected... | reverse complement strand
GAGGGTCAGGAAGGCAACGGCTCCAAAGATCCACGCGGCACGCCAATCTTCCCGGCGGAAGAGGTGCTGTCCGAAGAGGCGGGAACCAAGGGCGACGAGGAGCAGTCCCGTCAGCGTGAAGCTCGGATTCGGTTCCGTCACGCGGATCCATGCGGCGGCATTCCATCCCCCCACCGGCACGACCAGTAGGAGGAGTGTCGCAAGCAGGAGGGCGGCCACCCTCCTGCGGAGGCCGGGGTGGGGATTGCGCCCGATGAGCAGCAGCGAGAGGGCGGCCCACGGGGCGATCCCGGCATAGAACTCGTGAACGGGCAGGGGGCTCATGGGTTCGCGGGGCTGGCAAGCCGGTCGAGGAATCCCTCGTTGAAGCGGTCGAGGGTGATCCGCTTCCCGTCGGCGGTGAAGGCCTGGTCGATCCCCTCTCCCTCGCGCAGCAGGTACGGGTAGGAGAAGGAGGTGATCCCCTGGTCCGGGCGGGATCCGATCCTTCGCCACGAGATCCCCTCGTCGCCGCTGACGGCCCAGGAGAGATTTCTCCGGTCGATCGTCGAGTCGTTGTAAGCCAGCAAGATCCTCCCGTCGGAAAGCCGCAGGGCCGAGATGCCGGCATCGGGATTGGGCAGGGACGTGGGGATCGGCTTTGTCCAGGAGCGGCCGCCATCCTCCGTGCGGGCCAGATGGATCCGCCGCGCGGGCGTGTAGTCTCGCATGAGGGCAATCGCCCGCCGACCGTCGAGCGGCACGACCGATGGCTGGAACGAGGTGCAGCCTCCGGCGATGCGGCTCTTGCGCCAGGAGCCGTCCCTGCCCAGCCAGAGAAGCTCCGGAAATTTGCCCAGGAACTCCTGATAGACGGGCACGCACCAGCCGCCGTCGGCCAGGGGCAGGGGCCGGTTGCGGACGAGTTCCGCGAGGTTAAAGAAAGGGCTGAGGGTGAGCCGCTCCGCGCGGGACCAGGTGAGGCCGCCATCCTTCGAAACGCAGGAGTTCAACTGGCTGCCCGACCATTTCCCCATGGCGATCGTGACGAAGAGGAGCCGGAGGGAACCGTCGTGATCCGCGATCAGCAGGGCGTTGCCCAGGGCCTGAACGGGTCGGCCGAGATCCCGGGAGGCCTTCTCGCGGGTCATGATGACCGCCGGATCCGCATCCGGATTCCCGGAGAACCAGATCCTCACATCGGGCGCGCACTCGGAGGTGCCCCCGTACCAGACCGTGGCAAGGCCTCCAGGATACGCGGCGGGGGAGGCGACGTGGACCATCGGCTGGGAGCCGGCGGCCCCGGTGTTCAGGACGATGGTGGCGAAGGAGGGCGCCGCCGTTCCGGAGGGGCGATCCTGTTCCCCGGTGAGGAAGGCCCCCTTCTCCGGATGCATCCGCGCCGCCAGAAGCAGGCCCGACAGGAGGGCCGCCACCGCCAGGGTGAGGCGCGGGATCAGGGGCATGCCGCGATTCAGTGAGCGGATCCCCCGGCCTTCACAAAGTACCCCTCGCTGTGAAGGCGGGTCCGGCCGTGAAAGCTGTAGCCGGTCCCCATCTCCTCCGGGCTGATGAGGGAGAGGAACTTCCGGCCGGAGGAGGATTCGTACAGGTAGTAGTCCTGATTGAGCCGGGTCTGGAAGCTGATCTGGAATCCCTCGACGAAGCGGTTCCAACGCTGAAGCTCGACCAGTTCGTTGTATTCCCGCTCGAGGTCCCGGAGGCGGCTGACGATCTTGTTGGAGAGGCTGTGGTTGCGGGCATCCTCAAAGCGGAGGAGATCGGGCAACTCGATCTTCGGCCCGCCGATCTCCATGAGGAAGCTCTGCTCGTTGCGGCTCATCGGCCCCTGTTATCGCGACTCCGGGGCATGAAGACAAGCACCCCGCGGGATTGACGCGGGCCCCGGCTCCGCGCATCGCTAGGGGGATGAACCGCCGGATTCCCGCCCTCGTCGTCCTGATGCTCGCCTCGGCGGGCCCCCTGCGTGCCGCCGAAAGCCCCGCCGACACAGCCGTCAAGGCACCCGTCGAAGCCTTCGGTCAGGCGATGGAGGCTACCGGGGCGGTGCCCGGACCCGTGCGCGGAAGCGCCGAGGAACGGCAGGCCATCGGCCGATTCGAGCGGTTCCTGGGCCATCTGGATGAAAAAACGGCGGGCGAGGACACCGAGCGCGTCTACGCTCCCGACGCCTACCTGAACGACACCCTCAGGACGCTTCACGGCTCCCCGGCGATCCGGGAGTACTTCCTCCGGACAGCCAAGGGACTCGACTCGATGAGCGTGCGGTTCGACGACGTCGCGGTCTCGGGACACGACTACTACTTCCGCTGGACGATGGAGACCCGGATGAAGAACCTCGCCCCCGGCCGGACGGTCCGGACCATCGGCGTCACCCTGGTGCGCTTCGACGGCGAGGGACGCGTGATCCTGCATCAGGATTTCTGGGACTCGGCGCAGGGAGTCTGGGAGCATGTGCCTGTGATGGGATCCGTGATCCGCTGGATCCGGGAGCGGATCTGACCCGGATGGCGGGTTCCCCGTGGTCCGCCGGGTCCCCTGGGTCAGCCGCGTGCCCCCTGGATGGGGTCATTCCCCGGGACAATCCGACGACATCGTCACAAAAGCTCTCTTGACCCGTTCGGGCGGTTCCGTCGCATAGTTTGGGGATCATGCACCAGCCGCACCATTCCCATTTCATCAATCGCGGCCTGAGCTGGCTGGAGTTCAATCAGCGTGTCCTCGACCAGGCCCTCGACAAGGAGAATCCCCTGCTCGAGCGGCTCAAATTCCTCTGCATCGTCAGTTCCAACCTGGACGAATTCTTCGAGGTCCGCGTCGCCGGTCTCAAGCAGCAGGTCCAGCAGGGCTCGATCGCCCTCGCCCCGGACGGGATGTCGCCGAAGGCCGAACTCACCGCGATCCTCCGCAGGGTGCGCCGGCAGGTGGAGGACCAGTACCGCTGCTGGAACGAAGAGATCCATCCGGAGCTCGAGGCGCAGAACATCCGGTTCCACAACTATCCCGATCTGCCCGAGGCGGAGAGGGCGCACATCGAGAAGTTCTTCCATGACCGGGTCTTCCCCGTCCTGACGCCGCTCGCGATCGATCCCTCCCATCCCTTCCCCCAGCTCCTCAACAAGAGCCTCAACATCGTCGTCCATCTCGAGGGGGAGGGCATCAACACCGATCTGGCCGTCGTCCAGGTCCCGAGGATCCTGCCCCGCTACGTCCCCTTCAGCAACCAGACCGAGGAAGGGGGGAGCGATTTCGTCCTGCTCGGGAGCATCATCCGGCACCATGTCGGGGAGCTGTTCCACGGGGTGAAGGTGCTGGGGGCCCATCAGTTCCGCGTCACCCGCAACAGCAATCTCTATGTCGACGAGGAGGAGGCCGAGAACCTGCTCCACGCCATCGAGGAGGAACTCCGTCACGTCAATCGCGGGGCAGCCGTTCGTCTGGAGGTCCAGGAGGACTGTCCCGCCTCGATCGCCGACCGGCTGCTGGAGCTGTTCAACCTCGAGAAGGGGGATCTCTTCCGCCACGAAGGCCCCCTGAACCTCACCCGCCTGATGCCGCTGGCCCTCTCGATCGACAGGCCCGACCTGAGGGACAAGCGCTACACCCCGGCCACGGTCGTCTCCCTTAACGAGGAGGCCGACATCTTCTGGCACATCCGTCGGGGGGACATTCTCCTCCACCACCCCTACGACAGTTTCCAGACCGTGCTCGATTTCCTCGGTCAGGCCGCCGAGGACCCGAACGTCCTGGCGATCAAGCAGACCCTCTACCGCACCAGCTCCGACTCCCCGCTGGTCGCCTCGCTGATCCATGCCGCGGAGAACGGCAAGCAGGTGACGGTCGTCATCGAGCTGAAGGCCCGCTTCGACGAGGCCGCCAACATCAAGTGGGCCCGCCTGATGCGCGAGGCCGGGGTGAACGTCATCTACGGGGTGGCCGGCCTCAAGACGCATGCAAAGGCGATGCTCGTCGTCCGGCAGGAGGGCGAGGTGATCCGCCGCTACGCCCACCTCGGGACGGGGAACTATCATCCCTCCACCGCGCGACTCTACACCGATCTCGGGTTCCTCACCGCACGCGAGGAACTGACCTCCGACGTGGCGGCGATGTTCAACATCCTGACCGGGGTCTCCAAGTTCCCCGGGATGAACGAGCTGATGATGGCCCCGCACAATCTCCGGGAGGGGATGATCGAACTGATCGACCGGGAGATCGCCCACGCCGAGGCGGGACGCCCCGCGGGACTCTTCGTCAAGATGAACGCCCTCGTCGAGGAGAGCATGATCGAGGCGCTGTACAGGGCCTCGCGGGCGGGCGTGAAGATCCGCCTCCTCATCCGGGGCATCTGCTGCCTGCGTCCCGGCGTGCCGGGGGTCAGCGAGAACATCGAGGTCCGCAGCCTCGTCGGCCGCTTCCTGGAGCACAGCCGCATCATGCGCTTTGAGAACGGGGGCGAACCGGAGATCTATCTCGGCAGCGCCGACTGGATGCCCCGGAACCTTTTCCGCAGGGTCGAGACCGGGTTCCCGATCCGCAACCCGCGCGTCCGCGACCACATCCAGGAGATCATCGACTGGTTCTGGAAGGACAACGTGAAGTCCAAGGTCATGGACCAGGAGGGGCTCTACCATCCCCTGACCCTCTCCGGCGAGCGTTTCAACGCGCAGGAGGAGTTCGTCGCCGACTCCCAGCGCAGGCGCAAGGCCAAACCGAGCCTGATCCAGTAAGGGGGACGCCGGGGCGGCCTACGGTTTTCTCACCCAGGAGGTTCCGAGGGCTATCCCGAGCTGGTATTTTCGGGCGTGCTCCCGGATCAGGAAGGGAATGTCCATCCTCCGGTGAGGGCGGAAGGCGGGGGAGAGACGGCGGCCGAGTTCCTCCTCCGAGGAGGAATGCTCCGGCAGGCCGCCGATCCAGCGTTCCCTGGGGGTGAATTCCTCCAGCCAACTGAAGGGGGTGGTCAGAAGGAGTTGCCCCCCCGGTTTGACGAGCGAGGGGAGGCGATCCAGGAACGCCCCTGGATCGGGAAGCCTGCAGAGAAGGTTGGCCGCCAGCACCACGTCAAAGGGCCCGAACGCCTGCGGCAGGGCGGTCGCATCCTGAACGGCAAAGCGGACCCTGGAGCGGTCGATATCGACAGGCACACGGGCCGTGAAGGGGCGGCGGGTTTCCCCCTCGGTCAGCAAGAGGGTGTCATGGAGACCCGTCGCGGCAAGTCGTTCCGCGGCCTCGATGAAGGAACGCGAAAAATCCGAGGCGGTCACGCGGGGGCAGTGCCGGGCGAGTTCAAAGGCGGCCGCCCCGACCGAGCATCCCGCCTCGAAGGCCGCCGCATCCTCGGGAAGGAGGAGAGGATCGAGGAGTCCGCGGACACACCGGACGGGAAAGGGGAGGGCGGTGATCTCCGGGGGCAACGGCAGGGAGGGGTGCCTCAGGTCCTGCCCCTCCCCGAAGTGCAGGAGCAGGTACTCCCCGAGCATCCCGGGGGATTCATAACGGGTGGAAGCAGGCACGGCGGCACCGGGCGGCTTCAGGCTCATCAGGGGATTCAGGCGCCCGGTCCTGCGGGAGTAGTATCAGGCCCCGGAGTCTCCTCCCCGTGCACGGGAAGGGGAGAGAGGGTGACGATTCCATCCTCCTCATCGACGATCAGTCCCCCGAGATCCGTGGAGGCCTCCTCGCTTTCGGCTTCGGCAAGATCGATAGTCTCCTCCGACTCGTCGGAAGGAAGCCCATGGCCGCCCTTCGGCCCTGCCGGCGCTTTCTTCGGTTTCGGGGCGGGACGGGGGGCCGGCTTGGTGGCGGCCTGCAGATTTCCCATCGCGAAGTCGATGACGTGCCCCTGATGCAGGAGCCAGAGGAGATCGGCACCGAGGGCCTGCTCGCGTTTGCGCAACGTGGCCTCGTCCGGTTCCTCGGGACGACGGGAGCCTTTCGTCACCGGAGCCTCCGTCGGCGAAGCTGTCGAAACGGCGGCTTCCGGGGAAGGTTCCGGATGAACCCCGGCTCGGAGGTCCTCCGACCCCCCTTGGCCAGGGTGCTGCAGGGACTCAGGGGTGTTTTCCGCGATCGCTGTTTCCGCGGGCACCGTTTCCGAAGGGGAGGTTTCAACGGGAGGGACTGCCTCAGGAGTGGCTTCCACGTCGGGAGCCTGGGCGACCAAGCTTGCATCGGCAGGGATCCCCGCCTCGGCAACGGTCCCGGGGAGGGTGGCCGCGACGGTCGGGATCCCGGGCTCAACGGCTGGGGGAAGGGGTGTTGCCGGGGCGGACGGGGTCTCGACGGTTTCGGTCCTCAGGCGGATCAGGGCCGCCCACTGCTTGTCGCGCCGCTGGTTGGGATGGGCCTCGAGGTACTCGAGGATGCTCCGGAACGAGTCGCTGATCGGCGTGTTTTCACGATCCAGGAAGCGGGGACGGGCCAACGACACATGGATGATCTTGCGGTGGGACTTGAAGATCTGGAGGCCGAGGTTGGAGAGCTCCCTTCCAAGCGTCTGGGCCAGGGGAAGGGGGAAACGGTCCAGTTCCTGGAGCCGGGAGAGAAGCAGTTCCCTCAGCAGGGGCGAGGAGCCGTGGAGGGCGACCTTACCCTGGACAACGCATTCGCCGGAGGTCTCCTCGATCTGCCCGTCGGCATGATGCTGGAGGAAGTGGGGCAGGATCTCCGCCTCGGAAAGGCCCGAGGGTTCGCCGGATGAGGCCGGGGCCTCCTCCGTATCGGCAGGGGCCTCCGCGGGGGCATCCGCGGCGGATTCCGCGGCCGTTTCCCCGGAGGGAGCGGCGGATTCCGCAGCGGGGGCTTGCTCTCCGGACGGGGTTCCTTCGGCGGCGGGGGCCTCCGGGGATCCCTCGGCCTGCGGCGCGGTTTCCACGGTCTCGGGTTCGGGAGGGAGGTCGGAGGAGGGCGCCGGAGAGGAATGGCTTTCCGCCGGTTCAACGGCCGGTTCCGCATGTTCCCCGGGCACGAGGGGGATGTAGACGGTTTTCGTCGACTGCTCGGTCTTCCACTGCTCGATCAGCGCCTCGTCCCGGACCATGCGGATGCGGGATTTGAAGACATCGAAGGGGAGGTTGCGGAAACGGGCGGAATGAAGGGCGATGACCTTCGAGGTGTATTCGTGGTGATTGGGTGGGCCGATCACCACGCCGCTCATGCCGCACTGGGCGACGACGGCGAAGGCCCCCTTCGGGGGCTCCACGCTGACGGTGGCGCGGCGGAAGAAGGTGTCGCGATGGGCCGCGAGGATGTGGGCTGCGGCCTCCTTTCGGCTCTGCCAGAGCGAACCGTCGGCTTTCACGCGGTGAAGGGGGGGCGTCGTCCCGGGAGACAGGGGTTTCAGCCTCACGGAATAGCGGTCGGAGAGCTTGACAATCAGGCGCGCCAGTTCGAAGAGGGTATAGGCCTTGGCCCGGGAACGGATCTGCCGCGCGATGCCGTCGATGGCCGCATCCTCGGGAACCAGATCCAGGGACCAACCCTCCAGCGCCGGTTTGGGGGCCGGAGGCTCGGGTCTCCGATCACGATCTAGGTCGCGGTCGCGACCGGGCCCGCGGCCGCGCTCCCCCTGCCCCCTGCCGCCGGGTCCCCGGCGTTCGCCGCGGGGGGCACCGCCACCACCGGGTGAGCCCCCTTCCCTGCGTGCCGGACGTTCGGGACGGGGGCCGCGGTCCCTGTTTTCACGCGGGCCCGAGGAGTCTCGGCCTCCATGGCGACCCCGTGCCGGACGGTCCTCCCTCTCCCCCTCGAACGAGGCGTACTTCGAGGAGGCCTGCTCGGATTCCTGGGTCCACGCAGGACGGAAAAGCTGCGAGAGGTCGATCCCGAGGGAGGAGAGATCGGAGGGATTCTTGGGGTCGTCGCTCATGGGTCGGTCACGCTAGCATGGGAATGAGGGAGAAGGGAAAGCACGAATCGGCATGTGGCGGGATTGTGCATCGGAAGTGACGGGGACCTTTTTCATCAGACAGCGAGGAATCCCTCCAGCTCACGGCGGAGGCGGTCGGGAACCGTGGCGGTCAGCCGCGTGGCCGTTTCCCCGTATTCAGTTGAGTGGACCACTCCCTCGCGGTGGAGCCGCGCGACCAGATCGGCCCTGTGATGGGGGATCTCCAGCGTGACTTCGCCGCATTCCGCGGCGACGAGCGAGCCGAGTTCGGCCACGAGGGCCTCCAGTCCCTCGCCCGTGTGCACCGAGACGAAGAGGGCCTGGGGGAAGGCGTTGGACAGGGCCGCCTTGGCAAAGGGATCGTCGAGGCGGTCGATCTTGTTGAAGACGGTGATGGTCCTGCGCTCGTCGGCGCCGAGTTCGGCGAGCACCTTCATGGTGGTTCCGTGGAACTCGAGAACCCGGGGATGCGAGGCGTCCAGCACGTGGACGAGGAAATCGGCCAGGACCGCCTCCTCGAGGGTCGCGTTGAAGGACTCGACCAGCTGGTGGGGAAGCTTGCGGATGAATCCCACCGTGTCGGTGAGGAGCAGGGGCCTTCTGTTCGGCAGGTCGATCCTGCGGGTGGTCGTGTCGAGCGTGGCGAAGAGGGCGTCCTCGACGAGGACCTCAGCCCCGGTCAGCCGCCTCAGAAGCGAGGACTTGCCGGCGTTGGTGTAGCCGACGATGGCGGCGTTGGGGACGGGTGCCCGCTTCCTATCCTTGCGCTGGTTGGCGCGGTCGCGCCTGACCTCCTCGAGATCCCGGCGCAGGCGGTCCATCTGCCCGCGGATCTTCCGCTTGTCCTGCTCGAGCTGGCTCTCTCCCTCCCCCTTCGAACCGATGCCCCCCCCCTGCTTGCCGAGGTGGGCCCACGCGCGCGTGAGGCGCGGAAGGGAATAGGTCATCCGGGCAAGATCGACCTGGAGGCGGGCCTCCCTCGTGCGGGCCCGTGCGCCGAAAATGTCGAGGATGACCTCCTGTCGGTCGATCACCGTCACCTTGGAGAGACGTTCCCAGTTCCTCTGCTGGGCAGGGGTCAGCTCGTTGTCAAAGATGATGACGTCGCATTTAAGCTCGGAGGCCCGTTCGCAGATCTCCTCCGCCTTTCCCGACCCGAGAAGGAAGCGGGCCTGCGGCTCACGGTTGTAGACGAGCTGCTGCTCGATGACCGGGATGCCGAGGGTTCTGGTCAGTTCACCCAGTTCGTTGAGCAGGTCGCCGGCATCCTCGCGTTCCGTCTGGGCCGAGTAGGCCCCCACAAGCAGGGCTCTCTCGACGATCTTGTCGCGCGGGTTGATCTCGAACATGGCGTTTCGGTGACGGGCGAAGGGATGGACAGGTCACTCTAAGCCGGGATCCGCCGAAAGGCTTGGAGGAAATGACCGTTGCCCCTGAAAACGAAAAACGCCACCCCGTGAAGGGTGGCGTTTCCGTGAAGGAACCGGTTCCCGGATTACTTGGCCGGGACGGACGCGATCGTGTGAAGGATGCGGCTGGCGATCTTGTACGGGTCGCCCTGGGAATTCGGACGACGATCCTCCAGATAGCCCTTGTAGTCGTTGTTGACGAAGCTGTGCGGCACGCGGATGGAAGCACCGCGGTCGGCCACGCCGTAGCTGAATTTGTCGATCGACTGGGTCTCGTGGAGACCGGTCAGGCGGAAGTGGTTGTCGGGTCCGTAGACGGCGATGTGCTCGTCCTTGTGCTTGTCGAAGGCTGCCATGAGCTTCTCGAAGTACTTCTTGCCGCCCTTCTCGCGCATGAACTTGGTGGAGAAGTTGGTGTGCATTCCGGAGCCGTTCCAGTCCATGTCCTTGCCGAGCGGCTTGCAGTGGAACTCGACGTCCACGCCGTACTTCTCGCAGACGCGCATGAGGACGTAGCGGGCGAGCCAGACCTCGTCGGCGGCCTTCTTGGAGCCCTTGCCGAAGATCTGGAACTCCCACTGCCCCTTGGCCACCTCGGCGTTGATTCCCTCGTGGTTGATCCCCATCTCGAGGCAGATGTCGAGGTGCTCCTCGACGATGTCGCGGGCGATGTCACCAACGGCCGCGAAACCGACTCCGCAGTAGAACTTGCCCTGGGGCTCGTTGGGCCAGCCGCCCTTCGGGAAGCCGAGCGGCGCGCCGTCCTTGTAGAGGAAATACTCCTGCTCGAAGCCGAACCAGGTGTCGGGATCGTCCTTGATGGTGGCACGGGCATTGGTCGGATGGGGCTTGCCATCGGGGAGAAGGACCTCGCACATCACGAGATAGCCGTTCTCGCGGGTCGGATCAGGGTAGCTGGCGACGGGCTTAAGGAGGCAGTCGGAGCTGCGGCCCTCGGCCTGGCGGGTCGAGCTGCCGTCGAAGCCCCACATCGGGAGGTCCTTCAGCAGGGGAGCCTTGGCGAACTCCTTGATGGTCGTCTTGCTACGCAGGTTTGCAACGGGCTCGTAACCGTCGAGCCAGATGTATTCGAGTTTGTACTTGGCCATGATGTGGGGTGGTTGTGGTGTCCGACTGTCTGTTTTTGACCATTCTTTCCCGCGCGGACTTGGGGAAAGACGGCTTACGCCCCGACTCTAGGGAGGGGCGTGGGGGGATCAAGCAACTTTGGTGCCAGCCTGACGGAATCTTGACGGAGGATACCCGGGGAGTTTGGCGATTCATGCCGGAGGCCGTTCGTGGGAATGCGGCGCAAAGATTGCATCCTCGTGACTTTGAGACTTTGGTTGTCCACCCGATCCTTTTTCTGGCTTCTTCGCCGACAGTCTTCAGCCTGAAGACCTTCAGCCCATTCCCCATGCTCACCGTCAAGGACACCCAGCGCGCGACCGTTCAGGTCTGCTACGACGGCAGCGTGCGCAAGACCTTCCGCGGACCCAAGGCCGCCGAGCGCTTCGCCAACGAGGTCCGGGTCCTGCGACATCTTGAGGCAAAGGGGTGCGATTTCGTTCCGAGAATCCTGGAGGCGGATGCGGACAAACTCCTGCTCGTGACGACGAACTGCGGCCAACGGGTCGATCGGCTCGACCCCGAGCGCTGCAAGGAACTCTTCGCGGAGCTGGAGGGATACGGCGTCCGTCATGACGACGCGGAGATGAGGAACGTCACCTACCGCCAAAGCGACGGCCGTTTCTGTCTGATCGATTTCGAGTTCGCGACCCTGCTTGAGGAAAACTCCGGGACCACAACCCATCCTTTCCTTGCCGCACCATCATCACCAGCCTCCCTCTCCCTGGCTTGGTCGGGATTCTCGGAGAAGGGACCTGTCCGCCCAAACAACGAGGATGCTTTTCTGGGACTGGTCATCGACCCACGCGAGGTGCGGCATCTGGGACGGGACGGCGTCGCCGCCACGGGCGAAGGAGATCTCCTCTTCGCGGTGAGCGACGGGATGGGCGGAGCAAAGGCCGGGGAATTCGCCAGCAGGATCACCGTCGAGAAGATCACGC
>Ga0007862_1000561_pt1 | contig 11493 bp, 13 predicted proteins | sample CryBogCBH20Aug07_FD_71206 | JGI IMG/M metagenome (GOLD analysis project Ga0007862, IMG submission 71206) | Freshwater microbial communities from Crystal Bog, Wisconsin, USA - CBH20Aug07 | ecosystem: Environmental > Aquatic > Freshwater > Lake | place: Crystal Bog, Wisconsin, USA | collected... | reverse complement strand
TCACGCTGAGGTCCAAAACGTTGATCGGCTGCCAGAATTGGCCCTTCGAATGTACTACGTCCCATGATATGAGTCCTTATGCAAAAGAAACCTTGTTAATCGTTGCATCGTCTGCTGGGCCAGTGGCAACAAGGTTGAAATCCCAGATAACTGAAATATACACTATTTTTGGCTGGTGTCAAGGAGTTTATTAGATTTTTTGAGGTTTTCTTCTTGGGTGATTACTCTTAGGTTCCAAGGTACATGGAGACCGCAAACCACATCTGAACGCAAAGGTACTATGTGGTCAACTACATATTGCTCTCCAGTTGTCTGTGTCATCGTAATTGCAATTTGGTACAGCTGGCGTATTTCTGATTTTTGTTTGCGCGTTAACCAAGGTGGTGTAGCTTCTCGGTGTTTACGCCTACGTGCTTTGGTATCCGCACGAACTTGCGTTTTATTATTTTCTTTCCATGTATTACGGTACTCACGTAACTGATCTGCTGGGCGTGTGGAAGCGCGTGCAATGACTTGATCTCTATTTCTAAGATACCACTCATTTTTACGGTCTTTAACTTGTTCTTGTTTGTTGTACTGTTTAAAGTACTCCGCACGGGTTTCGTTTCCTTTAGTCCACTCTACTTTTAAGCAATCAACGCATGAACCTTTAGTTTTGCGTAAAGCTATATGCCCATGTTTACAGGGTTGCCCAGTGAAATAATACTTACTGTTGGTTTTCTTTGCTTCTTCTCTTGTTGTAGGGTATTCCATATTAACTCCTGTGACTTAGTTACAGGTAATCATACCATAAATAAAATAAAAGAAAAAGGGCCCCGAAGGGCCCTAGTTACGTCAAAAACTAATACTAAATTAGTAAGTTCCGTAGACTCCTAGTGGGTCTGACCAGCCAAATGAGTAACGCTCGCGCGCTTTGTACCTCACGTTGCCGGTATCGAAATCACCATCCATTGAGTTTTGCAGGGGTGTACGAACGAAGTGTTTAAGTCCGTTTGGTACGTCTGTTGTCAGGAACCATGCGTTTGTTGCTGTCAAGAAGTGGTTTACTGTGTAACCTTCAGGAACTACACCGTTGTTCTTAATAGCATTAATGTCGTTATTGTTTGTACCAATACGCAACTCTGTCTCTAAGAGGCGAGTAGCAACGAATTGTAATGCTGGTGGAACGATAAGTTTCTTAGGTTTAGCAGCGATCAAAAGACCACGCTCGTCTGTCCATGCAGCAATTTGAATAACGGCATTCTCTAAAGAAGTCTCATTCAAGTCGGCAGGAGTAGATGGGCTGTTGGAGTTTGTACCACCGTTAACAAGTGGGTGAGCTGAGCTGAACAAAGCAACACCGTCGCCGCCTGTGTAGGCATTATTGAAACCGTTGTTTAAAACAGCGGCTGCTTTAACTTGCTTGGTGTATGCCATAGCACGAGCCAAACCTTTGGTGTAACGAGCAGACAAGCTGTCGTACAAGTTATCTTCAATCGCTTCTTCAGTGATTGAGAAACCCAAAGCAATGGTTTCGTGGTTATAGCGAGTTGTCCAGGCTTCTTGCGCATTGTCATAAGCAATGGCAGCGCCCTCGTTCTTAACAGGAGCTGCGGAAAAACCAGAAAGTTTGGTCTCTTCTTCGAATGAACGCTCAGAAGTCTCTGTTTCGTAGATTTCTTTGTGTTCTTCGCCGTAGCGTGCATACTCCAATCCGAACAATGCGTTCAGTCCGGGGAGCAATTCTTTCAATAGTTGTGCGCGTGAAATAGCCATTTGTTAGCTCCTTTATTAAGCTGCTGTTGCGTTTAAGTAACCGTGGTAACCGAAGTTCCACTGTACTTGCACTTCAGGATAACCAACAAAGGACAAAGCTGTTCCTGCTGGGACGGTGATTGAAGCAGACAATGTTAAAGTTGTTGTGCTTACGTTGGTGACTGTAAGGAAGTTTGATGCCAAAGCTCCAGTAACACCAGGGATGATTAACTGCATGCCAGGGCTAATAGCCGTGTTAGAAGTTGTCATTGTCAGTGTTGAACTAGAAGAAGTAGCATTACCACTTGTAGCTGTAACAGTAACTGCTGAATCTGGAACTACGTTAACAACACGGAAAGGTGCTGTAGAAGTAACACGTGTGTTACCTTGTGTACCAGAAGTAATAACACCACCAGTCAAACCCATTGCTGAGTCACCAGTTGTAGTATTACCAGAAGCAGAACCACCATTAGAACCGTTAGTTACCAAGTACATGTTAGACCCAATGAAAGATGGGTTTACATAACCAATAGTAGCACCAGGTGTGTTAGATACAGAAGATGTACCTTGTGTAAGTACAGCGGCTTGGAACACAGCATAAGGATCATCAACAACGTAACCTTGCAGACTATTAGGTCCGTAGATAGTGTTAGTGATTGTGTTAGCTGCGTAAAACTGTGCGCGAACTGTTTGGCTCATTGAGTTGACGTATTGAGCGCCAACAAAAACACCGATAGTACCAGCAACAGGTGAAGACGCTGCGCCAAGAGTTGTAACAACTAATGAACCACCACTTGCTGTAACGACATCGCCGTCAAACATGTTGTAGCCATAGCCAGAAGCGATAGGAATGAGTCTGGTAGAACCAGAAAACACTCTACCACCAGCCAGCGATACGGGTTTTAGACCGTATGCTGCGGGAACGATAGGATATGCCATTTATAAATCTCCAAAAAATTTAAGTACCTTTACCAAAGGTCACGTTCGATCTGCGCTCTGCAAACAGAGGCATACGAGGATCACTTTGGCGCATAAAACTGTTATCTACGGATTCCATTTGGGCTTGATTTTGCTTAGCGTAATACTCATCACGTTGCTTTTCAAACTCAGTCGGAATACGACATAACAATAAACCACCTACCTCAATGTTGCCTTTAAAGCGACCTTCAGTAGATGCGTGCATCATTAACTCAGGATAATCAGACGCCTTGCAGGGCTCATATCCTTCACGCAGTTTAGAAGAAATGTTTCTCGCGTCAGCTTCGTTCAAAGTGCTTGTGCGAACATACCTGTGATTCCATCCTGGCCTAGGATTTGGTGTTGGCAAAAGGTCTGGAGGTCTCCAGCTCTCTTGACGTTGAAACGTCACCTCACGGCTATCTAGTTCACGATCTAAGCGGGATTGTTTGTTATCTGACATGATTAAGCACCTTTTCTAAGTAAAGCAACCTGTTTTGCGTATTGTTCTATGGGCACCCCTAGCTTGCGAGCTATGTCGGCTTCGGACTGCTTTAATTTAATACGGCCTGGCGGCGTGCTGCGAGAAGCGGGAGCTACTACAGACGCGGGTTTTGTAGCACGACGGGTAGGAGGTTCATACTCTTCTTCATCGGTAATTTGCTGGCTCTGTTCACTTTCAAAGTGTTCAGGAAATCTTTTTCTCATTGTTTTATCAATGAGCTGGAAATACTTTTCAGTACCCACGAAGTCTGTACCATACTCTCTTTGAAGCTTTTTGTCAAGCCCCACAGCAGATGCAGTCATTTCTTCGTCAACTCCGTACCAATCATTGTTGTCATCTACCCACTTTTGAGTACGTGGGTGTAGTCTTGGTTGTTCAAATTGTTGAACTTGGGCTGGTTGGAATTGTCGTTCCTCGACCTCCACAGGTTTCATATCAGAGACACGGCTTGCTCGAACTGTTGCTTCAGCAATAGCGGCTTGGGCTTCGGCTTGCGCCTGTGCATCCCCCGCCTCGTATGCCTTAGTAAACTTTTCTTTAGCTGCGGCTAACTGAACTTCTGCTGCATGTTTAGAAGTCTCAATATATGCTTTGGAACCTGTAGAAAGTTGTTGTTGAAGGCGTTTGTTTTCTTCGATAACTTGACGGGCATAGGCTTCAGCGGCTTGGCGTTCACGCTCAGCTTGTTCTTTAGCTCTACGTTCATCATGGTATCCACGAGTAAACTTTTTAATCCTAGCTTGTACTTTTTCGTCGTAACTAGCTAGTTCGTCTTCAGTTGGGTCTTCTGGTGGTTTAGCCATTGGCTTGCGGCCTCTGTCTTCCACGGGAGTATCATCTTCAATTTCAATTTCAAACTGTTCTTCAGCCTTAGCTGGTTGTTTGAACTCTTGTTCGTCGGGGAACTTAAACTCTTCAAATTGTGCCATGTTGTGTCCTTATGATGCTCGTGTAATGCCACGGGGGTCTTGAACCACTGCTTCGACTGAATCATCGTTGATAATTCTGAATTCTCTGCCGTGAATCTTCAACCTAGTACCCGAATTGGGTCTGCAAATAATAAAATCACCTTCAGCACAAGACGGTCCAGATGGGAACCTTTTCTCGTCTTTGTATGCGTCAGGGCCTAGTTTTACTACAAATAATACGGGGGTCAAAACCTCCTCAAAATGTAGTGTTTGTGATGCTTTAATAAGACCAGCTTCGCTTTCTTGGAATTGTTCCATTGCTTCTGGAACTACGCACAATAAGTGAAATGTCTTTGGTTCTGGCAACTGTTTAGCTTTATCTTCTTCCTTTTTGTTCAGGATGCCCGATAAGTCCACAGCGTTTACATCAAAATTCATCATCTTTCTCCAGTTTTTGCACGAGGTCGTCTACGATTTGATCTGCGAGTTCAAGACCCCGGATAATCCCACAGATATGCCGATACTCGGCGAAGTCAGCGCATCTTCCTCCAACTACAAAGTCAACCTGTTTTTGGCGTTCTAAGTGAAGGTGGTAAGAGAATGTTTGTTGTTCTTTCATTCAGTTTTCTCAGTTGGTTTGGCTACGTTTGCAGCGTCAGCTTGCTGTTGGGTTTGCTGGGCGGATTGTCTAAGTTGTGCATTTTTTGACTCGGTTTGCTTATCAACGTTGTGCTTTTGTATGCTCATTGCGTGTTTGTGTTTCTGCATATCTACGCCCAACTTCATACCTTCAAGTTGGTTTTGTGACATAAGTTTGGCGCGATTAAGGTCTGTTTCTTTACCTAATCTGTCTTTATTAGCTGCCGCTGTAGCGGCTACTTGCATAGCTGCAATTTCTTTTTGGGCCTCAATCCTTGCTTGTTCAATCTGAATTCTTGCCACTTTCTCTTGTGTATCAGACTGTTGTTTTTGAGCTTTAAGCTGAAGTTCTTGCTGTTTAATTTGCAGTTCCTGCTGTTGCATCTGAACAATTGGGTCTTGCTGTTGCTGCTGAGCTTGCTGCTGTGCGGCTTGTTGTTGGTTCTGTTGTGTAAGTTGCTGGGCTGCCTGGGCTGCCATAGCCGCAATCTGATCTGCCATCTGCGCATCAATCTTGGGATAGTTCTTTTCTCTATCTTTAGTTGGCAGTGTAGCGCCAAGTTTTTGCTCGATCTGTCTGCGGTACTCAAACCCTAAGTGTTCATTAACGTGCGCCATTATCGCGGCTTGTATCTGAGGTGCTTGTGGGTTGTTTTGTAACAACTGCTGCATGTGCGGGTCCTGCAACATAGCCATGTGCACAGTAATATGGGCCTGATGGTTCTGCTCCATGAACGCCTTAGCTGGCTTCATAGTTAACAAGTCTTGGTTCTCCTGCACTGGGTCTGTTGGAACCTCGTCGTCCTCGGTCGGCACAAGCTTAGCTGCGTTCTTCACACCCAACACTTCAATCATCTGACGGTGAAGCAGGGGTAAGTTATACAACTGTGGGGCTGACTGTGCAAGCTGAAGAACTGCCTGGTACTGAGTAATCTTCTGCGCCATCGTTGCAGCGTTCGGATCACTGACGGGAATGATATCAACCAAGTGGTAGTCAGCTTTCTTAGCTGATTTCTGCCCGTACTCAGGTACGTAGTCATAATTTTCTGGAGCGTTATCAGCAATGATGCTTTTGAGTAACTTAAACTCCTGCTTCATCGCGAAATGCAGTCGGCTTTGTACCGCTGTCATCACCTTTAACGTACGCTCTAATATAGCTAATGTGGTTCCAACTGGAGCCTGAGAGGACATATCTGATACTTTAATATCACCAGACGATGCAAATGCACGGCCTTCTTGGACAATATTTTGGAATAAAGTGAACAGAACTTGGCTTGGTTCTTTGTAAGGGAGTGGTAAAATGTTGTCACGGATACTTCCTGAGGGCACATCTACGTCCCTAAATTCTCCGGGGGAGATCGGTGTATCGTCACCCTTAACACGCAAGCCCCTAGCTTTAAGTCCACCAGGCAAATTACTTAGCGTACCTGCGTCTACCAACTGACGCATAATCATCGTCGCTGATTTGGCATACCCGCCAATCAAATGTATCAAGCCATAGCCATAGAATCCAAAACCAGGAATATACTGATAGTGAATAAAATGCTGACGCTTGATATGAAGTTTGTCGTTTTCTAACCAATTACGCCTGATAGATAAAATCTTTCTAGAACCTTTCTCGATAGTCACAATATATGGCAGTGCAATACCGGTAGGCTCACCTTTCTTGTTCGTATGCTCAAACCCATGCAGGTCTAAGTCAACGTGCATCTCAAGTATGCGGAACCTATCATCTGTTGACGCTATAACGCCTTGCTCTTCCGCTTTCTGTTTCTCAATATCATCCAGCTCATTGTTCGGCTCACCTAACTCAATGTCACTGTAAAACCCAGACTCCATGAGTTTCTTAACATCATTCTCAGTCTTTCTAGTTACATGTGTGATGCGCTCGGCATCTTCTAAACTTGACGCGCCGTATGGTACAACAATGTCTTCTGCTGGGCAGAACATGGCAACTTGACGCCCTTTAATATCGTCTTCATAAACTTTCTTAAATGCTGAACCAGCAAGGGGCAATGACCAAAGCATCTTCTCGTGCTCTAGTCTGTACTCAACCATCACCTCAGTCAACTCGTAGTTCATATCATCTTGAACTCTAAGCGCTGCTTCTTCGGTCTCTAAAGTTTCTTCACCAATCAATTTTGTTTTGACTGGCCCCATTGCTGGAAAAGTCTCCATCATGGCTTCGGATTGAAAGCGCACAACTGACTCAGTTAGCATCGGGTGAAATACTCCACATGCGCCTTGCCAAGGTTCAGTACGTTCTTCGTACTTCAAGCCCAGTAACTTTAACCCTTCTACATATGTCTGTATCCACTCACGGCGGTCCTGCATGTCCTTATCAAAATCTCCAATGAGGTCACCAGCTAAAGTGCTAAGTACACCTTCATCAATTTCATCTGCTAAGTTAGCGCCAAAATCTTCAGACTTATTTTCTTTACGAGTTAAGGCAAGCTCAACCCCGCCCATATTAATCTTCACACCTTCTGGGTCTTCGATCTCAATTTCTAAATCTGGTTGTTTTGCCATAACATCACTGATGCCTTGGGGTGCTTGATAGGGGCCTTTAACGATTGCCATTTTGTTTCCTTAAACTGTGTAAAACCGTTCGCTATTACGACGGCCTCTAAACCATTGAATATCTTCGGGTTCATCTATCGGAAGACGTAAGAACCCACCCTGTCTAAATCTCATTAACGCAAGCGTAGTCGCATCCACCAAGTCATCATGGTCCCCTGATGGAAACGCTGCAATCTCATCAACCAATTCTTCAGCCCACCGCGTGCGGGGAACCCAAACTTTTCCAGACGCTATTATGTCCGACACCGCGTTGAGCCTGGCAATCTTGTCTTGTCCTTTGGAGGGGGTGTAGTCTTGGACAGGTATTCCCATTGCCCGCAAATCGTAGATAAGCGGCGCTCCACTTGCTTTTTTTTCAATAAGAACTCCGTCGGGGTCAAACATTTTGTATTCATTTAATACATCTCGTTTTAGTTCAGGATACTCTACGCGTTTCTTATATGTGTTTAACAAAATAATATTTGGCTGATTGTAATCTTTATGGTAGTTAAAGATACCCCAAGTTGTACCCGCTGAGTAGTCAGCACGGTTATTTTTTTCAAAAGCAGTGTCCCAAGTTTGCAAAATGTAGTCACAATCGGGCGGAGAATCCTCTTCCCACCACTTCCACCAATCGCGTTTAACTATCGCTGACTCATTTCCAATAGGATTTTGCTGATACTGAGCTTGCCATTTACTATTGGGGATAGTCTTTTTTACTGCTTCTAGCTCTTCTTTTCGCCAAAATTCAGGCCAAAGTGGGTTTCCAGAGGGTAAAATAGCAGGAAATTCGATAACTTCCCAGTTGTCGGCACCCATTGCAGCGGCTTTAAGAACTTGTCCAGTTAAATCTCTGGCAGCCCAACGAGTCATTACAATCACAATCGCACCACCCGGTTGCAAACGCTGACGAGGTCCAGATGTATAGTATTCGTAGACTTTATCGTATATTTCGGGGTTCGAAGCAGCCATCGTCGCCTCTTGTTCGCTGTGTGGGTCGTCTATTATTAAGAGGTCAGCACCTTTACCGGTTACTGCGCCCCCGACCCCAATCGCGTAATAATCCCCTCCCTGACTAGTGTTCCAACGACCAGCAGCTTTTGAGTCTGCACGTAGGTTTAGTCCTGGAAAAATATCTTTGTAGTCCTCTGTGTCTACTAAATTACGTACTTTTCGACCAAAGCCGGTGGACAATTCGCTTGTATGAGCCACCTGAATAACCTTTTTATGGGGGAAGCGACCCAAAAACCAAGCAGGAAGAAGATAACTAGCGAACTCAGACTTAGTATGTCGAGGTGGCATGTTGATAATAAGGCGTTTACATGTTCCATTTGCTACCCTTTCAAACGCATCAGCCATTCTTTTGTGGTGGGCACCGCTAATAAAACTAGGCCAACACCGATTTACAAACTTAATAAACTTTTCCTGAGCTAATTCTTTTTCTTTTAGTTGTTCTAATTTAATTAAAGACGCCTCTAGCACCCGAAGATCAGATTCGGACATCTTGCCAGACGTTATGGCGGCTTCAATTTCCTTCAGGTTGAGCATCTTGTGTCGTTGTTTCTTCGTTTTGAGTACCTAACTGGGCATCAAGGTCGTCAAGTGGCGTAATATCAGTCACATCCGCATTGAGTAAACGCTTAACTCGTTCTCTAATTGACTTCTCTAAGGCTTCTGAAGTTGTATGTTTTATAGTTACTTCGCTTCGTTCTGTAAATAATCCAATGTCTGAGTGCTTACCGAGCAGCTCTAAAGCTTTAATTTCTATTCTTGTATCTCCGCAATCAGCTAAAGATACTAACTTATTAGTAATGAAATTACGTGCCTGATGTACATCGGCAAATGCTTGGAAGTCAAATTCCTTTATTAATACCTGGGCCGCTTTAGCTTGTGCAGATACGCTAATAGTCTTAGGCGCGTTTGGTTTTTCTGTACCGGTTATTAAATCTTTAGCTGCATCTAAGTCAGTATCTGTATAGTCAATACTTGCGCCGAGCTCTTCAAGTAAATCTACTGTATTAACGGCAATGGCTACGCCATCCTTATGGGTTTTAGGTTCCTCATCGGACAGATCAAAAGGTAACGGGTAATCAGCAGTAGGTTCTACGGATAGCATATGCACCATGAAGTTATGGGGTTGGTGCGTAATATAACATAAAGTTCTCAAAAAATATATACCCCCCGGGGGGTTAGCAAAAAATTTAGTGACGGGGGGGTTTTTTAAATTTGCTCGTCGTTTGAACACATCATAGTGTAAGAATTACTTACCTCCTTCTTCGCCCATTTAGGGGGTATGGGGGTCTATCTAGGGGTTTACCCTGAAAATAGTGTTATTTTTTTACTTTGTGGTTCAATTAGGTCAAATTGTGGTATATTAAACCTATCGGTTAAGTAATTAATCGATACGAAGTGAGTAGATAGTTAAATATTTAATTACTTCGTGGTTCAATTAGGTCAAATTGTGTTATATTAAACCCACGACGAGGTGATCGTACCGAGTCACACCGATAATAGTTAAGTAATGTTCGACACCGATGCCCGATTCAATAGCGGAAGGCAAAGGTAGTCACAAGGGCGGAGCTTTGCTTAGGTGTAAAGTTATCTTTAACAATCTGTAAAGCGAGGGATTAGCGAACCCTCGGCGATAGTGATAGCAATCGGCGCCTTAGTGCGACGACAAACTCGGCATATTAGAGTGTCACTCGTAAGAGTAAAAGAGACTGCGATAGCATCAGAGGGGTAAGAATCCCACGTGCTAAAGACTAGGGCGCAAATCCTAGCAGGTAACGTGCCACCTATGTACAAGGGTACGTGAAGCTAATCAACGGGTAGCTAAGAACAGAGAGGTAACCAATCCACCCGAACCCTTAGGGGTTACCCTAGTATCTATTGAATAGGTCAGTAGGTACTTAGTAACTCTTAATTCAAAGGATTAAACCATGTCAAATCAAATCACAATGACCCCAGTAGTAATCAACGCAGTCGGTACTACTAAAGTAGAGCGTCAATTTTCAGTAGTTCAGGTTGCGAGTACGAACGCACTCACAGCTTGTATAGATATGAAGGGCAAAGTCGGTGTAGCAATCCGTCAAGCTAGTGCTCAAGTCGGTATGTCTAAGGTACTTAACGATTGTGTAAATGGTAACTATCGTAGTCTAGCAGAGACAATTGCGCTCAAGTTAGGTGAGCCAGTCGTAATCTCAGGTCGTGCGACATTTGAAGCATTACCCGATATGTTCGAAGCTAAGATTATGGTAATCAAGCAGTCTAAGTCGGGTGGTATGTCAACCAGTAAAAAGACTGGAATTACTTCCGTAGGTGCTAAGCTAAAGTTACATTTAGAAATTAAATCTCTTGTGACTGATATTGTTACAGAAGTAAGCGCAATCCACGCTGAGCGCAAAGCTAATGCAACTGCAATTGCTGAGTAATGTAATGTTATGTTTAGCGTAGCAATGTTATGAGCATTGTTACGTTATATTTTTGTAAGTCCTTGATTTTAAAGGAATGTTATATGTTACAAAGTTACGTGACATATGAGCAAGTTTGCGAGAGTTTGTTAGGTTCGGAAGGTGCAAGTGTAATCAAAGTACAAATCCGTTTTGGAGCTATATATATATATATTTATATTACTATTTAACAAATAGAGCAAAACTTGCATTTTTTCCTTATAAATCAGGAACTTACAGCGTTACGTTTTTACCCCATTTTCTGTAACATGTTACGTTTTTTCCGTAACAATCCTTTGCCCATTCTATAACATAGGAGAATCACCATGAACGAGACACTTTACTACGCACTAAAAGAATATGTACTGCACGACGAACTAAACTTAGAACATGCCGACGTATTTGACCCCGAACTAGGCAGTGACTTTGAATTAGTCCGACTCTACGACGACCAAGGTTTTGTATACGACTACATTATGTAACATTGTGGTATAACTAAGGAGCGAACAATGACAACAAGAATACACCTATTACCCAAGGGCGAGAGCATTGCACCACTGCCCAAGCTGAGACCAACAGTGCAAAGATCATTAGACATGAACGTAATATCAGGTGCGTTCAGTTTCGTAGTGCCGACCCCGATACCCCAAGCACTACACAGTAAGAATAACTATCACAAAACAATGAACAATCAATTTAGGAATCACTGCTAATGAAGTATTTATATTGGACTATTGCGCTA
>Ga0007862_1000560_pt1 | contig 11503 bp, 19 predicted proteins | sample CryBogCBH20Aug07_FD_71206 | JGI IMG/M metagenome (GOLD analysis project Ga0007862, IMG submission 71206) | Freshwater microbial communities from Crystal Bog, Wisconsin, USA - CBH20Aug07 | ecosystem: Environmental > Aquatic > Freshwater > Lake | place: Crystal Bog, Wisconsin, USA | collected... | reverse complement strand
CAAAAGAGTAAGTTTCGCATCATATTCATCTTGTATTCCTTTGGTAACTAATGCTTGTTGTTTCTGGATTGATTCGTTTTCTGCTTGTTGTTTTTCTGCTGCAATACGGACTTGATCTTTGTAAATAGTAAAATCACGATCCCTAGTATGCCAGCCAGCGAAAAACACACCGCATACAAGACCAATAAGTAATAGAATTTTGATGTAATTTCCATATAGCATCACTGTGGCTCCGTGTCTTTTTTCATCATTACCGATGCTCCGTGAGCTCCAGAAATGATTCCAATTGCTTGCGCAAAATCCATTAAGTTCATAACACCGCCATGAACGGCATTCCAGGCAGCGCCAATGATTGTGGCAATGGTTGTAGTTACCCAAGACCAACGAGCAATATCGTGGGTTTGGTTATCTTTGCCAGTGACAAGCTGTTTGAACCAGCTCATATCAATCATTTTTTTTAGCTTTTGGTTTGCGAGTAGTTGCTTTTTGAACTACTGGTTTCTTTTTTACCTGTTTTTTAACTGTTTCCTTTTCAACAGGAAAAGGCCAAGGCTCAACTAGTTTGCCAACTTGCATATCAATTTTAGGAATATAACCCAATTTATCCATAAACCAAGTAAATGTAAATTTCATATAAATCCTTATGTTTTAATAATGAAGTTAATACCAAGGTAAGGTGGCAAATTAGCATTTGTAGCAGATCCACCTGCAGAATCTGTTGATCCATTGACATTATGGTAATGGTCATTTGATGCACCATTAGTAGTGAATGTATGTCCGTGGTTAATATCCTGTGCATACGTTCTATAACCATAGTCATCCAGACCGTTCAAGTCTCCACCTGGGTTACCACCACCACCATTTAGGTGTCCAGGATATCCGTGGTTGTGTGGGTTATTGGCGTTCATGCCATCCGTTGTACCAGTATGGTTATGACTTTGACTTTGGCCACCAGTATTTATATTAAGCGTATGGGAATGGCTTACTAATGTTGCATCTGCAGAACCGCCTGTTGCACCAATAGTTGTTCCGTAAGGCATACGGTTTGTATAGTTTGGAAGGTTAAATGTAGTAGAACCATCTCCAGCGCCAAATGTTGTACCAATTACTCCAAACAAAGAAGAATATGTTGTGCGTGAAACAGCTGCTCCAGCACACAATAAGAATCCAGATGGCGCAGAAGTTGTAGGCCACATTTGAATTACGCCAACAGGAATAATGTTAGTTGTTCCAGTTACGTTTAAATTGCCACCAACAGACAAGTTACCATTTACAAGGAAGCTACCAGCAGATCCTGTTTGAGCTGAAAAGAAACCTGTAGATCCATCACAATAGACTTGGGCTGTGATTCCATTTGGAATGGTTACGGTTGCCCCTGTAGAAGCACCAATCGTAATTGCATACCCACCAGAGGTATTGTTAGATACGATGTAAAACTTTGAGACCAATGGGGCAATTACTTGATAAATGGCAGAATTGGTTCCTGTCACATTTAAAACCATGTTACGGGCTTCGTCAGAAACACCATTTAGGTTAGACATAGTGTAATTGGCATTCGACATAGGAATTGTGACAACCCCAGCAACAGCCTGTTCTATTAAGTTCCAGTTAGTATTAGTGTTGGTTCCCCAGGTTCCTGAGTCCTCACCGTTGGCCATAAGTTGGATTTTTAAACTATTTGAATATGTAGATGCCATGCTTGTTCCTATTGACTATTGTCGATTAAATTCCAATTGGTAACTTCATTCTGTTCAATATCTGCCCAGTTTTGTCCTGCAATTGAAGAAGTACCAGATACCGTTGAAAACGGTACAGAAGCAAAAGATGCTCCACCGAACATCATAGCTTGATTATAGGTGTAAACCACGTTTTTAACCAGCTGCCAGTCAGGTGTTTCAGAGTTGTTTATAAGCAACCAGCCATTACCAATTAGGCTATCTGCTACTAAAACAGCCTCTATAACCGATGCTACAAAAGCGGCTTGGATTGACTGTGAATTAGCAGAAGTAAAGTTTTCTTGAATAGACTGTGCAAAAGTAGCAGAAATCTGTGGATTTGCCGCCAATGTTGTAGCTTCAGTAATGTTTAAAAAGAACGCATTTCCTGCTATAAATAAATCAGCTAAAGTAGCATTTTCTGAAATAGACTGAGCAAACTGGGCTGCTATGGCAAGTACATCAGCCAACCTTGAACCCTCGGAAATAACAGTTAAAAACTGGGCAGTGACATTTTGGCTGTCGGAAACAAAGAAATTTTCTGATTGACTAATACCATAGGCTGTTGTTTGAGAGCTAGAATCAGCAATTTTATAACCCTCAACAATTGCCGAAAAGAACGCATCTTGTTCTGTGTCTTGATTGTTTGAAGTTATTGATTCAATGATGCTTTCTAAAAATGCGCTTAATTGCGTTGAACTATCAGCAGAATTAAAGTTTTCAGATATAGACTGATTAAAAGTGGAGCTTTGGATACTAGAGTCTGCAGAAAAATACCCCTCTGTGATGCCTTCAAAGAAGTTGTCCTGCTCACTTTGTACATCATTTAAATTAATAGTGGGTTCAGTAATTGATACTGAAAATGCTGCAATAATTGATTCAGAATCTGCTAGATTAATGTTTTCAGATAAAGCAATAACATAAGCATTGCCTGCTAATGAGGCAAATGGAGTCTTAGCAAAGGCCGATATTCCAAACACGCCTACCCAATCAAAGCTGTTACTTCAGCTTGTGTTAGTCCTAATGCTGTTAGTTTAGCTAGTGCAGAAGCCTTTGCAGCTACTTGTGCTTGTTCTTGTGCAATTTGTGCAGCTTGTAATTCGGCTAATTTAGCTTTTGCGGCAGCTTTATCGTAGGCGACTTCATGTTCATTGGCATCATAAGCCACATCGCCACGAATAGTTACAATAGTTGGATTAAGTGCATAAATGGCTTGATGTAAATTAATCATGCTGCAATCTCCATAAGTGTAATAAATGATGTTTGTCCATCAATATTCATAGATGATGTTTGACCATTAAACGCATTAAAATATAAAGTATAAGTTGTTGATGATGTTGATGCTGGGCTATCTAAATAATTTAAAGTCAATCTTGTTCTTGGATTTGCTGTTAATTGACCCATATACATAGAAGCGTAAGGAGCGGGGTCTGAATAAACAGAAGAACCATTCTTATATATTGCCAAACCAAGACCAGCAGAACCCGCACTATTTATAATTTGGTGCATTGAAGAAGTAATTATCAATATTTTGCTTGTAGAAAATAATGGTGTAATTGATGCAGTTAAAGAAGTAGCAGTAAAGTTTGTGCTTGTTGTGCTAGTAGATGAAGTAGTAGTTCCTTGAACCACTTGCAACACTTTCGATTGCGCTCCTTGAGTGCCTGACCCTGTTGGAAATGTAACGCCAGCACTACCATCTAAAACGAGGCTCATAATGTAACTCCATGATTGGCAAACTTGCCAAAGTATTTATCCCTAGCTTCTGTGGCAACTAGGTCAGCCAATTCGACATCATCATAATAACCAAAATGGTTTTCTTTGCCTTCAATACGCAATGATACTTGCCATTTCTTTTCTAATTTATGCCAACGGACATTTTTTAATCCTGTTGAACTATTGCCACGCAATTTAGTATTTTGTGCATTTTGACGCTTGGTTGCGGCACGAAGATTCTCAATACGATTATCTTTGCGGTCACCATTGATATGGTCTACCAATTTTGGCATATATCCATGTTGCATACAAAATATGATTCTATGTGCCATTAACTTTTTTCCATCCACACCGACAGACACATATCCATCACCATGTGAACATCCAGCTTTATCGCCAATTCTATTTCCTCTGGTAGCAACTTTCCAATATAACTGACCATCTTTATATTCAAATTTTGAATGTAAATATTCCTGACTAGGTGCAGCTTGTGGATTACCGCCAGCAGGAAAGGTTACTCCTGCACTTCCGTCAATAATTGTTGTCATACACCCACCTTTGCTTGTAATGCAGTAATAGTAGCTGCTTGTGCTTCTACTTTAGCGTTAAGTTCTTTGATTGATGCAACAAGCAATGGGATTACATCGGTATAAGCAAGACTTAATGTACCAATCTTATCTTCTTGAGCAACAACAGCTTCAGGTAAAACGGCTAAAACATCTTGCGCTATTAAAAATGACCTACGAATACCTTCTTTATCGGTTTTATATTTACCAATAACAGAACGAAGGCTATCAACTTTGGTCAAAGCATTAGTAATTGGTTCAATAATGTCTTTTACACGCTCATCAGAATCAGACGCCCAAGAAGTTCCGCCATTAGATAAGCGAACACCATTACTGTTTGCAACAACATAAGCACCACCACTATTACCGCCAAAGAAATAATTATTTGCAACAGCATCTGTTACTTGAAGGCAAGCATCAGCACCACTTCCATTTGATGATATTCTAATTATTGGACTGTTAGTTTTAGATGTTGAAGTAGCGGCAGTATTTTGTAAGTTTTCAACAAGAGAATTAGTTGTTGTATTTGCTCTTTGTGCAGTTAAAATGCAACTTTGAAATGCGCTATTAGTTCCAATGCACACATTACCACTAGAATCAATACGCATTACTTCTGTGTTATTTGTTCTAAAAATATATGGATGTGCGGATGCAGTACCAACAAATCCACCAGAACCAGTTAAAACACCACCTGTATAAGTAGATATTGTTCCATCTGTTGCAAGACCATATACGTTTGCACTTGATGAAGTTAAAGTAAAAATTTGCCCTACAGAACTATTGACAATTTGTAATGGTGAATTTGGGCTAGTAGTTCCAATTCCTACTCTTTGTGATGTATCAATAGTTACCGCAGTAGTACCATTGTTTGTTTGTAGCTGTAATTGACCGCTAGTATCGCCAGCAATAGCAATACCACCACCCGAGGTTAAAGCGTTAATAGTTGATGACATTATTTAACTCCGTCTAGTTGTTCTTGCGTTGGTTTAGCTAATGTAGGATGTTCCCATTTAGCGATATATGCGCCTTGACCATCGTCTTGAAGCGTAATAACTCCGCTTGCAAAGTCAAAATCTGCCAGTTCAGGATAAAGTTTAATTAATTTATCGTACATTATGCCGCCCTTACCATTGAACCATTAACCCAAGTTTCATTTGAACCTGAACCAATGACTATGCTTGCTCCTACAATATAAGCATAAATTTCAATATAGTCAGTAGAACCATTAAAATAAACTATTGAGGAAATAGTTGAATTTGCATAATTAGTTGCAAACCAAACTCCTCTTTTATATTCTGAGCCATTTTTAAAAATAGAAATAAGACCATTTGTTACAGTACCACCAACATTATATCCACTATTAATTTGATAATAGCCAGCTACAGTAGGGGTGAAACGATAATTTGTAGTATTGTCAAAACAAGAGGCGGTATCAAATTCTTTAACTTGAAAATTTAATTTAGTAAAAGTAGATGATGAAATGCTTTGACTTGTATTAGCATAAGCACTAAACGCTGGCATATTACCGCTAACCATTACGACCCCAGAACTTGCGGGTAATGTAGCTGTGTTAGTGCCACTTACCGCAGGGGCTGACAATGTGATACTTCCTGAAGTATCTCCGCTTATAACAATGCTACTCATAGTTGCTCCTTAAACTTACAATTATCAAAATGCCAACGCTTCATAGTTGTAGCACCACCAATTTTGTTACAACTTGGGCAAGTGATTAATGGATATTTACGACCTTTATTGGCTAAAGACCGTTTTTTATTTGATTCTTCTGATTGAATTTTACCAAGATTTGCTTGCCTTGCGGCTTCAATAATATGTTGTGGCAATGCCTTTCCAGCAAAAGGGCTTGGTTTATCTTTCATGTATTCTGCAATATTGAACATACGAGATTTCATATCATCGTCATATTTTTTTCCAGCGTTCCAAGTTTTATGCCCTTTTTTAAAACCAAAGCCTTTAGCCTTTATTTTTTCAAGTTCATCTGCTGGAATCTTACGACCTTTATTCCATAAACTAATAGGTGGTTTACCCCCACCTTTTACAATATTCCAGCCAATTTTGTCTGATGGTCGTAGTTTTGCTTCAATATCTAAACAATAGTCCATTTTAGCTTCAATAACTACTTCTTTGATTAAACCATCCCAAGTATATTTATTAATAGCATTTTTTAAATGAGTATTTTCACCATAGCTTTTATGGTAATTCCAGCGTCTTTCGACTTCTTTGGATACACCTACATAACCTTGACTGAAAATATCAGTATGGTCTGCATGATGTATCCAATAGATTGAACTCATTGTTTATCCTTAAAGTATTACCCAACGACTGCCTGGTGGGACTGTGACAGCTTGTCCACTAGCCACAGAAATTGGTCCGACAGACATCGCATTGTTGCCTGATGCAATTGAATAACTAGAAGATACTGTTGCACTATTGACTATTAATCCATTGCTGGCTACAACTTCTGCGCCTGTTAAGACGTTAGGAGTTGTAACATTCCCTGCGGTGGATATTGCAAGGGCATCAGTAGCACCATTATTTACAATAAAATGGATACCATTAGCGCTGTAAGTTCCAAGCGCTAAATCACCGCCATTTGTATAAATATAACCAGCATTTGCAAGGCTAAAGTTGCCTGTTCCTGTAAATGCGCTTGAATTAATACCAATATCAATATATTTGCCTAAGGAAGCAGTATCGTTATATAAGGCAATATCCGTAGTAGCAGCGGCATTACTGCTAGTATTTTGCAATGCCATGTAGGCATAGCCAGCAATAGAAGTTTGGTAAGAAGCAAATATTCCAGTATCAGAACCATTTAAAGTTCCATAAGCAAAAGCACCTTGATTTGCTGACCCTGAAATGGATTGATTGGCAATATATTGACCAGTTGTTACACTTGCTGGAAGACTTAGGGTTACTGCACCAGTAGATGCTGATGCTGTAATCTGGTTTGTTGTACCTGTAATGGAAGTAACAGCAGAACTTGATAGTGCTGCAAAAGAAGGAGCTGCGCCTGTATTACCAACTAATACTTGGCCAGTAGTTCCAGCAGCAGTAACTCCTACTGCACTCGTGCCGTTTCCATAAACAACGCCATTAGCTGTTAAGCTTGTAGCACCTGTGCCACCGCCTGAAACTGATAATGTTCCAGATAAAGCAGAAGTGGGAATGGTAGTAGAAGCCGTCATTGCTGACGTTCCATTGCCGTATACATATCCCGTTAAAGTAGTAGCTCCAGTGCCGCCATTGGCTGGTGATACAGTAGATCCTGTAGGGCCTACAATGCTTGTACCATTGTTATAGATTGCCTCTTCTGATGGATATGTAACAAATACGTTCTGAGTTCCAGAATTAAAGTTTGTTAATGAACCACTATTTGATGATGACAATACTGTTGTGCGGGCTAAAGTATTTCCAGAAGAAGTATAAGTTCCAATACCAACTTCCCAATTTGGGCCAGATTGGTCTGCAATAGTGTAATAAGTTGTATTACCATTTCCAACCGTTGCTAAAAATGTTTGGTATCCTACAGTAGCTCCAAGGAGCGTAACTGTACCTGTGCCTGGTGAAGTACAGGTTTCTAGTACTCTATCTTTTAAAACCAGTGCCATATCTGGCTCCTAATTATGATGTTGCTGTAGTGCTATAAGTTACGCTTACAGTATCGCCAGCAGTAGTTACTTTAGCAGTGGAAAAATTACCTTCGCTATACAAAGTACCGCCAGTGGAGCTTTGAGTGCTTACTGCACCTGTTCCCAATACTAAGAAACAACCATAAACAGTACCGCCAGAACCTGTAATTGTGTAGGTAATCGCAGTGGCTGTTGATGAAGTTACGTTAGAAGGTGTAGCGCCAGTAGAAGTAGATGAAGCAAATACAGCCGTACCACGAACTGCAGAACCACCTACCGTATAAGCTGTAAATTCTTTACCACCACCTACTAAAGTAGTCATAGTATCTGTAGCAGCTGGGGTCAAAGTGGCATTTGTAAGGCCAAGGAATGGGCCAGTAACAGAATAGCTAGAACCTTTTAATAAAGTATCAAGCATTAACTGCTTACCACCTTGAACTACTAAGTTAGGAAAACCTTCAGTCCATTTGAGATTTCCGTCTTTATCACGACATTCAGCTTTCCAATAACCTTCTATTCCCATTCCTTCAGGAATAGATGCGTTTGCTTGTAATGTGGCTACAGCGTGATCGCCAAAGTTTGATAATTCATTTGTCATATTAATCTCCAGAACTGATTACGTTTGCAGCCGTGTAGCTACTGATTGTTAAAATAGCAGACGAATAAGTCGCTGCTGGGAATTGGACAGTAAAACTACTATTACAGGTCTTATCTGAGCCGAAATTAAGTACAAAACAAGCTGCTTTTGTAGTGTAATTGTAAACTAAAGCACCCCTACAAGTAAAGGAAGCAGGGTTCCAAACTACATTGGAAAATGATACATAAGCTGTGTTGTATTGCTGGTTAATTGTAGGAACTGTGGTAATTACTAAAGGTTGACCACCAGCGGTATAGCCAGTTCCAGTAACTTCATTAACCGTTGTATAAGTTGCTGTAGATGGTCCTAAATTAGCATTAGCGTTATACAAAGCAATGTAATAGTTACCAGTAGTAAAGTTTTCATTGCCATTTAATAAATTCTGGGCAAAAACGGTACAAGATCCTTGGACAATAGACATTATTGTTTCACCATAATACGAGCCTGACCATTACGGTAAGCATCACCACGCTCAAGGCCAGTGCCAAGACGATTAAGCTGACCAATAGCTTCTTGATACAGTTTTTCATAGTAAGTAACCATATCCTGTTCGCCCTTCATAAATATCATGGCTTCCCGCATTGCACCATATAAAAGGACTGGGTCATAGTTATCACCAAGCCAGCTTTGACCATTGGTGTTAGTAATAGAGGCTACTGAGATAGAAAATCCAGATCCAGAGTTACCTATTGATGTGTTTGGTACGGTTAACACATCTCCTACCACATAGAATTGACCGCCAAATGTAATGTTACAAGAAGTCACTGTTTGTCCAGTAACGATGATATCGGCAATAGCACCGTTTCCAGAACCACCACTTAACTGTACATTTTGATATACACCATTGGTATACAGTGAACCACCGTTTAATGATCCTGTGCCAGTAATTTGACCTTGAACAATCGTAGGTGGATAATAATAGTAGTGCATTTCTACCGTGTAATTTTGGTCTGGCGCTAGTCCAAGAATTAACGACATCTCATTAATATTGCCATATTGTGAACCAAATAAAGCATAGTATTTAGGCAATCCAATAGAGCTTGGGGACGGATATGCTTCTCTAATGTAGTTTACATCTTTGTTTAGCAAGTAATTGTAATTACCCGTTGAATCAATAATAGCTACTGAGTAATTAGATAACCAATCAACTGGCAAAGAAAGGTATTTATTATTTGCTGTTGCTGTCCCAGTCACATTTTTACGCAAAGATGGAAGTTGAACTGAGTTATATATACGCTCTTCAGCCTCCTGTACAAATACAGGAATATTCGCCACAAACAACTGTTCGGTGTTTTCAGCGTATGCTTGAATTGTGTTATATAAAGTGCTGTAGTTCACAAGCTATCCTTATGCCATTGGGCCTCTAGACATACGGCCTTTAGTAGCTGCTCCAGCTCCACGCATTTCAATACCAGAAGTCTTGACCTTGGACTCACCGTAGCTAACGCCACTCTTAATTGGGTCTTGCAAAGTAACATCTTTAGCAGCCTTGGTATGAGCATACTCACCACGATCCATTACTTCTTGACCAGTAATGTGTTTCTCAGTATTGGTGTGTGGATTAGCATAAGTGTCTGCTGGTTCTGCAAACTTGTTTTTACCAATAGTAACCTTTGGGCTATTCTTGGTAGTAGGTTTTACATTTTTTGCGATTGCCATATTAACGACCTCTTGAGCTGGATTTTTGGTTCATAGCACGGGCTACATTGCGACCAACGGCTTTCATTTCTTTGCCAGTTACGCCACCTTTAGCCATTTTTTTAACGTCACCGCCTGTTTTTAAAAAGCCCATTTTGTTACGAACTTCAGTTGGAAGTTTAGCCAATCCTGGGTTTTTTTCTTTATCAACGGATTTAAGCATTCCACCTTTTTTTAATTTGAGGTGGGTTCCTTTGCCGCCTTTGTGTTCTTGAGCATCATGCTCTTTAAAAGCTTTTTTGATCATAGCAATATCTTGCTTTTTGTCAGCTTTTTCTTCTTTACGCATTTCTGCTTTAGATTCTTTTTCCATAACTTTACCGCCTTTTTTCATATTGTCTTCTGCATTTTTTGGTTCAAAGGGATCGCCAGTTTTAATGCCACGTTGTTTTTGCATTGCCATTTTATCACTCCTAAGTCGTTGAAATAGTTACTGTACCTATGGTTATTACAGGAAGCAAGGAATTTGGAGTAAGGTAACTATCAAAATAACTTGCACCACCTACAGGGTTCCACCCCCATTGTATCTGTCTACTACCGTCTGTGGAATAGCCTTGGTTATCAATATTGTTGACATTTGGGTCATATGGATTTGTCATAAGACCGTATGTGCCACCAACCTGATAACTCACATCTGGGCGGGGTTCTCTGACCGCCTGAGGATCATTCACAGGATACAAACCTAAACTCAACTGAGGCTGATCTGGATCCCAGCACTCAGGGCATACCTTAATGTTATATAGCTTAGTCTTAATTACTTCTTTTTTTAACTCAGACAACTTATAACGCTGACCACATCGGTCACATTCGGCAATCGCCCATTTACCTGACGAGTATTTATTTGGCATTAGACAAACCTACCTTTTGTCCTACCTTTACTTTCTATGCCATGACCACGAATAATGCCGCCTTTTTTGCGGTTCAATGGACTGTCTGGGTTAAATGGATTATTTGTTCCTGGGACATAACCAGCCCCTCCTCCAACTTTAGAGGTGTTTCCTTTTGGAGTCTTATCGTAATAACCCATATCCTGCAGCCTTTCAGCATAGGTGCGTGGGCGCTCAGCATCCACTTTAGCCTTGTGTTCTTCGGCTATTCTAGATACTTCATCTTTAGATTTTTGCACTTCTTCAGGGGTAGCCATTATCTTCCATGACCTCCATAAAATGACATTCTGGGGACAAAACGAATAGAAGCTTTTTCACGGTCTTCTTCTGAAGCCAAAGTCCACTGATCCATATAATCCTGTTTTAGCATAGGGATGCGATTTGGATCAACTCCAGGAATCTTAGAAGATAGGTAATAGGCTAATCCAGCAACCAAGGCTGGGATAAAACGGAATGGGATGTCATTGGTATTAATACCAGTGCCAGCATCTTGGATTCTGCGCATACGCCAGTACACGAAGGTATATTGGCTGCCTGGGGAGTTTGGAGTTGGCCAGACATTAATACAAGGCAGGTTTACAACGCTAATAGAGGACCCTGTGGTGTGCGCAGCTGCGGTTGTACCATTCTGTCC
>Ga0007862_1000554_pt1 | contig 11533 bp, 14 predicted proteins | sample CryBogCBH20Aug07_FD_71206 | JGI IMG/M metagenome (GOLD analysis project Ga0007862, IMG submission 71206) | Freshwater microbial communities from Crystal Bog, Wisconsin, USA - CBH20Aug07 | ecosystem: Environmental > Aquatic > Freshwater > Lake | place: Crystal Bog, Wisconsin, USA | collected... | reverse complement strand
CAAATGGTCGCATAAACAGCCCTTTCACTTGAATATTTCGTCAAGATAGTCGTGCCCCATAGACCACACTGTCGGCCTGCAGTGAATGAGCTTGAACCGAACAAATCCGTTTTCGGGGGGTCAGGCGTCCGTGTAGGAGAAAATAGCTAGAGATACAACTGCCATAGCAATTGCTACCCAGCGAATACCTTTAATAGATTCTCCAAAGATGAATACACCCTGTAGAGTTACGAGGATATCGCTCATCAAGTTCCAAATTAAGTTCATTACAGCCATACCCTCGAAGTTCATAGCCTTGAGGAAGATAAGAGGTTCCAACGCATAAACTCCAAGCGCTAACGGTAATCCAACTGCAGTAGACATTGAACCAGTATGGATCATCTTAACCGATCCCATCATAATCAAATCAAGTGCTGCCATCAGAGTTCCAAGAAAGATTGGAAGCATGGAGAAATTGCCAAACTTCCAATTCACACTTCCAATGAAAGAATCAATGGCATCTGACTTTTTTGTCTTGGCCATTTACTATTGAAAATGGATTTAGTTGTTCCAATTTTGGAAAGTGTAAGGGCGATTAAGAAGTAACAAGATGTCTGCAATTTGCAATGCATACACCTGCAAGGGCACAAAGTGCACGCGGCCGCTGGCCGGAGACTACTGCAAGGAACACACCAATTCGATGAAGAAGATTGGACCGATGCGGTTCGCTCATAACCAAGAGCGATACATTGCCGCATGGAAGATTAATGATGCTCGTAACAAGTACATTGACGATCACACGCCACAAACTTGGAGACAGTTTATATTTGCCAAGGCGGAGCTTAATGATATTCTGTCTAAGCATGCTCACGAGCGCCGCATGGGTCCACACACACTGGCCGACCAGCAGAGCTACGATCGTCTCTCTAGAAAGCGGCAGCGCCGTAAGGAGCTGCGCGCTGGTGTGCGCGATATGGACTACTATATGCATGCGCTTCAGGGAGATGGCCGCGATGAAGGTCTTCAAATACGGTTTGAACGGTTACACTATATTGACATGGTGGAGCGTGGTGAGATGACTGCTCGTGACGCAGTGCAAGCATTCCTTGTGCGGCGTGAACAATGGTGGGCCGAACAGCATGAGCGGGACATTCGGGCGGACTATGAGGGCGAGCGCGAGTATGAGCAGTTTGGTGATCCGATTCCGCATGCTGTAGATGGTGATCGCTGGCTGGACGAGCCTCGTGAGCGCACGCTGGCTGACCTCGCTAGTGACAATCAGAACATTCACACAACTGAGGTCATGAACAAGTTCAAGAATATGGTCGATCTGATTCGCAAGATCGAGGTGCCGGAGGAGTATCGCTGGAACATGACCAAGGTGAGTAAAACCATGGCTGAGATTATCTCTGAGTGTGAGCTTACTCCGAAGGCTGCGCTGCAGTTCTCATCCAAGTATTGTGCCGCCGACACCATCTACGACATGGAAGAGGGTATCTTTGGCAAGCTAATGGATTCTGTTTGGCAGCATGTCAAGAACCTGGAGGATCCTGCTTCGCTGAAGCAGATTGTCAAGGAGGAGCTGGAGATGAATATTGGTACATGTGCTCAGGGTAACCTGACTCGCGTCGCCAACATCCTTGTCGGCATTCTGGACGGTTTGGATTCGCAGGAGGAGTCTCGGCTTGATAAGATCGCCAATGCTATTAATAATGTGCGTCTTACACTTACCACCAGTATGTCTCGCTCTCAGATTGTTATTGCAACTATGAAGGTTCTTGCGCCATTCCATATGACTGTTGCGGAAATGAAGCCCTGGGTGGATGCCGTCCTGGATGCTGTGGAGTAGATGTGTCTAATGTAATAAAAAAATAAAAAATAAAACATTTTTAATTCAGGGGATACAATTCAAAAACGGATTCATTCTGTTCAAGAAAGAAAGCCTGCAATGGGATGACTGATATGGCTGATCACCATAAAGGTATCCTGGTCATGTTCCGTTGCGGCGGATATATGATCCATGTAGTAAGTTGGAAACTGCATGTAAAATCTTGACAATTCCAGCAGGAGGGGTGTACCGGTCACCATGATATTGAAAACCCGGTTTATAGCCCAGTACATGTAGGTTACTGGGGCTTTGGGGGTTCCTTATGAAAGGGAACAACTTGAGGTAACAAATCCTACAAAAGAGACACAGTCGTGATTCTCGAGGAGACTATATTGTCTAATTCTCAACAAGTGTTAGAAGGAAGGTAGTCACTAATATAGGCGACGGTAGGGGCCATATTTTTCATTCATCAGAACAGGTCAGAAAATGGATTTGTTCTGAGTAAGATACCGTATACTAATGGCACAAATGACATTCAATAAGCTTGTTCTTCTTTGGTTTCACTCAATTGCGCTTCTTTGTATCGCAAGGAATTACTGTGTAACTATGTCAGATATTTCAAACACGAGCTATCAGTGCAATACCGAAGTTATTGGAATTAATTTTGCGGTTACTACGCTTCTAGTGTTTGTTGTTGGTTTGCATAACATGATATACATCCACATCTACTAAACTTCAAATAAAAATAAAAACTCAAAACGGATATTTTTTATTGGGATTCTTCTCTCACCAAGAAACACAATGCCCTGCACAGCCCGCAAGGCGGATACAGTAATATGTGGAAGAGCTATTCCTGACAACCAAACTTTATGCGGAATGCATGAAGGTGTCAAACAACGAACTGGACCAAACGCTTTCCGACTTAAGCAACTTAAGTTAAAACACAAGGGTGAGCGACAAGCGTTTGAACAACGAATGGTTCCTGTTATGCGAGAGATGCAAGCACTTCCGATTGGTGCAGACCAGCGCGCGGTTCTTCTAGACCGGTATGTTACTGAGTCAGGACGACTTCGAACGCAGCACCGAATTGAAACGACAGCACTCAATACCCAACTCCGCAATGAAGTCCAAGCAAACGGCGGAGTGCATCCTGATCAGGAAGTTCTAAATCGTAGAGCTACTGGTAGAATGATCCGAGAATGGGATAGGTTCCGACAAAGGATACTGCAATGGCCGGATATTAATTGGGATGGTCAAATAAACGGTTATCGTCAGCGTATTCAAGATGTTATTAACGGTAATCAGTTAGGAGATGTAAATAACGAAGCACTGGCAGATCACTTACTGTTTGTCGCACAGGATTACAGGAATGTACTTGAAGGTATTCGTGCCGATCGCGCTGCAGCACCAGCTCCAAGAGGTCGTGCTGCTGCCATACATGCAGCAGGTGTAGCAGCCCGAGCGGAAGCTGAGGCGCGTGCTCTAGCCAATCCGAATGAGAATATGGCAGCATTTGCTCGAGATAGACAGAATGTACATACGACTGCAGCGGTCAAGCAGGTGAAGCACAACATCAATGTCATTCGCGGAATCTTTGTGCCGGAAGCGTATCGCTGGAAACCAAATGCAACATCGAAAACTTTCAAAGAAATCGTATACGAATGCGATTTATCTCCGAAAGGCAACTGGCAGTTCGCATCGTATTACTGTAACAATGCCACCATCTATGATTTGGAGCCAGGGATTTTCGGAATTATGACAGATGGAGTTTGGCAGTTCATTCGCGATTCTCCTGACAAAACATGTCTAGTAAAGATTTTGAAGACAGAGTTGGAAGATAATATCGGAATGTGTGCTCAAGGTAATCTTTCACGAATCTGCAATGTTCTTTCGGGTTATCTTGAAGGGATTGGGCAACGAGAATCACTATATGAAGTTCTTGGCCGTGAGTTTTCGAAGTTATTTGAGATGGCGCGTGAAGGGGATAGGTTTCGTGAAGGTGAGCGCATTTTGCGAGAGAACAATGTCCCTGAGGCCGAATGGGAAACTTGGCTGGATCCTCTACGCGATTAAACACAAAATATATAAATTAAACAAATGTCAGTTGAAGAACTACGAGAGGAGCGAGACAGGCGGTATCAGGAGCAGACCGAAGCATTTCAGGCATGGTTAGATGCCGAAATCGAGCTAGAAATGGCGGTAGAAGAAGAGAATCGGGTTCGACATGAACAAGAGCGCGCAAAGCGGTTCATGCTGTATGGACTGGTAGGCGTTGGACTTGGAATGCTAGCAGCCAAGCTTTTTGGATAAAAATGTATTTTCTTGTTCTAGAAACCAGGCGGACAACATGAATTGTCAAGAGTGTGTCAGGTGTAAAAATAGTTATTTCACACTTGAAATTACTTGGTTGGATATGCGCGTTGATACGAAGTATATATGCGAGAGTTGTAATTTGACTTTCGTAGTATCTAATTGTACATCGACCGCCAGTGCTCCGGATCCTTCTTATTCAAATCAGTTAGTAGTTTCTGTAGGACAGGCCCGGTGATAATAAACGGTGATGTATACTCAACAAAAAACACATACTGCTTCATACTTTCATGATCGACGATGCGAAGCATATTTAAACGGGTCATCATAGTTTCTACCGTGCGAATCAGGGTTCGCACACCCTTCTCTTCTCCTGAAAACTCAGATATGAGATGTTTGATAGCCTCATCTGTTAGAACTATATCTTGGATATTAAACTTTAGGCGCTCAAGTAACTGTGGCCAAATATAATCTTTCAGAATAGCCTTCTTATCTGTTTCATTGTAGCCTCCACAATGTATCACCGACATACGGTCTCGAAGAATTGGATGAACTTTTTCAATATCATTGAAGGAGAACACAAATAAACACTGCGACAGATCAAAATCGACTCCGGAAAAGTAACGGTCATGGAACTGCGAGTTTTGAGAACGGTCCGTTAAATGAATCATCATACTGATAATTTCATCTCCATGCGGAGTGCTAGATACCTTATCGAGCTCATCAAAATATAGAACAGGGTTCATAGCACCAGCATGCATAATTGAATCTGCAATGCGTCCCCACATAGAACCTTCATAGGTGTAAGAATGACCTATAAAGTTAGCTATATCAGATGCTCCGCCTAATGAAAAAAACTCAAATGGTCGTTTCATGACATTAGCAATCGCATTACGGGCTAGGCTTGTTTTCCCGACACCCATTGGACCCTGTAGAGCAATAACATTACCGACTGAGTTTGGATTAACAAGTAACTGGGCAAGAATCTGCATAATTTGGGTTTTTGCCGGAACCATTCCATAAATTGACTCATCCATAGTCTTGCGAGCCTGAAGCATGAAGTCTGTGCATTTTTGCCGACCATCTTCTATTTTTACAGGAAGCGGAACAGTCTTTCCAAACGGAACACGGAGAAACGCGTCTATCCATGTCCGGAGTTTGTATGCCTCTCCCGACTCTGGGCCCATCTCTTCAACTGCACTAATCTTTTTGATAACGGTGGACTTAACATAATCAGACACTGGAAGTTTCAGGACTTTGAACTTATGTGGAACTTCACCTTCGGTCATACTCAAACTTGACAGTCGCTTCATAATATCTAACAGTTCCCGGCGAGTTTCTACAGACTGGCTCTTGTAGTAGATCGCCTCCTTCTTTGTTAGAGCGAGTGGCACTTTCTCCTCTTTCTCCTTCTTCTTTTGAGTCTGAGATCGAGTTTGGGGTCTGTCCTCTTCCGTAACATACTTTTCCATGAGATATTGCAAAAAGTCGGGCTCATCGTCAGGCTCATCGTCAGGCTCGTAATCTTCATCATCCTCATCATTCGAGGAGGCGGTATTCTTACTAATTTGAATATTCAGTAAGATAGTGGGTTTAGGTGTGTCATCTACAGATGAATCTGTTGGAAGAGTATCATCCTTTATCCACATAGTTTTTGAGTCGTCACCGCGCTTCCTCTTTTTCGGGGGCGGCTTGTCACCCATATCTTCAGAACACTTTCTATCTTTTGCATTCTCCCGAGACGACTGCTTCGTCATTTGCTTGATGAAATGAATAAAATGTAATACATTTTCCATGAAAAGAGTAATGGAGGCTATTGAGCAAGCTGCTAAATTAGCCCAGGCCGAAATAGATAAACAGGCAGCAAGTGACCCCGCTATCAAAAAAGTTATGAAAATCGTAGAACGATTTATTCAGACACATCGCACCATGTGCTACGGTGGAACTGCGATTAACAATCTTCTACCTCGCGAAGATCAGTTTTATAATTTTTCGGTTGATATCCCCGACTATGACTTTTATTCTGAAACACCACAGGTTCATGCTGCAAAACTAGCTGACCGAATCGCAAAGGCGGGATTCAAGAGTGTGGAAGTCAAGCCGGGTGTGCACATGGGAACATTTAAGGTCTTTGCTGACTACATTGGAGTTGCCGATATTTCGCATTTGGAAAAGCCTATTTTTGCTAAGCTTTGGAAAGAAAGTATAATAAAGGATGGTATTCACTATGTTCCCCCGAACTTTCTGAGAATGTCGGTATATTTAGAACTATCGCGTCCGCGAGGTGATGTTTCGCGGTGGAAAAAGGTGTATGATCGTATTCAGCTCCTGAATAAACATTATCCTATGAGTTGTCCAAAACACGAAGAATTACTCGAGGTGTTCTTGAAAGATGATACTCGCAAAAGCATTGAAAAACTACTTATCAAGGAAAAGGTAGTTCTTCTAGGATTCAATGCGTCTATAATGCAGGATGAAAATCACAAAAATAAATGGTCGCTACCATTAGATGTTTTAGCTACACAGGAACAGAAAGATGATATAATCACAGATCTAAAATCATTTTTTGAGAAGTATGACCGAGTCACCACAAAAGATTATCCAGCATATGCTGAACTTGTGCCTCCATACACAGATATCATGGACTCGGAAACAAAAATAACTTTAGTTCGTGTTTACGAGACAAACGCTTGCCATAGTTACCATTTGGCACCGAACGGATTACATATTGCCAGTATTCCTACGCTTCTACAGTTCTTTTTGTCTGCGTTATACGGTCCGGAGAAGTTACTTGATAAACCCGAACAGCGCTTTCTATGTGTAGCAGATCACCTGATGAATCTAGCAAACAACAATGTAAAGCGCCGATATAAGTTATTAACACCTACTACTTGCTTAGGAAAGCAGAAGGGGTTAATTGATATGCGTATTGAAAAATCAGAATTATATGAGAAACTTCGAGATAATAAGAGCTCACGAGAGTTTTTGGAGTATTTCTTCCAGTACAATCCTATAGAGATGAACAAAACTCAGCGCCAAAGTGTACGCACAATGTTGAGGAAAACATTAAAACGAAAACTTTAAAGAGCACCAGTTCCATTAAATGCGCTTCCATTACATCCTGGACATGCGAACCTCCCAAAATTGTAAGTTAGACGAAATGCATTACCTGTCTTAACCCACGGATCGGAAGTATTCCGATTTCCAGTATTTAAGCTAGAATTATAAGAATAGTATTCACGAGTCTCCTTTAGGAGTTTTGTGTATTCTGACGCATCCTGAATACGAGAACCATATGCATATCCAGTGGGGCCTACAGAGGCCGGCATTCCTTGTGAACTCATTTGTATCTATGAAAGCAAAGATGTTCAAACTGAAATATGTTTGGCTGCTTGTAATCCTTGTAGGATTAATAGCTTTCTTAATTTCACATAAAGATTGGATTGTAACCGAAATGCTTACCAATCCACCCCCTACTTTATTTAGTTTAGATAAGGAGTTAAAATCCACATCTGAAAGGCTTCAAAAAGTTGAAACCGAGTTTACGCAGTTCAAAGATAAAGCCAGTGCTCAGTCGTCTCAGGCAGCAGCAGCACAGGCAAGTTTGGCAGCTATTCATTAGTTATAGATACCTATCCGTGGCGTGTCCACCATGTTGTATCGAAGTAAGGAGGTAGAGTTCCGACTCCGTTCTTTACTGTCATATCCGGGACTGGAGCTTTAGCCGCCAAAGCAGCAACATCGGCAGGTTTCAGTAAATAGTTGAAGTATTCCAAAGACGCAATACTTCCATCGAATCCACCATCAACGGAAGTATGAACCGTATCTGCATTCTGTTTGGGAATGTTTGAAAGGGTGTGGTGTTCGTATAACTTACCGTTAATGTAAATATCGATAAAATCCTGATCTGTCGCCAAAACTACATGTAACCATTTCTTTGCTGGAATATTTCCCACAGGAATGGTTTCAACTCCTCCGAAAGTATCAAGTTTTACTATTAATGAATTCGTGTTTGCGTCGACAAATAGTGCTGGGCACATAGATGAAAGATCTTCGGGTCCCTTTGTGAACACAACTTTCTGCTTGCCATAGCGGTAGGCAAAATCATCAACCTTCATCCAGCAAGCGTATGAGAAAGTCATGCCTTCTTTCTGATTGATCGAATTTGGAATTGAAACATTACTATTCACCTGTTTCTTTCCATCCGTGATGGATGATTGGATAGTAATATTTGGGGAATTAGACTGGCTTTTAAAGTAGAAAAAGGCAGCCACAATAACGACTACGGCTACAAGAACTGAAATAAGTAGATCCATTATTTATAGTTTCAGAATGTATATTCCTGCACTTCCTTGCCTACTGTATCATAAACTCCAAACTTCACAGAGTATCCAGTGGCCGCAGCCGCTGAACTGGGAGTTGTTTGGCTGGAGCATGGCGTTCCGGCAGTATAGAATGCAATTGCATCATCGGGCGTCAGCATACGAGGATAGTGGTTAAAGTCGCACATGTAACCGGAAAAACCGCCATCCTTAGATAGTTGAATATCTCCTACTGCTGGTTTAGGTACACCGGGTAAGAAACACGACTTAACTAACTTTCCATCAATATAGACATCTAAGTTGCGCTCAAACACGGTTATTGATACAGAGAACCAGGCCTGTAGAGGGATATTAGGGACATCGCATACAAAGACATCATCTGTAGATCCCGAATGTCCCGCGGGAGCAGGTTCGGATTTACCCGTCCCGCCTTCCGATGAAGGGAATATGGATACAGATACACGAAGAGTATTGTCCGTTGGATGAAGAGTTACATTTGGGTTTGCGACTGAACCATTTGAGGCATCGGGACGGAATACGACAGACTTATCCTTTCCATATCCATAATTCCAATCCTTGACAAACATCCACCACTGTGATCCATAATTGCCCTGATTCTCTGACGAAAGAGGCGCAGATGCAGCAGGAAGCGTAGTTGTAGTGGTAGCATCGTGTAAAGAAGACAGGAGATTACCGGAACTTGTTCCAAACATATTCCAAATGTTACCTAGTAGGGGTGTTTTAGTTGGAGCCGTGGCTCTCTGTTGGGAAGCAGCAGAGGAAGTAGGAAGAGTTGGGAAAGTAGCACCGGTAGATGCTGAAGTTGACTGGGGTGAGCCATATGCACCCGACTGCCAGTTCACGACGAGTGGATCATTTGATGGTGGAGTAGTTGGAGGCAGACCAACCGATGCGGGGCCTACAATAAACCCAGGCAAGGATGTTCCACCATTTGATGTTACAAGATTGCGAAGGTAACTTGTTACTGCTCCATTCGTCGCCGAGTCGTTACCGTATGTCGCCGAGCTAATAATGAGAATACTGTTTGGCGATGCGCCTCCTGGTGTCGCTGCGGGCGTACCGGGAAGAATGAATGTCTGTCCACCCCACTGCCGGACAATCAGATCGTGGATACACAAAACGGCAATGACAATTCCAATCACAAAAATAAGACCACCTACCCCTGCAATTACCTTAGTATAAAATAGCCTACTGGCAGCTGCAGCATCCGTTGCCGCCTTCTTAGCCGCCTGTGCAGTTTGCGCAGCAAATAGCTGAGACTGGCGCATAACTTCTTCACCAGTTAGGGTGGCTCTAGAGAAATCAGGAATAAAGGATGGAACTGCTGTTGTCTTACTTGGCGTACCACCCATTTGTTAGAAACAGCGAAGTTAAAAACGGAAGGTATGACAGTAGAATGAACATGAAGGAAATGTATTGTAATAATTGTGGCGAAAAGGGTCATGTTTTCAGAACATGTAAAGATCCGGTTATTTCATGCGGTATCCTTCTTTTACGGGGGATTTATGAACCACTAAAACTCCCAGTCGATCCAAAAACTGTGAGTGTCTTAATGGTGAAAAGGAAAGATTCCATGTCTTATATGGAGTTCATTCGAGGGAAATATGATCCCCAAGACGAGGCATACACTGGTCGTCTAATTATGAATATGACTATATCGGAACAGAAGACAATCGTAGAGGAGGAGTTTGATACGCTTTGGACTCGTCTTTGGGGATCCGGGCGTGATTCACATTCACAAGAATATGTGATTTCCAAAGAGAAGTATACGAATCTTGATCGAAAGCGAATGGTGAGTGAGTTTGCATCGCCATACAAAGAAACTGAATGGGGTTTCCCTAAAGGACGCAGAGCTCGCGGTGAAACTGATATGGAATGTGGAATCCGTGAGTTTCTTGAAGAGACAAATATATCACGAGACTGTTACGAATTAAAAGATGAACACTTTACGGAAACTTTTCGTGGAACAAATAACATCGAATACCGTCATATATACTTTGTGGCTCTTCTTAAGAACTCAAGAGGAATAAACTTAAAACAAAAACTTACGCCAATGCAGAGTAAAGAAGTCGCTGCAGTGGATTGGAAGACCCTGTCAGAATGTAAAAGTATTATACGCCCACACTATATTGAACGAAAGGCGCTAATGACTGAAGTAGAAAAGTTCGTATCAAATTATCAGTCTTAATGTAATGGATTGGAAGTCTCTTGGAGCAGTATATGCTATTCTAGTTACGGTCGGGGTTGTAATCTCCCTACTGTCGACGCAGCTACAATGTTCAAAAACTAGTTTTTCAGTTGCTATTCTAGAGGGTGCAAAGTTTGGAATACTTCCTTTTTGTCTGTATGGACTCACATACTTTGAAGCTGTTCGCAAACCGTTTATTACTTTCTTTATAGCTCGCGGACTTGACAGTCAAACTGCAGAAATGATAGGAATTGGATATTTAATTATGCTGGGTGCATGGGTATCCGGAGTATGGAATGTTCACAATAGCGAGATCGCAACCTGTGTGGCATCAACATCGGAAATGACGGAGTTTAAAGATAAGTTAATGAAGGAACTAGCTGAAAAGCAGGCGGCGGAGGAAGCAAATGCTACAGCAAAACCATCAAAGTGAATAGTCTAAAACATAGACGACCCCAAGATACGATACAACAGCGAATGCAAACATCCAAAACCATACTGGGAATACTGTTGATTCACGCTTACCAACACCAAATGGGCGTATGCGACCCTGCTCACCAAATGCCACGCTAGGTTTGATATACAAGAACCCCGCGACTAAGAAAAGGTATATAGCGACCATCCACATCTTTGGCGATTTGCGGATAGTTGCCTCCATTATCATTTCCTTTCCAAAAATAAGTGGACGATGTATACTTTGCCGAATCGTAAAGCATTTTCCGATTCAGTGACTCGTATCTTCCTAAAATACCGTCAGAAGGATGCTTTAGGTACTGATGAACCGACTAGCGACCTGAAACCCTATCAAAAGTTAGTTCGAGACTACCTTTTAATTGAAACACCATACCGTGGTCTACTCCTGTATCACGGCCTGGGATCAGGTAA
>Ga0007862_1000552_pt1 | contig 11552 bp, 7 predicted proteins | sample CryBogCBH20Aug07_FD_71206 | JGI IMG/M metagenome (GOLD analysis project Ga0007862, IMG submission 71206) | Freshwater microbial communities from Crystal Bog, Wisconsin, USA - CBH20Aug07 | ecosystem: Environmental > Aquatic > Freshwater > Lake | place: Crystal Bog, Wisconsin, USA | collected... | reverse complement strand
TAACCTTTAACCACTCTGGCTTTTGAGTTGGAGTATGCTCTTGACGCCAAGCCTTTTCCGGATGACGTAAAATCCGACCGTCCTTGTCATTTATTAACAAGCTTTCGTCAGGTTTCGTCATTGATGATCGTTTCATCCAGGCTTTTCGTTATTATAGAATTTAATCATTTTAGTGATCGCGTAAACTATAAGAGAAATAAATTAACTCAGCAATATCTCTTTGAAGCAAATGTCGCAGGGACAATCTCAACCATATTTATGTCCTTGAGACGATAGGGTTTCGCAATAATATTCATCTAAAAATATTCGACTTCTAAAATCCCGGAAATATTACGTAAAGCGCTAGCTGTATCTGCATTAACATTATATGTGCCGGGAAGTCTGATCTCAATTTCCTCTGGCGTTTTTTGGCGTTTAAGTAATATAGACACCTCCCCTTCCCCTTTTATTTCCAGAGATTTTTTGATTTTCGGAATGGGGCCTTTGTCATTAATGACCAGACGAATGCCTTTTTGGGCTTTTGCCGCAGCCCTCTCTAAAGAGTCGACAGAAATAATTCGTGCGCGAACATCGTCTCCATCAATTGAGGCCGAGAGCGTTACCAAAACAACAGCGCCTTTTTCTAGTTTATCCCTGAATTGGTTAAGTCCTTCTTCAAAGACGATGGCTTCATATTGTCCAGTTACGTCTGAAAACTGAACAATTCCCATTTTTGAACCAGATTTTGTCCGACGTTCTGTTCTGTCTAACACAACAGCGGCTAACCTGCCCGCCGTCGCCCCTTTTTTTACGTCAGAGATAAATTGCTGCCAACGTGACACGCGTAGTTTTGACATGAGAGGATCATATGCGTCGAGCGGATGACCTGACAGGAAAAATCCAGCGGCATCATATTCGCGACGAAGCGTTTCAGCAGTTGACCATGGCGATGTATTAGGAACAACTATGTCATCAACATCAATGTCGCCAAAAAGGGCATTTTGTCCCGCCTTTCGGTCTTCCGTATGACGGTTGGCTGCAGCAAGCATCGCCTCTATGGATAAGGCGACCGCCGCACGATTTTTTTCGACTCCATCAAAGGCGCCGCAAGCGACCAGATTATCTAACACCTTTTTATTGACATCACGCGGATTCAATCGTCGAGCAAAATCTGAAAGACTAACGAATGGTTTATTGTTGCGTGAGCGAACGATAGACTCCGCTTGGCCTTCTCCTATGCCTTTGATAGCTGAGAGGGCATATCTAATAATCTGCTTGCCGTCTTTATCAACTGCAACATCGAAATCGACCCCAGAAAATGAAATAGAGGGAGGCTCAACCAATATGCCGATGCGTCGGGCTTCATCACGAAATTCTGCAACTTTATCTGTTTGGCTTTTATCAAATGTCATAGATGCGGCAAGAAACTCAGCTGGATAATGCGCCTTAAACCACGCAGTTTGATAGGCAATTAGCGCATAGGCTGCTGCGTGGCTTTTATTAAATCCATAATCAGCAAATTTAGCGAGTAGATCGAATATTTCATTAGCTTTACTGCGTTGGATGGATCTTTCGACAGCGCCTGTGACAAAACGATCTCGTTGAGCATCCATTTCCGATTTTATTTTTTTACCCATTGCTCGGCGTAGGTTATCCGCCTCACCTAGACTATAACCTGACAGGATCTGAGCAATCTGCATAACCTGTTCTTGGTATATAATGACGCCAAAAGTTTCTTTAAGAATAGGTTCAATCTCTGGATGGATATAATCTGGTTCTTCGTCGCCGAGCTTTACTGCGCAATAAGTTGGTATATTTGCCATTGGTCCTGGACGATATAGAGCAACAAGCGCAATAATATCCTCGAAACGGTCTGCATGCATCTCAACGAGAGCTTTACGCATGCCAGGACTTTCCAATTGGAACACGCCAATCGTTTCACCCCGTCCAAGCATTGCATATGTAGCTTGGTCATCTAAGGGGACCTTAGCGAGGTCAAATTCTGGCTCGCGTCGCCTAACCAGATCGCTCGCCATCGCCAAGACAGTTAACGTTTTTAGTCCAAGAAAATCAAATTTGATCAGCCCCGCGGGTTCAACCCATTTCATATTAAATTGGGTTGCCGGCATGTCCGACTTTGGGTCGCGATAAAGAGGAACGACTTCTTGTAAAGGGCGATCACCAATGACAATGCCTGCTGCATGTGTTGATGCATTTGAGTAGAGTCCCTCTAAAGCCCCCGAAATTCTGAAGAGACGCTCAACACGCTCGTCCTTAGCGACTTCTTCTCTTAATTTGGCTTCTGACGCCAAGGCTTCAGCTAATGTTAATGGCTTGGCTGGGTTTTGAGGCACGAGTTTAGCGAGCTTGTCGACTTGGCCTAATGGCATTTCCAGCACGCGTCCAACGCTTCGTAAGACGCCTCGCGCCAAAAATGAACCAAAGGTGATAATCTGAGCTACTCTGTCAGCGCCATACCGGTGTCGTACATAGTCGATGACTTCACCGCGTCGCGTTTGACAAAAGTCGATATCAAAATCCGGCATAGAATTACGCTCTGGATTTAGAAAGCGTTCAAAAAACAAACCAAACCGAACGGGATCAAGGTCAGTGATTGTCAAGGCGTAGGCAACTAAGGAACCTGCGCCAGAACCGCGTCCTGGTCCTACAGGGATACCTTTTGACTTTGCATATTTGATAAAATCAGAAACGATTAGGAAATAGCCTGGAAAACGCATTTTCTCGATTACATCTAATTCAAAGTCCAATCGATTGCGATAGTCCTCCAAGCTGTAGCCTTGCGCAGGTCCGTGATGGGCTAAACGGTCAGCTAATCCATTGACCGATTGGCGTCTTAATTCCTGCGCTTCAATTGCGTCTATTGTTGTATCTGCCGGGTGATCGTAGATAAAACGAGGCATGATTGGTTTGCTCGTTTTTGGCCTGAAATTAATACGCTGGGCAATCTCAATTGTATTATTGATTGCTTCTGGTATGTCAGAAAAAAGCGCATGCATTTGTCGTGTATTTTTAAAATAATGTTCTGGCGACACACGTCGGCGTTCGCTCACACTCGTATAAGTTCCTTCAGCTATGCATAGTAATGCGTCATGAGCCTCATAATCATTTATAGATGCGAAAAATGGCTCATTGGTCGCCACTAATGGCAATCCTCGTCGATAGGCAAAGTCTTTTAAATATGGCTCGATTTCTTCTTCTTGTTTTAATTTATGCCGCTGAAGCTCAATATAAAAATTCTCTTTATATATCGACTCGAGCTTGATCAGCCTGCGCTGGGCCAGATCTAGCCTGCCGCCAGAGATGAGGCGGTCAATGACGCCGTCTGGTCCTCCCGAGAGAACAATGAGATCATCTGCTGCTGTTTTGAGCGTTGAAAAAAGAACATGAGGGTCATCCCCCTGCTCTGTCTCTAGATGAGCGCAGGATGCAATCCGCATTAGGTTGAGATAGCCTGTTGCAGACTTCGCCAATAAAACCAGATTTCCTAAATGCAGATTATCCTTCGTAATATGTCCGGTGTCATCGTCATCAAACGCCACTTTTAATTGCAGTCCAATAATAGGCTGTATACCAACTTTTGCTGCCTTTTCTGAAAATTCCAATGCGGCAAAAAGATTGTTTGTGTCTGTGACAGCTAAGGCAGGTTGTTCGTCATAGTGAGCGAGATCAATAAGCTTGGAAAGCGATATTGCGCCCTCTCGGAGTGAGAAGGCTGTATGAACATGAAGATGGACAAATCCGGCGTCATTAATGCCCATAAGGAAAACGCCCCTTTAGATAAAAATTTTTTTCTATAAATATACCACTTAGGCAGCCGCGTCCTGTGCTAACAAATAGTTAACAGGAAAAAGAATTTAGGAATTTTACGAAACTTTCAAACGCAAAGCGCCCGACAAGTAGATGTTCTTGTCAGGCGCTGGGGTGATTTGGCGTAATTTTTTATTTACCGGCTGTAAAAGTCTTTGAGAATTTATCTAAAGGCTTCAAGGCTTCAGCGGTCAAAGAGCCATAGAGTTCGCCGAATTTTTTTGTGCCGGCGATAAAGTCTTCATATGCGGTTTTTGCATAGTCGTTTTGAATCTGGAAGGCGTCTTCAAGTTTTTTAACTGAGAGTAATTTCTCAGCGTAAGCACGACCTTTTTCGAAGGATTTTTTATTAAAATCAGTTGCCTCACTGGCGATCTCTTGCCAGCCTTTGGTTAGGCCAGATGTATATGCCACAGCGGCTTCAAGCTGATCAGCGCCAAATTTTTGAACATTGTCGATTTGAGTAACCATAAGATCTCTCCTGTTTAGAATGGAAGAAAGTTAGGTTTTCTTCGATAAATCAATGCCTTTGAATAAATTATATGCGCTGCAGCATTTTTGTCAATAGTTTTGTGCAGCGCACAATTTAGAGGTCTTCTACGCTGTTTAACCAGGAGGTAACGCAAATCATCTAGTCTCAACGCTGAAGTGTCACGCTCAAGATCCTGGCTGACGCTTCCAAATGATTTAGAGGCGCTTTTAATGAAGAGACATGGTGGTTATCGCTGTAATCCGCGCGCAATAAACCGTGCAGCGGTGTTTTTTTTAACAGTGAGTTCAATTGCTCTTTGCGCATTTCCAGCCGAAGCCCGCCGCCATAGGCAGATTATCTATTCTAGCAGTCCGTCGTCTCACGCACAAAGCGCTGATAATGATGTTGTTGGCCGTTATCATGGGTTTGCCGCAATTGTTGTTGACGCAAATACAGGGCGAACAATCTTTAGCAAAAATGAAAATGAGTTGCGTCATCCTGCCTCAGTAACGAAGGTTATGACGCTTTATCTACTGTTTGAGCAGCTTGAAAATGGACGGTTGAAGCTTGATACGCCGCTGATGATATCGTCGCATGCAGCAGCTCAGGCGCCCTCGAAACTTGGGCTTATGCCTGGTCAAACAATCAGTGTTGAAAATGCCATAAAGGCTCTCGTCACCAAGTCCGCCAATGACATCGCATGCGCCATAGCTGAGAATGTGTCAGGAAGCGAACATGGCTTCGCACAGCTGATGACGAGTAAGGCTCACCAGTTGGGTATGAAGCATACGCATTATGAAAACGCTTCAGGTCTTCCAAATGCAGATCAAGTAACAACAGCTTATGATCTAGCCCTGCTCGGCCGCGCGATTCAAGACCGCTTTCCAAAGTATTATCGTTATTTTTCGACGCATGTATTCGCCTATAATGGGGCCTTGCATCGTAACCACAATCATCTCTTAGAGCGGGTTGAGGGTATGGATGGCATTAAAACTGGATATACGCGCGCTTCCGGTTTTAATCTTTTAACATCTGTTAAAAGAGCCCATCATCATATCGTTGCTGTTGTGCTGGGCGGTGTTTCCGCCTCTTCGCGCGATCGCATTATGGCAGATCTAATCGAAGAGCATATACAAAGCTCTGCGACAACGCGAACAGTTGCTGCTCTTTCGGAAACTAACAGCTCTAATAGTCTTGATACAAATTCTGATAGCGAGATCGCGCAACCACTTCGTCCTCTAAGGGTTGCTAATCCTATTATTGCTAGAACGATGGATCATGAAACCTCAAATAATCTTGGTCGTAAATTAGTGGATCGTAATGATATTGATGCTGAGCCTACGGGCGCAACAGGAAATGAGAGCAAGGCTCTTTCAAAGGAAGTTAGAGATTCATCCACAGAAAACCAGGCTATTCGTCCAGCATTTGTATCAGGCGTGAAGAAATCACCTGTTGCGACCGAGACGACAAAAAAAGACACGAGAAATGCTCACTCATCAAAAGTTGGATCGACCACTACAATTGATGGATCAACCTCGACAAGAGTGACAAAGGCTGCAACGGTCGTTGGCGCATCTACAACACCATCTGCAATACGAACCGCAGCAATGGCATCGGCAAATAAACCAGATGTGAATAGACCAACTCATACAGGGTGGATGATTCAAGTTGCGGCTGCAGAGACGCCTGAAAAAGCCTCAGAACTTTTGACAAGAGCGAAGTCTCATCTTCAAGGTCTTCCGCCTCAAGTCAAACCCTTTACTGAAAAAGTCCAAAAGGGGAATGAAACATTATATCGCGCCCGTTTCGCTGGTCTTGAGCAGCAGACGGCTGAGTCTGCTTGTCGCGCTCTAAAAAGATCGGGCGTAGCTTGTTTTGCGACAAAGAACTAAGGTATTTTGAATAATGCCCCACGCCTACCTTGATAATCTTTATCTTGGTCTAGCAAGACATGCCTCACCTTCGAAGATAAAGCTTTCTCGAAAGAAAAGCATTATACGACAGTATAGTTTTATGAAATTTTTTGGCTCCTTTTTGACGAAACAAAAGAGCTACCAAAATGAAAGAAATTATATTTTTACCCGCACTTTTACTTTGATTTCATTTCAAAATTTTTATTGCCACCCATTTAATAAGTCTAGCCTGTCCCTAGAGATGAAATATCATGCGCCCCGCGTCAGAGTGCATATTGTCTGTCCCCTACCCCTAAAAGGAATGAAAACCCTGCTTTATTTAAAATAATTACTCTATTCATACAAAAAATATTACTATATTTTCTCAAGCTTACTTGCTGTAATTTAATTGTTATTACGTAAATAAATTGGGGACAAAAATGTCCATTAAACCAACCTATATTCCTATTGCCGCCTTGCCAGCTGATCATTCTCATGATGCTCAAAATCTTATGGAGCGGTTTGGCGATTACCTATCTGAATTAGGTTTAAACGTCTCAGGCATTACACAACATAGAAAATCAAGCGATGGAAAAAAATCAAATATCATCCTCAAGAATTATCAATCAAAAGAATCCTATCTAATTTCTCAAGATCTCGGTCCAGGTTCTGTCGCCTGTAATCTTGATAGTTCGCAGCTTGCTCTTGCCTGTGCTGCGATAGAACGTTCGATTACAGAAAATAGTCATTTAATTCTGATTAGCAAATTTTCAAAGCAGGAAGCAGCACGTGGCGGTTTATGTGATGCATTTCGCATCGCGATGTCTCGCGGTATTCCTGTTTTAACAACTGTCTCACCTTATGTCGCCAAAGAATGGACAGTATTTGCAGGACCTCTGGCTGAGAATGTTTCTCCCAGCTTTGAGGCTATTTTAGAATGGTGGAACAGAATTAGTGCAAAAAATAATTCATTGTAGAAATGATTTTTTAAATGTATATTTTTATTTGATAGGCTATTGAAATTTTAAAATTGTTCAACATACATTGACGCCAGAACTACATAATGAGTTACCGTCACAATATATTGTTATAAGCCTATTGGGTAGAACATAATGGCCAAAAAAAATCCTGATGAACGTAAAAAAAGGCATATATCTACACTCGTCACGCAAATTGGCCGTAAACCAGAAGATCAATTTGGTTTTATTAATCCTCCAACCTATCGTGGCTCAACAGTTCTTTTCCCAGATGTTGCTACTCTTGAGTCACTAAATCAGCCCTATACCTATGGCACGAAAGGCACTCCAACTGTCAGATCGCTAGAAGAAGCATGGAGTATATTAGCTGGTGCAGAGGACTCTGTTACTGTCCCATCTGGTCTTGCTGCAATTTGCCTTGCTGTCATGACAGCTACACAGGCTGGCGACCATATTCTTATTACGGATTCTGTGTATCAACCAACGAGAAATTTTTGTGATAATATTTTAGCAAAATTTGGCGTTCTGATCGAATATTATGATCCTCATTTATCGGATCAAATTTTTTATCTTTTTCGCGAACAAACAACTGCCATTATTGTTGAGTCCCCTGGGTCACAGTCCATGGAGATTCAAGATGTCCCAGCTATTTCAAAAGCAGCTCATGAAAAAGGAATTTGTGTTATCCTTGATAATACTTGGGCTACGCCGATATTTTTTCCGCCTCATGACCGGGGCGCCGATCTGGTTATAGAAGCTGGCACGAAATACCTTTCAGGACATTCTGATTTATTAATTGGACTGGTTTCCGCCAATAAAAAATGGGCCAAACGCTTGCGAACGACATTCAATGCCTTCGCAATAGGCGCAGGACCAGACGAATGTTCGTTAGCATTGCGTGGCTTAAGAACAATGGCGTTACGACTTAACGCGCAACAAAAATCCGCTTTAGAAATCGCTGATTGGTTAAGTAAGCAAGAACAAGTAGAAAGCGTTCTTCATCCTGCTCTTGTTAGTCATCCAGATCATAATCTTTGGAAACGCGATTTTCTTGGTTCTTCCGGTGTTTTCTCTATAATACTTAACGAGCGCTACAGAAAATATATTGCAGAATTTCTAGATAAGCTCGAACTATTTGGCATTGGTTTTTCTTGGGGTGGGTATGAGAGTCTTGTTCTCCCCTTTGACTGCAAAGCATATAGAACAGCAACGCGATGGGATCCTCCAGGACCATGTTTACGTTTCTCAATTGGCCTTGAGGACGTCAATGATTTAAAAGAGGATTTAACAATAGGACTAATGCGTCTTAGCTAATAAAAAGATGAATGGATTAACTAGCAAAATTATGGATAATTATCGATTATTAGAAATTATTCAGATCATTTATTTTGCTGGTCTTTAGAGCCTTTAATCATTGAGAAAATTCGTTGACGCATTGATGCAGAAACAGAAGTAGCCGACTCTAATGGAATGAAATTATTACCACTATATACTACAGCGCCATTTTCTTCGATTATGATATCACCAGAGACCAATGTAGGATCATTGCGTGACATCTTAATGGCAAACTCTTGGGATGTGTCGGGATTATTGCATGAGCAATTTTGAACTGTATTTTTTTTGAAGGCGAGAGCAAAGGGTTGCGCAGAATATCGTTGTCCTTTCTGATTTCTTGCATAAGAAATTGACCCGCCATCATAATATTCTACAGGCGATGAAGGGCATGAAAATTCGCATGACTCTTGTCGTGATGCATGTGATGATTTGATCACGGGAAAATAGTAACCATCACACAGTCTCACACAATATCCGCCAGTTGAGGGCCCAGCGTCTTGTGGCGCGCCGCCGCCTTCCGCCTCTGTGCCGTCTGTGGGACGTTCGCTGCTACCGGATGATTTGTTGGCAGGGATGTTTTTTTGCTGATTGTCTGAACCAAATAAAAAATCTAGGAGGTCTTCAGCTAAAGCCCCAGTGGGATTTAGCGAGAGTGAAATGATGACTATTAATAAATACAAAGGATAGCGGCGCACGAACTATAACCTCAAATGAGCAACAAAACGTTGATTGGCGACCCCGGAAGGATTCGAACCTCCGACCCACTGCTTCGAAGGCAGTTGCTCTATCCAGCTGAGCTACGGAGCCTTACATTAAAATCAGATACTTAGTTATGCGCCTCTGGCTGCTAGATTATCCTACGGTAACACCTGCGGTATCACTTGGCGTGAGGCTAGCCGCCTCAACGACGCGTTTATAGCCCGAATGCCGATAGCATGGCTATACTTGTATCGTAACTAACCATTCAATTAGTTGTCATACGACCCCCCTCGCCTAAAGCTGAGACCAAAACCAATAATTTGTAATTAGTTTTTCACACCCAAGTGATTTGCTCTGCGGGTGAACTCCTCCCGAGATCACAACATTCTGCGATCAGAACTTAGCCCGACACCGCGTAGCGTATTGGTGTCGGGTTTTTGTTGTCTAAGAGCAAAAGAAAAACCGCCAGTGGGAGGTGCTGGCGGTTTGGGAGTTCACACAAGGTTTGGACAATCACGAACCTAGTGGAAGTTCCTTGGGATGGATGTGCCCCAGAACACACTTGATTCTTGTCTATTTACCCCAGCAAGCTGTTCTTCTTATGTTCTGACATGGCGTAAGTTTATAAACAGCGTATCGGGGCTTCTAGGATGAACGGGGAAGAGGCAGATATACAGGGAATAGCTGGCTCTGGTGGTAATGGTAGCCACTGGAATGTTGCCCCAAATGCAGGCCTCAGCGGAGGTGTGACATCAAATGTCCTCGTCCCGCTTTCTCTAACTTCAAATATTCAAGGTAACTCCCAGCTAAGCTGGTTAGGAACAGTGCGTGGACGCCTTGGCTATCTTGCTATGCCAAATCTGTTGATTTACGGCACGGGTGGCCTTGCCTACGGAGCGTATTCTTCAAATTTACAGACTTCGGTATTTTGGCAGCAACAATCAGGAGGTAGCGCTAATTTCATTCAAATTGGAAAAAATAGCTACTCCAATACAATGGTAGGCTGGACAGCTGGTGCAGGCGCTGAATGGATGTTCATGCCAAACTGGTCAGTAAAAGCAGAATATCTCTACTACGACCTTGGTAAAGCTAGTGGTTCAGTCGTCAATCCGTTCTATGGAATAGATGCAGCTTCTGGCCGCAATGGTCTGGAATCTATCACGAACTTTTCAAGTCGAGTCTCTGGCAACATCATCCGTGCCGGCGTGAACTATCACTTCAACTTTGCTAACGTTGTTCCTGTTGTCGCAAAATACTAATCAATGATAAGAAACACAGATTAGAAACCCCAGTCAGAAATGGCTGGGTTTTTTTATGTAATTCTGGTGATAGCGTTTTAGTGCGGATAAAAAGAAATGTCCGGCTCTTCTCCAACCGGACATTTCTGATCTCACACGAGAAGGACGGACAATCCAAATCTCTTTTAATATAAGGTTGTCTAATAAAGGTTTAATTGAGGCACAGGAAATTTTTTAGTTTAGCATTATACATTAATATAATAAATGTTACTTCAGCAAAATTATTACATCTTACATGATAAATTTTTAGCGCGTGGCAATTTTGCAACACTCTCAGCTAAAGCGACATCTGCTCATACTTTGGTAATTGTTTTCTTCGTAATTACTCTTCACAGTATTTTTATGAGTTGGAAAAAGGAAAAACCAATTCTGGACAGACCTCACGCACAAGTTGAACAAGGACACTCTCATGAAAAAAATTCTTCTATCGGCGGTTTCACTCGCCATTCTTTCTGGTTCAGCTCTCGCAGCTGACCTTCCCTCACGCAAGGCTCCTGTTGCTCCTCCGCCACCTCCTCCTCCAATGTGGACTGGCTTCTACGCTGGTTTGAACTTGGGCGGCGGCTGGGATGCTGGCAACGGCAACAAAAACGCCTACAACCTTTATGGCGCAAACGGCGGCGTAACCAGCAAAATGTCTGGTGGCGTCATCGGTGGCGGCCAGATTGGTTACAACTACCAGATCAACAGCCTCGGTCTTGGCGGCATGGGCGCTCTGATTGGCGCAGAAGCTGACTTCCAAGGCACCTCAATGGGCAGCAATGGTAGCGGCACCACCTATAACTACTTCGGCAATCTCAGCTCAAACCAGGGCGTGAGCGTTCCTTGGTTTGGAACGGTTCGTGGTCGTCTTGGCCTGACCGTTATGCCAACGTTGCTCGTATACGGCACGGGCGGCTTTGCTTACGCAGACGTATCACGCAACGGCGGCTTGCTTGGCTTCAACAATGGTTCAGCTACGCAGACCGGCTGGACAGCTGGTGGCGGCGTCGAATGGATGTTCATGCCAAACTGGTCGGCTAAAGCTGAATACCTCTACACCGACGTTTCAGGTGGCGGTAACAACAACAAC
>Ga0007862_1000548_pt1 | contig 11601 bp, 9 predicted proteins | sample CryBogCBH20Aug07_FD_71206 | JGI IMG/M metagenome (GOLD analysis project Ga0007862, IMG submission 71206) | Freshwater microbial communities from Crystal Bog, Wisconsin, USA - CBH20Aug07 | ecosystem: Environmental > Aquatic > Freshwater > Lake | place: Crystal Bog, Wisconsin, USA | collected... | reverse complement strand
GCCGTGGAGTGGCGAAGGGTTTCCAGTTCGGTCATGGGGAAGGAAGAAAGGGGTTTAGGCTGAAGGCTGTTGGACTGTTAGGTCAGAGGCTGAAGAGGGATCAGGGATTCCTCAAGGAGCGTCGGGATGCCGTTGATCACGGGGTAGGCGGCGGTGCCATCCTCCCGGACCAGAAATCCGTCCGCCTCCGCGGGGGCCTTGGCGGCGATCCCTGCCACCTCTCCGGGGTCGGCAATCCTGAGACGCTGTCCGGTGACGGGACAGCGGAGCAGGTCCGCAAGCTTGTCGAGAGGTCCCGTCACGGATCAGTACTTCGGCATCGCCGGGTCGATCGAGTCGGCCCAGGCCAGGATGCCCCCCTTCACGTTGAAGAGCTTGGAGAAGCCGGCCCCCCGCAGTTCGCGCAGGGCATTTGCCGAGCGGACTCCCGACTTGCACTGCAGGTAGATCGTGTCGGCGCTGTCGAGTTCGCTCATGCGGCTGTGGAGATCGCCGAGGGGGATGAGCTTCGCACCGGGGATCCGGGCGATGTCCCACTCAAACTGCTCGCGCACGTCGATCAGGGTCACCTTTCCGCCGCTTTGCAGCTTGGCCTGGAGTTCCTGAACGGTGATCTCGGGAACGGGGACCTCGGCCTCCTCGGCCGCGGCCGCCTGAGGAATGCCGCAGAAGGTGTCGTAGTCGATCAGTTCGGTGATCGTCGGATTCTCGCTGCAGACCGGGCACTTCGGATCGCGGCGGACCTTGAACTCCCGGAACTTCATCTTCAGCGCGTCGAACTGGACAAGCCGCCCGATCAGCGGGTCGCCGATGCCGACGATCAGCTTGATCGCCTCGATCGCCTGCATGACGCCGATGATTCCCGGCAGGACGCCGAGAACGCCTCCCTCGGCACAGCTCGGGACCATGCCTGGAGGGGGAGGCTCGGGATAGAGACAGCGGTAGCAGGGGCCGCCGAGATGCGGGGCAAAGACGGTGCACTGGCCGTCAAAGCGGAAGATCGAGCCGTAGATGTTCGGCTTCTTCTGAAAGACGCAGATGTCGTTGGAGAGGTAGCGGGTGGGGAAATTGTCGGTCCCGTCGATGACGAGGTCGTAGGGGGTGACGAGCTTCTCCGCGTTCTCCGAGGTGAAGAGGCAGTCGTGGAGATCGACCTGCACGTTCGGGTTGATCTCCTTGATCGTGTCGCGGGCGCTGTTGATCTTCTTGCGTCCGACGTCGCGCGTCCCGTGCAGGATCTGGCGCTGGAGATTGGAGAAGTCGACCGTGTCGAAGTCAACCAAGCCGATACGGCCGATACCTGCGGCGGCGAGGTAGAGGGCGATCGGGGAGCCAAGGCCACCGGTGCCGATGCAGAGGATGCTGGAGGCCTTCAGGCGCTTCTGCCCCTCGAGGGTGACCTCGGGCATGATGAGATGGCGCGAGTAGCGGGCGATCTCGTCATTGCTCAGTTCCACTGCGGCGGAACGGGCCGGATCCAGGATGCTCTTGGTCATAAAAGGTTGACGAGAATGACCCGACCTCCCCCGGTCATCAAGGCAAAGAGGTTCCCATCCGTGTCATGATGTTCGGGTCGGGGACCGGCGTGTTCCTTCATCCCCGACTCAAGTGTCCCGGCAACGGCCCTGCCGGTGGTGGAAATCGGGATGAAAGCCGGGGATTGCGAAAGAGGAAGAGCTTCTCCGGACGGTCCTGACCGAGTTTTCGATCGCCTGAGGGCCGGGGATAAGGGATCTTGACGCCATGTTCCGCCGGATCTCATGGCTGATCGTGTTGTTGCCGCTGAGCAACGGGCCGATGCTTCCCGCCCAGGAGACGAACTCTCCCGACATCAGGGTCTATTTCAGCCCGCACGGAGGATGCACCGATGCGGTGGTGAGGGCGGTGCGCGAGTCGAGGAGCCGGATCCTCGTGGAGGCCTATTCCTTCACCTCCGAACCGATTGCGGCCGCGCTGATCGATGCCGGGAAACGGGGGGTGGACGTGGAGGTGATCCTCGACAAAAGCCAGGAGCAGGCGCGGGGGACGGAGGCCGACGTCATTTCCCTGGCGGGGATCCCCACCTACACCGATCCGGCCTACAGGATCGCCCATGACAAGGTGATGATCATCGACGGGTCGAGGGTGATCACCGGCTCCTTCAACTTCACCAGGAGCGCCGAGGAGTACAACGCGGAGAATCTGCTCGTGATCTCGAACGACCCTCCCCTGGCGGCCCAGTACGAGGCCAGTTGGAAAGAACACATCGCCCGTTCACGACCCTTCCATCCCGGCAGGAGCCATCACAGGGGGGGATCGCATTCCCGCTTCTACGGTCCCCTGGAAACGGAGGAGGGAACCGCCGGTTGAAGAATCCTCAGCCCTGGTCCCACTCGCAGTAGGGTTCGATCGGCCGGCGGTCGGAGGCCGCGGAGACATAGGCATTCCTGGAGGAGGCGGAATCGAAGAGGTAGAGGGCGTATCCCCCGAATCCTCCTCCGCAGTACTTGCGGCCGAGGCATCCCGGGGCTTCCGGGAGGGGCGTCATCCCCTCGGCGACCTGCGCCCCGTGCGATGCCTCGACGGCCCGGCCCAGGAGGGCTGCGTCGTTGCGGAGCACGGCCTCGCGGGCCATCTCGCCCGCCGCGGCGATCGCGTCATAATCGCGCGGGTGGTCCGCAATGCCGGGGGTGTCGTGCGGCTTTCCGCTCCACCAGAGGGCCATCCTGCCCGAGAGCAGGGATCCGTCGGTCTTCAGTTCGAGGGAGGGTTTGGGACCGCTTCTCCAGACGCAGAGCCCGGTTTCCCGGATCACAGCGGGGTCCTGCCATCCGACGCCGAGATCGACTTCCTCCTTGATCCCCGTGTCCCCGTTGAGCAGGGCCCACGCTCCGCTGCCGCCGAGGCCGGCGTTGCGCTCGTAGCCCCATTCGCGGAGCGAGACCTTCGGCCGGATCGCACAGTTGACGATATGGCCCCCCGCCCGGGCGAACCGGGGGACGTCGAGCCATCCCCCCGCAAAGTCGACGCGGAGGGGGGCGTCCTTCGGGGCTCGGATCCACTTGACCAGCCGCGTGGTGGAGACCGGCTCGAACTGCGGCGGGGTCTTGGGAAGAAGGACATACTCCGCGCCCACCGCGGAGCAGAGGTCGCGTTTGAGCTGTCCGTACTGGTCGTCCTCGGTCACGGCCAGGATGTCGGGCCTCAGGCGGAGGAAATCCTCCTTGAAATCGAGGCCGTGCTCCGTCCCGCGCCCCACCACCACCTGGTCGATCATCCCCAATGCCTCGAGGAGGGCTTTCTTGTGCTCGTCCGGGAGAGAGGAGCGTCGCTGCTTGTGGGCCCAGAGGACATCCTCGGAGGCGAAGGAGACGGTCAGGAAATCCCCCAGGGCCTTGGCTTCGCGGAAGAACTGGATGTGGCCCGCGTGGATGATGTCGTAGCAACCGGAAACGAAGACATGGCGCATCGGTTCACCATGGACGGAGAGTTTCCGGCGGACAAGCCGTCCCTGCAAAAACGGATTGCCACCGGGCGGACCGGGGGGTTGGATTGGGATTTCACACCATCATCCCCCCCATGATCCTGCCCCTCCTCGCAGCGGCGGCCGTAGCGGCCGCATCACCGACACCATCCCCGACCCCCGCGGCCAAGGCCCGCAACGTGACTTCGGTCGCCATACCCGTGCCCAAGGTGATGCACGGCGTGTTTCCCGATGACACGCTCCGTTTCAACATCCCGTTCCAGATCCCCGAGCTGAACTGGAGGATGCAGCGCTTCTGGGAGCCTTACCAGGCCCAGAGGACCGACGGCAAAAGCTGGCTCCAGTCCGATTACGCGACGATGAACTGGTTCGGGCTCAGGGACCGTCTCGCCTCCAAAGGTCTGGATGTCTCCGCTTCTTACACGGCCGATCTCGCGGGCAATCCGGTCGGGGGCAAGAGCGCGGGCTTCACCTACTGCGACAACTTCACTGTCGATCTGGAGTTCCAGTCAAAGCCCCTGTTCGGATATGACGGCGGCACCCTGAGCGTCATCGCGCTCGACCGCAACGGGAACAACCTCTCCGCCCAGCATGTGGGCAACCAGTTCACCGTCCAGCAGGTCTACGGCGGGACGGGCGTCATCTTTTACGGTCTGGCCTACAACCAGCGTTTTCTCGACGACAAGGTCAGCTTCAAGTTCGGCCGCATGAGCGCCGGGGACGACTTCGCCTCCTCGCCCTTCTACTGGCTCTACATGAACAACGGCATCGACGGGAATCCTCAGGCCCTGCCGGTGAACGGTTCCTTCTCGACCTATCCCTGGGCGGTCTGGGGGGCGAGGCTCCGCGCCCTGGTCACCCCCGAGAACGAGGCGATGCTTGGCGCTTATCAGGTGACCCCGCAGAACTCCCAGTCCTACATGCACGGGTTCAACTGGAATATGAATCCCGGCGACGGGGTGATGATGATCGCCCAATACGGGTGGGCCCCGGAATTTTTCAAGCCGGCGGCCTCCGCAACCCCGAAAGGAGGGGATGACGGGAAGGCTGTCGTCGATGGCAAATCGGCCGCCGACGGGAAGTCCTTCGCCACTCCCGCCACCGATGCGATTCCCCATGGCCTTCCGGGACACTACTGGATGGGCGGATATTACTCCACCTGGACCTACCCCCAGTTCGGGACCTCCCAGGGACAGAACGGCGCCTATGGTCTCTACTGGCATTTTGACCAGATGCTTTACCGGATGAACCCCTTCCGGGACACGGGCCTGACAGCCTGGAGCGCCTTTGTCCTCTGCCCCCAGCAGAACACGGCCAAGGTCCCCTTCCAGTACAATGGCGGTCTTGTCTACACGGGACTTGTTCCGTTACGCCCGCGCGATCTGTCGATCTTCGGCGTGGCATACGGCAATTTCAGCTCAAATTACGCGCAGGCCAACGAGGCGACGCTCGGGGGGTATGCGAACTACGAACTGGTCTACGAATGGGGCTACCGTATCAACCTGACCAAGTTCGCCTATGTCCAGCCCGACGCCCAGTGGGTGATCAATCCGGGCGGAACGGGCAACATCCCCAACGCACTCGTCCTTGGCGCGCAGGTCGGGGTGACCTTCTAGCCGGCGGGGCCGCTCGCCGGATGGGGTGAGGCTGACGGGGAACAACGGACCGTTCCCCCGCAGTCCTGTCGCCGCTTCCCCTCATGAACGCTGTTCAACGCATCAGTCCGATGCTGACCGTGGCTGACATGGAGGAGACCCTCTCACCCCTGCCGCGGCGTGATTTTGTTCGGGATCGTGATGCACTCCCCTGGCCTCCCGGAGCGGTCCGCGGGATCAGGCCGCGAATATGGAGGATCCGTCATGAGGCAAAGCTTGACGGACTCCGGGCCGCAAGCTGATCTCAAGATTCACCTCAACCCTCAAACAAGGAACACACGTCATGCGCATCGGAATGGTCGGTCTCGGCAGAATGGGAGCCAACATGGTCCTCCGCCTCATCAAGGCGGGTCACGAAGTCGTCGTCTGGGATCGCAGCGAGGCGGCGGTCAGGGATCTTGCCGCAAAGGGGGCCATCGCCGCCGCTGATCAGGCCGATCTGGTCTCCAAGCTCACGGGTCCCAAGGCCGTCTGGATGATGATCCCCGCGGCCTACGTGGATGACACGATAGCCACCTTTGCCCCCCTGCTCGGAAAGGGAGACATCCTCATCGACGGCGGCAACTCCTACTACAAGGACGACATCCGCCGAGCGAAGGAACTTTCCGCCAAGGGCATCGAGTACGTCGATGTCGGCACCTCAGGCGGCGTCTGGGGCCTGGAGCGGGGTTACTGCGAGATGATCGGGGGATCCCATGATGCCGTTGCTTATCTCGATCCCATTCTGAAGGCGCTTGCCCCGGGCAAGGGGGACGCACCAGTCACTCCCGCCCGCACCCGCCAGGGTACGGCGGAGGAGGGGTATCTCCACTGTGGTCCCAACGGAGCAGGACACTTCGTCAAGATGGTCCACAACGGCATCGAGTACGGCATGATGGCCGCCTACGCCGAGGGTCTCAACATCCTCAAGAACGCCAACGCCGGCAAGGCGAAGCGCGAGATCGACGCGGAGACCACCCCTCTCCGTGATCCCGAGAACTACCAGTACGACCTCGATCTCCCCGAGATTGCCGAGGTCTGGCGTCGCGGCAGCGTGGTGGCCAGCTGGTTGCTTGACCTGACGGCGGATGCGCTGGCCCGCGATCCCGAACTGAAGACTTTCGGCGGCCGTGTCAGCGACTCCGGCGAGGGGCGCTGGACGATCCTCGCCGCGATCGAGGAGGGCGTGCCCGCACCCGTGCTCAGCTCCGCGCTCTACGAGCGCTTCTCCAGCCGTAATCTCGCCGAGTACGCCGACAAGATCTGTTCGGCGATGCGCTTCGAGTTCGGCGGCCACCTCGAGAAGCCGGCCGGATCCAAGTAAGGCCACCAGCACTCCCTCACGCCATGTCCGCCGAGAAAAGCGACGCCCTGGTCCTCTTCGGGGCCACCGGGGACCTTGCCCATAAGAAACTCTTCGACACGATCCAGGCGCTTTACCGTCGCGGCGTGCTCGAGGGACCCGTGATCGGGGTCGCCAAGAGCGGGATGACCCGCGAGCAGGTGATCGACCGAGCCCGGGAGGGCATCACCACCTACGGTCGGGGAATCGACGAGGGGATGTTCAAGCGCTTCTCGGATTCCTTCCAGTATGTCGACGGGGATTACGCCGACGCCCAGACCTTCGAAAACCTCAGAAAGGCTCTCGGCGACTCGAAGAGGACGATTTTCTACCTCGCCATCCCTCCGGTCCTGTTCGGAACGGTGACCAAGGGGTTGAAGGCCGCGGGTTGCCTCAACGACGATTCCCGCGTCGTTGTCGAGAAGCCATTCGGTCATGATGCTGCTTCCGCGAAGGCGCTCAACCGCACCCTTCACGAAGTCCTTGAGGAGAGGCAGGTCTTCCGCATCGATCATTACCTCGGCAAGGAAGCAACGCAGAACATCCTCTACACGCGCTTCTCGAACGCCTTCCTCGAGCCGGTTTGGAACCGCCAGTACATCAGCCACATCCAGATCACGATGGCCGAGTCCTTCGGCGTGCAGGGTCGCGGCGCCTTCTACGACGCCACCGGCGCCCTTCGCGACGTGATCGAGAACCATCTGATGCAGGTGGTCGGCTTCCTCTGCATGGAGCCCCCTTACTGGCACGACATGGAGCGGGTCCGCGACGAGCAGGTGAAGCTCTTCAAGGCCATCCGCACCATCTCCCCGAATGACATCGTTCGCGGCCAGTTCGAGGGATACCTGCAGGAACCCGGAGTGGCCCCCAACAGCCAGACCGAGACCTTTGCCGCCGTCCGCCTCTACATCGACAACTGGCGATGGCAGGGGGTCCCGGTCTTCATTCGTGCCGGCAAGAACCTGCCTGTCAGCGCGACCGAGGTGAGGGTCCAGTTCAGTCGTCCTCCGCAGGTGGTCTTCCCCCAGGAGCAGGCCCCGATGCACAACCATGTCCGATTCCTTTTCACTCCGCGCATCGAGATCGGGATCTGCATGCAGGTGAAGGTCGACGGAGAGCGGATGGTGGGAGAACCCATGGAACTGAAGGTGGTCGACCAGCAACCCGACGAAATGACCCCTTACGAGCGTCTCATCGGTGACGCCATCCAGGGGGATCAGGCCCTCTTCGCCCGTCAGGACGTGGTGGAGGAGGGGTGGAGGATCGTCCAGAACATCCTGGGGAACTCCGTTCCCGTACATCCCTACAGGCCCGGCACCTGGGGACCCGAAGAGGTCGACGACTTCCTTCTGCCTTCGGGCGGATGGCACGCCCCGAAGGTCTGATTTCCGCCGCAGGAAGGAAAGGGGGCTGCTAAGAGGGAACCGGGGGAGAATGCCCCTCGGATCTCTTGCCTGAATGGTCTGCCGATACTGACAGCCTCATCGGGACGTCTCGATCCCGGGGTTCGTCCGTTTCATGAGGCCGGGATGGAATCCCTGCTCCCCGAACAGCAGTCGTGTCATCAGGGGTTCCCCATCGGGAGGATTGAAACGACCCATGTTGGCCTGATGACAGTTGGTGATCTCTCCCACGAGGATCTCCTCCTCGTCGGTGTAGAGGTCGATCCGGATCAGGTTGAAATCCCGGCTCAGTGCCCGCGCGATCCCCAGGAGGTTGTCGAGGTTTTTCGGCCGGTCGTGGCCCGCCCCGATCTTGTTCCCGATGACAAAGGGGAGGGGCTTCCATTCCGGGGTGTAGAAGTTCTGGGTATGGTCGCCGTGCCTGTCCGCGTCGGTCTGCACAAGGAGCGGCGTTCCGTGCATGCAGAAGATCTTGTAGTCCTTCGGGGACTGTTGTCCGAAAACAAAGGGCTCGACGATCAACCTCCTTCTGAGGTGCCTGTAGTTGGCCTCCCTCAGGAAGGTGTAGTAGTTGCTGGCGAACCAGCGCTGGATAGTGTCCATGGGGACGGCTTCACCCGCCTTGCGCAGGATCACCTCCCCGGACATATGGGTCGGCTTGATGACGCAGGTCCCGGGATACCGGAAACCGAGAGCCTCGGCGGGAGAATCGATGACGGCGAGGGTGGGGACGTTGTGACGGTCGCCGACCTTTGCGCGGACGTAGTCCTTAAGATGGACCTTGTCGCTCACGAAGACCCGGAGCGGGTCAAGGATCTCCTCCCCCGACATGATCCAGAAAAGGGCGTCGGCCAGTCCTCCCCCCGTGGACTTGGGAAGCCGTCCGTGCACCGCCAGGAAATTGAGAAGGGTGAAGCAGTAGTCCCCCTCGCGGGTGAAGGGAAGATTTCCGGGAATGATGCTCATGGAGGGGTGGGGGAGGAGGCGGATGCAGACGGCGTTTCCGTCGCCAAATGTCCCAGCAGGAGGGCGATCTTGTCGAGAACCACGCCGACCTGCCACTCCTCGTCGTGGATGAGGTGCGGGTCGACGCCGGCGCTCCGGGGATTCCAGCTTTCGGTGAGGACCCTGGCCCCCACGCTGATCCGGAGCATGGCTGACGGGCTTCCGTCCGGCGCACGCGCAGGGACCGGTTGGCCGATGTGGCAGCATTGGGAGAGGAGGCGGTGTTCCCTGGCGTTGGAGGAGGGGAACAGACCGGAGCAATCGGTGTTGAGGAGCCGGTAGATCCTGCGCATCTCGGCCTCGTCGCAGAAGGGGCGTTCACCCCGCCCGGGCATCAGCAGAAAGAAGGGGAAAATCATCCTGCGACCGCTCAACTCGCCCGGGGCGGCGTTTCCGTTCCGGGGGGCCTCCTCGGCGGGGTGCAGGAACTCCCTGCTTGAGAGGAGCCGTCCGACGGAATCGCAGAACGCCCCGATGGTTTTCCTGCGGATGTCGGCCGGAATGCGGTGGTAGCGGCGCATTTCCTCCAAGGCCGCGGCCCACCGGAAATAGGCGCCGAGATTGAGTGACGGCCGCCCGCCGGGGAGAAGATGGCGAAGGTCCGGCGGAAGATCGCAGCCGGCAAGGTAGTCCCCGAATGCCGGGGAAAGACGCGTACCCGTAGCCCGGAGTCTCCCGGCAAGGGGTCCCGGGATCAGGAGGGCCCCGCTCAGGGGGGGGCCGGTGAAGAACTTCGAACCGGTGACGATGACGAGGAAGCCCAGTTCCAGATAGGCTCGCAGGTCCGGGGGATCGAGCCGCATCTGGCACGCGTCGACGACGACCTCGAGGCGGGCGCCGAACTCGGCCTTCAGGGAAGCCAAAAGGCTTGGGGAGGGCCCCGACCGTCCGAGCTTGGAATGGTTCATCGCGTGAAGGACGACATCCCTCCCGGAGTTGAGAATTCCCCTGACCAGGCGGGAGGCCCGTTGATCGATCTCATCGGAAGGGAGGGAGCGTCCGTTTCCGTCATGAAGCGGGATTTCGTGAAAGCCCCCTGCTTCCCCCACCGCCCAGGGGGAGGGATTGACGAGCCCGGAGCCCTTGGGAACGCTTCCACCCATGGCGGTGACCGGGGCAAAATGGCGTTCACGTGCCGCGAGGGGAACGCCCGTGCCGGACTCGTCGGCACCGGCCATGACCGTGACCGCCTGCCTTTCCGTCAGCAAGCTGAGGAGACCCGAGGTGACAAGGTAGGAATCGGTGCCCGAGGAGGAGAAGATGACGGAGGCTTCCCCCGGGGCGATCCCCAGGAATCCGGCGAGATCCTCACGGAGGGTTCGGCAGAATGCATCGACGGCCTCACCCACACCCACCGACAGGGATTTCCGGATCAGGGCTGCCCTCAGGCATTCCAGGATTCCGAAAGCGTGCTGGGAGACCGAGGTCGCGGTGGAGGAGGCGAAGGTGATCGCCTCGGGCCGGGGAAAGGGTCGGCATCCGTAGCCGTTGAGAAGGGTTTCCGGATCAAGGGAGAGCCTCTGATCCCCGCCCGCAATGAGGATGTGCTCAAGGGGTAGGGCAAGGGAAAGCAGTTCCTCGTCCCGATCCTCCGGAAGGACCCGGGAATCGCGGGTGCCCTGCCGAAGATCCGCTAGGGCGAGCAGCGTGCCGGCCGGAAGGGATTTCATACCGAAGGCCTCCGGGGGGAGATCCAACGGGATGAGGAATGATTCCCGGACCCAGTCCTCGGCCCCGGTTCTGAGTCCAAGGGGAAGGGTGCGCAGGTGGAGAAAGGAGGTTTTCAGCGCGGCCAGATCCATCAATCCCGTTGCGGAGCATCCAGCCGAGTGCCAGAGCGCCCATTCCCGGGCATAGCGCTCCATGAAGAGCCTCACGCCGGCGGGGCTGGGACGGGTGCCGGGGGGGGCTGGGAGGAGGCTCCCGTCATTGCGGAACTGGAAAACGGGATGTGCCATGGCAGGTCAGTCCGGTCTGCCGGAACGTTCGATCCCCAGGGCGACGATGTCGAGCAGCAGTTGATCCAGATCCCCAGCCCGGGTCCTGTGATTCGTCAGGCAGACCCGGATGGCGAGCCGGCCGGCCAACGTTGTCGTGGAAGGGGCTGCCAAGCCCCTGAGATGAAGTTCCTCGACGATCCATGCGTTGATGCGGTCGATCCGGTCCGGATGGGTCTCTGGTTCCGGAACGAACCTGAGGCAGACGATGTTCAGGGAGACGGGAGCCAGGAGTTCGAGCCGAATGTGCCCGGCGACGGACTCCCCGAGCAGGCGTGCTTGCGAGCAATTCCTGCGGATTGCGCCGGTGATCGCTGCGAATCCCAGGCCGCGCAGCGTGAACCAGACCTTCAGAGCCCGGAACCCTCGGGAAAGATCGGGCCCGTAGTCGCAGAACCACGGTTCCCCGCCGGCAAGCCCGCGTCCCGATCCCTGAAGGTAGCCGGGGCGGAGGCGGAAGGAGCGGGCATGGAGTTCGCCGTCCCTGACGAGCACGCAGCCGGCGTCATAGGGGACATGGAGCCACTTGTGCATGTCGAAGGCCATCGAGTCGGCGGTCGCAATGATCGCGGCCAGATGGGCGTATTCGGGTGTCCACAAAGCGAAGGCCCCGAAGGCGCCGTCTACGTGATGCCAGAGTCCCTCCCTGCCGGCTATGGCCGAGATCCGTTCCAGATCGTCCACGGCGCCGGTGTTCACGGAGCCCATGGTCGAGATCACGCAGAAGGGCAGGAGCCCGTCGGAGCGGTCTTTCCGG
>Ga0007862_1000535_pt1 | contig 11749 bp, 10 predicted proteins | sample CryBogCBH20Aug07_FD_71206 | JGI IMG/M metagenome (GOLD analysis project Ga0007862, IMG submission 71206) | Freshwater microbial communities from Crystal Bog, Wisconsin, USA - CBH20Aug07 | ecosystem: Environmental > Aquatic > Freshwater > Lake | place: Crystal Bog, Wisconsin, USA | collected... | reverse complement strand
AGAATCTCCTCAACCCCGGCAAGTTCGTGTGAACCCTCCGCTTTCCTTCCTTTGCCTATCGGGCGGGACTCGGGATAGATTCCCCAAGTGACGGCACAGAAGAACATCGTCTATTTCGATCTGGAAACCCAGAAGACCGCCAATGACGTCGGCGGTTGGGACCGCAAGAGCGACATGAAGATGTCCGTCGGGGTCACCTACAGCACCGGGACCGGAACCTACGAGATCTTCAGTGAAAAACGGGTCGGGGATCTCATCGACACGCTTACCCGGGCGGACCTCGTGGTCGGCTACAACAACCGCAGGTTCGATTACGAGGTCCTGATGGGCTACACGATCCTGGACCTTCCGCATCACCTCCCCACGCTGGATCTGCTGGAAGTGGTGGAGGCCGCGCTCAACCACCGCCTGTCCCTGGAATCGATCGCCCAGGCCTCCCTCGGGATCGGCAAGATCGCCGACGGTCTCGATGCCATCCGCTGGTGGCGCGAGGGCCGCGTGATGGAGATCGCCGAGTACTGCTGCTTCGACGTGAAGGTGACGAAGATGGTGCACGAATACGCCGTCCGCCACGGGGAACTCCATTACACCGACCGGTTTTCCAAGCGACAGACCATGACCGTGAGCCTTCCATGATCCAGCCCCTCGACCGCACGCGGAATTCCTGGAGGCTTCTCTGGATCGATCTGGACGAACCTGTCCCCGTCCCCCGCCCCTCAGGCTCCTCGGCCGGCGGCTACTATCTGCCAACCTGCCTGATCGTCACCACGGAGGCGGGAAAACCGGTCTGTCCCCCGGAAATCCTCGAGGAACTCGACCAGCAGAAGGTGGAACTCCTCCTCGGCAACCTCTTCGATCAGTTCGGAACTCCCGAGAGGCTGACGGTCGCGGAGAGCGAGGACTGGGATACGGAGGATTGGAAAAGCTTCGCCCAGGAATGCCGGATGGAAATCGCCTTCGGCTCCTTCCCCGCGGCGAAGCCCGCCGAATTGCAAAAATTCGCCAAGGGGATCGCCCACCGTCTCAGGGGGGAGGCCTTCCATCCTCCCGAAACCGTGGCCAAGGGACTCGTCGAGACGGCCAGGCGGCTCCGCTCACCGTCGAAGAAGTCCGCCCATTTCCGCAAGGCCGTCGAGCAGGACGAGGGATGCCTCCCCGCGCGGATCGAACTGGCGGACGCCGACTATCAGGCGGGACGGTGGGAGGAATGCCGGCGGGGCTACCATGCGATCGTCGAACACGAGGAGCGGCGGTGGGCCGGGGAGAATCCCTCCTGGTGGTCCGATCCGGAAACGCGCCCCTTCATGCGGGCCCTCTACGGCAGGGCGATGACGGAATGGCAGGCGGGACGCTTTCCCTCCACGGCGCTAGATCTCTCCCGGCTCCTGATCATGAACCCCACCGACAACCAGGGGGTCCGTTTCCTCATCCCGATGGTGCATCTGCTCGCCGATGACGACGTCTCGGCCATCGAGTCCCTCGATGCCTACGAACGGAACTACCCCGGCGACTATTGCGAGCCCGCCCTGCTCTTCGGAAAGGGACTCGCCCACTGGCGTTCCGGTGACGAGGAGGTGGCGGCCTCTTCCTACAGGTCGGCCATGCTCAGGAATCTCCATGTCGCGCCGCTCCTGCTCGACCTGCCTCTTCCCCCTTCCGAAATCTGGCATCCGAACGACCGCGCCGAGCTGTCCTACGCCCAGGATTTCATCCAGTCCTACGCGACCCTCTGGGACCGGGATCCGGCGGCCCTCCGTTTCCTGAGGGAGACAAGGGAACAGTGCCAGCAAGAGGTCGACCGCCTTGTCGCGCTGCGCCAACTCATGCACGAGTGGCAGGACCAACGCTATGATCCGGACTACAAGGCCAAGTGGAAGGCCCTGGTCGCACGGGACGACGAGCTTTCCGGAAACGGGGAACGCTAGGATACCCGCGATCCGACCTGCCTTCCCGAAAGCCCGGCGATCCTCTCACCGAGGTAGTCAAGCGCTTCCCGAACGGACATCGCCTCGGTTGCTACCGAGATTTCCGGATCCAAGGGGGCCTCGTAAGGGGATCCGATGCCAGTGAAGTCGGGGATAAGCCCGGCGCGTGCCCTGCGGTAAAGACCCTTCGGGTCCCGTGCTTCGCAGACTGCCAGAGGCGTGCTGACATGCACCTCGATGAACCGGAATCCCCGCTCCTCGCAAAGTCGGCGGACGGCGTCCCGTTCGATCCTCAGCGGGGAGATCAACGAACAGACCGGGGTGATGCCGGAGCGGGCCGCCATCAGGGCGATCGCCCCGGCCCTGCGGATATTTTCGGCACGATCCGCAGGGGAAAACCCAAGGTCGCGGCAAAGTTCCTCGCGGAGGACATCGCCGTCAATCATCAGGTGCAGGATTCCCTCAGCCTGGAACCGGTCTGCCAAGCCGCGGGCGAGGGTGGTTTTTCCCGATCCGGACAAACCCGTGAACCAGATGATGTTGGGGTTGTTCATACAGCGTTGATTCTATCCCATTCCGGAGGCCGGCAGGAAGAATCCATCGTAAAGATCCATGATCCTCCGCGCAAGGAAGCCGATGTCATAATCCCTCCCGACCGTTTCCCGCGCTTCCCTCCCCATGTTCCGGCCAAGGGGTTCCTCAAGGACCCGAGCGAGGAAAGCGGCATACGCCGGGGCTCCTCCCTCCCGCACGAGAAAGGCATCCCTGCCGTGCGTGCAGACCTCGGCGATTCCATCCACGGCCGAGGCGACCACCGGGACTCCGCAGGCCATGGCCTCCAGAAGGGCCATCGGAGTCCCTTCGAAGGCGGAGGTCATCAGGAAGGCATCAAAGGCATGGTAGAGGGATCGGCGGCCGGCAACCTGACCCAGAAAAATCACCTTGTCACCTATTCCCAGACGAGCGGCCAGCCCCCTGAGATCAGCATCCAGAGGTCCCGTGCCCGCAATGGCAAAACGGGTCCCGGGGCGCGTTTTCAGTAACAGCGCGGCGGTCTCTAGGAACAACGGGTAGTTTTTCTGATCCACAAGCCTCCCGACCCCGCCGACAACCTCCGCATCCGGCGGCAGGCCCAGTTCCAGGCGCGCCATCTCCCGCTGCGAACCGGAACCGGGACGGAACGCATCCGTGTCGATGCCGTTGGGAATGACCCGGACCCTGTCGTCGGGAAGATCCTCCCGGTCGAGCAAATACCGCCGCGTGCTTTCCGAGACGGCAATAATGCTTCGGGAGAAACGGTTCCAGAACGCATCCGCCGCCAGAAGCAGGGGGTTGCTGTCACGGGAAGCGTCGTTGCATTGGTCATGAACGACAACGCGGGGATGCCCTGCAAGGATCGCCAACGGCTTGGCGCAGAGATTGGCCCCGAACAGGTGGAAATGAAGAATGTCGTAATCACCGACCGCCATGAGTCCGGCGAAGTTCGCAAGATAATCCGGGGGCCAGAGAGCCCGGGAGAGGGACCGGACGGGGATGCCCGCCTCTTCGAATTCCGTCGTGAAAATTCCCCTGCCATGCATGCAGGCAACCTCCGGTCGGTAGCGATCCGGGTCGAGGCTCCTGCACAGGCCGAGCAGGAATGTCTGCGCTCCACCGAGATCAAGGCTGTCGATCACATGGAGGACTTTCCCGGCCGTACGGCTCACGTCAGCCCCTCCAGAAACCTTTTCACATTCGATGGATTATCCAGCCACTCCCCAACCATGCGGGCACTGCTCCCTTGCATCGACACGAGGAGGCCGGGGTTGGAAAGCATTGTCCTCGCACCATGGATCATCTTTTCCATGGAATCATCGGCGAGGATTCCCGATTCAAAAATATGGATCATTCCGTCGGGATTAATGCTGAGGGAGAGCAATGCGGCATGGCCCATTCCCGACTGAATAAAACTGTTCGGAAAACCCTCGTAGGTCGAAGTGTTCACAAACACACGAGCCAGATCGTAATATTTTTGTATTTCGTGGTAGGGAACCTTTTCTATGAAGTTTACGTTCGGAAGCTTGGCTGCGCGTTGGGAAACCGAATCCCAGAGTTTCTTGTCCTCCGCGGGGCAGATCATGGTGCATTGCGCTTCCGGTACAGCCTCTGCCAGATCCAGGAAAAGATGCGGGCGCTTGAGTTGCTGGCAACGCGAGACCCACAGGAGATCGATTTGCTTTTCAGAAGTCCTTTCCGTGCTCCGTGGAATCAAAAGGTACCTGTAAAAACTCGCCTCCATGCCTCTTTCACGGAAGACCTTCTGCTGATCGGAGGTAATGGAATGCCGAGCATTGCAGCGTCTCAGGGCAAATTCGAAAAGACTTCCAAACACAGGGTGTTCACGCCTGTATTCACCATTGATTTCGGAATCCAAAGAACAGGTGAAATCCAGCTTGAACCCGAGAAACGGTCTTAAGGCCCACAGGATGAAAAGCCAGGCCGTCCACCCCATGACAACCACCCAGTCCGGTCGTTCTTCTCTCAAAACCTGAACAACCCGCGGGATTGCCGCGATCATTTCAGGGAGGTAACCCGTATGAAATTTCCCCGCATTCCTACAAAGCACCCCATCCAGAATGACGTTATCAGCCTGACCGACATCACCTCCAGCGATGACAATCTCATGCCCCAGTCTTGCTAACTCTCTTGCAAGAAGTGCTACCTGCAACTCTGCGCCGCCGGAGGTTCGTTCCTGATTTTTCTGTAGAACCAGGTGTGCAAAACTGGAAAAAAAGAGGATTTTCATCGGGTCTCTATCCGCAATCGCCGGCGGCTCCTTCCTGTGACAATGGCGGAAAGCATGCCGGTACCAAACACCAAATCGTAGGCCCCAAGGGGTAAGGCAGCCAGCATTCCGGGATTCCTCAGCGGGGACTTTATCCAGGATTTCCAGAGAAGGGAGAAGCCCTCTTTTATTCGTGAGTTCCTGAAAAATGTCCGTGCGGCGTTTTCATAATGCTGAGAAATCGCGTTTGCCGCATGCCCGACTCCATAGGAGGCAAACTCTGCACGATGCTTGTTCAAAAAATATTCGAGACTGAGAGCCGTTTGCCCGGCGTCAGAAGGATTGTTTTCATGGATGATCGCCAATTGATCCGAAAGGACATGGATCGGGTATTTCTGTGACACCCTGATCAGCCAATCCCAATCCTCCAAGACCCGGAGTCGTTCATCGAAATCGCCGACAGATTCAAGAACCTCCCTTCTCACTACTGAGGTTGATGCACCGTGAAAGCTTTCGGCAATATGAAGTTCCCTTCTCCAGTCGGACGGGTTTTTTCCAGGATAGGGTATGGAGGTGCCGTCACGGCACATCAGAAGATGGCCCGAACCGCAAAGCCCCACCCCGGGATGCTCCCGAAGAAAGTTGATTTGAGAGGCTAATTTTCCCGGTGTCCATTCGTCATCGGAATCCAGAAATGCGATCAGATCGCCCTTAGCGAGTTTGAGTGCAGCATTCCTGGCAGCCGATGCGCCCTGATTGGTGGAAAGGCGCGCCACCTGAACCTCGGGAAGCAGGGCTTTTGCCAATTCGATTGTGGAATCCGTGGATCCATCATCCCCCAGGATCACCTCCAGTTCACCGATCCCCTGCTTCTCAATGCTCTTCAGGGCACGAGTAATGCAATGAGCCCGGTTAAAGACAGGGATGATGACACTGATCTGCATGACACTCCGGAGCTAGGGTGATGATGGGGAAAAAAGGAGCGCCTTTTTTACAAAGTCCTTGATGATGCTTCAATCCATCAACTTCAATTCACGAAATTCATGCGGTATGCAACCCTACTCCAGCACCGTGGATTGCTCCAAGGGCGCCATCTGTTGAAACTTGCGCTGGTTCTGGCGTTCATCCTTTCCTCAATAGGCATCACGTGGGGGCGTTATCAGGACTGGCACTTTGACCAGATCGCCTTTATCGGAATCAAACCCAACGGCATGGCCTGGCTTTATCTGAAGCCTCCACTTCACACCTACCTGACCGAATTTCTTGTCGTCAGGCCCATCCATCTGCTCTCCCGGCTTTTTCCTCCGGGCGTGGTGCATTCAAGCACGTGGCTGGCAGTGACGATGATCTGCGGCCATGTGTTCACGATTCTGCTTTTCTGCGGAAGTGTAACCCTTCTTTTTGACTGCGTCAGAAAATCCTGCGGGGAGAAATCCGCATCGGTGCTGTCAATCCTGATGGCCACAAGCGCGGGGCTGATTCAATTCAACCACTGGGGAACCGTCGATTCCCCCCTCCTCTTTTGGATGCTGGCTTCCTTTGCCTTTTCCATGAATGCATCCCGCACGGGAGCCCTGAGCGATGCGATTCTCGCCGGTGTCCTGGCTGGCCTTGCTGCCGCGGATAAGTACAACGGACTCGGAGTTGCCGCGGCCCTTCCCGTGGCCTTATGGATGCACTCCGGATGGAGTTCTTTTTATCGCGCCCCCTTGATCTGCGGATGCCTGGCGGTGCCTCTGGGGTTTGTGATTGGCTGTCCCGGAGCCGTTTTGGATCATGATCGGTTTGTCCAACAGTTTCTCTATAATCTCTACACGACACCAGTCTACTACGGTAGCAGCCACAGACTCGGATACGTTGATTTTTTGACCTCTTTCACGGACTTGATCGGCTTGCCTGCGTCAATCCTGCTGGCACTTGGAATCATAGCCAGCTTACTTCTCATCAAAAGGAAAGCGCTTTCCCGCAGTGAGTTTGTATTATTTGCATGCTCAGGAATCGTTTTTTTGGGATACTATCTTAACATAGGTAGCTTTCCCCGCATGGAGTCGCGCTTTGTTCTGCCCGTTGTCCCCTTTGCCATGATGATGGCCTCACCCGCATTGCAGAGAATCCGAATGACGGAAAAATTACCGGCTCTTCTCTTCACTGCGCTTTTGGCTTATAATATTCTTTGCAGTGTTATTTTGGGATTGCGATTTCTTTCAGACCCCAGAATGGATGCACAGCTTTTCGCGATGCGCCATTTCCCCCATAGTGCCACGGTAGAAAATAGCTTTGCGCCGGATTGGAATCTCCTGCCCGGAGTTTCCGTTAAAGAGACCACTTTAACTTGCGAAAACGGACACCAAGCACGTTTTACAAAAATTTTCGGAAAGAATTCCGTTATTCAAAAAGGGCTTGAGGGTTGCGAGATACATGATCCGGCGGATGTTTTTACCGCGGAATCATTGAAACTCAGGGCTCCCGACTTCATAGCATTCAGTTGGGTGACTTATGTCAACGCCGGCGACCCAAAAACTTTCCAATTCTACAGGGATCTTGAAGAGGAAAAGATGGGATATGTAAAAGTCTTTGACAAACATGTTATGAAAGCTCCCATTTGGGCATATCCAAGGCAATCCGATGCCTTGATGCCCAGAATGGTGATTCTCCAACGGAAAGTCATGACCGCCCCATCATCATAAGATGTCCATCTGATGACTCGGACCGTGCCCTAGAACCCGAGGAAGTTTTCTGCCTCAACGGAGGCATTCTTATCATGCAACACGCAGAGTGGAACCCCTCCATGGTATGATGCCCAAGCCGAGAACGTGCTTGGTGGACCTATGATCTTGTCGCAAAGGGACAATGCATGGAGATCCCCGGCGGCAAATCCCGGTCCCTTGAGAAAAGTTATCCCTTCAAAAAAAGCTTCGTCAATCGTGTCACTGGCACAAACCAAGAAAACAATCCTCTTATCCGGATTTGCTTGAAGAATCTCTCTCATCCATTGCGAATAACGTTCAGTATCATAGAAGTGGATACCGTTTTTCCAAGCACGGTAATCTTCCTGACGAATATGAACCCCAATGATCATTTCCCCCATGGTCTTGGCCCTTGAAATCAAGTCTTCAACAGGTTTTCGAATGGATGCAATCGGCGTGAAGTATTGGGCTATCTTATCCCTGTGCTGCCTAATTCCTGAATAGTCGGAAAACTTCCATCCCATTGTGAAAACATGCTTTCCAGAGGAAAGGATTTTTTGAAACATCGCGCCATTCAGATTAATATCACCTCCATCTTTGGAATCATATTTCCGGATATCCATTGCGGAGATTCCTGGCAGAATTTTCAACTTCGCAGCAAGTCCAATGAGGTGAGCGCAGGAAAATAAAAACTCGCGACATTGATCTGCAAGCTCAGGATCGACATTCTGCCAAGGTTCCGGATAACCGCACAACGGATCCCGTGCACTCCCTTCAAAGAGATGGGCATATTCACCCAAGGAGGGATTCAGCAGACGATACTGTTGATTTAAAGCATGACCCATGAAATAGGCGGCTTGAAAGAGCCGGTTTCCTAGACGTCCCGCTTTGGAGGCAATGATGACCGTGTTCGAATGGCTGAGCATCATTAATTATCTTTTATGTGATTTATCCATGAAGTCTGACTAATGGGTAAATCGTTTCAAAAAGGCTTTTATGTAAAAAAAATCGCAAGAAATAGTCTGCCTGATATCCGAAAGGAGTCGCTTGCAAATAGCTAAAGATACTCCAGGAACAAAGCGGTATGCCAAAAAATAACAAATGCCATTGTTGAGGAATCCAAGGCAATCTGAAGAGTCGATTCCATTGAATTGCTCTGGCGGTGGAGCGTTCCAGAAAAGGGTGTGACCAATTGAGTCCAAGGAAATAGAGTGACACGGAGGAAGCTATCCACAAAAAAATCCAGCGTCCATAATCCCAACCAATAACAAAAAGCGGAGAGATAAATACGAGTTGAATAATGAGTATGACTTGCAATCTGCTTTTTTTAATCACAACGCTGCTTGGAGTGGGTATTGTTATCTTTTTATCACATTGAATGTTACTTGATAAGTAAATCACACAAAATAATAGGGTTAATGTCCAGACTAAGGGTGTGTAGACGTGGTAATTTACCTCCCAAAGTAAACTATATCCATTCCACGGGCAATTATTAAAATTATATTTTAGACTATAGATGGCGCATGATGGATTATAGATATCAACATTATTAGGTTCGATGTGGTGCCAAAGTCTTATAAGCGACTGATTGATTGCCACGGCTGTCGATTCATTGCCGTCAAAATAGGATGTGACTAGAAAAACTATGAAAATTGGGGAAAAGCAGGCGAGTGATTTATACATTTTTTCCTGTTGAGAAAAATACCTAACAGCCACTATCGCTAAAAAACCGTAGAAAATGAAACCCTCATGACAGAGAACCGCAATAATCGCAACACTGTTGATCAAAAGATTTCTTACCTGAATACCGTATTTGCTCTTTTCTATTAAAAAGCAAGTAATGAGCAAAATAATACACAAAACATCTTTTCTAATCGCAAAATCCTGAAAGATCGCGCACCCCAAAAGAAGTGGTGAAAATAAAACCATTCCCGGAAGCCTTCCGGAAGATTTCCAGAAAAAGAAGGCAATAAAGGCAAGTAGCATGATCAGACATGTCAAAATAACGAATATATTAGCAGGAATACCCGTACACTTTGAAAATTCAAGAGCTACTTGACCAAACAATCCCCGTCGCACAAAACCACCGGCATAGTTGATAAGACATTCATTCATGCACCAATTATTATGCCCCCAAGAAAAGGATTGGCAAAATTGCTCAATTGCCGCCATACAGAAAAGAATGATCATCACCGGAGATGATATTCTGTTTAAAGCGCTTGAAATATTCTTCATCATACGATAAGTCTATGATTCCTGTTTCCTATGGACGTTCTTGTTTTTTGCGTTTCAACAGTTGAGATCTTGTTCTCCCTCCACGTGAAACAAAACCAGGCAATGACCTGAGAATCTCCGCTGAAAAAGAGGTTATCCAAAACGGGTTTTGAGAAGTCCCGTCCTTTATGGTTTTGAGAAAATCTTCCCATCGGGCTTCTTCAATGGCATTCATTCCTGCCTGAACCGTGAGGCGGTCGTGCCACTTTTGAAGGATCCTTTTACGGCTTCCGTTTGCTCTGGAAAGATGCGCTTTGGCTATGGAAAGATTTTCAAAAGAAAGCCTTGGGGTCAGGGAATTCCCCTCCGTCATGGTGCTTGACCCCGAATGCCAGCGATAGCGATAGGTCAGGGCATCTACCGGATGCTGATTCATTCCCATTTCGACTGCCCTCAGAAGGAAATCCCTGTCTGAGGCCAAGGTATAATCTAAGGTAAAACCTCCCAACTGATTAAAAATATCTTTTTTAATGAGCCGTGCATTAATCATCGGCTCTCCAAGGGCGACATTTTCAATTGTGAGTGACTTTCGACAGGTCTCTGTCACAGACCAAACGGTAGACCATTTTCCATGATTTTCCTTGACCGCTTCAGCGGAACCACAGATCACAGAAGCCGCCTTATTATCTAAAATAGCCTTTTGATAGGTTTCAAGTGTTCCTGCAGGTACCCAATCATCAGCCTGCAAGAATAGGAGCCATTCACCCTTGGCCATCGCCGCCCCTTTATTCATGCCATCATAAATTCCACGATCACGTTCGGAGATCACGGACAGATGTGGATAAAGACCTGCGATCGCAAGGGTATTATCGATCGAACCAGCATCAATCAGGAGGTGCTCAATGTGCCCTGAAATTTGAGGAAGAACACTTTCCATTGTCTCGGCTATGGTTCCCCCGGCATTGAAGCTTGGAGTAATGATGGAAATCAGAGGCCGTTTCACGCGATCCATTCTCCTCACGGAAGGATTGTCTTGTCGAGATAACTTGAGTGATCCCTTACATAAGTAGATCGCAAGTGATGAGCGTCACAGTAAATGGGTTTATTTTCATTATTCAGTGCCGGACAAATTCCATTTGTGATAAGTTGTCGTGTAGGATCTATCACATCCACGTTGATCTTGGCGGCTTCTTGCGCAAGCAAATTCATGACCTCCCCGTGACTCAGCGACGACAGTGCCCTTTCATCCAACAGTTGTTTTTGTTTTGGGTCATGACGATGAATCGCAAATGAACCGTCAAAACCACGTTCGATCATGGTTTTTGGATCCAGCGCTTGTGCGGTAGGAATACTCAGGATCAAGTAGGTTTTTTTTCCAGCACATACGAACTGACCGAGCTGCTCCATCAGCAACTTGATGGCTCTGCGTGTTCCTTGATCTGTACCCAGTGGGATGCCATCAATCGTGTACCTCTCCCCACCAACCCCAAAAAAATACTTCCAATTTGCAGACACAACAATCTTATCAACATCGTCCCGGCCGCTGATGTGTTTTATACCGTTCATGATTTCATTTTGAGCGGCTTGCAACGGACCAACCACGTTGGGAATCGGAACCACTAGGCCAATGGTCAGAAAAATTGCACCTCGGTCATCGCATTGACCCGACTTGAGCAGTTTGAGGATTCGCGGCATACATTGCTGGGCATGACTGTCTCCGACGTAAAGGGTCTTGGGACCACGTCCACCTGCCTCATGGAGCCAGATATGATCACTAAAACGTGAGGATGAATAGCCATCGAAGAAATTATGTTCCAAGGAAGCCTGTGAATATTCCTCCAAGAGACTTCCGGAAAGGAGGGGGGCAACCCCCTTTTGCCGGATCACATAACCCAAGACCCCAATCAGAAAAAAGGCGGCCGCCAGCATCGGAAGAGTCCAGCGTGATGTGTTATGTCGGATTTTTTTCTCGACGAGGTAATAGGTCAAGACGGTTAGGGCTAAGCCGACGATCAGTGCATCAATGAGATATACGGGCTTGGGATTTTCGCCCTTGACGATATGGACAAAGGCGAGTGCGGGCCAGTGGAAGAGGTAGAGCGGGTAGCTGATGAGGCCGATCCAAACCACGGCGGGATGGGAGAGGATCTTCCTGTTGA